>OBVK01000023.1_pt1 | contig 98317 bp, 99 predicted proteins | sample 1501201 | NCBI WGS metagenome assembly OBVK01 (sample SAMEA2580011, study PRJEB22360) | human gut metagenome | biome: human gut; feature: human-associated habitat; material: faeces | place: Denmark | collected 2008/2010 | reverse complement strand
TATATATATATAATAGTCTCGTGATTTTTTATAGAAAAAGGAGATTATTGTGAAACAAACCTTCATCACTTCGTATCTAACATTTTATCTAAAAGCATCTGTAGCACTTGAAGGAGATTTTATCAAGACTTCAAACCCTAACACTATTTTGAAGGTTATTCCTCTTGGAGCACAGAATAAAACGATTCCAGTGGATCATATCTCAAGTGTTGATGATTCATTCAGATTAGATTTTAAATCTTTCGCATGGGGAATTATCTTTGCTCTAGTTGGCTTTAATATGATGGGTTCATCTATCTTAGGAGGATTGATCTTAGCTGCTTATGGTATTTTGACGGTATTAAGTGCATTCCAGACTCTTTTGATTTTAAATCTAACTTCTGGAGGTGCACATGTATTGAGTGTTGTTGTATTTGAAAAGTCCAATCTTTTGACTTGCAAAGAAACAATCGAAAGTCTAATTCAACATCGTTACAATAATACAAATGTGACAGCTAATACTGACCGAGTTATTGAAGCTTTAAATAATAAGTAAACTGGTTTCATAAGTCTCTTTAAAAGAGGCTTTTTTATTGTGTTATAAATAAAAGATGATAGGTAAAGAATATGAAATAATCATTTTTGATGTACCAAATAAACTTTTCTGAGGACATTATATTGTGATAAAAAGGTCTGAGATTTTTAATAACAGGCGATTGGAAGTTTGGAGATTGAACAAAAGGGTCCAAAACAAATTGCGAATTATGTTTTTATTTCATTCTGGAGCTATAATAACTATTGAGATTACCTTTAGATTTTTCCCTTTGCTGTGATTATCAGACCAGTTAACTAACGTAAAAGAAATCTATCTCTTCAATCAAAAAACCAGGTTTCCCTGGTTATAACTATTAGCGGCTTACACGACGGCGAGCTGCTTTTTTACGGTTTTCTTCGATGAAAGCCAATTTTTTTTCTTCTGGTTCGATAATTGTCTTTTTAACTGCGAAAACGGCACCTGCAACAGTAGCAGCAGTTCCGAGAACGCCAGTAGCAAGACCTTTAGCAAATGAATGTTTTTTAGCCATGAGACTATCCTCCGTATATGTTATAATATGCTTATATTATCTAAAAAAATATCTAGAATAGCAAGTGGAAACATTATGAAAACCAAACTTATTGTAGTGGCTGGCCCTACCGCTGTGGGGAAAACGGCACTTGGAATTGAGTTAGCCCAGCGTTTTAATGGCGAAATTATTTCAGGAGATAGCCAACAGGTTTACCGCCAATTAAATATAGGGACTGCGAAGGCTACTCCTCAAGAACAGGCAGCGGCAGTGCATCATCTGATTGATGTTCGAGATGTCGATGAGTCTTATTCAGCCTATGATTTTGTGACTGAAGCGCAGATTGCCATTACTGATATTGTCAATCGTGGCAAACTTCCTATTATTGTTGGTGGTACAGGTCTCTATTTGCAAAGTCTTCTTGAAGGATATCATCTGGGTGGTCAAGTGGATCAAGAGCAGGTGTTAGCCTATCGCTCTGAGTTAGAGCAACTTTCTGATTTGGAACTTTTTGAGCAGATCGATAATTTAGGTATAGAGATAAAGGAGATTAATCGTCGTCGTTCCATTAGGGCTCTTGAGTTACATCGCTTTTCTGATAATCCTGAAAATACAGAGACGACTTTTGATCCTTTTATTATTGGGTTGGATGATGAGCGCTCTCTGATTTATGAACGTATTAATACTCGCGTTGACAAGATGGTTGAACTTGGGCTTTTGGAAGAAGCTAAGTGGCTATATGATAATTATCCTGAGGTCCAGTCCGCACGTGGAATTGGCTACAAGGAATTATTTCCTTATTTTTCTGGGGAACAAACTTTAGATGAGGCCTTAGAAAAACTCAAGCAAAATACCCGTCGATTTGCTAAACGCCAATTAACCTGGTTCAGAAATCGCATGAGGGTTAAGTTTTATCAGATTTCTAGTCCAGATTATCCTGAAAATGTGATTCAAGATCTTGCTTTATTTTTAAATGAAAGGGAAGGATCGGAGTAGGTGGTTCCTAGTTTTAAATACCTATCTTTGCTATAATAATAACTATGACTAAAGAAGAAAAAAAATCAGCCTATGAAATAATGCTAGCTCAGGCTAAGGCACTTTTTACCAATGAAGACAATGCCCTGGCCAACTTTTCTAATGCCTCGGCTCTTTTGAATACCACATTGCCAAACTCAGTGTTCACAGGTTTTTATCTATTGGATCATGCTAAAAACGAGTTAATCCTTGGACCATTTCAAGGGAATGTCTCTTGTGTTCGAATTGCCTTAGGTAAGGGTGTTTGTGGCCAATCTGCGGCAGAAAATAGAACCTTGATTGTCCAAGATGTCACTAAACATGCCAACTATATTGCCTGTGATTCTGCTGCTCGAAGTGAGATTGTTGTCCCTATGGTGAAGGATGGTACATTAGTTGGTGTTCTTGATTTGGATTCTCATCAAGTAGGAGACTACGATGACATTGACCAAGACTATCTTGAACAGTTTGTCAAAGTCTTACTTGAAAAAACAAATCTTACTTTTGCAATGTTTGAGGTTAACTAATGTATCAAGCCTTATATCGTAAATACCGTAGTCAGACTTTTGGCGAGATGGTTGGTCAAAAAGTGATTTCAACCACGCTAAGACAGGCGGTAGAGTCAGGGAAAATCAGCCATGCCTATCTCTTTTCTGGGCCGCGTGGTACCGGTAAAACTAGTGCGGCGAAAATCTTTGCCAAGGCTATGAACTGTCCTAATCAAGTTGATGGGGAGCCATGTAATCACTGTGATATTTGTCGCGATATTACAAACGGTAGTCTCGAAGATGTTATAGAGATTGATGCGGCATCCAATAATGGTGTTGATGAGATTCGTGAAATACGTGACAAATCGACCTATGCCCCAAGTCGTGCGACTTACAAGGTCTATATTATCGACGAAGTTCACATGCTTTCGACAGGTGCCTTCAATGCTCTTTTGAAGACTTTGGAAGAACCAACTCAAAATGTTGTTTTTATCCTGGCGACCACTGAATTACATAAGATTCCTGCAACCATTCTTTCTCGTGTCCAACGCTTTGAGTTTAAATCGATCAAACAGGGAGCTATTAAGGAACATTTGGCTTCAATTCTGGAAAAAGAAGGATTAACCTTTGATGATGAGGCTTTGACCATTATTGCTCGTCGTGCGGAAGGTGGTATGCGTGATGCTTTGTCAATCTTAGACCAAGCACTGAGTCTTTCTCCTGACAATCATGTCAGCCAAGCCGTAGCTGAAGAAATCACTGGTTCTATTGGTTTAACAGCCCTAGATAGTTTTGTCGCTAACGTTCGCAATCAAGAGACTACGCAAGCTTTATCAAATCTTGAAACTCTTTTTGATAATGGTAAGTCTATGAGCCGTTTTGCGACTGATCTCTTGGAGTATTTCCGTGATCTTTTGATTGTCAAAGCGGGCGGAGAGAACAGTCATCATAGTCTCCTTTTTGAAGAAAACCTTTCTCTGGAGCAAGACCGACTTTTCCAATTGATTGACTTGGTTACAAGTGCCTTGCCAGAAATTAAAACTGGGACACATCCTAAAATCTATGCGGAGATGCTGACTATAAAATTGTCAGAAACCCATAGTCAGATGTCACAAGAAATTCCAGAGAATTTACAAGAAGAGTTAGATAGTCTTCGTCGCGAAGTAGAAGGTCTACGTAAAGCTCTTAAAGAGGGCAAAGTCCAAGGAGATGCATTACCAACTCGAAAAGCCAAACCTGCTTATCAGTACAAGGTGGATCGTGAAAAGATTCTCACTATTATGCGTGAAACCATGGAAAATCCGCAGAAATCACGCCAGTGTCTGGATGCCCTAAAGGCAACTTGGCCTGAAATCTTAGATTCTATTAGCCCACAAAATAGGGCCCTTTTGAATGGATCTGAGCCTGTACTAGCCAATCAGGAAAATGCCATCCTGGCATTTAATGCTGCCTTTAATGCTGAACTGGTCATGAAACGTAGTGATCTCAATGATATGTTTGGTAATATCATGAGTTCAGCTGCCGGTTTCTCGCCTAATATTATGGCTGTTCCAAAATCAGAATTTGAAAAACTCCGTACAGAATTTGCACGAAGTCTAAAATCTAAGGAAGAGTTAGAAAAAGAAGATCGTGAAGAGTATATCCCTCAAGAACTCGAGTTTCTCTCTGATGTTGTCGAAATAGAGGACTAAAAAGGTCCAGTGGACCTTTTTAGGTCCGAGCCAAGAAATGAAAAAGCGAGGAGGTCCAGTGGACCTTTTTAGGTCCGAGCCAAGAAATGTAGAAGCTAGGGAAAGTTAGTTATCCCGCCTTAGGTATTTTGTGAGTGTATTTATCTATCTTGAGGTCTAATCTTTCTAACATCTAAAAGAGCCTAGACTGCTTGTCCTAGGCTCTATCTATTGATATAATAATCTTATGATTCAACAAATTTTGTTTATTACGCTTGAAACTATTTTTGAAACGGTTTGTTTTAATTATAGTTTACAGCATGGCTATTACTTTTTTACAGTCTTTTTTGGTTATTTACTGTTTCGTCGTCTTTGGACCACTTATATTATTTCTCGAATTGCGCGTGCAGCCGACAAGTCTACCAAGAAGTAAGGCTCACTTCGCCAGCGGTCAACCATTTTTCCTGACCATCATCAGTAAGAACGAGAAGTTGCCCCTTGTCTCCAATGTCTTTAGCAATACCACTGTAAGTCTTTCCAGCTTGTTTAAAGGTCACTTGTTTGTCTAAAACGAGAGATTTTTCTTTATAGACTTTGACCAGATCGCTAGTAGGAATGGTTAAAAAGAGTTTCCAAATTTCTGAAATAAGCTGGTTTCGAGTGATGCTTGGTTTTTCAGAAGTAAAAAGGCTAGTAGCTTTATTGGCTAACTCTTTAGGAAAATCACTGATTGAAAAGTTAAGCCCAACCCCGATAATGACATCTGTGATGCGACCAGATTCGATAGAACTAATGGCTTCGGTAAGGATACCAGCCATTTTTTTGTTGTTGAGGTAGATGTCATTAACCCATTTAATTTCTGTATTGATTCCAGTTAGACGCTGGATAGATTTGACAATAGCAGCTGCCACCATCATCGTATAAGGGGGTAACTCCTCAAAATGACAGTTGGGCTTTAAGTGGATACTCATGTAGATACCACCTTGTGGGCTGGCAAAGAAGTGACGTTCAAATCGTCCTTTGGCTGCCTTTTGACTTGATGCCAGATAAAGTGCAGGCGTTGAATTATTCTTTTCCATGCCATGTTTAGCATCTAGTTGGGTAGAATTAGAATCTGGATTAAAGTAGACTGGAATGTTGAGCTGCTTAGAAATATCTTGAGGAAGAAGAATATCTCCCCTTTCCAAATAGTACCCTTTCTTTCGGACACTTGTAATGTCAATTCCTTGTTCTTGAAGTGTTTGAATTGCCTTCCAAATGGCTGTCCGTGAGACACCAAGGCTTTTAGCCAATCTCTCTCCCGTTACAAAGTCTGGACTCTTCGATAAGATGTCATAAACGTGTTCATAAGTTTTCATATCCTAAGTATAATACAAAAGATGGTAAAATGCTCACTATAAATTATTGATGAGGCTTGATAATAAATAACTATATGACTAGACTGAAAAAAATGATATAATGGAGGATAGTTATTAAGTCCCGATAAGGCAACAGTCATCATAGCTTGGCTGTTGGTTCTTTGTAACTTTTTAACGGCGTTTATCTCTATCAGGAGAATAGCGTTTTACCTATTAGGAGACGGTTAAATCCGTGCTGTCTAATACTATTTTTCATATTAAAAGGGGGACATTTTATATGTCAGAACGTAAACTTTTCACGTCTGAATCAGTATCTGAAGGGCATCCAGATAAAATTGCAGACCAAATTTCAGATGCCATTCTCGATGCGATTTTAGCAGAAGATCCAGACGCCCATGTAGCAGCAGAAACAGCTGTTTACACTGGTTCTGTCCATGTTTTTGGTGAGGTTTCTACAACAGCTTATGTGGACATTAACCGTGTGGTTCGTGATACTATCGCTGAAATTGGTTATAACAATGCAGAATACGGCTTTGCGGCAGAATCTGTTGGAGTTCACCCATCATTAATCGAACAATCTCCAGATATTGCTCAAGGTGTTAATGAAGCACTTGAAGTTCGTGGAACTGGTGATCAAGATCCACTTGATCTTATCGGAGCTGGTGACCAAGGTTTGATGTTTGGTTTTGCTATTGACGAAACTCCAGAGTTTATGCCACTTCCAGTTAGCCTTTCACATAAATTGGTTAAAAAATTGGCAGATTTGCGTAAATCTGGTGAGATTTCCTATCTTCGTCCAGATGCTAAATCTCAGGTTACTGTTGAGTATGATGAGAATGACCAACCAGTACGTGTTGATGCTGTTGTTATTTCAACACAACACGATCCTGAAGCGACTAACGACCAAATTCGTCAAGACGTTATTGAAAAAGTCATTAAGGCAGTTATTCCAGCCGAATACTTGGATAATGAGACTAAATTCTTTATCAACCCAACAGGTCGTTTTGTTATTGGAGGACCTCAAGGGGACTCTGGTTTGACTGGTCGTAAGATTATTGTTGATACTTATGGTGGCTACTCAAGACACGGTGGTGGTGCCTTCTCTGGTAAAGATGCCACTAAGGTTGACCGTTCAGCTTCATATGCAGCTCGCTACATTGCCAAAAACATCGTAGCTGCTGGTCTTGCTAAGAAAGCAGAAGTACAACTGGCTTATGCTATCGGTGTTGCTACCCCTGTATCTGTCCGTGTTGATACTTTCGGAACGGCGACAGTTGCTGAAAGCAAACTTGAATCTGCTGTCCGTAATCTCTTTGACTTGCGCCCAGCTGGTATCATTGCAATGCTTGATCTTAAACGTCCTATCTACCGTCAAACAGCGGCTTATGGTCACATGGGACGTACAGATGTCGATCTTCCATGGGAAAAATTGGACAAGGTTGAAGCACTTAAAGCAGCAGTAGAGGCTTAAGATAATATTATATCTAATTTAATGATTTTAATTAAGGCAGAATTTAATTTTTTGAATTCTGTTTTTTGTACCTATTATAAATAATATGAATTTTCTTATTTAAGACTTTACTGAAACGGTTAGATGTTTAAAATGATAGGCTTAAGGACACCAATCATTAATAATTTCTTTATAGATGACTTACTGTCACCTGTTCCAAATCAAACTGCTGAGCTGAAGTCAAGTATCGCTTATTAAAAAAATTAGAATTATCAAATGAAGCTCAGGATTATATCTCCAATGACACAAGAAGCTTTGCTTCATTTTACCATGAAAGATTTTGAGAGAAGAGATGCTGACGAACAAGAAAGGAAATACCTATGTCTATTTTAATTACAGGAGGAGCTGGCTACATTGGTAGTCACACCACTGTCGAACTCCTCAATGCAGGTTTTGATGTAGTCTTGGTTGATGACTTTTCAAATAGCTCTCCAGCAGTCCTTGAACGCTTGGAAAAGATCACAGGTAAGAAGTTCCCATTCTATCAAGGTTCAATTTTAGATACAGAACTTTTAGATAAGGTTTTTACAAATGAAGATATTGAATTGATCATTCACTTTGCTGCCTTCAAGACAGTTGATGAATCTGTTCAAAAACCTTTGAAATATTATAAAAACAATATCAGTGGTACAATCACCCTTCTTGAAAAAATGAAGGAATATGAAGTTAAAAACATCGTCTTCAGTTCAAGTGCCACAGTTTACGGTACCAATAATCCTTCTCCAATGACCGAAGATATGCCCACATCAGCTATTAACCCATACGGTTATACTAAGTTGATGATGGAACAAATTCTTATAGACGTAGCTGCATCAGATCCGTCATGGTCTGTCACAAATCTTCGTTATTTCAATCCTATCGGTGCTCATGAAAGTGGTTTGATTGGGGAATTGCCAAACGGTATTCCAAACAATCTTATGCCATATATTACACAAGTAGCTATCGGTAAACTGCCTGAGCTTAATATTTTTGGTGATGATTATCCAACTCCAGATGGTACAGGTGTGCGTGACTACATTCACGTTCTTGACTTGGCCTCAGGTCACTTGGCTGCTGTCAAATATAATTTGAGTCATAAAGGTGCTGAGATTTTCAACTTGGGTACTGGATATGGTTATAGCGTTTTGGATCTCGTTAAGACTTTCGAAGCTGAAAACAAGGTTGCTATTCCATACCGTATTCAAGGACGTCGTGCTGGTGATATTGCGACTTGCTATGCCTCTCCTGAAAAAGCCAAAGAAGTTCTTGGCTGGGAAGCTAAAAAAACTTTGAAAGAGATGGTCAGAGATTCTTGGCGTTGGCAAAAAACAAACCCAAATGGTTATGAAGACTAAGCTTAGTCTAGGAAATCATCCCCTATAGAGAGTAGGACAAGAACTATATTTCAAAAAAAGCCCTAATCTAGTAGTTTCAGAAATAAAGAGAAGAGGAGTGAAAGCGGTCACTTAATGATTATAGGTTTAGAACTGTCTCATCCTCTTTTTATGTTTTAGACTAGCTTTCTATGGTATAATGAAACTATGGCTATTATTAATCAATTCGTCACTTTGGCGAGTCACCTAGTATTTATTGGATTGAGCTATCATATGCTGATTAGCCTCTTTGATTGGGCAAAAATCATCAAAAATCCGATTGAAAATACTGGTAAATTGAAACTCTTTTTACTCTTTATCAGTATTGCCTTAGGCTACCTTATCAGTTCCTTTATTCTGTCGGTTTTAGCATTTGGACAGAATATGGCTAGCTCGATTTCTTAAATTAGTGATTTTAAAAGACTTTTGATATAATACAAAAAGATGAAAATGACCCTTGAAAGGAATCCTTATGGATAAAATTATTGTGCAGGGTGGCAACACTCGATTAAGTGGTGAGGTTGTCATTGAAGGTGCTAAAAACGCTGTCCTTCCCTTGTTGGCAGCGACTATCTTGGCCTCGGAAGGTCAAACAACCTTAACTAATGTTCCAATCTTGTCAGATGTTTACACGATGAATAATGTTGTTCGTGGTTTAGATATTGCTGTAGACTTTGACGAGGAAAAGAATACCGTTGTCGTTGATGCTAGTGGAGAAATTCTCGATCAAGCACCATATGAGTATGTTAGCAAGATGCGTGCGTCAATCGTAGTTCTTGGACCTATTCTTGCTCGTAATGGTCACGCTAAGGTCTCAATGCCTGGCGGTTGTACGATTGGTAGTCGTCCAATCGACCTCCACCTCAAAGGTTTAGAAGCAATGGGTGCTAAAATTACCCAAGTTGGTGGTGACATTACTGCGACGGCAGAAAACCTTAAAGGTGCAGCGATTTATATGGACTTCCCATCTGTTGGTGCCACTCAAAACCTTATGATGGCAGCAACATTGGCTGATGGAGTTACAACCATTGAAAATGCTGCGCGTGAACCAGAAATTGTTGATTTGGCCCTTCTTCTTAACGAGATGGGAGCAGACGTCAAAGGTGCTGGAACTGAAACACTCGTGATTAAAGGTGTTAAAGCTCTCCATGGTACTAAACATGCGGTTGTTCAGGACCGTATTGAAGCAGGTACCTTTATGGTAGCAGCAGCCATGACTTCTGGTGATGTCCTTATCAAAGATGCTATTTGGGAACATAACCGTCCTTTGATTTCAAAATTATTGGAAATGGGTGTCGATGTTAAGGAAGAAGAAGGTGGCATTCGTGTTAAATCTGATGTTTCTCGATTGAAACCAGTAACCGTTAAAACTCTACCTCACCCTGGTTTCCCAACTGATATGCAGGCTCAATTTACAGCACTTATGGCAGTGGTAAACGGGGAATCAACCATGATCGAAACAGTCTTTGAAAATCGCTTCCAACACTTGGAAGAAATGCGTCGTATGGGACTTCATTCAGAAATCCTTCGTGATACGGCTATGATTCACGGTGGTTTGCCACTTCAAGGTGCTCAAGTTATGTCTACTGACCTTCGAGCTTCAGCAGCACTTATTCTTACAGGAATGGTAGCTGAAGGAACAACGACTGTTGGTAAATTGACACATTTGGATCGTGGTTACTATCAATTCCATGAGAAACTAGCTAAACTAGGAGCAAATATTTCACGTGTAAGTGAGGCTTAGTATGGAAACTGGTAAAGGCTATGTTTTTCGTCAATTATTACTAGTTTTAAGTGTGTGTGTGATTGGCCTTGCTTTTCTAGCTATCGGCTTGATGGTTGGCTATGCTGTTTTAGGAGAGGGCAAGGATCCTATAAGCATCTTAAAACCAGAAACTTGGCAGGTAATTGTTGCTAAATTTACAGGAAAATAAAAGGGAGTGGGAAGTAATCCCGCTCCTTTAGTCATGACATTCATATAAAAGAAAGAGAACAATGGCAAAAAGAAAGACATCTTTAACAAATAAACAGAAACGTCAGCTAATCTCGTTACTAATAGCGGTCTTGATAGCGGTTCTAGGTTACATTGGGACGAGCAGTAAGCTCTCGCCTAATAATCCAATCAAGCAGGTAGCTAGTCTAGTCTCGGGAAAATCCAATAACTTCGTCAAATCAAACAGTTCAACAAGTGGGCAGTCTACACCACAAGAGCAGCTCGCTGAGATAGTGATGACTAGCTCTGTCAAGAGTCAACTCGGAAACTCTTTAGAATGGAATGGGGCAGGGGCTTATATTGTTAATGGAAATAAGACTAATCTAAATGCTAAGGTATCAAGCCAACCCTATGCTAATAACCAAGTCAAAACAGTTCAAGGTCAAACGGTTCCTACAGTTGCTAATGCTTTGTTAAGTAAAGCGACCAGACAGTACAAAAATCGTCAAGAAACAGGGAATGGCTCAACGTCTTGGACACCAGCTGGATGGCATCAAGTTCACAATCTATCTGGAGAGTATAACCATGCCGTAGATCGAGGTCACTTGTTAGGCTATGCACTTGTAGGTGGTCTCAAAGGATTTGATGCCTCGACTTCAAATCCAGAAAATATTGCCGTTCAAACTGCTTGGGCTAACCAAGCCAATAGCGAGAGTTCTACGGGACAAAATTATTATGAAAGCCTGGTACGAAAAGCTCAGGATAAAAACAAACGTGTCCGTTATCGCGTGACCTTGATTTATGAAGGAGATAACCTCATTCCATCGGGATCGCATATTGAAGCCAAGTCAGCAGATGGCTCGCTTGAGTTCAATGTCTTTGTTCCAAATGTACAAGAAGGGATTACCCTAGATTATTATTCAGGGAAAGTAACGGTGAATTAACGAAACAAACGACTCCAATCGGAGTCGTTTTTAGTATCCAGCAAACAAAAACCCACCCGTAGGTGAGTTTTTGTTTATTCACTAGCTTGCTCCCATTGTTTAGAGAGGTAGCGAGAGTAGCTAGAAATAGCAAAGTTAACCACGAAATAAGCTAAAGCCACAATACCGTATAAGGTAAAGATTTGACTAGGTTCGTAGTACCCACCCATCAGAATTTGACTCTTACCAAACAATTCTTGTAAGGCGATAACAGAGTAAAGGAAAGAAGTATCCTTGATAACTGTTACGAATTGAGAGATGATAGATGGCAACATCTTACGAATAGCTTGTGGGAAGATGATGTAAATAAAGATTTGTTTGTTGTTAAATCCTTGAGACAAGCCTGCTTCCGTTTGGCCATGATCGATAGAGTTCAGTCCCCCACGAATGATTTCCGCCAAGGCAGCTGAGGTGAAGACTGTGAAAGAGGTAATCCCTGCCGCAGTTGACTTAAGCTGGAAGACCAAGAAGATAATGAAAATCCAAAGCAAGTTAGGAACGTTACGGACGAACTCAACGTAGATAGAAGCGATCCAACGAAGAATAGGATTCTTTCCGTTACGCATGACCGCGAGAATAGTTCCGAACAAGGTAGATAGCACGATGATGAAGAAAGACAAGTAAAGGGTCGTCCACATCCCTTGTGCTAAGAATTTAAGGTTAGTAGCTGATAAAACTTCTGACATAGTGAACCTCCTTAGTAAGCTTTCTTATTCTCTTCTTCTTTACGACGTGCCCAGGTAGCTAGAGGGAAACACATGATAAAGTAGAGGAAAGCAGCCCCAGCAAAGGCCGGCACATAGTTAGTGGTATCATAAGCCCAAGCCTTAGCCGTGAACATGATATCTGCTCCAGAGATGATGGCAACTGTTGAAGTATTCTTAATCAAGTTAACCACTTGGTTGGTCAATGGTGGCAAGATAGTACGGACGGCTTGAGGCAAGATGATGATACGCATGGTATCAGCGTAGGTGAACCCTTGAGACAAAGCTGCTTCGGTTTGACCTTTAGGAACTGCCTCGATACCTGTACGAATAATTTCAGAGATATAAGCTCCTGTGTAGACCCCTACACAAAGGATAGCTGTCAATGAAATTGGGATCATGACATGACCATCAGTCAATATTGAAATCCCATAGAAGACAACCACGAATTGCACAAGCAAGGGTGTGTTTTGGAAGATTTCGACATAAACACGTGAGATGCCGCGAAGGACCTTGTTGTGAGTTGAACTCATAGCTCCAAAGATGAGCCCAAGAAGAAGAGCTACAATCAAGGCACCAATTGAAATGCCAAGAGTGTAAAAGAAACCTTTGGCAAACTGACCAAAGTTAGCGAAGAAAGCAGCCCAACGTTCAAGAGCGAAAGGACTAGCCGTTTCAGTTAAAAGATACATAAATTCAGGACTCCTTTCTATTTATCTTCAGCCTTAGCTGGTTTCAAGTGATACTTATCGTAGAGTTTTTGAAGGCTACCATCTTTTTGCCATTTAGCAATCAAATCGTTGGTATAATCAATCAGCTCCTGGTTAGACTTGCTTGAGGCAATACCGTACTCTTGTGTTTTGAAACCTTCTTTCAAGGTTTTTGTCTTCTTGCTTTCATAGCCAGAAAGGATAGATTTATCAACTGAGAAAGCATTTACACGATGAGCGTAAAGAGATACAGCCAATTCTGGGAAAGAACCTAGTTGAACGTAGTTGAACTTAAGATTGTGGGCTGAGGCATATTCTTGTAAGGCAGCCTTAGTTGACGCCCCTTGAGAAACCCCGATAGTCTTACCATTCAAATCTGAGATTTTATTAATATCTGAATTCTTTAGGACTAAGAAACCAATCTGATCATGGTAGTAAGGATCTGAGATGGCATAAGATGCCTTACGTTCGTCATTAATGGTGTAGGTACCGATGAGTAAGTCGATAGTACCGTTATCCATAAGAGGTTCACGGGTTTGCGTCGTTACAGGGATGTAATTTACTTTCACTTTTAACTCATCAGCAATCTTTTTAGCAAGATCAACTTCCATACCTTCGTAGCTATTGGTCTTAGCAGAATAGTAACCAAAGTTAGGAACGTCTTGTTTTACACCAACATTGAGTGTCCCTCGCTTAACAATCTTTTGGACTGCTTTACTATCAAGAAGCTTACTAGTGTCTTCCGCCTTAGTCTTGTGACTCGAGATAAGAAAAATAGTGACAATTGCTAAGCATGCGACAGTTAGGTAACGTAAGATTTTTTTGAAAATCATAGGCAACCTCCTTAGGCATCCACTTGGACACGATCAGAGTTGTGGTCGATAATCTTAGAAAGGAATTGAACAGCACGAGGTTCAGTTGGATTGTCAAAGAAACCATCCACATCCGTAGTATCCACGAGAACCTGACCTTCAGCCATGAAAATGATACGGTCTGCCACACTGCGAGCAAAGCCCATTTCGTGGGTAACCACTACCATGTTCATGCCACCTTTGGCAAGGTTCTGCATAACCGCCAGTACGTCACCGATAGTCTCTGGGTCAAGGGCTGACGTTGGTTCATCAAAGAGCAAGAGCTCAGGATTCATGGCAAGACCACGGGCAATAGCGATACGTTGTTTTTGCCCACCAGAAAGCATACCAGGGTATGAATCTTTCTTGTCCCACATGTTAACGTAGCGAAGGAATTTTTCAGCAGTCTTTTCAGCCACTGCCTTACTGATTCCAAGAACCTTGATAGGTGCCAAGGTTACATTTTCAAGAACAGTTTTGTGAGGATAGAGGTTAAAGTGTTGGAAAACCATCCCTGCTTCCTTACGAAGCTCAACCAAGTCTTTGGCAGAAGCTTCCGTCACATTATGTCCGTTAACGATAAGCGTACCGTTATCAATTGATTCCAAGGCGTTGATTGTACGGATAAGGGTAGATTTCCCAGACCCAGAAGGTCCCAAGAGAACCACAACTTGTCCTTTTTCAATTTCTAGATTGATATCACGAAGTGCATGATAATCTCCGTAGTATTTATTGACATTTTTAAATTCGATAAGTGCCATAAGAGCCTCCTATAATGGATTTGCTTGTTAGCTTTTCTAACATGTATTAAATTTTAGCATAAGTAAAGACGAAAGTCAAAAAATTCCGAATATTCTTTCAAAACGTTCGTTTTTTACTAAATAATTAATCATTTTTTTTGTTATAAATATGAGCAAACAAAAACCCACCCGTAGGTGAGTTTTTGTTTATTCACTAGCTTGCTCCCATTGTTTAGAGAGGTAGCGAGAGTAGCTAGAAATAGCAAAGTTAACCACGAAATAAGCTAAAGCCACAATACCGTATAAGGTAAAGATTTGACTAGGTTCGTAGTACCCACCCATCAGAATTTGACTCTTACCAAACAATTCTTGTAAGGCGATAACAGAGTAAAGGAAAGAAGTATCCTTGATAACTGTTACGAATTGAGAGATGATAGATGGCAACATCTTACGAATAGCTTGTGGGAAGATGATGTAAATAAAGATTTGTTTGTTGTTAAATCCTTGAGACAAGCCTGCTTCCGTTTGGCCATGATCGATAGAGTTCAGTCCCCCACGAATGATTTCCGCCAAGGCAGCTGAGGTGAAGACTGTGAAAGAGGTAATCCCTGCCGCAGTTGACTTAAGCTGGAAGACCAAGAAGATAATGAAAATCCAAAGCAAGTTAGGAACGTTACGGACGAACTCAACGTAGATAGAAGCGATCCAACGAAGAATAGGATTCTTTCCGTTACGCATGACCGCGAGAATAGTTCCGAACAAGGTAGATAGCACGATGATGAAGAAAGACAAGTAAAGGGTCGTCCACATCCCTTGTGCTAAGAATTTAAGGTTAGTAGCTGATAAAACTTCTGACATAGTGAACCTCCTTAGTAAGCTTTCTTATTCTCTTCTTCTTTACGACGTGCCCAGGTAGCTAGAGGGAAACACATGATAAAGTAGAGGAAAGCAGCCCCAGCAAAGGCCGGCACATAGTTAGTGGTATCATAAGCCCAAGCCTTAGCCGTGAACATGATATCTGCTCCAGAGATGATGGCAACTGTTGAAGTATTCTTAATCAAGTTAACCACTTGGTTGGTCAATGGTGGCAAGATAGTACGGACGGCTTGAGGCAAGATGATGATACGCATGGTATCAGCGTAGGTGAACCCTTGAGACAAAGCTGCTTCGGTTTGACCTTTAGGAACTGCCTCGATACCTGTACGAATAATTTCAGAGATATAAGCTCCTGTGTAGACCCCTACACAAAGGATAGCTGTCAATGAAATTGGGATCATGACATGACCATCAGTCAATATTGAAATCCCATAGAAGACAACCACGAATTGCACAAGCAAGGGTGTGTTTTGGAAGATTTCGACATAAACACGTGAGATGCCGCGAAGGACCTTGTTGTGAGTTGAACTCATAGCTCCAAAGATGAGCCCAAGAAGAAGAGCTACAATCAAGGCACCAATTGAAATGCCAAGAGTGTAAAAGAAACCTTTGGCAAACTGACCAAAGTTAGCGAAGAAAGCAGCCCAACGTTCAAGAGCGAAAGGACTAGCCGTTTCAGTTAAAAGATACATAAATTCAGGACTCCTTTCTATTTATCTTCAGCCTTAGCTGGTTTCAAGTGATACTTATCGTAGAGTTTTTGAAGGCTACCATCTTTTTGCCATTTAGCAATCAAATCGTTGGTATAATCAATCAACTCTTGGTTAGACTTGCTTGAGGCGATACCGTATTCTTGTGTTTTGAAACCTTCATCAAGGATCTTGGTTTTATCACTTTCGTAACCTGACAAGATTGATTTATCACCAGCAAAGGCGTCAATACGGTAAGCATAGAGTGATACGGCTAACTCAGGATAAGATCCAAGTTGAACGTAGTCAAACTTAAGGTTATTAGCTGAAGCGTACTCTTCAACAGCGGTTTTGGCAGATGACCCTTGAGATACTCCAATAGTTTTACCGTTTAGATCAGAAAGTTTCTTGTAGCCAGATTTAGTTTGAACAAGGAAACCGATTTGGTCGTAGTAGTAAGGATTTGACATGGCATATGAAGCCTTACGCTCATCTGTAATGGTATAAGTAGCGATAAGCATGTCAATAGTCCCGTTATCCATAAGGGCTTCACGAGTTTGTGGGGTAACCGCTGTAAAATTCACCTTCACCTTAAGTTTTTTGGCGATTTTCTTAGCGAGGTCAATTTCCATCCCTTGATAGGTATTGGTTTTGGCTGAGTAGTAACCAAAGTTTGGGACATCCTGTTTGACACCAACGTTTAGAGTCCCTTTTTTGACAATTTTTTGAATTGCAGCACTATTGAGTAGTTTACTGCTCTCATCTGCCTGACTACTTTTGGTGTTCCAGAGGAGAACTGCTACGAAAGCTATAACAGAGATAGCTAAAATGCGACTAAGTTTCTTGATTAACATAAGTCCTCCTTAGGCATCCACTTGGACACGATCAGAGTTGTGGTCGATAATCTTAGAAAGGAATTGAACTGCACGAGGTTCAGTTGGATTGTCGAAGAAACCATCCACATCCGTAGTGTCTACAAGGATCTGACCTTCAGCCATGAAAATGATACGGTCAGCTACACTGCGGGCAAAGCCCATTTCGTGGGTTACGACAACCATATTCATACCACCTTTGGCAAGGTTTTGCATAACGGCAAGAACGTCACCAATAGTCTCTGGGTCAAGGGCTGATGTTGGTTCGTCAAAGAGTAAAAGTTCAGGATTCATGGCAAGACCACGGGCAATAGCGATACGTTGTTTTTGCCCACCAGAAAGCATACCAGGGTATGAATCTTTCTTGTCCCACATGTTAACGTAGCGAAGGAATTTTTCAGCAGTCTTTTCAGCCACTGCCTTACTGATTCCAAGAACCTTGATAGGTGCCAAGGTTACATTTTCAAGAACAGTTTTGTGAGGATAGAGGTTAAAGTGTTGGAAAACCATCCCTGCTTCCTTACGAAGCTCAACCAAGTCTTTGGCAGAAGCTTCCGTCACATTATGTCCGTTAACGATAAGCGTACCGTTATCAATTGATTCCAAGGCGTTGATTGTACGGATAAGGGTAGATTTCCCAGACCCAGAAGGTCCCAAGAGAACCACAACTTGTCCTTTTTCAATTTCTAGATTGATATCACGAAGTGCATGATAATCTCCGTAGTATTTATTGACATTTTTAAATTCGATAAGTGCCATAAGAGCCTCCTATAATTTTACATTAATATATGTAACAACAAGAGTGTATTTTACTATAGATATAGCAAAATGTCAAAAATGTTTGAAAATTCAATCATAGTGCTCGTCTTTTAACCGATTACACATAGCAAAGCTATCTCAAAAAACAAAGAAAGCTTGTATATCAGCTTAATATCTATAGTAGAAACTTGGTCCTTGACCTATTTTTTGGTATAATACCTTTGATACGTAAAGTTTTTGGCTTTACTAAATTGAATGACTTAAGAAAACCGATGAGGTGTTTATTATGAAAAAAATTCTAGTTGTTGATGATGAAAGACCAATATCGGATATCATCAAGTTTAACCTTACTAAGGAGGGTTATGAAGTGGTTACGGCCTTTGATGGTCGAGAAGCTTTAGAACAATTTGAAGCTGAAAAACCAGACTTGGTTATCCTGGACTTGATGTTGCCTGAACTGGATGGCTTGGAAGTAGCCAAGGAAATCCGTAAAACGAGCCACACACCGATTATTATGCTTTCAGCTAAAGATAGTGAGTTTGATAAGGTTATCGGATTAGAAATTGGGGCAGACGACTATGTGACTAAGCCATTTTCTAACCGTGAATTGTTGGCACGTATTAAAGCCCACTTGCGTCGTACAGAAACTATTGAAACTGCAGTAGAAGAGAGCTCTAACTCTGGCAAGCAGGAAATTTCAATTGGTGAGTTGATTATTGTTCCGGATGCCTTTGTTGCTAAAAAACGTGGAAACGAAGTTGAGTTGACCCACCGTGAATTTGAGTTGCTCTTCCATTTGGCAACACATATGGGACAAGTTATGACGCGTGAACATTTGCTTGAAACCGTTTGGGGTTATGACTATTTTGGGGATGTTCGTACTGTGGACGTAACTATTCGTCGTCTGCGTGAAAAGATTGAAGATACACCTAGCCGTCCTGAATATATCTTGACGCGTCGTGGTGTCGGTTATTACATGAAGAATTATGACTAGTATTGGCTTAAATATTACAAGCTTTGAACTAGCCTTACTCTTTACGCTCCTATTTGTTGCTTTCTATTTTATTTTTTTAGCTTATCGTGATTATCGACAAGCTAAAAATATCCGAAAGTTGACTAAGAGAGTCAAGTCCCTTATGGCAGGTAATTATAATGAAAAATTACGCATAAAGGGAGATTCAGAGCTTTTAGAGCTAGCGGATCGCTTGAATGATTTGTCGGACGTCTTTCGTTTGACACATGAAAATCTAGCTCAGGAAAAAAACCGCTTATCATCTGTCCTTTCGTACATGAGTGACGGGGTTATTGCGACCAATCGCCGTGGTCAGATTACCATGATTAATAGCACTGCTCAACGCTTGTTGAATTTAGATCGCGAAAGTGCGACTCAGATGTCTATTTTGGATTTATTAGATGGTGAGAATCCCTACACCTATAGTGAATTGTTGTCTAAGACGCCCGAAATCCATCTGTCGTGTCGAGATGCTAATGATGAATTTGTGACGCTACGTGTTAATTTTGCACTAATTCGTAAGGAATCTGGTTTTATTTCAGGTCTGGTAGCCGTTCTTCATGATGCCACTGAACAGGAAAAAGAGGAGCGTGAACGTCGTCTCTTCGTATCAAATGTTAGTCACGAATTGCGGACACCTTTGACTTCAGTGAAATCCTATCTTGAAGCGCTTGATGATGGTGCTCTCCACGAAGAAATTGCTCCAAACTTTATTAAAGTTTCTTTAGATGAAACCAACCGCATGATGCGTATGATTTCTGACCTCTTGGCATTGTCTCGAATTGACAATAAAAGCACACAGCTTGATGTCGAAATGACAAACTTTACAGCCTTTATGACCTATATATTGAATCGGTTTGATCAAATTAAGAGTCAAGAAACTAATCCAGGTAAGTTTTATGAAATCATTAGAGATTACTCAGTAAACTCTATTTGGGTGGAAATTGATACTGATAAGATGACTCAGGTCGTAGATAATATACTTAATAATGCCATCAAGTATTCGCCTGATGGTGGTAAGATTACAGTGTCTATGAAGACGACTGATTCACAGTTGATTGTTTCTATTTCTGACCAAGGTTTGGGTATTCCTAAGAAGGATTTGCCGTTGATTTTCGACCGTTTTTACCGCGTTGATAAGGCCAGAAGTCGTGCTCAAGGTGGAACAGGACTTGGCTTGTCCATTGCAAAAGAAATTGTTAAACAACATAAGGGCTTTATTTGGGCTAAGAGTGAGTATGGTAAGGGTTCAACTTTTACAATTGTGCTTCCATATGACAAGGATGCCATGATGGTTGATGAATGGGAGATGTAGTATAAATGACCTCAGATTTAGGGTTTAAATACAGTATTTTGGCTTCAGGCTCAACCGGGAATTCCTTTTATTTGGAAACTCCCGAAAAGAAGATTTTAGTGGATGCTGGTTTATCAGGAAAAAAGATTACAAGTTTGCTAGCAGAGATTGATCGTGATCCAAGTGATCTTGATGCCATCTTAGTAACACATGAACACAAGGACCATATCCATGGTGTAGGTGTTTTAGCTCGTAAATATGGCATGGATATCTACGCCAATGAGAAAACCTGGCAAATTATGGATAGTAAGAACATGCTTGGCAAGATTGAAAATAGCCAGAAACATGTTTTTTCTCGTGATAAGCTTCTAACCTTTGGAGACATTGATATTGAGTCTTTTGGAGTTAGTCACGATGCTATTGATCCACAGTTCTATCGCTTCATGAAAGATGGAAAAAGTTTTGTCATGTTGACGGATACGGGTTATGTGTCTGATCGCATGGCAGGTATTATTGAGAATGCTGATGGTTATCTGATTGAGTCCAATCATGATATTGAAATCCTTAGGGCGGGTTCTTATCCTTGGTCAACTAAGCAACGTATCCTCTCTGATCAAGGTCATTTGTGTAATGAAGATGGAGCGGATGCTATGATTCGTAGCATTGGTAATAAAACTAAAAAGATCTACTTGGGTCACCTTTCCAAAGAAAATAATATCAAGGAGTTGGCCCACATGACCATGGAAAATCAGTTGGCTCGCGCTGACTTTGGTGTTGGAACTGACTTTAAGGTTTTTGATACCTCACCAGACACGGCGACCCCACTAACAGATATTTAAAATAATAGCAGAAGAGCTGCACTAATGCCTTTAGTGTAGCTTTTTAAAAGGAATGTATTTATGAAAGTAATTTATCTCTCGCTAGGGTTTGTCTCGCTTGGTTTGGGCATTCTTGGAATTCCTCTTCCTATCTTGCCCACAACACCTTTTCTACTTTTAGCCATTGCTTGTTTTGCTAAAAGTTCCAAACGTTTTGAGAAATGGTTATATAATACCAAACTTTACCAAACTTATGTCGCCGATTTTCGAGAAACAAAATCGATTGCCAAAGAACGAAAGAAAAGAATCATTATCCAAATCTATGTTTTAATGGGAATATCGATAGTTTTCGCTCCTATTATTTGGGTAAAAATTGCGCTTTTTTGCCTAATACTCTTTATCACCTATTACTTATTTAAGGTTATTCCTGATAAAGACTAATAAAAGATAAAAAATGAGGCTCCCAAAAGGAAGTCTCATTTTAAATACTATCCATTAATGTTTGCTACGTAATTTCTTACGGAGTTTATAGGCAAAATTGGCTAGTCCGTAAAGAGGGCTAACTGGAAGGTTGAATTCCCCAATGAATTGTTCAATACGTGGGTTAAATTTAGACTTGAAATTATACAAACCACCATCAAGTGAATTTTCAATTCCCCCCATATTTTGCCATTCGGAACCACGCTCAAAGGCGTGATTAGCTGTTTCATACCAGGTCAGAATAGCCGGTTGATAACGGCGGTAGTCTTCATCCATTCCTGCATAGATATTCTCAGACGTCTTGCCAAATTCAAGAACTAATGTACCTGAAAGTGGGACAGTCTTATTTCCAGCATCAACCTTTTCTTGAAGAAAGTCAATCTCTTCTTTAAGTCTTTTGTGCTCTTGCTTATTGTTCTCGATTTTTCCTGGTTTAGTTTTTTCAGTGAACTTGGCTGCATCAGCGATGTTCTTTTCCAGTTGTTTATTAAGATCTTTGAGACGAGCTGGCAAGTCTAGTGTCGAGAGTGTAATGTATGACGACTCTGGGTAAGTCGTCAACAACTTTTCATAATAGTCAATGCCACGAAGGTGGATGTTCTTACGGGCCTCTGTCTTCTTCATCAAAGATGCGAATTGTTCAAGAAGTTCAGTACCACCAAATTGGACTGAAATCCCCTTGTTTCGAGCAGTACGAACAGCCTGCTTGGTACTTTTAGAGAGTTGTTCTTCAGTGAAATCTTCCTTATGGATATTAGCCTGGAAGCGAGGTTGGATATTTTCAGCCATATCTTCAGTGAGGCCTGTCCATTCAATGCCAAGAGCTTGGATGTATTTGGCAATTGCCATAGTCTCTTTACGGATTTCAGCTTCTTGTGAAATCAAGCTTTTAGTCACGAAGAGACTTGGGTCAAATTTCACAAAGAGGGCACGCTTTGTTTTGGCATATTTTTTTAGTGAAGCTATAACAAAGGCGAGCAACTCTTTATTTTGATAGTCCATAATAGGCCCACGAGGAATATAAATCATAGAAAAGCCAAGAGGAAGTGGCTGAATAAGGACACTAGCGACAGCAACGAGATTACCATCTTGATAGAAACCTAGGCGGTCATTGCCCCAACTATCCTTGATTTTTGCCCATGAGCTACTTTGTAATAAGTTGGTTTGAGGACTATCAATCACAAAGCGGTCATGCTCGGAAGTACTGAGACCAGTTTTATAGGTATACATATTAGTCTAGCACCCACTTTCTAATAGCGTAAGCGACACCAGATTCATCATTTGATTTTGTGATGTGTTTGGCGATTTTCTTGATTTCTGGATTTCCATTTTTCATAACAACAGGAGAGCCAACGACTTCAAGCATAGCACGGTCATTTTCTTCATCACCGATAGCCATTGTTTCTTCTTTCGAAAGACCGAGTTTTTCAGCAAGATGGGTTACAGCGATACCTTTGTTGGCTGTTTTCTTGAGAATTTCTAGATAAAATGGTGTTGATTTTACAATGGTAAAGCGGTCATAAAATTCCTGTGGAAGTTTGGCAATGGCTGCATCAAGAATTTCAGGTTCATCGATATACATGGCCTTAACGAATTCCTTGTCAGCTACCTCTTCAGGTGTACGATAGTAAATTGGCATATGAACAAGTGTAGACTCATGAACGGTGTAACGTCCAATATTTCGATTACTTGTGTAGATACCATCTTTAGTAATAGCATGTGAATGAACACCAAGTTTGTTAGCCAAAACTTCAATATCAAGATAGTCTTCATATGAAAGGGTCTCACGAATCAATTCATTACCAGTAGAAGTCTCTTGGACAAGACCACCATTAAAAGTGATAACATAGTCTCCGTCTTGGTTGAGGTTAAGCTCTTCAAGAAGTGGAAGTACTCCTGGAATAGGGCGACCAGTCGCAATAACAACCTTTACACCAGCGGCTTTAGCATCTTGAATCGCTTGAAAGACTTCCGGTGTAACTTGACGTTGGCTATTTAGAAGCGTTCCATCAATATCAACAGCAATAAGTTTAATAGACATAATAATTACCTGTTTCGTTTAGTTAGTTTCCCTTCTATTTTACTAAAATTTAGGTGCTTTGTCATAGTTCTTCCTGATAAAAGTATTATTGTCTCTTTAAAGAAGTAGATTAGGTGAGAATTGCTCAAATGCTTTTTAATTGGTAAAATAAGGTCAGACTAATAAAGGAGAGACAAGAGTGATTCGATTTACCAACCAACTGACCGATAAAGAACGTAAGGAAGCAAAAGTATTGATTGCCAGCTGCCAAGCCTATGACCAAACCTTTCGAGAACCGTATCTCTCCAATATGCTTAATTTTGATCCCAATATGCCGGCCTTTTTCCTCTATTATCAAGAGGGAGAGTTGCTTGGTTTATTAATGGTTTATGCGGATGATGTAGATGTTGAACTGAGTATCCTAGTTCATCCCAATCATCGTTGTCAGGGCATTGCACGTGCCTTGATTAAGAGTTTCAAAGAAGAAACGGCATCTTATTCTATTCAATCAGTGACTTTTCAGACAGAGCGTGTTTTTCTAGATCGTCATCCTGATTTGGCAAGTCATTGGGGTTTGATTGAGAATGAAGAGACGGAAACCTGGCTAGGGAGGGATAGGACACCATATGTTTTGGACTCCCGTTCAGATGTTAAGGTGCTCTTAGCAGAACACTCTTATCTTGAAGAAATTACTCAACTTCACCACCAAGCCTTTTCTGATGCGGAAGAAACTCTTGAGGTGCCCCACAGATATATTGCTGAGGCCTTAAAAGATTCGAGTAGCCTGCTTTACATCCTCCTCAAAGAAGGTCAGGTTATTGGAGTTTGTACGGTTGATTTATCTGGGAATAGTAACTACCTCTATGGACTTGCTGTAGTAGAAGCCTATCGTGGCAAAGGATATGGTAGCTATCTGGCTAAATCAGTCGTAAATCAACTCATTGCACAAAATGACAAGTCCTTCCAAATCGCAGTGGAAGATGACAATATTGGAGCAAAACGTTTGTATGAAAAAATTGGCTTTGTCAAACAAACCCAAGTGGTTTACTTGAAACAGATTTAATGACTTTTTTGGAGATTGCTGTCAGTATCGCATTAGAGTTGCCAAAATAGGTATAGTAACAAAAGGAGTAATTAATGAAAATCAAAATCAAAAATAAAATTAAAGTAGGCGATCAAACGGAAATTATCGAAGAAATCCACACTTGTGAAGTTATGGAAAAAGGAGATTATACCTATCTTGTTCACCATAATTCCGAGAAAGAAAAAGTGGTTATTAAGTTGAACAAGGAAGAGCTGGTGATGACACGCTTTTCTAATCCTAAATCCATTATGCGTTTTTCTGCTAAAGTACCTGCCTTAGTCCACATTCCGACACCGCTTGGCACCCAGCATTTTCTGACAGATACTAGTCTATTTGCCCATGATCCAAATGGACAAACACTTGATGTTCATTATCAGTTGAAGCATCCAGAAACAGAAGATGTTTTTGCTGATTATGAATTAGAAGTTTCTTGGTTTTAATTTTTGAAAAAATAGAATCATTTTGCTTGAATAAAGAATAATTTATGATAAAATATTTAGTACAAATAAGGGAGTAGCAGGTGACTGTAATCATGAGATTTGATTAACAGTTGCGAATATGTCGTCATTACGAAATTTCACATTTCCGGCATATTCTTAAACAGCGAGACTTGTTTTTAATTAAACAAGTCTCTTTTTGTATGATTTTTTATATAAAAAGAGTCTTGTTAGCCATTTTTCCCTATAGAGAAGGAGGAAATTATTTTGTCTAAAGAACAAAATAAAACCTTGTTTTACACACAAGGAGAGGAAGAAGTCCTAAAAAACTTGGACACTTCTGTTGATGGTTTGTCCACTGCACAAGCCAAGGAACGTTTAGATGCCTATGGCTATAACGAGTTGGATGAAGGTGAAAAACGCAGCCTCTTGTCAAAATTCATTGATCAGTTTAAAGATTTGATGATCATCATCTTGCTTGTCGCTGCCGCCCTTTCTGTTATTACAGAAGGTATTCATGGTTTGACGGATGCCTGCATTATTTTAGCCGTTGTTGTTTTGAATGCTGCCTTTGGTGTGTATCAAGAAGGACAAGCAGAAGCGGCTATTGAAGCCCTCAAAAACATGTCTAGTCCTAGGGCTCGTGTGCGCCGTGATGGCCATGTCGTTGAAATTGATTCACGTGAATTGGTTCCTGGAGACATCGTCTTGCTTGAAGCAGGTGATGTTGTTCCTGCGGATATGCGCTTGCTCGAAGCTGCCTCACTTAAGATTGAAGAAGCAGCCCTTACAGGTGAATCCGTTCCAGTTGAAAAGGATATTACTGAAACGGTTGCAGCTGATGCAGGTATTGGTGACCGTGTGAATATGGGTTACCAAAACTCTAACGTTACTTATGGTCGTGGTACTGGAGTTGTAACCAATACTGGTATGTATACTGAGGTCGGTAAGATTGCAGATATGCTGGCTAATGCGGACGAATCACAAACACCATTGAAACAAAGCTTGGAGCAATTGTCTAAGACCTTGACTTATCTGATTGTTGCTATTGCCTTGGTGACATTCTTGGTTAGTGTCTTCATTCGTGGTGAACAGCCTCTTGAAGGCTTGATGGTTGCCGTTGCGCTTGCTGTTGCAGCCATTCCTGAAGGTTTGCCTGCCATTGTAACGATTCTCCTGTCACTTGGGACAACGACTCTTGCCAAACGCAATTCAATTGTTCGTAAATTGCCAGCCGTTGAAACCCTTGGTTCAACAGAAATTATCGCATCTGATAAGACTGGTACCTTAACCATGAACCAGATGACTGTTGAAAAAGTCTATACAAACGGTCAATTGCAAAACGCTGATACAGAACTTAGTGCTGACAATACGACCCTTCGTATTATGAACTTTGCTAATGATACGAAGGTGGATCCAGATGGTAAATTAATCGGGGACCCAACAGAAACAGCCCTTGTACAGTTTGGTTTGGATCACAATTTTGATGTTCGCGAAGTCTTGAAATCAGAGCCTCGTGTGGCAGAATTGCCATTTGACTCTGACCGTAAGCTCATGTCTACTATTCATAAAGAAGCGGATGGCACATACTTTGTAGCTGTTAAAGGTGCACCTGACCAATTGCTCAAACGTGTGACTCAAATTGAAATCAATGGTGAGGTTCGTTCTATCACGGATGAAGACAAGAAAGCTATCCTTGCAACTAATAAAGACTTGGCCAAACAAGCTCTCCGTGTCTTGATGATGGCTTATAAGACAACGAGTGAAATTCCTACTTTGGAATCTGAAGTTGTTGAATCTGATTTGATTTTCTCTGGTTTGGTAGGGATGATTGACCCAGAACGTCCTGAAGCAGCAGAAGCTGTTCGTGTCGCTAAAGAAGCGGGAATCCGTCCAATTATGATTACAGGTGATCACCAAGATACAGCGGAAGCAATCGCTAAGCGTCTCGGTATCATTGATCCAAATGATACGGAAGATCATGTCTTTACTGGAGCTGAGCTTAATGAGCTTTCTGATGAAGAGTTCCAAAAAGTTTTCAAACAGTACTCTGTTTATGCGCGTGTGTCTCCTGAACACAAGGTTCGTATTGTTAAGGCGTGGCAAAATGATGGCAAGGTTGTTGCCATGACAGGTGATGGGGTTAATGATGCGCCTTCACTTAAGACAGCTGATATCGGTATCGGTATGGGAATTACAGGTACAGAGGTTTCTAAGGGAGCTTCAGATATGGTTCTTGCCGATGATAATTTTGCGACAATCATCGTTGCAGTAGAAGAAGGACGTAAGGTCTTCTCAAATATTCAAAAATCAATCCAATACCTTTTGTCAGCCAACATGGCCGAAGTCTTTATTATCTTCTTTGCTACATTATTTGGATGGGATGTGCTTCAACCGGTGCATCTTCTCTGGATTAACTTAGTAACTGATACCCTTCCAGCCATCGCTCTTGGGGTTGAACCAGCTGAACCAGGTATTATGACTCACAAACCTCGTGGTCGCCAATCAAACTTCTTTGATGGTGGTGTCTTCGGAGCGATTATGTATCAAGGTGTTTTCCAAACTATCCTTGTTCTGGCAGTATATGGTTGGGGTCTTGCCTTTCCAGAGCATCATACGCAAGCAGAAATTCATGCGGATGCCCTTACAATGGCCTTTGCTACCCTTGGATTAATCCAGTTGCTCCATGCCTTTAACGTTAAATCTGTTTATCAATCAGTCTTTAAAGTTGGTCTCTTTAGAAACAAGACTTTCAACTGGGCAATTCCAGTAGCCTTTGTTCTTTTGATGGCAACTATCGTAGTTCCTGGGTTTAATAATCTCTTCCATGTATCACACCTTAGTCTGACACAATGGCTTGCTGTTATTGTAGGTTCATTCTTGATTGTGGTTTCGGTTGAATTAGTCAAAGCTATTCAACGTGCCCTTGGTAAGGATAAAGACGCTATTTAAGACATAAAGTCAGAGATAATGGTCTCTGGCTTTTTCTTATCACATCTTGAATTCAGGAGGGGTCTTGTTTATAATTGAAAGGAACTAATCATAAGTTAAGGAGAAGGCTATGAATGAAACCATTAAAACACAACTCAATCACCGCAGTATTCGTCAGTTTAAACCTGTGACTTTGACACAAGAAGAGGTTAACCTTCTTGTTGATGTTGCTCGCCATACATCAACGAGTAATTTTAGACAATCCTATTCGATTATCAGTATTACTGATCAAAAATTGAAGGAAGAAATTGCTGAAATTGCCAATCAGCCTTATATTCCAAATGCTGGGCACCTATTTGTATTTGTTGTGGACCAAAGACGTAATACTTTGATTGCAGAGGCAAAAGGTGCTGAAGCCTTGGTGCAAGGTAGTCCCGAACGCTTTATCTCAGCCTTCTCGGATGCAATGATTGCTGCTCAAAATGTGGTAGTAGCTGCTGAGAGTTTAGGTATGGGAACAGTTTATTTGGGGAGTATTTTAAATGATAATGCCAAACTTTCAGAGCTTCTCAAACTTCCAAAGTATGTCTATCCAGCAGTGGGCTTAGCAGTTGGTTGGCCAGATCAGGAACCACAGCTTAAACCTCGTTTGCCACGTCACGTCATCCATATGGAAAATTATTATCAGGATTTAGAAAATCCCTTGGAGGAGCTAAAAGATTACGATGCTGAAGTCCATGAGTATTATGACCTTCGCGATCTCAATAATAGGGTTGATGAATTTACGACTCAGATTGCAACGACAATGGATAAATCCGTTGCCAATCGTGCGAATACTTTGAAGGACCTTCAAAAGCAGGGATTTTTCACCGACTAAAAAACGACTCCTAAAGAGTCGTTCTACAAATCAAATAGTGTCATTGATGAAAGGAACTCATTTGCCAGTTCCTTTTTTTCATACTCTAAAAACTCTGGTCGTTTCTTGACCAGATTATAACGTTTGGAGAGGTTCCACGTTCCAGTAGGATTGAGTTCAGGGTGATTGGAAACAAAGTCGATGGTTAAATCCCATTCTCGTCGATATCCAAGAGGTCGTGAGTGATAGGTTACACCGTCAATAGTTACCGTCCCATAACTGCGGTGGGCATGACCAAAAATAACATCTTTAACGCCATGCTTGACGAAAATCTGGTGGAATTCTTCCGAGCCTAAGTAGGCATTAAACGATGCAAAACGTTCATGTGTCATGGTAAAGCGACTGTGAGGAACAAAATGCATGGCAACTATAAGGTTACGAGTGTTTAATTCACTTAAGATATTATCGAGCTTCTTGAGACTCCTTTGACAGATTTCCGGATCAGTACCTAAACGCTTAAGTCTTCGGTCGAACCAAAGTTGTTTCTTACGTTTAAGAATCTTATCCAATTTTTCATCAGAATAGGAATAATCATACCATCCATGAAAAGCCAATAAGGTCTTGCTACCTAAATCAATCACCTGAAAATCAAGATTATCAATAAGTTTGTCTTCTAAATCAAGCATATCATGATTGCCTAAATTATAGGTGACCTTGACCGCCTTAGACAGTTTTCGTAGAAAAGGTTTCGTGTCAATAAAAAAATGATTGGAGATATCACCAGCGATATGGAGGTGGCTAACCTCTTGATCTTTTAGGCACTTTATTAGAGTATCGATTTCATATGTTTCAAAGTGATTCAAATCAATATGTAAATCACTCATTACTGCAAGTCTTGTCATAGGAACATTGTAACAAAAAGGTTAAGTCTTGTCTGTAAATGAAGATGGTGGAAAATACTTGCCCTAGGGCTATAATTTCATTATGATAAGAATATGGATATCAAGTTAGAAATACAAAAGATGGCCAAGGAGATTGGCATTTCAAAAATTGGTTTTACAACCGCCGATGATTTTGCCTATCTGGAGAAATCCCTTCGACTTGGAGTCGAAGAAGGGCGAACGACAGGTTTTGAACATAAAAATATTGAAGAGCGTATTTATCCTAAGTTGACCTTGGAATCAGCTAAAACCATCATTTCCATTGCAGTTGCCTATCCGCATAAGCTGCCACAACAACCCCCAAAAACAGAATATAAGCGTGGCAAAATCACTCCAAATTCATGGGGTCTAGATTATCACTATGTCTTGCAGGATAAATTGAAGCGTCTGGCAGAAGGCATTGAAAAACTGACGGAAAACTTCGAATATAAAGGTATGGTGGACACTGGAGCCCTGGTCGATACAGCAGTGGCCAAGCGAGCTGGTATTGGTTTCATAGGGAAAAATGGACTAGTTATCTCGAAAGAATACGGGTCCTACATGTATCTTGGCGAGCTTATCACTAATCTAGAGATTGAACCAGATCAAGAAGTTGACTATGGTTGTGGGGATTGCCGTCGTTGTCTGGATGCTTGTCCGACATCTTGTCTCATTGGTGATGGTACGATGAATGCTCGTCGTTGCCTATCCTTCCAAACACAGGATAAAGGTATGATGGATATGGAGTTTCGAAAGAAGATCAAGACTGTTATCTATGGTTGCGACATTTGTCAGATTTCCTGTCCATATAACAGAGGTATCGACAATCCCTTGGCTTCAGACATTGATCCTGAGCTTGCCATGCCTGAATTACTTCCTTTTCTTGAGCTGACCAACAAATCCTTCAAGGAGAAATTTGGGATGATTGCCGGTTCATGGCGCGGGAAGAATATTCTTCAGCGTAATGCTATTATTGCCTTGGCCAACCTACATGATCGCAATGCTATTGTTAAACTGATGGAGATAATTGATAAGAATAATAATCCCATCCATACGGCGACTGCCATTTGGGCTCTCGGTGAGATTGTTAAGAAGCCTGATGAGGCCATGTTAGACTATATGAGCAATCTTTCACTTAAAGATGAAGACGCCCAAGCAGAGTGGGAGCTTGTGTGTGCAAAATGGCAAATTTAAGTGATTTATGCTAGAATTAAGCATAATACTATAAAATGGAGGAAACCTATCCATGGAAGTGGCAGAAATTCGCCAAAAAATCTCTGAAAATCAAGAGAAGCTCGTGAGCTTCGGGAGGTCTCTTTGACTTAGATCGTTTGGAAGAGGACATTGCGCTCCTTGAAAACCGAATGACTGAGCCAGATTTTTGGAATGATAATATTGCAGCTCAAAAGACTTCACAAGAGTTAAATGAGCTCAAAATGAAGTACGAAACTTTCAACAATATGCAAGAACTCTCTGACGAGACAGAGCTTTATTTGGAAATGTTGGAAGAAGATGATAGCATTCAAGAGGAACTCGAAGAAACTCTCGAAAAACTTGATAAGATTATGACAAGTTACGAGATGACGCTGCTCCTGTCTGAGCCATATGACCATAATAATGCCATTCTTGAAATTCACCCAGGATCTGGTGGGACAGAGGCTCAAGACTGGGCAGATATGTTACTCCGGATGTACCAGCGTTATGGAAATGCCAAAGGTTTCAAAGTTGAGACTTTGGATTATCAGGCGGGTGATGAAGCTGGAATCAAATCTGTAACCCTTGCTTTTGAAGGACCTAATGCTTATGGTTTCCTTAAGTCAGAAATGGGTGTCCACCGTTTGGTTCGTATCTCACCATTTGACTCTGCCAAACGTCGTCATACCTCATTTACATCAGTGGAAGTCATGCCTGAATTAGATGATACCATTGAAGTTGAAATCCGTGATGATGATATCAAGATGGATACTTTCCGCTCAGGTGGTGCAGGTGGTCAGAACGTCAATAAGGTTTCTACCGGTGTGCGTTTGACTCACATTCCAACAGGTATTGTTGTAGCTTCTACGGTTGACCGTACACAATACGGAAACCGTGACCGTGCTATGAAGATGCTTCAAGCTAAGCTTTATCAAATGGAGCAAGAAAAGAAAGCAGAAGAAGTTAATGCTTTGAAAGGTGATAAGAAAGAAATCACTTGGGGAAGTCAAATTCGCTCATACGTTTTCACGCCATATACCATGGTTAAAGATCACCGTACAGGCTACGAAGTTGCCCAGGTTGATAAGGTAATGGATGGGGATATTGAAGGCTTCATCGATGCCTACCTCAAGTGGCGCATGGAAGAATAGTAATAATATACTTGTTTTATGTATTAAGATACTCTATCTCAATGAAAGGAAGGCTTCAACTAATTTAGTAGTTGAATACTGACATTATGGCTCTTATTGAATTAAAAGATGTTACTAAGAAGTATGATAAGTCAACAACAGCTCTAAGACATATTGATTTATCTGTCAACTCAGGGGAGTTTGTTTACTTAGTCGGCCCTTCTGGTGCTGGTAAATCAAGTTTAATTCGCTTGTTCTACCAAGAAGAAAAATTAACGAGTGGTTCTATGAAGGTTGGGGAGTTTGATTTAACCCGTCTTCGTAAGAAAGATGTACCACTCTTGCGACGTTCTATTGGGGTTGTTTTCCAGGATTATAAACTTCTTCCCAAGAAAACAGCTTTTGAAAATGTTGCTTATGCCATGGAAGTTATTGGTGAGAAACCTCGTCATATCAAGAAACGAGTGGCAGAAGTACTCGAGTTGGTTGGTCTTAAACACAAGATGCGTTCATTCCCAAATCAATTGTCTGGTGGTGAGCAACAGCGTGTCGCTATTGCACGTGCTATTGTAAATAATCCAAAAGTTTTGATTGCGGATGAACCAACAGGGAACTTGGACCCAGAAATTTCTTGGGAAATTATGCAGGTACTTGAACGTATCAACTTGCAAGGGACTACCATTATAATGGCAACCCATAACTCAACTATCGTTAATAACCTTCGTCATCGTGTTTTAGCGATTGAGGAAGGACGTATTGTTCGTGATGAAGAGGAAGGAGAGTACGGTTACCATGATTAGACGCTTTTTCCGCCATTTAGGAGAATCGATTAAGAATCTCAAACGTAATCTATTGTCGACACTTACCGCAGTATTTTCGGTAATGATTGTTCTTTCACTTTTAGGTGTCTTTGGCTCTGTTATTTTAAATACGCAGAAATTGGCTTCAGATATTGAAAAGAATATTCAGGTCAATGTCTACTTGGATCCAGATTCATCAGATGCTTCGAAAACAGTCAAGGAACTTTCTGGACAGATTGTTGCTAATAAAGACTACCATAAGATTTATGATGCTTTGACCAAAATCAAAGGTGTAGATAAGGTTACCTTCTCTAGCAAAGAAGAACAAAAGAAACAACTGATTGAAACAATGGGTTCAAGTTTCGAGACAGCTACTGGAGATGCCAACCCTCTTTCAGATGTTTACATCGTCCAAACGAAATCACCAGATGATGTCAGTCGTGTTGCCAAGGAAGCAAAAGCCATTCAGGGTGTTGATAACGCTAACTTTGGTGGTTCCGATACCGAAATTCTGATGTCTACTATGAAACGTGTTCAATTTTGGGGAATCATTGCCACAGCTCTCTTAACTATTGTGGCTGTCCTATTGATTTCAAATACCATCCGTATTACCATTATGTCACGTGCGACTGAAATTCAAATCATGCGTTTGGTAGGTGCTAAGAATTCATACATTCGTCGTCCCTACTTGATGGAAGGTGCTTGGATTGGAGCACTTGGTGCTATCATTCCTTCTGGCCTCATTTACCTTTTGTATCATATGGTATACTCATCTTTGAACCCTGATTTCGTTAAAGGTGGTATTTCGATGTATGATCCAGAGTGGTTTGTCTATGCAGTTATCGGAACTCTCTTTGCAGTCGGTATCATTATCGGTTCGATTGGGTCACGTATGGCAATGCGCCGTTATTTGAAGTATTAATGCAATTAAAGGAGAACCGTTCTGGTTCTCTTTTTGCTTGTCAAGAGATTCAGGAGCAGAGATTTCAGCTTTATCTGAAAATGGTTATGCTCAAAGCCCAAATCAAAGACTATATTTGGTATAATATTTAAAAAACATTGGAAAAGAGATGCATTATGACAAAGTTAGCTACCATTTGTTATATTGACAATGGAAAGGAGCTTTTGCTCCTACATCGTAATAAAAAGCCTAATGATGTTCATGAAGGAAAGTGGATTTCTGTCGGGGGAAAACTAGAAGCTGGAGAGACACCTGACGAATGTGCTCGTCGTGAAATTTTCGAGGAAACCCATTTTACAGTAACTGAGATGAACTTCAAAGGTATGATTACCTTCCCTGAATTTACTCCGGGCCACGATTGGTATACCTATGTCTTTAAGGTGACTGATTTTGAAGGAGAACTCATTTCTGATGAGGAATCTCGCGAAGGGACACTTGAATGGGTGCCATATGATCAGGTTTTAACGAAGCCAACCTGGGAAGGTGACTATGAGATTTTTAAGTGGATTCTTGAAGATAGACCTTTCTTCTCTGCAAAATTTGTTTATGATTCTAACCAGAACTTGGTAGATAAAACTGTAACTTTTTATGATAAATAAGGAGAAACTATGAGCCGTAAAAAGACAGAAAAATTTTCACAAACATGGTTTTTTATGTGGATTTTGAATAATCAGGTGGTAATGGCCTTTCTAATCTTACTCTTGATTGGTTTGACGGTCTTGATTTTTACCAAAATTAGTCCAATTTTTTCACCAGTTATTCAATTTCTGACCATTATTATGTTGCCGCTGGTTATTTCCATGCTCCTTTATTATCTGATAAAACCTTTGGTGCTATTAGTCGAAAAAACTGGTTTAAATCGGACCATGTCTATCTTGCTTATCTATGCTATTCTTGCCTTACTCCTAGTTTGGGGAATTTCGACGGCTATTCCTAACTTACAAGATCAAATTTTGATTTTGATTAGAAATGCACCATCATACATTGCTCGGGCAAACAGTGAAACGGAACGTTGGTTGAAACTTCCTATTCTTTCCAATTTTCATGGAGATTTAGAGGCTGTGCTCAGTGATTTTTCAGCGAGAATGGTCAACTATGCCGAGCACTTTTCTACTTCAGCTCTGACTTGGATTGGGACCTTTGCTAGCACAGTAGCAAGAGTAACAGTTGCTATCATTTTGACACCATTCATTCTTTTTTATCTCTTAAGAGATAGTCAAAAGATGAAACATAGCTTTGTCTCAGCTTTACCGACACGTTTTCGTAAAACGACTGTCCGTATGCTTTCAGATATCAATAGTCAGCTCGAAGGTTATGTTCAAGGTCAAGTGACAGTAGCAATTGTCGTGGCAATTATGTTCTGTATCATGTTCAAGATTGTTGGGCTTCGTTATGGAATGACTTTTGGTATTTTAGCAGGATTTCTAAATATGATTCCCTATCTTGGAAGCTTTCTAGCTATGGTACCCGTTGTTATTATGGGATTGGTTCAAGGCCCTGCTATGCTAATCAAGGTCCTCATCATTTTTGTTATCGAGCAAACTATTGAAGGACGTTTTGTTTCTCCACTTGTTTTGGGAAATAAACTAAGCATTCACCCTATCACCATTATGTTTATTCTCTTGACAGCAGGATCTCTGTACGGTGTGTGGGGTGTCCTATTAGGGATTCCAATCTATGCCTCTGTCAAGGTTGTTGTTAGAGAGATTTTTGATTGGTACCGTTCTGTAAGTAATCTTTATCAAGATGATCTAGAAAATGAAGGACAAAAAGACGATGTTAAATAGTGAAAAAATGGTTGCCTCTATCGGAAACCAAGATTTAGACCACGCTGACAAATATTTTAAAAAAGCTTTACGAGAAGACCCTGCAGAGGTTCTTGTTGAGTTGGGCCAATACTTAGAGTCTATTGGTTTCTTACCACAGGCACAGGAAATTTACGAAAAAGTTCGTTTTGATTTTCCAGAGGTTAATGTCAATCTAGCACAAATTGTAGCCGAAGATGGCGATATTGAAGAGGCCTTTCTTTATTTGGATGCCATACCTGAAGACTCTGACGACTATTTGTCCGCTTTAATTGTAAAGGCAGACATCTATCAAATGGAGGGTTTAACTGATGTGGCACGTGATAAGTTGTTGGAGGCAAGTCAATTATCAGATGATTCATTGATTATTTTTGGTTTGGCTGAGATGGAATTTGAACTTGGAAATTTTGAACAAGTTATTCAATACTATGCTAAATTGGATAATCGTGACCTCCTGGCAATGACTGGGGTTTCTACTTATGAACGCATTGGTAAGGCTTATGCCAGTCTTGGAAAGTTTGAAGCTGCTCGTGAATTTTTGGAAAAAGCTATTGAAATTGAGTACGATGATACCACTGCTTTTGAATTAGCCACTTTGCTCTATGATCAAGAAGAGTATCAAAAAGCTAATTTTTACTTTAAGCAGATAGAAACCATGTCTGCAGACTTCGAAGGTTATGAGTATGTTTACGCTTTGTCGTTACATGCAGAACATAAAACCGAAGAAGCCTTACGTATGGCACAACAAGGAATTTCAAAAAATGCCTTTGATGTTCAATTACTTTTGTTAGCGTCACAGTTATCCTACGAGTTGCATGATACTCAATCTGCTGAATCTTATTTGAAGCAAGCCTTGCCATTGGCTGAGGACCAGGATGAGATTGTCTTACGTTTAAGTACTCTCTATTTGGAAGAAGAACGTTACGAGGACCTGGTAGCTTTAGCTGATTACGAGGTTGATTCTGTTTTGGCTCGTTGGAATATCGCCAGAGCCTATCAAGCACTTGATGATGAAGAAGAAGCTTTTCAAATTTATCAAGATTTGTCTAAAGATTTGGCTGATAATCCTGAATTCTTACAGGATTATGCATATATTCTAAGAGAATTTGGTTACAGAGACCAGGCGCGTGTAACAGCAGAAAAATACCTTGCCTTGGTGCCAGACGATGTCAATATGCAAACGTTTCTTGAAGATTACTAAGCTTTAAAATGTTTTAATTGGTGGTTTAAATAGAAGGAGGGGAGTGCGAATCTTACTCAACCTCCTCTTTTTTTATTTGTCTATTTATGTTATGATTTTATTAGAACCCATAAGGAGTAAATATGGTTAAGAGAGATTTAATTCGAAATATTATCATAGCAGTTCTTGCCATTGTAGTGATTTTATTGTTAAGAGCTTTTGTGTTATCAACACACCGTGTAACCGAAGGTCAGGCAAATGACTATATTCATGCAGGTGATTATGTTACTTTCAATAAAAATGTTGAACCGCATAATAAGGACTTTATCTTGTATACGGTTAATGGTAAGGAATATATCGGCCGTGTTATTGCTGATGAGGGCAAGAGCGTGACAGCTATGGATGATTTCCTTTATATCAATGATAAGTCAGTTGACGAAGCCTATATTAGCAAAGATAAATCAGCTTATTTGGCGACAGTGTCACCTGGGAATTTCTTTACTGATGATTTTTCCATTGCAACATTGACAGATAATAAACAAACTAAGATTGAAAAAGGTCAATACCTTGTGTTGAACGATAACCGTCGTAATACAGATGATAGTCGTAAGTTTGGTCTTATTGAAAAGGACCAAATTAAAGGTGTTATCTCTTTCAGATTGTATCCTCTATCACGTTTTGGTTTCGTTGATGTCGATTAATATTTCAATACTACTAAAAAGCTAGGAACTTTTGATAAGTTTCTAGCTTTTTTAGTGATATTGTCTTTAGCAAATGCAATTGTGATGGGGACTAAGGCTTATTACGAAAAAGAAACTAAAGTTTCAGTCATACGGTCAACCCATCAATATGATGGGTTTTTATGCTATAATTGAGATAAATAGTAAATACAATAAAAGGAGTACTTATGGCCTACGATTTACTCTTAGAACGTTTTCTACGCTATGTCAAAATAAATACACGCAGTGATGAAAATGCAACAAGGACGCCGACAACACAAAGCCAGGTAGATTTTGCTTTGAATATTCTAAAACCAGAATTGGAAGAGCTTGGTTTAAGTAACGTCCATTATTTGGAAAGTAATGGTTACCTAGTGGCAACCCTGCCGGCTAACGATGACCAATTAACACGTAAGATTGGTTTCATCTCTCATATGGATACTGCAGATTTTAATGCAGAAGGAGTATCACCCCAAGTTATTGAATCCTATGATGGAGGCATTATTCCTCTTGGGACCTCAGGTTACAACCTAAATCCAACTGATTTTCCAAATCTCCAGAATTACATCGGTCATACACTTATTACGACAGATGGCACCACTCTTCTTGGAGCTGATGATAAATCTGGTATTGCTGAGATTATGACAGCATTAGCTCATTTGAAGGCACATCCTGAAATCAAGCATTGTGAGATTCGTGTAGGCTTTGGTCCTGATGAAGAAATTGGAATTGGCGCAGATAAATTTGATGTTGATGATTTTGATGTCGATTTTGCCTACACTGTTGACGGTGGTCCATTGGGTGAATTACAGTATGAAACCTTCTCTGCCGCGGGTGCTGAGCTGACTTTTCATGGCCGTAATGTCCACCCTGGAACAGCAAAAGGTCAGATGGTCAATGCTTTGCAATTGGCAATTGATTTTCATAATCAGTTGCCCGCAGAAGATCGTCCAGAGTTGACGGATGGTTATCAAGGTTTCAACCATCTTCAAACAATGACAGGTACTGTTGAAGAAGCAAATTCATCATATATCATTCGTGATTTTGAGACAGAGTCTTTTGAAAATCGAAAAGCAACTTTCCAAGAAATTGCCGATAAAATGAATCAAGCCTACGGTCAAACGCGAGTTGATTTGGTGATCAAAGATCAATATTATAACATGCGTCAAGTCATTGAAAAAGATATGATGCCTGTTGAGTTGGCTAAGGAGGTTATGGAGGACCTAGGAATTGTTCCAGTCATTGAGCCAATTCGTGGTGGAACTGATGGTTCAAAGATATCTTTCATGGGAATTCCGACACCAAACCTTTTTGCAGGTGGTGAAAATATGCATGGTCGTTATGAGTACGTTTCTTTACAAACAATGGAAAAAGCTGTAGATGTTATTCTTGGAATTGTCAGTAATCCCTAATTGCGCTTGCTAAAAACTGATTTTATGGTAGAATTAGATGTAATGGAGGTGCTGAGATGATTAAAATTTTCGGCAAGTATCGTTACCATTGGCAACCTGAATTGTCTTGGCTTATCATTTATTGGTCTTTAGCCATCACGCCAATCTTTATTGCAGCCGCCCTTCTGTTCGAGTTGTACTCGGTGCCCTCACATATTTTGATGCTTTTCACTATTTTTGTTGCTTTATTTGGTCTAGGGTTCCATCGTTACTTTATTATTGAAGATTATGGAATACTGCGTATTGTTTCTTTCAATATTTTTAAACCGCGTAAGGTGCAGATTAGTGATATTGAAAAAGTGGAAGTTATCAAAACCGGCTTGTGTCTCATTTTTAAAAATGGAAAGAAACGTCAGTTTTATATGAGAAAGTGGCCTAAGAAATATTTCTTAGATGCTTTAGCACTTCATCCTGATTTCAAAGGTGAGGTAGAACTAATGGATTATATGACTAATTTTGATTATTTTGCCTTTTATGAGGAATCAAAAAAAGCCCTCAAGATTAAACTTCGCAAATAAGGGCTTTGGTAGGACAAGATTTGACAGCTGTCAAAGTTTCGGGACTATTTTCAATCGTTCTAATAAGTTGGTCGCTATCTTTAAACCTAACGATTCCTTCGTCATCATAATCAAAGACAGGAGAGTAGGTTTGGCACAAACCACAAGCGATACATTTTTCTGGAATTAATGATACTTTCATAGTATTATTTTAAAATAGATTTATTGTTTTTACAAGGAGAAAATCATGAGTAAAAAACCATGGGAAGATAAGGTTTCTGAAGAAGAGTTGGAAGAAGTAGTTGATGCTGATTTTCTAGATGACGAAGATGAGTTTGAGGATTTTGAAGAAGAGGAGGACACTCCTTCAGATGAGAAGCAAGAAAAAGGTGGCTTCATCAATTCGTCATTCTTGACAGTCTTGCTTGGCTTATTCTTTATTATTGTTGTATGTATTTTGTTCTTTGTTTTCTACACATCAAATGTTGGAGGAAGCAAAACTGCAGCGTCTAAGGAATCTTCAGGTTTCTCTTCAACTTCAACTAGCAAAGTTGTTAAATCTTCATCAAGCGAAAAAGATTCAGGTAAGGGTGAAGATAGTGAGAAATCTACTAAAGAGAAATCTTCATCAACGAAAGTATCAAGCTCTTCTAAACATGTTGAAAAAGACTATGCAACTGGGTCAGCTGAAACAACACCATCAAGTGCTGCAGCAGCAACCGACGGTTCATCAATCGTTGTTCAATCTGGTGAAGGTGCCGGTTCAATCGCTGCACGTGCAGGTATCTCTGTAGATGAGTTGGAACGTCTTAACCCTGATCACATGACAAGTGGTTACTGGTATGCTAACCCAGGTGATGTCGTTAATGTTCAATAATTTTAAAAGCAAAGGAACATCATGAAAGATATTAGAATTGCTATTGATGGTCCTGCGTCAAGTGGAAAAAGTACAGTAGCCAAGATTATTGCAAAAAATCTTGGCTATACTTATCTTGATACAGGTGCTATGTACCGATCTGCAACTTATTTGGCCTTGCAGAATGGTTTGACTGAGGAAAATGTACCAGAAATTTTGGAGCAACTATCTCAACATCCGATTTCATTTGGAAAAGCAGCAGATGGTAGCCAGCAGGTTTATGTTGGTGATGTTGATATTACACACCCCATTCGTGATAACCAAGTCACAAATAATGTTTCTTGGGTAGCAGCCATTCCTGAAGTGCGCCAAGAACTGGTTGCGCAACAACAACGTATTGCTCAAGATGGTGCTATTATCATGGATGGTCGTGATATTGGGACTGTGGTTTTGCCTGATGCAGAACTCAAAATCTTCTTGATTGCTTCAGTTGATGAACGTGCGGAACGCCGTTATAAGGAAAATATCGAAAAAGGTATTCCTGCTGACCTTGAGACTTTAAAAAAAGAAATTGCTGAACGTGACTATAAAGATAGTCATCGTAAGGTATCACCTCTTAAACCAGCGGAAGATGCCATCACTTTTGACACTACAGGAGTGTCAATTGAGGGTGTTGTGGAATTTATTCAAGAAAAAGCAAAAAAAATTATTGACAAAGGATGACTCACTTGTTATACTATTAACAATGAGAAAAGCAGAAGTGAGAACTTCTCGCCTTGCGACTTAGGTTGTCTGGCCCAACATGTCAAATCCTTAAAGGGATATTATGTGTGCGGGCTTGTATATCAAGTCCGCTTTGTTTTTCTCTAAAAAAATAAAGAGGTGAAGATCATAGCTAAGAAAGATCTATTCATTAATGATGAAATTCGCGTTCGTGAAGTTCGTCTTGTTGGTCTTGATGGTGAACAATTGGGAATTAAACCATTGTCAGAAGCACAAGCTATTGCAGATGATGCAAATGTTGACTTGGTTCTTATCCAACCACAAGCTACGCCACCTGTTGCTAAGATTATGGACTATGGTAAGTTCAAATTTGAGTATCAAAAGAAACAAAAAGAACAACGTAAGAAACAAAGCGTTGTTACCGTTAAGGAAGTTCGTTTGAGCCCAGTCATCGATAAAGGTGACTTTGAAACAAAACTTCGTAACGGCCGTAAATTCCTTGAAAAAGGAAACAAGGTTAAAGTTTCTATCCGATTCAAAGGTCGTATGATTACTCATAAAGAAATCGGAGCTAAGGTATTGGCGGAATTTGCTGAAAAAACGCAAGATATTGCGATTATTGAGCAAAGAGCGAAGATGGATGGACGTCAAATGTTCATGCAACTTGCACCAATTCCTGACAAAAAATAATTGTCAAACTAACACTATTTTAAGAGGAGAATTTTAAAATGCCAAAACAAAAAACACACCGCGCATCAGCTAAACGTTTCAAACGTACAGGTTCAGGTGGATTGAAACGCTTCCGTGCCTTCACATCTCACCGTTTCCACGGTAAAACTAAAAAACAACGTCGTCACCTTCGTAAAGCGTCAATGGTACATTCAGGTGACTTTAAACGTATCAAATCAATGCTTTCACAAATGCGTTAATCCGCTACAAGCATTACAAATTAACTAAACTAGAACTAATTCGGAGGAATATATAAATGGCTCGTGTTAAAGGTGGCGTTGTATCACGCAAACGTCGTAAACGTGTATTGAAACTTGCTAAAGGTTACTATGGTGCAAAACACATCTTGTTCCGTACTGCAAAAGAACAAGTAATGAATTCTTACTACTATGCATACCGTGACCGTCGTCAAAAGAAACGTGATTTCCGTAAGCTTTGGATTACACGTATCAATGCGGCAGCTCGTTTGAACGGTTTGTCATACTCACAATTGATGCACGGTTTGAAATTGGCTGAAATCGAAGTTAACCGTAAAATGCTTGCTGATTTGGCAGTTAACGATGCAGCAGCTTTCACATCTCTTGCAGATGCAGCTAAAGCAAAACTTGGTAAATAAGAATTAAGATGGGTTTTACCCATCTTTTTTTATGGAGGTAATTATGATTCGTTTAGCAAGAGCAGAAGATATCCCAAGATTACAGGAGTTATTTGGGCAGATTCTTCTAGTTCATCATCACGCACGTCCTGATGTTTTTAAGTCAGAAGGCAGTAAATTTACAGATGTAGAGTTAGAAGCAGTGATTAATGATCCAAATAAACCTATTTTTGTTTATGAGGCGAAAGATGGGCGTATCTTGGGTCATCTGTTCTTAATGATTAAAGAAGTATCTGATAATAATGGTCCACTAAAGGCTGTTAAGACTCTTTTTATTGATGATTTATGCGTTGATAAGGAGGCTCGAGGTCAAAAATTAGGGGAGAAGCTTTATCAATTTGCCTTGGACTATGCTAAGGAGTTAGGTTGTTATAATCTGACACTTCACGTATGGAATGATAATGAGGGAGCTGTACGTTTTTACGAACGTTTAGGTATGAAACCGAGATATACAGAAATGGAAAGTATCCTAAAATAATACGTTTTCATGAGAGAAATTTAACTTACGAGGAGAAAAAATTTTTGATATGCTGAAAGAGAACTTTTAGAAATGGAGAATTTTAATGCCTCGTAATTTTAAAGAAGCTTTGCTTTTTACGTTTTTGATGTGTGGAATGATGGTCTATGGAATCTTCTCATCCTTGATTGGACTGGAGTAGTTCCCTTTGTTTGGGGTCACTTTTTCCAAGGTTATCTTCCTGGATTTGTAGTTGCTTTCTTACTGGATATGCTTTTGGTGGGACCACTAGCCAAGACAATAGCATTTGCGATTTTACATAAAGTAAAAGCCCATGATAAACGATGGGCAAAGATTTTAGTGATTTCTGGAACCATGGCGCTATTCATGGTAACCTTTATGTCATTCTATGGATTAGTTTACAACAGTCATTTGGTGACGCTATTATCCTATGGTCGTGCTTGGTTGACAAATGTTATCATGGCTTTACCACTTAATTTTCTAGTGGTTGGTCCAATCTCACGTTTTATCTTGGGAAAACTACAAAAACCTTTGCCTGGTGAAGGAGTCGTTGAGAATTTTGACGACGATGACGAATTACCAACTATTATTTAAGTTGTGAACTGAAGTTAGACTCCAGATTTTATATCAAAAAGCAGTCACAGATGTGACTGCTTTTTGATGATTAGTTTTTCTTTTTCATTTCACCGTGTGGGTAGTAAGTCCCTTCTGGCATATCGTTAATGAAAACATGGATAGCTTCCTTAGGGGCTTTTGCAACACGTGATACAACCTCAGTAACTTCGCGAGCAAGTTCAATCTTTTGTTCTTCTGAACGACCTTCAAAGAGATCAATTTTTACAAATGGCATAATGCATCTCCTTAGTTTTGATAGTCCTATTATAGCATGAATTAAGAGAATATTCTAAAGTTTTTAGAAATTCTTGAAATAATGCTAGACTATGAATTATTTTGAAAGAGGTAGGTGTCTTGTGATCTTAGAAAACTATTTTCCTTTTTAATTTGGTATATTCAAAGAGATGAAAACTCTTACTAAAAATGGTAAAATAGTGCTAACTAAAGACAGTAAGGAGTAAATTATGACAATTGATTTTCGCGCCGAAGTTGATAAACGTAAAGAAGCTTTGATGGAGGACCTTTTTGGTCTTTTGCGTATTAATTCAGAACGTGATGACAGTAAGGTTGATGAAAAGCACCCATTTGGTCCTGGACCAGTAAAAGCTTTGGAACATTTTCTTGCTTTAGCTGAACGTGATGGTTATAAAACTCGTAATATTGATAATTACGCTGGTGACTTTGAATTTGGTCAAGGAGATGAGGTATTGGGTATCTTTGCACACTTGGATGTGGTTCCAGCGGGTAGCGGATGGGACACTGATCCTTATGAGCCAGTCATCAAAGAAGGAAAGCTTTATGCTCGTGGTTCATCAGATGATAAAGGGCCCACAATGGCTTGTTATTATGCCTTGAAAATTATCAAAGAGCTTGAGCTTCCAGTATCTAAGCGCGTTCGCTTTATTGTTGGTACAGATGAAGAATCTGGTTGGGGTGATATGGATTATTACTTCGCTCATAATGGATTGAAAGATCCTGATTTTGGTTTTTCTCCTGATGCAGAATTTCCAATTATCAATGGGGAAAAAGGAAATATTACTGCCTATCTTCATTTTGAAGGACAAAACGATGGTGACTTTAGCCTCGTAAGCTTTAATGGTGGCATGCGTGAAAATATGGTTCCTGAATCTGCAAGTGCAGAGTTTACGGCACCTATCACTTTACAGGAACTTGAGTCTAAACTTAATGACTTTGTTGCTGATCAAGAAGTAACTGGTCAAGTGACTGAAGAAGCAGGTGCTTTCCATGTGACTATTCATGGGAAATCAGCTCATGGTATGATGCCTCAAAATGGTATCAATGGGGCAACATACTTAGCACTCTTCCTTAGCCAATTTGATTTTCAGGCTAATGCTAAGACTTATTTGAATTTAGTTGCTGAAACACTTCATCAAGATTTCTTTGCTGAAAAGACAGGTCTTGCCTATACAGATTCTAAAATGGGTGAGTTAACTATGAATGCCGGTGTCTTTACCTTCAACAAGGAATCTGAAGATAATACAATTGCTTTGAATTTCCGCTACCCTCAAGGGGTTGATACGGATGATATTAAGACTTGTCTTGAAAAACTTGAAGAGCCTAAGGCAGTCAGTCTCTCAGAACATGGTCACGTACCGCACTATGTACCAGTTAGTGATCCTATGGTACAGACACTTCTTTCTGTTTATGAGAAACAGACAGGCCTTAAAGGTCATGAACAAATCATTGGTGGCGGAACCTTTGGGCGTCTGCTTAAACGTGGTGTTGCTTATGGTGCTATGTTCCCAGGGTATGTCAATACCATGCATCAAGCAAATGAGTTTACTGAAGTTGAGGACTTGTACCGTGCAGCTGCTATTTATGCAGAAGCTATCTATGAGTTGGTCAAATAAAAAAGAAGAGACATTTTGTCTCTTTTTTTGGAGGAAAATATGGAAACACTTGAAGAATTGACACAAGCAATTATGGATGATGAACAAAATAAAACTTATACTGAACAAGGTATCAAACCCTTGTTTAGTATTCCAAAAACGGCACGGATTAATATCGTCGGACAAGCTCCTGGTATCCGTGCTCAAGAGTCTGGGCTTTATTGGAATGATCCTAGTGGGGATAATCTACGGGATTGGATGGGTGTTTCGAGAGAAGATTTTTATGAATCGGGTATGTTTGCCATTGTACCAATGGATTTTTATTTCCCGGGTCACGGAAAATCGGGAGATTTACCGCCTCGCAAAGGTTTTGCAGATAAATGGCATGAGAGAGTTTTAGATTTAGCTCCAAATATTCAATTAACCATACTAGTAGGAAACTATGCTCAGCGTTACTATTTGCATCAAAAGTCATCAGCTAAGTTAACAGATACAGTTAAGCATTACAAAGATTATCTTCCAGACTATTTTCCTTTAGTGCATCCGTCACCACGAAATAATATCTGGCAAGCGAAAAATCCATGGTTTATGAAAGAAGTGGTTCCAGATTTAAAAGCATTGGTTCAAAAAATCTTGAGTCAATGAATTCAGATATCTGAACTTGGATTGTCACTAGGTATTGTTTCAAATCAATGAAGCAACTATCAGAGCATACCCAAATATTGTAAAGATTTTGGCCCTTTGGGGCTTTTTTTGATCTTCTAACAAAATTATTTGAAAAATATAATTAATAAAAACTTCAATACCAAACGCATTAATTGCAATATAATTTTAATTTCAATAAGAGCAACATATAAAATTAAAATAACTATTTTTTAGACTAAAGAAATTGCCCTGTTGCACTTCATTTTACAACAGCGCAATGATTTTTTTCAGCTTTCGTAGAATTCTTCAAATGTCGTAAAGAAGACTAAGTGGTGCTATTATATTATTTCTCCGTCCAAACTAGATTCTAATTTTAGGGTCTAGTTTTATTGTTTTAAAGTTTTTGATAGCCTTTTCATACTTATCGTTGCAATTTAAAGAAGACTCATGTTATAATGAGTCTAACTAAATGTATAGAAAGATGCAAGGAGATGTGCATGGAAGAATTGAAAAAGCTCGCTGGTGTAAGGGCTGCTAGTTTTGTTGGAGATGGCATGGTTGTTGGACTAGGTACTGGTTCAACAGCTTATTTCTTTGTAGAGGAGATTGGTCGTCGAATAAAGGAGGAAGGTCTCAGTGTAGTAGGTGTAACGACATCTAGTCAAACAACGAAGCAAGCTGAAGGTCTAGGTATTCCTTTGAAATCAGTGGATGATATTGATAGTATTGATGTTACCGTTGATGGCGCCGACGAAGTAGATCCTCAACTCAACGGTATTAAAGGTGGCGGTGGTGCCCTCTTGATGGAAAAAATCGTTGCTACACCTACTAAAGAGTACATCTGGGTAGTTGATGAGTCTAAGATGGTTGAACAACTTGGTGCTTTTAAATTACCAGTCGAAGTTGTTCAATATGGTGCTGATCGATTATATCGCGTCTTTGAATCTAAGGGTTATAAGCCATCATTCCGATTAACTGAACAAGGTGATCGCTTTGTTACAGATATGAAGAATTTCATTATTGATTTGGATCTCGGCAAAATTAATAATCCAGTTGCTTTAGGTGACGAACTAAAAGCTATGACTGGTGTTGTTGATCATGGTTTATTCAATGGAATGGTTAACAAGGTTATCGTTGCTGGAAAAGACGGTGTTAAGATTGTTGAGGCTAAGGATTAGTCCTGTTTAATTTTCTTTTAAATTGTAAATGAATAAAGTAGCTTAATAGTTATGTTATTACTAGATTATTATGTAGAAAGGAAAGAGGTAATTTCGAAAGATTTTAGCTCTATGTGGTGTTGTTATGTCCAAATTTAATCGAATGCATTTAATCGTTCTTGACTCAGTAGGTATTGGTGCAGCTCCAGATGCCAATAACTTTGTCAATGCTGGTGTTCCTGACGGAGCTTCAGATACTCTTGGACATATTTCTAAAACTGTTGGTTTGAATGTGCCAAACATGGCTAAACTTGGTCTTGGAAATATTCCTCGCGAACAAGCCTTGAAAACTGTTCCAGCTGAGAGCAATCCAACTGGTTACGCAACTAAGTTAGAAGAAGTCTCTCTTGGAAAAGATACCATGACAGGTCACTGGGAAATCATGGGACTTAATATTACAGAGCCTTTCGATACTTTCTGGAATGGCTTCCCAGAGGAAATTCTTACTCAAATCGAAGAATTCTCAGGACGCAAGGTCATCCGCGAGGCTAACAAACCTTATTCTGGTACAGCAGTTATCGATGATTTTGGACCACGCCAAATGGAAACAGGCGAATTGATTATTTATACATCAGCTGATCCGGTTCTTCAAATCGCAGCTCACGAGGATATTATTCCTGTTGAAGAATTGTATCGTATTTGTGAATTTGCTCGTTCTATCACTTTGGAACGTCCAGCTCTTCTTGGTCGTATCATTGCTCGTCCTTACGTTGGTGAGCCTGGAAACTTTACTCGTACATCTAACCGTCGTGACTTGGCTGTTTCACCATTTGCTCCAACTGTTTTGGACAAATTGAATGAGGCTGGTATCGATACTTACTCAGTTGGTAAGATTAGTGACATCTTCAATGGTGAAGGTATCAACCACGATATGGGCCACAACAAATCAAATAGCCACGGTGTAGACAATTTGATTAAGGCTATGACATCAGAAGAGTTTAAACATGGTTTCTCTTTCACAAACTTAGTAGACTTTGATGCCCTTTACGGACACCGTCGTAATCCACATGGCTATCGCGATTGCTTGCATGAATTTGATGAGCGCTTGCCTGAAATCATCGCTGCTATGAAAGAAGATGATCTCTTGATGATTACTGCAGACCATGGTAATGACCCAACTTATGCTGGTACAGACCATACGCGTGAATACATCCCGTTTTTGGCTTACAGTCCAGCCTTCAAAGGTAGTGGCTTGATTCCAGTTGGACACTTCGCCGACATCTCAGCAACAATTGCGGATAACTTCGGTGTTGAGAAAGCCATGATTGGTGAAAGTTTCTTAGATAAACTTGTCTAAAATGAAACGTTATGCACTTCTGGTTCGTGGGATAAATGTCGGCGGTCGTAATAAGGTAGTCATGGAAAAATTCCGCCATGACCTTGAGAAACTTGGTTTTAAGAATGTTTCCTCCTATATTAATAGTGGAAATTTTTTCTTTGATTCACCCATGATGAAAGAAGAATTACTTTTTGTAATAGAAGAATTTCTGAATAAGTCTTACTCATTTATTACTGTCTTTTCCCTTTTCACACTAGAGGAATACCAAAATGAGTGTAAATCTCTACCAAAATGGTGGGAAAATGATTTGTACAGAAAAGATGTCCTCTTTTATACAGTACAATTAGACAAGGATCAATTAAAGAGAGTAATAAATTCTTTTGATTTGGCAGATGAGACTCTTCATTTTGGGGAATTAGGAATTTACTGGGGGAAATATGATAAGACAAGCTACAATCAAACGGCTTATCATAAAAATCTATTAAAGTCATCATTTTATCCTTATATTACGATTCGAAATGCAAGAACTTTTTCAAACATTGGTCATTATTTAAAAAAATAAGGAACTAAAGGAGATTTAGATGTCACTACTTGAAAAAATTAGAGTTACGCAAGCCTTTTTGGAAAGCAAAGGAATTGAAAAACCTGAGTTTGGTTTGATTTTGGGTTCTGGACTTGGAGAATTGGCTGAAGAGGTCCAAGATGCTATTGTAATCGATTACGCAGATATTCCAAACTGGGGACAATCAACAGTAGTCGGTCATGCAGGTAAACTTGTATATGGTGCTTTGTCTGGACGTAAGGTATTGGCTCTTCAAGGACGTTTCCATTTTTATGAAGGAAATCCTCTTGAAGTGGTAACTTTCCCTGTACGTGTTATGAAAGCTCTTGGTTGTGAAGGTGTTATTGTAACTAATGCTGCTGGTGGTATTGGCTTCGGTCCTGGTACTTTGATGACTATTACTGACCATATCAATATGACTGGTCAAAACCCATTGATCGGTGAAAACTTGGATGACTTTGGCCCACGTTTCCCTGATATGTCTAAAGCCTACACACCAGAATACCGTGCTACTGCCCATGAAGTGGCTAAGAAACTTGGTATCAAGCTTGATGAAGGTGTCTATATCGGTGTAACTGGTCCGACTTATGAAACACCTGCAGAGATTCGTGCCTATAAGACATTGGGGGCAGATGCAGTTGGTATGTCCACTGTTCCTGAAGTTATTGTGGCAGCTCACTCAGGCTTGAAAGTTCTAGGAATTTCATGTATCACTAACCATGCTGCTGGTTTCCAAGAAGAACTCAACCACGAAGAAGTTGTAGAAGTGACTGAACGTATCAAGGGGGACTTCAAAGGATTGCTTAAAGCTATTTTGGCGGAACTCTAAGAAATGATTTCTCAGGTAAGGAGACGTTTAAGGTTGTTACTAAAATTCCTTAAGCTGAGTTTAGCTGTTATTGGGACTGGCGTTGCTTCAGGGGTTGTTGGAATTTTTTGCCACTATCTTCTAGAATTTATACAAGTTCTTGCGTTTGGTAAAGATAAAGGGAACCTCTTGTTACAGTTTCAATCAGTGAGTGCTTTTCGAAGGCTCTCAGTCTTACTTGTTGTTGGGGTCTTATCTAGTTTATTTTGGTATTTTCTTCAACGGCGTGTCACCTTACTTTCTATTAGCAAAGCTAAAAAACTCGTTGGTAAAAGGAGTCCAAATTTTCTAGGTCAGTCTCTACATGCATTAATCCAGGTGGCAATCGTTGCTGCTGGGGCCTCAATAGGCAAAGAAGGAGCACCTCGAGAATTGGGTGCTCTCTTTGGTGGTAGTCTTTCTAAAGGATTGCATTTAGACATTTCCGATAGACAATTATTAATTGCTTGTGGTGCTGGTGCAGGGCTAGCCTCTGTTTACCAAGTGCCTTTTGCTAGCGCTTTATTTGTTTTGGAAACATTAGGAGTCTCTTGGACACTAAAGAATATTATCATTATTTTTGCGACTACTTATGTATCTGCTTATTGTGCTAAACCAATTGTTGGTGGACACGCCTTATATATAGTCGATACAGTGACTATTGATTCTTCCAGTTTCATACAGGCAATCATCTTAGCATTATTTGTAACACCATTTGCCATAATATTTGGATATTTTGCAAAGAAGGCCAGTAGCCATCGTATTACAGGTAAAGAAATTCTTTGGACGTTGCCCTTTGCCTTTCTAATTCTTGGTGTATTGTCAGCTTACCTTCCTATTTTTATGGGAAATGGACAAGTTTTAGCTCAATGGATTTTTTCTGGGAACTTTTCAGCAGATCTTCCTGTCATTCTCATCATCAAATGTCTATTGGTCTGTCTACTTTTAAGGAGTGGTGCTTATGGTGGAACTCTGACGCCATCCTTTGCTTTAGGTGTAGGTACGGGTTATCTGATAACGGTACTTCTTGGAAATTTTGGATTTTCTCATAGTCTTAGTTTAGGAATGTTACTAGGGGCAACCGTATTTTTAGGAACAACGCTTGATGCCCCTCTAACAGGAATAGCCTTAGTTGTTGGTTTTACAGGTACTGGAGGTGTTATCGTATTCCCTCTTATACTAGCGAGTATCCTATCAAAGATAATAAACAATAAATGGAAGAAAAGATTATGAATATTCATTTTATTTTACACGAAAAATTTGAGGTTCCAGGAGCTTATTTGAAATGGGCTCAAAAGCGTGGACACCATATTTCGTCAACAAAGGTTTATGAGAAAGAGAAACTTCCAGAAACTGTTGATGATATTGATTTCCTTATAGTAATGGGCGGACCTCAGTCACCTGATGAAGATCGTCAAGTCTTTCCATACTATGATCCAAAGGCTGAAATTGCATTAATTCAAAAAGCTATTGATGCTGATATCTATATTGTCGGGGTATGCTTAGGGGCTCAACTGTTAGATGGAGCTTATGGTGGGAAATATGAACATAGTCCAGAACGCGAGATTGGCGTTTTCCCTTTGACCTTAACAGAGGAAGGATTAGCTGATGAGCACATTAAAGATTTTGGTTCTACTTTAAACACGGGTCACTGGCATGGAGATATGCCTGGTTTGACCGACAAGGCAGTTGTTCTTGCGACCAGTCAGGGCTGTCCACGCCAAATAGTTCGCTTTAGCCCTAAACATTATGCCTTCCAAGCACATTTAGAGTTTGACCTTGAAGCGATTGATTTACTGATAGCTGCTGATGGTGAAGAGCACTTGTGCCAGCAAAATAAACAGTTACCTTTTGTTCAAACACCAGATCAATTACGTAAAAACGATTATTCTGAAATGAACAAAAAGTTATTTGCTTTTCTAGATTCACTAATCCAGATCTAAACATTTAAGTAGCTCATATACTATTTATATAATAGTAGAAAACTTTAAAAAAATATAACTTAAGGATGGTGCAGCAGGTATTCATATTTGAAAACGAGTGGAGAGTTTAGAAAATAGCTAACCTTCTTAGATGCGTAGAGCTATGTCGGCCTTCCTAATTTTCAGTCACTTTCTAGTTGCTCTTTTACCTTAATAAATAATAGAAAGGATGGGTTAACTGTATTCACTGAACTGAATACGGGCGGAGAACAGTGAAAAAGATAGAATGGATAGCATTTGCAATGCTTCGTCAGTTTCCTATTTTTACTTCGTCTCTGTCGCCCTTTATAGATTAATTATGTCAATTCATATTTCTGCCAAACAAGGAGATATTGCTGATAAGATTCTTCTTCCCGGGGATCCTTTACGTGCAAAATTTATTGCCGAAAATTTCCTTGAAGATGCTGTGTGTTTCAACGAAGTACGTAACATGTTTGGTTACACAGGAACATACAAGGGTGAACGTATCTCAGTAATGGGGACTGGGATGGGGATGCCATCTATCTCTATCTATGCACGTGAGCTCATTGTTGACTACGGTGTCAAAAAATTAATTCGCGTAGGAACTGCCGGTTCTTTGAATAAGAATGTTCACGTTCGTGAGTTAGTTCTAGCACAAGCAGCAGCAACTAACTCTAATATTATTCGTAATGACTGGTCTCAATACGACTTTCCTCAAATTGCAAGTTTCAATCTCTTGGATAAGGCTTATCACATCGCCAAAAATTTTGGTATGACAACACATGTTGGTAATGTTCTATCTTCTGATGTTTTTTACTCAAATTATTTTGAAAAAAATATTGAGCTTGGGAAATGGGGCGTGAAGGCTGTCGAAATGGAAGCAGCAGCACTTTACTACCTTGCAGCCCAACACCAAGTAGATGCTCTGGCTATTATGACTATTTCTGATAGTTTGGTAAATCCAGATGAGGATACAACTGCTGAAGAACGTCAAAATACCTTTACTGACATGATGAAAGTAGGTCTTGAAACTCTTATTGCAGACTAGATTATGAACAGGATGTCTGTAGCTATCTTTTTTTGATTAGCCGAAAGGTTGTATTATTTCGATAGGTAGAAAGGTTAAAAGTTTTCAAACTACAAGAATACTCTAAAAGTATCTTAAGGAATTTTTCCTTAATGATTAGATAAGTAACTGATAATCTCATGAAACATCTTGAAAATGTGATATAATACTTACAATATTAGAGATAGTGATAAAGAATAGATACTTGATAGGCTTATGAAAAACGGTTTCTTCTTTTTTAAAAATAATGACAATTGAAATGAAGTTATACTAATGTTATAATGATGATGGAAAATGTCTAATTTTAATATTCAGGAGAAATTTATATGAGTTCGCGTACGAAGCGTAAGCAAAAACGGACGAACAATAGATCGTGGGTAATGGTCAACTTTGGATTGACCATTCTATATGCTATTTTGGCAGCGGTCTTATTATTCACTATGTTCAATTATAACTTCCTATCTTTTAGGTTTTTGAACATAATTATTACCTTTGGTTTGTTACTGGTTCTTGCGGTTAGTATCTTCTTTCAGAAAACCAAAAAATCACCACTAGTGACAACGGTTGTATTAGTAATCTTTTCACTATCTTCTTTGGTTGGTATTTTTGGATTTAAACAACTGATTGATATCACTAATCGTATGAATCAGACTGCAGCTTTTTCAGAGGTAGAAATGAGCATTGTGGTTCCGAAGGATAGTGATATCAAAGATGTGAGTCAGATTACTAGCGTTCAGGCACCGATTAAGATTGATAAGAAAAATATCGATACTTTGATGTCAGCTTTAAAGGATGACAAAAAGGTTGATGTCAAAGTCGATGATGTCGCTTCCTATCAAGAAGCTTATGACAATCTTAAGTCTGGAAATTCTCAAGCAATGGTCTTGAGTGGTTCTTATGCTAGCCTATTAGAATCAGTTGATAGTGACTACGCTTCAAATCTAAAAACTATTTATACCTACAAAATTAAAAGGAAGAATAACGGTTCTGCGAAACAGGTGGACTCAAAAGTTTTCAATATTTATATTAGTGGTATTGATACCTATGGTTCTATTTCGACAATATCACGTTCAGACGTTAATATCATTATGACTGTTAATATGAATACGCATAAGATTCTTTTGACAACAACACCTCGTGACGCATATGTTAAGATTCCTGGTGGTGGAGCGAACCAGTATGATAAGCTAACTCATGCAGGTATCTATGGTGTTGAAACATCAGAGCAAACTTTGGAAAATCTTTATGGTATTAATATTGATTATTATGCACGTATCAACTTCACGTCATTCCTTAAATTGATTGACCAACTTGGTGGAGTGACCGTTCATAATGATCAAGCCTTCAAAAGTCTTCATGGGAAGTTTGATTTCCCAGTTGGAGATATTCAAATGAACTCAGAACAAGCACTTGGTTTTGTTCGTGAGCGTTATAGCTTGGATGGTGGTGATAATGATCGTGGTAAAAATCAAGAAAAAGTTATTTCAGCGATTGTTAACAAAATAGCTTCACTTCATTCAGTATCAAACTTTACGTCAATTGTTAACAATCTTCAAGATTCTGTTCAAACTAACATGTCTTTGGATACCATTAATGCCTTGGCTAATACACAACTGGATTCAGGAACTAAATTTACAGTTACATCTCAAGCAGTGACAGGTACAGGCTCAACAGGACAATTGACTTCATATGCTATGCCAAATTCTAGTCTCTACATGATGAAGCTAGATGATTCTAGTGTGGAAAGTGCTGCTCAAGCTATCAAAAATATGATGGAGGAAAAATAAGTGATTGATGTTCACTCACATATTGTTTTTGATGTCGATGATGGTCCTAAAACTTTAGAGGAAAGTTTGGAACTCATTGGAGAAAGTTACGCTCAGGGTGTGCGTACGATTGTTTCTACCTCCCACCGTCGTAAGGGGATGTTTGAAACCCCAGAGGATAAAATCTTTGCAAATTTTTCAAAAGTTAAAGAAAAAGCAGAAGCACTTTATCCAGACTTAACTATTTATTATGGTGGTGAACTTTATTACACCTCAGACATTGTGGAGAAACTTGAAAAGAATCTTATTCCGCGTATGCACAACACGCAATTTGCTTTGATTGAGTTTAGTGCCAGAACATCTTGGAAGGAAATTCATGACGGGCTGAGTAATGTTATACGAGCAGGGGTAACACCGATTGTTGCTCACATTGAACGCTATGACGCCCTCGAAGAAAACGCTGATCGAGTTCGTGAAATTATCAATATGGGTTGCTACACACAAGTTAATAGCTCTCATGTCTTAAAAACAAAGCTATTTGGCGATAAAGAAAAAGTGAGAAAGAAACGTGTACGCTTTTTCTTGGAAAATAATTTAGTTCATATTGTTGCTAGTGATATGCATAATCTTGGTCCAAGACCACCATTTATGAAGGATGCATATGCTATTATTAAAAAAACATATGGGACTAGACGCGCACGTAATCTCTTTATCGATAACCCCCAAACACTACTTGAAAATCAATACATATAGGAGAAACTATGACTCAGGAAAACACGAAACGTGTTGAAATCGATGTGCTTGCACTATTACATAAACTTTGGAGTAAAAAGGTGTTCATCCTTTTCACGGCCTTTTATGTAGCTGTCTTTGCTTTCTTGGGAACTTACTTCCTAATTCAGCCTACATATACGTCATCTACACGCATATATGTGGCTAATCAAACCAATGACAGTAAAAATATTTCAGCTCAAGATTTGCAGGCTGGTACATTTTTGACAAAAGACTATAAAGAAATTATTACATCTAATGATGTCTTATCTGAAGTTATCAAGGATGAAAAATTGAAGATGACTGAAGCTGAGCTTGCTAAAAAGATTTCGGTTAATATCCCTACTGATACACGTCTTATTTCGATTTCTGTAAGTGCTAAAACAGGTCAAGACGCTCAACTCCTTGCTAATAAGGTACGTGAAGTTGCTTCAGAAAAAATCAAGAACGTGACAAAAGTTGAAGATGTTACAACACTTGAAGACGCTAAATTACCGGAATCACCATCTTCACCAAACATTAAACGTAATGTACTTATTGGAGCAGTGTTTGGGGTATTCCTTGCAGTGGTTGGTGTATTAGGTCGTGAAATCTTAGATGATCGCATTCGCCGTCCAGAGGATATTGAAGAGACTCTTGGAATGACACTTCTTGGAATTGTCCCTGATACAGATAAAATTTAAGGAGAAGAAATGCCTCTATTAAAGTTAGTAAAATCTAAAGTACAGTTTGCCAAACAAACAGAAGAATATTACAATGCCATTCGCACAAATATTCAATTTTCTGGTGCTCAGATGAAAGTGATTTCTATTAGCTCTGTTGAAGCTGGTGAAGGAAAATCAACGACATCTGTTAACTTAGCGATTTCATTTGCTAGTGTTGGGCTTCGAACACTTTTCATTGATGCAGATACTCGTAACTCTGTTTTGTCAGGGACCTTTAAATCAAATGCGCCGTATAAAGGTCTTTCAAATTTTCTTTCAGGAAATGCTGATTTAAATGAAACAATTTGTCAAACTAATATTTCCGGTTTGGATGTCATTGCATCTGGCCCTGTTCCACCTAATCCAACAAGTCTTTTGCAAAATGATAATTTTAGACATTTGATGGATGTTGCTCGCAGTCGTTATGATTACGTCATCATCGATACGCCACCAATTGGTTTGGTAATTGATGCCGCTATTATTGCCCATCAGGCTGACGCAAGTATCTTAGTTACAGCAGCTGGAAAAATTAAACGTCGCTTTGTAGCCAAAGCTGTTGAACAATTGGAACAAAGTAGTCCTCAATTTTTAGGTGTCGTTCTTAATAAAGTTGATATGACAGTTGATAAATATGGGTCATACGGTTCGTACGGTTCGTATGGATCATATGGTGAGTACGGAAAAAAAGGAAAACAAAAAGAAAGTCATTCAAGAGCACATCGTCGTAGAAAAGGATAGCGTTAATGGTGATAATGCGGCTCCTTATGCATTAATATTTAAAGAGGAGTTAAGAGTGAAAGAAAAACAAGAAATTCGTCGCATTGAAATTGGAGTTGTACAGTTAGTTGTGGTTGTGTTTGCAGCCTGGTTAGCTAGTAAATTACCTTACACTGAGATAACCAAAGGAAGTATGGTCATTCTAGGCGTGGTCCATGTTGTCACATACTATATCAGTAGTTATTATGAAAATCTTAAATATAGGGGCTATTTAGATGAGCTTATTGCAACTGTTAAGTATGGTTTTATATTTGCTCTAGTTGTAACCTTCCTATCATTTTTTGCAGATGGTGATTTTTCGATTTCACGACGAGGTCTTCTATACGTCACTCTAATCACATGTACTTTGTTATATCTGACAAATACTCTTCTAAGGTACTTCCGCTCATCCATTTATACGCGCCGTAAAGGAAATAAAAATATCCTCTTAATTTCTGATCAAGCACGTCTGGAAGATGTTTTGATTCGTATGAAAGACAATATGGATGGTAGGATTACTGCGGTCTGTGTTTTGGATAATCCTTATTTTACAAGTCCTTTTATTAAGAGTGTGAAACCTGAAAATCTTGTTGAATATGCTACACACTCGGTTGTTGACCAAGTGCTAATTAATCTACCTAGTGAACAGTACAAAATTTGGGACTATGCCTCGCCTTTTGAGCTTATGGGAATTCCAGTATCCATTAATTTAAATTCCCTTGAATTTATGAGTCAAGGTAAAAAACGTATCCAACAGTTGGGTCCTTTTAATGTTGTTACATTTTCAACGCAGTTTTATAGTTACGGTGATATCGTAGCTAAACGTTTTCTTGATATCTGTGGGGCCTTATTTGGTTTGCTCCTATGTGGTTTAGTCGGAATCTTTCTTTACCCTCTTATCCGTAGGGATGGTGGACCAGCAATTTTTGTTCAAGATCGCGTAGGTGAAAATGGACGTATCTTCAAGTTTTATAAATTCCGTTCGATGCGTGTAGATGCCGAAGAAATTAAGAAGAATTTGATGTCTCAAAATAAGATGTCTGGTGGTATGTTTAAGATGGATAATGATCCACGGATTACCAAGATTGGACATTTTATTCGTAAAACGAGTCTTGATGAACTTCCACAATTTTGGAATGTTCTAAAAGGTGATATGAGTTTAGTTGGAACACGCCCTCCAACATTGGACGAATACGAATCGTATACGCCAGAACAAAAACGTCGGTTAAGCTTTAGACCAGGAATCACTGGTCTTTGGCAAGTAAGTGGTCGTAGTGAAATTACTGATTTTGATGAAGTTGTCAAACTAGATGTTGCTTATATGGACGATTGGACAATCTGGCGTGATATAAGAATCTTATTAAAGACAATTAAAGTAGTAGTAAAGAAGGATGGAGCAAAGTGATAGCTTTCTCCATTTCTTTTGATGGTGATTAAATGACAAAAACAGTTTATATCGTTGGTTCTAAGGGAATTCCAGCAAAATATGGGGGATTTGAAACCTTTGTTGAGAAGTTAACAGAGTTCCAACAAGATAAAGATATTCAGTATTATGTAGCTTGTATGCGTGAAAACTCTGCTAAATCAGGTATTACAGCAGACACTTTCGAACATAACGGTGCTAAATGCTACAATATCGACGTCCCAAATATCGGGCCTGCACGTGCCATCGCTTATGACATCGCAGCTCTCAATAAGGCCATTGAAATTGCCAAGGAAAATAAAGACCAAGCACCAATCTTTTATGTTTTGGCCTGCCGAATTGGTCCATTTATCTCAAGTATTAAAAAGAAAATCAGGGATATCGGTGGTACCCTTATGGTTAACCCGGACGGTCATGAATGGCTTCGTGCTAAATGGAGTCTTCCTGTCCGTAAATATTGGAAGATTTCAGAACAACTTATGGTTAAGCATGCAGACCTTCTGATTTGTGATAGTAAAAACATTGAATCATATATTCAGAAGGATTATGCCAAGTATCGTCCTCAAACAACCTACATTGCCTATGGAACAGATACTACTAAATCTCGATTGACTAAAGTTGATGATAAGGTACGCACATGGTATTTTGAAAAGGGTGTCATTGAAAACAATTATTACCTTGTTGTAGGACGTTTTGTGCCTGAAAATAACTATGAGGCTATGATTCGTGGCTTTATGGCATCTAACTCTGACAAGGACTTTGTTCTCATTACCAATGTTGAAGAAAATAAATTCTACGACAAGTTGCGACAGGAAACAGGTTTTGACAAGGACCCTCGTGTTAAGTTTGTCGGGACTGTCTATGATCAAGAATTGCTCAAATACATTCGTGAGAATGCCTTCGCTTACTTCCATGGTCATGAAGTAGGTGGTACCAATCCGTCCCTTCTTGAGGCTCTTGAGTCTACTAAGCTCAATCTTTTGTTGGATGTTGGCTTTAACCGTGAAGTCGGTGAAGATGGTGCTCTCTATTGGAAGAAAGATCAATTAGCAAGTGTCATTGATCAAGCTGAGCAATTGGATGAACAAGCTATAGAAGATCTCAATCAAAAATCAAGTAAACGTATCTCTGAAGCCTTTACTTGGGAAAAAATTGTTGCAGATTACGAAAAAGTATTTAAAGGATAGAAATGCAGAAAATTTTATATCTCCACGCTGGTGCTGAAATGTATGGCGCTGATAAGGTTTTGTTGGAGCTTATTAAAGGTTTGAATAAAGACGAATTTGAAGCACACGTTATCTTACCCAATGATGGTGTCCTAGCCGGTGCATTGGAGAGTGTTGGTGCTAAAGTTAAAGTTATCGATTATCCAATCTTGCGTCGTAAATATTTTAATCCTAAGGGGATTCTTGAGTATTTTGGCTCATATAATCGTTATTCAAAGAAAATCGCCGAATATGCTAAGGAAAATGGAATTACTCTCCTTCACAACAATACTACTGCAGTACTTGAGGGGATTTATCTCAAACGTAAATTGAAACTTCCTTTAATTTGGCATGTGCATGAAATTATTGTGAAACCAAAAGCAATCTCAGATTTCATCAACTTTTTGATGGGACGTTATGCTGATACGATTGTGACGGTATCAAATGCTGTAGCTAACCACGTCAAGCAGTCTCGCTTTGTAAAAAATAACCAAGTTCAAGTTATCTATAATGGCGTTGACAATACCGTTTATCATGAAATGGATGCCAAGGCCGTCCGTGATCAGTTTGGCATCGCACAAGATTCGCTTGTCATTGGTATGGTTGGTCGAGTTAATGCCTGGAAAGGGCAAGGCGACTTTTTAGAAGCAGTGACTCCAATTTTGAAGGCTAATCCAAAAGCAGTTGCCTTTTTGGCTGGTAGTGCATTTGAGGGTGAAGAGTGGCGTGTTGATGAGTTGGAAAAAGCTATATCAGACTTACCAGTAGCTAGACAAATCAAGCGTATCGACTATTATAGTAAGACGACAGAACTCTATAATATGTTTGATATCTTTGTCTTGCCAAGTACTAATCCAGATCCTCTACCAACTGTAGTTCTCGAATCAATGGCTTGTGGCAAACCTGTAGTCGGCTACCGTCATGGTGGTGTCTGTGAAATGGTTAAGGAGGGGGTAAACGGTCTCCTAGCCACTCCAAATCAGCCTGCAGAATTATCGAAGGCCATTCAAGAATTAGTTGAGAAGACTGAGAAGAGAGAGCAATTTGGCAAGGCATCGGTCAAACGTCAAAAAGAACTTTTCTCATTACAAAGTTATATTCGTAATTTCTCAGAGCTATATAAGAAATACTAAGATGAATATTGAAAAAATTAAGAATAAATTAAAACCAATTGTTTATCCAATTATTAACTTTATTCCTAGAAGAAGACTTAAGAATAAAAACTTTACTATCATTTGTGATAATTGTTGGGCTGGAAAAGTCTATCAGGAATTGGGCTTACCTTATCAAACGCCATTTATAGGGATGTTTGTTTTCTCTCCTGATTACATCAAGATGCTCAAGAATTTAAAACACTATTTGAGTGGAAATATCCCCTTGAAATTTGTTAAGGAATCTAAATACATTAAAGACTTTGATAATGCTTATCCACTTGCCCTTTTAGACGATATCGAATTACATTTCTTACATTATGCAGATGAGAAAGAAGCAACTCAAAAATGGAACCGTCGTTTAGAAAGAATTCATTGGGATAATTTGTATTTCAAGTTCAATGATAATGATGCTTGTACTTATGAATTGATGAAAGAGTTCGAAGAGCTTCCATACAAGAGTAAAGTCATCTTCTCTTCTAAGAATTATAGTGATTTACCTTCCCTAGTTCATTTCAAATCAGCTGAAAAGCAAGGACATGTTGGCATCGACTTGAAAACGTATCATCGCTATTTTAATGTTGTTACCTGGTTGAATAAGGGCGGAGAGGATTTAAGTAAATGAAAAAGATAAGACTCATTATTCCATATTTTGGAAAACTTCCAAAGTTTTTCCCTTATTTTTTGTTGACCGCTAAACGTAATCAAAAGATTGATTTCTTAATTTATACTGATCAAAATGTTGACCAATTTGAAGTTTTAAACGCTGATAATATTGAATTTAAGACTCTTTCGTTTGATGATTTAAGAAAAAAAGTACAGTCTAAATTTGATTTTGAAATTTCTCTCAAAACTCCGTATAAATTATGTGACTATAGGGCTGCCTACGGGCTTATTTTTGAAGAAGAATTAAAAGAGTATGATTACTGGGGATTTTGTGATACAGATGTCTTACTTGGTGATATTTATCAATTTCTGGAAAAGCATAGCTTTTTTGAGAATGATTATGCTCGATATGGTCTTTTTGGTCACCTCCAAATATTTAAAAATTCACAAGAAGTTAATCATGTATTCATGTCTGGTAGAGGTTTAAACTATCGATTAGATTATCATAATGTCTTCACTAATGAGCAAACTTTTATTTTTGATGAAGCAGATGGTATCCAAAAGATTTTTGAAAAAAGTAATTTCAAACAACTGCAAGATAAATTCTTTCATGATATCGATATTAGTCATTTCTCATTTCGAGAATATGGTGAAAATGAACCTAAACGCTATTATTTTTGGTCAGAAAAGAATGGACTTGAGAGTATTGAAATTAAAGAGAATAAGCTAGTCGTTAAACATCCATTATATGTACATTTCCAAAAAAGGACGATTGAATGTCCAGAGTTTGAGGTTGTCGATTCATTTTATGTTATACCTAACCGACTAGTCGTTGGAGATAAAATTTCTATACAAGAGATTGAAAAAGTAACAAATAATAGATTTTATTGGGAATATGTTAAGTCAACATTTTTAAAGAAGTTTAAGAGAGAAAAATGGACATTAGGTTTTATTCGACATAAGTTAAGGATGAAGAGTAAATGAATAATATAGATTTGAGCATTATTATTCCAGTATATAATGTTGAAAATTATTTAAGAAGGGGTCTAGATTCAATACTTTTGCAACCGTCATCAATCACATATGAAATTCTGCTAATTAATGATGGTTCAAGTGATAAAAGTGGTGCGATTTGTGATGAGTACCAAAGTAATTTTTCAAATGTTTTTGTTAGTCACATCGAAAATAACGGAGTGGCAGAAGCTAGGAATTTAGGTATTTCTTTATCAAAGGGAAATTATTTATATTTTATGGATCCGGATGATTTTTTGTCAGATAATTTCTTTGATAAGATTTCTTCTAATTTAAAACAAAAATGGGATGTTCTTTGTTTTGGCTACAATGAAATTAAAGAAAATAAGAATACTGTATTGTCTTGTCGCCCTCATTTTTATACACATTGTGGTCTTCTTAGAAAGAATGAATTTAGAAATGAATTTATAGAATTATTCAAAACTGATATGATGTATAATGTTTGGTCAAGAATCTATAACAAGACATTTATTTTAAAGCATGATATTAGGTTTCCTAATAAACAAATAGGAGAAGATACTTTATTCAATTTTCAAGTTTATCGACATTTAAATACTATTCTATTTATTGATTCGACACTCTATAATTATATTGCTGGTAGAAGTGGTTCAGCATTAACCAGTTTTCATCCTAGGAGAATTGAAATTCAATTAGATGAACTTCAAGAATTACATAAATTGCTTGAACAGTTCCAATTAGAAGATGCCACATTAATTCAAGAAATTAAGACGAAAATCATTGTAAGCGCAACCTTTCAAATTTCTAATTTAAATATGAGAAGGAAAGATAAGATAGAATTACTGCGATCTATAATTGCTAATAAAGCTTTTTACGATATTTTTTCAGGAAATAGGAATCAAATTATTGGGTCTTATAAGACGTTATTAAGGCGGCAAGATATTTCCTCCTTTCTTCGGAGACTATGTATTGATCTTCTTGCAAGAAAAAAATTTAGTACTGTCATATTTGTTGAAAAATTAAAAATGAATCCAATCTTACGTAAAATTGCTTTTAAATAGGTGTAGTTATTTTATTAAGAGTAAAAAGGTATTATGTTAAAAATTAAGTTTGAGAACCTTTTGGTTATCCTAGTGTTGACCCTAATTGTTGGGTACGATACTCTTATGACAACAATGTTAAACAGAACGATACCAAATCTCCCGGTTATTTTATTAATCTGTTTTTCATTATTATTATGTTTTAGATTTTTATATATAAAAAAATTCACTTTCTTTTATATCTTAACTTCTATTTTATTACTAGCAACAAGCTCTGTCGTATTTATGAGTACAGGGGGGACTAATTTCTTACTTTATTCATTGTTAATTTTATTATTATATGATGCAGATATCGATGTTATATTAAAAACATACGTTATTGTATCAGGAGCGATAGTATTAGGAGTTTTCGTACTTTCAATTCTGGGAGTTATTCCAAATTTACAGTTTGCTCAGGTCCGTTCGTCAGTTTTAGTGATTAGAAATTCCTTTGGTTTCATTTATCCAACTGACTTTGCATCTCACTGCTTTTATTTATTTATTGCTTGGGGATATATACTACGTAAGAGACTCATCGTATTACGAACTTTGGTAGGTCTTAGTTTGTCATTTTTCATTATCAAATTTTGTGACGCTAGGCTAAATGCTCTTTCTGTACTTTTAGCAACTGTCATTTTTATTCTAATGTATGTGACTAAAGAAAGAAAATTTAAAATTTATGGAATCCTACCTTATTCTGCAGCTATTTTTTCTTCCATAATGTTTTATTTGACATATTTCTTTACCTGGTCTTCTTCTCTATTTGTAAGTTTGAACAACTTATTCAGTATGAGGTTGTTTTTAGGAAAAAACGCAATAGATACCTATGACATACATTTATTTGGAACAACTGGAGTTAAGTTTATTGGATATGGTGGTACCACAGAGTCAGTATACAGTTATAATTATGTAGATTCCTCTTATATTCAAATGTTATTCTATTACGGAGTTGTTCCTGTTGTATTACTGGTATTGATTTATGTTATTGCATCAAAAAGGATTTATAAACAAGGTATGTTTTTATTCTTGGCCTTATTATCGCTTATTACAGTGAATTGTATGATTGAAGCTTTTTGGGTAAGACCAGGATATAATATCTTTATGTTTGCATTATTTGCAAGTCTTTTGCCAAATCAATACAAAACGAAAGATAGAATTGAATTATCATGAAAGTTCTTAAAAACTACGCCTACAATCTTTCCTACCAGTTACTGGTTATTGTTTTACCGATCATTACGACACCTTATGTTACTCGTATTTTCAGTTCAAAGGATTTAGGTACTTATGGTTACTTTAATTCGATTGTGACCTACTTTATTCTCCTGGCGACTTTAGGTGTTGCCAATTATGGGACCAAGGAGATTTCAGCACATCGTAAGGATATTCGCAAAAATTTCTGGGGTATTTATACTCTTCAATTGATAGCTACTATTTTGTCTCTTGCCTTGTATACGCTTTTGTGTTTATTCTTTCCTGGCATGCAAAATATGGTGGCTTATATCTTAGGACTAAGTTTGATATCAAAAGGAATGGATATTTCTTGGTTATTCCAAGGCTTGGAGGATTTTCGTCGTATTACCGCAAGGAATACAACGGTGAAGGTCTTAGGTGTTATTTCCATCTTCCTATTTGTGAAAACACCTGGTGATTTGTATCTTTATGTTTTCCTTTTGACCTTCTTCGAATTGCTAGGCCAATTGAGTATGTGGTTACCAGCCAGATCTTATATTGGTGATCCTCATTTTGATTTGTCTTACGCTAGGATACATCTCAAGCCTGTTATCTTGCTTTTTCTTCCGCAGGTTGCCATTTCATTATACGTGACTTTGGATCGTACGATGCTAGGTGCCTTATCATCTACCAATGATGTCGGTATTTATGATCAAGCATTGAAGATTATCAATATCCTTTTAACTCTAGTGACTTCTTTAGGAAGTGTTATGCTTCCTAGGGTATCTGGTCTACTATCTAGTGGTGATTATAAGGCAGTTAACAAGATGCATGAACTTTCTTTCTTGATTTATAATCTGGTAATTTTCCCGATTATAGCAGGTCTCTTGATTGTCAATAAGGACTTTGTGAGTTTCTTCCTAGGGAAAGATTTTCAAGAGGCTTATCTTGCTATTGCCATCATGGTCTTTAGGATGTTCTTCATCGGATGGACAAATATTATGGGGATTCAGATTTTGATTCCACACAATAAACATCGTGAGTTTATGCTCTCTACGACTATTCCGGCAGTTGTTAGTGTCGGACTTAATCTCTTGTTAATTCCTCCATTTGGTTTTGTCGGAGCCTCTATTGTTTCAGTTTTAACAGAGGCTTTGGTATGGGTTATCCAACTGAAATTTTCAAGGGGATTCATGAAAGATGTGTCTATCCTTCCAGCTATGTCTAAAATCATTTTAGCATCAGTTGTCATGTATCTTGGGCTCTTTGTCTTTAAGATGTTTGTCCAATTTAAACCTATGGCAAATGTAGCAGTAGATGGCTTTGTGGGAGCTATTATTTATGTCATTTTAATTTTTGTCTTGCGTGTCGTTGATATGAAAGACTTGAAGCAACAGTTAATGAAAAACTAAGGAGAAGAATATGTACGATTATCTTATCGTTGGTGCTGGTTTGTCTGGAGCAATCTTCGCATACGAAGCTACAAAACGTGGTAAAAAAGTAAAAGTGATTGACAAACGTGATCACATCGGTGGAAATATCTACTGTGAGGAGGTTGAAGGCATCAATGTTCACAAGTATGGTGCCCACATTTTCCATACGTCTAATAAAAAAGTATGGGACTATGTCAACCAATTCGCTGAGTTTAACAACTATATCAACTCACCGGTGGCTAACTACAAGGGGAGCCTCTACAATCTTCCCTTCAACATGAATACCTTCTACGCTATGTGGGGGACCAAGACTCCACAAGAAGTCAAGGACAAGATTGCGGAGCAAACAGCCGACATGAAGGATGTTGATCCTAAAAACTTGGAAGAACAAGCAATCAAGTTGATTGGTCCGGATATCTATGAAAAGTTGATCAAAGGATATACGGAAAAACAATGGGGACGTTCTGCAACAGATCTTCCACCATTTATCATCAAACGTCTTCCAGTCCGCTTGACCTTTGATAACAACTACTTTAATGACCGTTACCAAGGTATTCCAATCGGTGGTTACAATGTTATCATTGAAAACATGCTTGGCGATGTAGAAGTAGAGCTTGGAGTTGACTTCTTTGCCAATCGTGAAGAGCTTGAAGCATCAGCGGAAAAAGTTGTCTTTACAGGGATGATTGACCAGTACTTTGACTACAAGCATGGGGAGTTGGAGTACCGCAGCCTGCGTTTTGAACACGAAATCTTGGATGAGGAAAATCATCAAGGTAATGCTGTAGTCAACTACACAGAGCGTAAGATTCCTTATACTCGTATCATTGAGCATAAGCACTTTGAGTATGGAACCCAACCAAAGACTGTCATCACGCGCGAATACCCAGCTGATTGGAAACGTGGGGATGAGCCATACTACCCAATCAATGATGAAAAGAACAATGCCATGTTTGCTAAGTATCAAGAAGAAGCTGAGAAAAATGACAAGGTTATCTTCTGTGGACGTCTTGCAGATTATAAATACTACGACATGCACGTGGTCATTGAGCGTGCCTTGGAAGTCGTTGAGAAAGAATTTACTAAATGACACAAGAAAAGATTGATATCGTTGTTCCCTGGGTCGATGGTAGTGATCCAGAGTTTATCCGTGAGAAACAAGCTGTGACTGGTCATTTTGCTGATTTGGGCGAAGAGATTGATGGAGAGCAACGTTATCGTGATTATGGTATTTTTAATTACTGGTTTCGAATGATTGAAAAACATGCTCCTTGGGTAAATAATGTCTATTTGATTACCAATGGGCAAAAGCCAGACTGGTTGAATTTGGAACATCCAAAACTCAAATTTGTTACTCATAGGGAATTTGTGCCTAAAGAATACCTACCGACCTATAATTCAGCAGCTATTGAGCTTAATCTTCATCGTATTGAAGGGTTGTCGGAGAACTACTTGTATTTCAATGATGATATGTACTTAATAAGGGATAGCCAGCCTTCGGATTTTTATAAAAATGGTCAGCCTAAGCTTTTAGCTGTTTATGATGCCTTAGTTCCTTGGTCACCATTTACTAATACTTATCACAATAATGTTGAATTAATATATCGCCATTTTCCTAATAAGAAGGCCCTAAAGTCTTCGCCCTGGAAATTTTTTAACTACCGCTATGGGCATTTAGTTATTAAAAACTTGCTACTTTTGCCATGGGGGCCAACAGGCTATGTGAACCAGCATTTACCTGTTCCTATGAAAAAGAGTACCTTGGCGCATTTATGGGAAATTGAAGCAGAAACGTTAGATAAAACGTCACGAAATAAAATTAGAGACTATGGAGTGGATGTTAATCAATACATCTGTCAGCATTGGCAAATTGAAAGTAATCAGTTTTATCCTGTATCAAAGAATTTTGGAGAGTCGATAGGTGTAAATCAAGTTGATAGGTTAGAGAGTATCTTTAAAGATAAACATAAAAAGCTACTTTGTGTGAATGACGATGTTGACTTTAAAGAGGAGAATATCATTCGTTTTAAGGAAATCTTGAAAGAGCGCTATCCTGAGAAATCAGCTTTTGAAAAATGAGAAATAAGAGATGAAATACTATTTAAAAGAAGAATTTTTACACGATAACAATGTTAAAAATGCAGGTAATAAGGCACGGAATGATGTTGAAGAAATTGTAAAGAGAGAAGGGTATCAGGCCTTGGTTCTTTCGGTTGATAATTGGTACAATATGAGTATAATAAAGGCTCAAATACATAAGGCTAAATCATTCAGCCAGTCTTTAAATCGTTTGAATAAAGGGGATGAACTTCTAATTCAATTTCCAATGCTTCATCATAGTTTTTTCACTACTTTACTTGTTAAAAAAGCAAGAAAAAGAGGTGTGAAAATTCAGTTTATCATCCATGATTTGGATGCACTTCGTTTTATGAATAGTCAAGCTGCTCGATTAAAACATAGAATTCGAATGAGAATCCAGGAATCAGGTCTTTTAGGTGTAGCTGATGGTATCATTGCCCACAATCCAATTATGAAATCTGTTTTGGTGGATAAAGGGGTCGATGCAGATAAGATTATTAGCCTTGGCATTTTCGACTATTTGATTCCAAATTTCCAAGATAAGACGGGGCTTACTAAGAATCAACCAATTATTGTAGCTGGTAATTTGGCTCAGGAAAAAGCTGGTTATCTTTACTCCATTCCTGAAGAACCTGCTTACAACCTTTATGGTGTTGGTTTCGACGAGAGCAGAGCTCTTACGAATGAGACTTACTTTGGGTCATTCCTACCTGACGAGCTACCATCAGCTCTTGAGGGTGGTTTTGGGCTTGTCTGGGATGGTGATAGCGCTGAGACATGTAGTGGTGTATTTGGTGAGTACCTACGCTATAACAACTCTCACAAGGCGTCACTATACTTGGCCTCAGGTTTTCCGCTTGTGGTTTGGAAACAGTCTGCCTTGTCTCACTTTGTTCTTGAGAACGGCTGTGGGATTGCAGTAGAGTCGCTTCATGATTTGAAGACGACAATCGACAATCTTTCAGATACTAACTATCAAGATTTGGTTGAAAATGCTAAGTGTGTTGGTAAAGGCATCCGTGATGGTCACTATCTGATTACAGCATTAAACAATTTGAAATAAGAAAATCCTCATGTTTGTGAGGATTTTTTGTATTATTTAGAGATTTCAAATTGGTATTGGGTTCCTGGAACTGTTCCATTTGAAAAGATTGCTTCAATATAGTCCTTATAAGTGATTGACTTGGATTTACCTGCTTTTACGAGCTCTTGATCACGCCATATATATGGATCAGTAGCATTGCTGTCACGCTTGGCGAGATAGAGGTACTCAATATAGGTTCTGTCATCAACAAAGGCGCCAACAACCTTTTCTTTACCATTGTCAGATCGGGTGTACATGCGAGTCGTTCCACCACCATCAAGTAAGAAAGCTAGGCGAATATTTGAGTAGCCTAAATTTTTCAAAAGATTATAAATATCTTCGTGATTTAATCCTTTATTGAGAGAAGTGTGGCCGTAGGTTTGGATAATACGGATAATACCATCATAGGTCTCGACGTAAATAGAACGGGCATTCGGTTGGTCAGGATCACCTTTTTCCCAATTTTTATCTAGCTTTTTATCCTTAACGATAATTCCGAAGGCACCTGTATCCCAACCGTTACTTCCCATGTGTGTGAACATTTGTGCCGTGTCTATATTAGGATAGGTCCCAGCAGTTATATTATTTTGATCATCCCCATAAAGAAGGCCAGTTTTGCCAAGTTTGATTTCTTTTTGAGCGAAAGGACGATCTAGACCCTCATAAGACCAAAAACCTGAGTTAATCAGAGCAAGAGCTTCTCTACGATTAGCCTCGTACTTAATACTTTGCTCTGTGAGTTCAGGATTATTATCTTCGGTTCTCCCTTTTTGAAGGACATACTTTCCGTCTTTTTTGAAAGATAGAATTTGCATATCTACATTCTTAATACTGCCTTTTTCAAGTAGGACTGACTGGTCGAGGAGCTCCTTATTTTCTATGTTAAAGGTCAATCCATCCTTGTCTGATGGCATGGAAAGCTTTTTAATATCTCGATTGTTGAAATAGATGGTGAGGTAGAGCAGTCCACCAACTATAGCACCTATCATTAGAAGATAAAATAGCATTCTTAAAAATTTTTTTAATTTCATACTATCATTATAAACAATCTAGGCTGGCAACACAATCTTAAGAACATTAAATATCCAAGAATAGTATCAGTTTTCCTATCATGATACTGGTAAGCGTTTTCTAAAAAGGTTATAATAAGAGTAAGTTAGTCAAGGAGGTACTTTATGTCTATTAAGGTGATTGCATCAGATAGGGATGGGACATTTTTAGAGGATAAAGGAAGCTATGATAAGGAGCGTTTTAATCATATTTGAGATGCTATGGCTGCGCGTGATATGCACTTTGTCGTTGCATCAGCTAATAGTATGAGTAGTCTTAAACCCATGTTTGCAGAGACTTTTGACCGCCTGCATTTTGTAGCTGAAAATGGTGGACAGGTGGTTAGCTATGGTCAGCTCTTATGTCAGGAGTTTATGGCATCAAATGATGTTGAAAACCTGCTAAGCTATTTCAATTATAATTTGTTAGATAGACCAACTATATTTAATGGTGCTCAAGGCTACTATATGTTAAAAGGGTCTAGGGTTAATTTTGAGAAGATAACAGAAGAAGAGCAAAAAGCCCTAGAAGCTGCCATTCAGCGTTTGAACGGGCTGGAGGAGTTAGATGATGATTTCATCAAAATTACAATGTTACTGAGTCCTGAAGAAGCTAATCGTGTTTCAGAGGCTTTTAATCGTGATTTCGATGGTAATCTTGTCGATGTTCCAAGCGGTTTTGATGCCATTGATTTCATTCAAAAAGGAGTTCACACTTAAGATTGGATTTGTTTGAGGCAAATGTTATGGCCTTTGGTGATGGTGATAATGATATTGAGCTCCTGCGTATGTCTAGTCATTCTTATGCGATGGAAAATGCCAGCCCTGCTCTTTTGCAAGTGGCAGACCAAATAGCACCGCACCATAAGGATCAAGGGGTATTGACTATCTTAGAAGATTATTTAGGTTATCGTAAAAAAGGGTGGTAAAGTAATGAAGTTATATTTAATGAGACATGGTGAGACATTATTTAATACACAAAAGCGTGTTCAGGGATGGTGTGACTCTCCTCTAACTGAAAATGGAATCTGTCAGGCAGAACAAGCTAAGCAGTACTTTGCGAAGAAAGGTATTTCTTTTGATGCTGTCTATTCATCTACGCAAGAGAGAGCAACTGACACGGCAAAGATTGTGGCGCCTGAGTACACTGTAACCCAGCTCAAGGGAATTAAAGAAATGAATTTTGGGTCTTTTGAAGCTCAACCAGAGCATCTCCTACCCAAACATCGTCCAGGTTTACGATCTTTTGAAGATCTCTTGGTCCCATACGGTGGCGAAGATATTCGCAAGGTTGGACAGAGGGTTTTAAAGACTGTCATAGAGAAAGCAGAAAAACATATTAAGGAGGGTGCTGAGAATCTTCTATTTGTTAGTCATGGAGCGGCTTTATGGGGGTTAATCATTTTCATGGACTTGGCCTTTCCTGAAGGAGTGGGCTTTGGAAATTGTAATGTTTGTGTTTATGATTATAACCAAGGTCAATTGGAGCTTCTTCAGGTGATTGACCCGATTTCTGGTTTAGAGGTGACATTATGAAAGAATTTTATTTAATGAGACATGGACAAACACGATTTAATGTTCAACATAGACTTCAAGGGGTTTGCGATGCTCCTTTGACGGAAGTCGGGATTGAACAGGCTAAAAAGGCTGGTCAGTATCTAGCCAAGCAAGAGACAATTTTTGATCATGTCTTTACGTCAACCTCTGAGAGAGCTAGCGATACTCTAGAAATTGTGACAGGACGAACAGATTATGAAAGACTTAAAGGTCTTAGAGGACAGGATTTTGGATCTTTTGAGGGGCAACCAGAATATCTTACCCCTAAAGCCTTACCTGATGGACAAGGCTTTGGTGATTTCTTTGTTCAATTTGGTGGTGAAAGTACAACTCAAGTCCGGGATCGTATGGAGTTGACTGTTAGAGCTATCATGGAGAGTGTGGCCGAGGGCTCTAAGTCCTTGCTTGTTAGTCATGGTCCATCTATTTTGCAGTTCTGTAGGCGTGTTTTAGATCCTGCTCCAGATATGCATGGCCTTAAAAATTGTTCTATCTTACATTTTACCTATGATCAAGGTCAATTTGAATTGGTTTCAATTTATAACCCTGTGGAAGAAGAGTATATCTACGGAGGAGAAGAATGACAAGATTCTATTTAATGCGACATGGACAAACACTTTTTAACACACTTAATCGGATTCAAGGTTGGTGTGATTCCCCTTTGACTGAAATAGGTAGAGACCAAGCTCGTCAGGTGCGTGCTTATTTTGAAAAACATGATATGACTTTTGATCAATATTATTGTACGACAACTGAAAGAGCTTCTGATACCGTTGAATTGGCTACTGGGCGTACTGATTATCATCGTATCAAGGGGCTTAAAGAAATGCATTTTGGTATCTTTGAGGGTCAGCCAGAGTATCTTCATCCTAAAACTCAAATTCAGGGCCATTTCGGTGACCATTATGCTAAGTTTGGAGGGGAAAGTCAAGCCCAGTTTGTAGAACGAGTTGTAAATGGTGCAAGGGAGATAGTAGATAAACATCCAGGCCAGTCCATTTTGGCTGTCAGTCACGCAGGAGCCTTGATGACTTTTCTTCATGCTGTGGAGCCAGAGCGTGCTTTTCAGTCTTGTCCAGGCAATTGTGCCATCTTGGTCTTTGATTACGATGGATCGGACTTTCACTTTGTCAAACTAATAGATCCTTTAACTGATCAAGAATTCATGGAGTTTTAGTTTCTTTCTTTAAAAAAAGATAGTAAGAACCCCTTTTTTAGTGTATAATGGAAGGGTATTTTAAATTTGGGAGTGCCTATGAAGTTTACAAAAAATCAGTTCATTTGGATGGCTGTGCTGTTTTTCAGCTGTTTCTTGATATATACCTATTGGGAAACAGTTGTTTCGATTTGTAACACGATATTTGTCGCCAGTCAGCCCTTCTTAGTTGGAGCGGGAATTGCCTTTGTGGTCAATATCCTGATGTCTTTTTATGAAAAAATACTGGTCAAGTTTATACCATTTGGTTTTATCACTAAAATTAAACGTCCCGTTTCCCTGCTCTTGGCTTTTGCGACCATCGGTTTGGTCTTTACTTGGGTAGTATTCACTGTCCTTCCTGATTTGATTGACAGTATCAATACCTTGATTAGTCAAGATCGCTCGGCTATTAATAATTTGATTAATTGGTTACTTAAGAACAAATCTTTGCAGAAGGTTATCCAAGACCTGGGTGGTGTGACACAGGTTAGAGAGCTAATCAATAGCTACAGTGCTCAGTTACTTCAACAAATCATGACTGGTTTGACGAATTTCTTGACTTCCTTGACTAGCCTACCGTCAACTTTGATTAATCTCTTTATTAGTGTTGTCTTTTCTTGCTATGTCTTAGCTGGGAAGGAGAAACTTGGTAATCAGGTTAATCGCTTAGTAGATGTCTATTTGGGGCGTTATGGTAAAACTTTCCACTATGTGGTTGGTATTCTAAATAATCGTTTCCGCAATTTCTTTGTCTATCAGTCTATTGAAGCCTGCATTTTGGGGACCTTATGTTATATTGGGATGCGTATCTTTAATTTTCCTTATGCTGCGACCATTTCTATCCTGATTGGCTTTTCAGCAATGATACCGGTTGTGGGTGCCTATATTGGTGTTACCATTGGTACCATTTTGATTATGACTCATTCCGTGACCTTGGCACTTTTGTTTGTCGCCTACGTGGTTATTCTGCAACAGTTTGAAGGAAATCTCATCTATCCCTATGTGGTTGGTGGTTCTACCGGACTTCCAGGAATTTGGGTTATCTTTGCCATTACCATAGGATCTGCCTTAGCGGGGATCTTGGGTATGTTGGTTTCCGTTCCAGTAGCCGCAACCCTTTATCAGATTGTTAAGGATAATGTGGTTACACGCGAAGAAGCCAAAGCAGTTGCTTCTTTAGAAAATAGTGATTAATTCAAACAGACTTCGGTCTGTTTTTTCGTGTTATAGTATCAGATTTCAATAATATAATTGCAATCGTTTTCTAAGTGTTATACTATGAGTAAATTGAACAATACAAGGAGATAAAAGATGACTTATACATTTCCGAAAGAATTTCTCTAGGGTGGTTCAACAGCTGCCAACCAGTTTGAAGGTGCTTATAACCTAGATGGTAAAGGTTTGTCTGTCCAGTATGTGACTCCAAAAGGTGGTGTCCCTTTTGAACCTGGGTCTTTGAATCCTTTGATTACTGAAGAACCAACACCAGATAATCTAAAGCTAGAAGGTATAGATTTCTATCACCGTTATAAAGAGGACATAGCACTTTTGGCAGAGATGGACTTCAAGGTCTTTCGTATGTCAATTGCATGGTCTCGTATTTTCCAAATGGTGATGATGCTGAGCCAAATGAAGCAGGACTAGCCTTCTATGATAAAGTCTTTGATGAATTGGCTAAGTACGGCATTGAACCACTTGTAACCTTGTCTCACTATGAAACACCTCTAAACTTGGCGCGTGAATACAATGGATGGACTAATCGTAAAATTAATTGGTTTTTATGAAAACTATGACCGTACCGTCTTCACACGCTATAAAGATAAGGTCAAATATTGGTTGACCTTTAATGAGGTGAACTCTGTTCTACATGCACCATTCATGTCAGGTAGTATTGCGACACCTATGGAAGAGCTCTCTAAACAGGATCTCTATCAGGCAGTCCACCATGAGTTAGTCGCATCAGCTTCAGCAACCAAGATTGGTTGTATGGTTCTTGCCATGCCCGCTTATGGAATGACAGCTAATCCTTTGGATCAGTTGGCTGTTCACGAGTTTGAAAATCAAAACTATCTCTTCTCAGATATCCATGCTCGTGGAAAATATCCAAACTATATTAAACGCTATTTCAAATAAAATGGTATTGGAATACAATTCGTCCCTGGTGATGAAGAAATCTTGAAGAATACCGTTGATTTTATTTCATTCTCTTATTACATGTCTGTGGCAACCGCCCACAATCCAGAAGACTATACGATTGGTAAAGGAAATATTATGGGTGGTGTTGAAAATTCCTACCTTGAGAAATCTGAGTGGGGTTGGGCAATTGATCCAATCGGTCTTCGTCTAGTTTTGAATGACTTCTATGAGCGTTATCAATTACCATTGTTTATTGTCGAAAATGGTTTGGCTGCCAAGGATGTCCTTGTCGATGGTCCTGATGGTTCAACAGTTGAAGATGATTATCTTCAAAAACACTTGATGCAAGTCAGTGAAGCTCTTCAAGATGGTGTGGAGCTTTGGGGGTATACGACTTGGGGGCCAATTGATTTGGTTTCAGCCTCAACTGCAGAATTTAGTAAACGTTATGGTTTCATCTACGTTGATCGAAATGATGATGATAGTGGTAGCTTGGCTCGTTATAACAAAAAATCATTTGCTTGGTATAAGTCTGTTATCGAAAGTAATGGTGAAGCTCTTTACAAATAGAAACTTGTTAATAATCTCAGCAAAAGCTTGAGATTGTTATTTAGTATTCTAGTACAACATTGATAAATAAGTGTTTTATTGAATATATTTGTGCAACGAGTATTAAAATACCGTATATTGTAATTTATGTTATTTAACACATTTTTTGAAAAAGTGGTAGAATAAAAGTGTGAAAACGTTCTTATATTTTCTGAAGAAGTAGTCAGACTATTTCTTTGCTTTTCCCACTCAGATGGAGGTAATGTTCATGAATGATTTGAAAAAAGTTCTCTTAGCTGGAATCGGATTGACTGCTATGACAGTAGATAAAGCTGATAGTTTTGTCAAAGAGTTGGTTGAAAAGGGGCGCTTGACTGTTGAAGAAGGTAAGGAACTGGAACAAGAGCTCAAACGTCAAAGTAAGGAAGAAGCTCAAGAATTTTTGAATAAACTTGATGCTAAGAAATCTTCAGTTGAGTATGCGACTAAGGAGGATGTGAAACGTCTTGAAGAAAAACTTGACGCTTTGCTCAGTCAAAATAAATAAAATGTAAGGAGACTAAAATGGCAAGTAAACGATTGAGACATGTGTTGAAGGTTTTCTCGTCAGTTGGTCTCCTTTCTTATCGTGAAAAACATCTTCCTCAAGACCAACAGACAACACCTGTCAAGCTCCGCCAAGCCTTTGAGCAATTGGGACCTAGTTTTGTTAAAATTGGTCAAATCCTATCCACGCGCTCTGACCTTTTGCCAGAGGCCTATATCAGAGAATTATCAAAGCTCCAGAGCTCAGTTCCTCCCTTGGATAAAGAGGAAGTCATGACTGCCATTAAGAGAGAATTACCCAATGGGCTTTCTGACAGTTTCCTTGATTTCTCGGAAGAGCCCTTGGCTTCTGGTTCTGTAGCTCAGACTCATAGGGCTAGATTGTTGTCTGGTCAGGAAGTGATTATAAAAATTCAGAGACCAGGTATTGATGAGGTCGTTAAGGAAGATATTCAGCTTCTCATTAAGCTTGCACGGCATATACCCAAGCATTTTATCCCTATGGTTGATGTTCAGGAGGTTTTGGAAAATCTGCGTGAAACCCTAATCAAGGAACTTGATTTCAGGAATGAAGCAGAGGCCATGAAACGTTTTAGGGCTTACAATAAGCAAGTGGCTTGTCTGGGTGTTCCAGAGGTTTATGATGAATTCACGACGCCTCATCTTATAGTCGAAGAGTACATCGATGGGATTCCCCTTAATGACTACAGCCAACTGATTGAGGCTGGCTATGACCTGGAAGACGTGGGTAAGAAACTAATGCTGTCATTTATCAAGCAAGTGTTCAAGGATGGCTATTTTCATGGTGACCCTCATCCTGGAAATCTGTTGGTACGTGATGGCAAGATTTGTTTCATTGACTTTGGCATTATGGGTGAGTTGGAAGCGGGGATGCGTGCGTCCTTAAATGACATCTTATATAGTTTTACTGCTCAGGATGTTGACGGCATGACTAAGGCTATTTTGTCAGTTACTCAGTTTGATAATGGTCTAAATCGTGCGGTTCTGAGTCAGGATGTGGAGCAAATGCTGGGTCGTTACTCTGGTGTTGACTTGGGAAGTCTGTCCATGACAGATTTGCTAGAGGATTTGCTGGCTATTTTCCAGAAGAATCATCTTAAAGCCTCTTCTCAAATTACTATTTTAGAGAAATCTTCGCTTCAAATTGAAGGTATTTTTCGAGAATTAGCACCAAATATGGATCTGATGACCTTGGCCAAGGATTACTTCCTAGAGAATATGGGGCCGGATATGCTTAAGCAGACCTTAAATAAAGAGACTATCTTGATTGAACTCTTTTACCTGCTTCGCAATGGAAAAAATATTCCACGTCGCCTGCATCAGCTCTTGGAGCAGATTTTAAACGGACGAATCGTGCTTAACCATGATTTTATTGACTTTTCAGGTAGGGTTAAAGTCTTTGAGAAAGTTTTAAATAATCTGGTTTTAGCCTTGCTGACATTGGCATTTCTTCTGTCTGGTGCTCTTTTGTCCAATAAATCAGATTTTCAAAATCTTGCTTGGCCATTTCTTGGACTTGGAACTTTCCTAGCTTTAGTTACCGTAGGTCGTATAATATTTAAGAAAAAAGGATAAGGTATGATGGAAACAACTAGGCCTGAGCTTGTGGCTTATCAAAAAGAACGTTTAGCTAAATTTGTAAGTGAAAATCAAAAGTTAGACAAGGGACAAATTGTTTTTGCAGGGGACTCTATCACGGAGTTTTTTGCATTGAAAAAATATTTGGGTCGAGAGTTTCCCTTGGTAAACCGCGGCATTGCAGGAACAGACTCGGTTTGGCTTTTAGAACATCTTAAAGAGCAAGTTTTAGATTTGGAACCCAGTAAATTGGTTATCTTGATTGGAATTAATGACATTGGACGAGGTTATCCCATTCAAGATGTCGTCAATCGTATTTCGGATATTATCATGACAGTTCGACAAGAATCTCTATATACAGAAATTTACTTGCTAAGTGTCTTTCCCGTCAGTGAAAGATTGGAACATGCTTCGAAGGTTAAAATTCGAAACAATGCTACTGTAGGTGAACTTAATCAACAACTAGCAGTCCTACCTGGTGTGACTTATGTTGATTTGTTTGATTACCTTACGGATGCTCAAGGACAGTTAAATGCCAACTATACAACAGATGGTTTGCACTTGAGTCCACAAGCTTATCAGGTCATAGCAGAACCAATTATAAAGGAGATTTTAGAATGAAGGTAGGCTTAGTCCTAGAAGGCGGTGGTATGCGTGGTTTATACACAGCTGGTGTCTTAGACGCCTTCTTAGAAGCTGGGATCAAGGTGGATGGCGTTGTTTCGGTATCTGCTGGAGCACTTTTTGGTGTCAATTATCTCTCTAACCAACCCAAAAGAGCTCTTCGCTATAACAAGCGATTCATGGGGGACCGTCGTTACATGAGTTTCTGGTCATGGCTGACAACCGGTAACTTCGTTAATAAGGAGTTCTCCTATTATAAGGTTCCTATGGAGTTAGATGTTTTTGATCAGGAAGCTTTTGCTGAGTCTGGTGTTCCCTTCTATGTGGTCACTACAGATATTGAGACGGGAAAACCAGACTATATTAAGATTGATCATGTCTTTGAGCAGATGGAAGCCCTTCGTGCAAGTTCCGCTCTACCCTTGGTTTCTGAAATAGTCGAGTACAAGGGCAAACGCTACATGGATGGTGGTCTGTCTGATAGTCTTCCCATTGATTTTATGGAAAATATGGGATTTGATAAATTCGTTGTGGTTTTAACACGCCCTAAGTCTTATCGTAAACAACCTTCTAAAACTAGCAAGCGGATTTACAAGCTCTTTTACCGCAAGTATCCTGAATTTGTTGAGGTGGCTTCAAATCGCCATATACACTACAATAAGAGTATTGAGAAGATTGAGACTTTGGAAAAAACTGGAAAAGTATATGCCATTCGTCCAGAGCATGCGCTTGAAGTTGGCCGATTGGAAAAGGATCCAGAAAAGTTCGAAGCTATTTATCAAGAAGGATTGGAACAAATACGTAATGATATGTCCAATCTCAAAATATTTCTTGGAGATAACTAAAAAACGTGCTTTTCTGGGCACGTTTTTCTTAGTTATTCATTTGTCGAGCTTGACAACGTTCGTTGAGTTTTTGACGACGCTTCTTTTCATTGTTGAAAATCAGGTAGATAACGTAAATTGGCAACAGGAGGAAGCAGAACAAGGCAAAATTTTTCATAAATATTTTATGATTACTTCTCTGTGTATTCTTTTGACCAGAAGAAGAGAGGAAGAGGTCTGCTTTAGTAGCTTTGACGGTGTTTGCTTTGATTTTAGGAGATACGGTTTTTAGTCCATTATCTACAATGATGTAATCGTCTTTAACATTAATTTTAGGCTTTTGTCCTTTTTTTACTGTGGCATAGACAGCTTTTTGTACATCGTATTTTCTACCATCAATCTTTTGTTTTCCTTTACTTAGAACCTTCTTATAGGAATAGTCCTTAAACATTTTCTCAATAAGAGAGTTACCGAAGGCATGACGGATTTTCTCACTACGTTCATCTTCCCAATTTCCAACACCCAAGATGATTGAAATAACACGTTGATTGCCACGCTTACATGTGGAAATATAGTTATAATCTCCTCGTGGACTTGAACCAGTTTTTAAGCCATCTACCCCCTTGAGACCGTAAACAGCACCATGCAGAGAGTAGTTGTAATTTTCAAAGGTTTCCTCATATGGCGTACCTTTTTTGACGGTTACTGTTTGTTGGCTAGTGTATTTGAGGATTTCAGGGTGATGTTTGATAAGGTTATAAGCCATGATAGACAAATCACGTGCTGTCGTCTGGTTAGAGTGGTTATTATCATAACGTTTAGGAGTGTAGTATCCTTTATATGATGCTGCCCCAGCTCCAGAGGCATTGTACCATTTGGTGTTTGTCATTCCGATCTCTTTGGACTTTTCGTTCATCCGATCGATCCATTTGTCAGGATTATTATCACTGAGGTAGTTGGCAAGCATAACTGTCGCAACATTTGAAGAAGGGACAGCTGTAATCGTGATCAGTTCCGAAACCGTATATTTAACACCTGCAACAATCTTATTATTTGAAATTTCATAGATATTAGCAATAGCTTCATCAGTTGGCTTGGCTGTAATCACGGTGTCTTCTTTGATTTTCCCTTTTGACAGTGCATCAAAAACTAAGTAGAGGGACATGGCCTTACTCATGGAAGCAGGGTCGCGGACTTCATCAATATTATCTTGCCAAAGGATATCACCGGTGTTTGCATCAATCAAAAGAGATGATTTAGGTCTGTATGTCTCAGTGGCTTCCTTGTAACCTGCTTTTTGTGCAATATCTACCAGTTGGTCAGCGAATGACAGACTGGGAGATATTGCCAGACTAGCTACTAGAAGGAGGCCCAGCAATTTCTTTTTCACAAATAGTCTCCTTAAGTAATAACGTATTGTCTGATATATTAATATATTTTATTGTTTATAAAACGTTATACCGTACTATTATAGCATAGATTTCAGCAATTTTAGTTGAGTTCAAGGTTTTAGTTTTCTATTTAAAATCAGAAAAAAACGTGTCATAGACACGCTTTCTTTTATTTATTTTGTTCTCGAGCCAGACGTCGTTCTTTAACTTTCTGACGACGTCCCTTTTCATTTAGATAAATCAAGTAGAGGAGTCCAATTGGAACAAGGCAGAGTAGCCAGAAATAAACTGGGAGTTGGCCATTATTTGTTGCTTTTGTAGCCTTTTTATCTTTTTGCTTACTTCCAAAATCGAACCATCCCTTAACTTTTGTAGCTTTAACAGAAGTAGCCTTGATATTAGGTGATACTGTCTTCAGACCATTATCAATAACAATTTGATCATCTTTAACAGAGATTTTAGGGTCTTTGCCTTTTTTGACTGTGGCGTAGACATCTTTTTCGACATTGTATTTTTTACCGTCGATTTCTTGTTCACCCTTGCTAAGAACTTTCTTGTAAGAGAAGTCTTTATACATTTTCTCAACGAGAGCATTACCAAAGGTATGACGAATCTCTTCACCTGTTTGGTCAGACCAATCACCAGAGCCCATGATGACAGCAATCATACGTTGATTACCACGTTTGATGGTGTCAATATAGTTGAAGGCACCTTCTGGGCTAGATCCTGTCTTCAACCCATCAACCCCATCAATTCCGTATTTGGCACCTGGAATAGAGTAGTTGTAAGTCTCGAAGGTTTCCTCGTAAGGTGTTCCCTTCTTAACTGTGACAACAGGTTTGCTAGTGTACTTGAGAATTTTTGGGTATTTCTTGATGAAGTTATAGGTCATGATAGCCAAATCACGCGCAGTTGTTTGGTTAGTTTGGTTGTTATCATAACGTTGAGGACTGTAGTAACCTTTGAAGGCAACAGCAACGGCACCAGAAGCGTTAAACCATTTGGTATTGGTCATCCCTAGCTCTTTAGATTTTTCATTCATCATGTCTAGCCATTTATCAGGATTATTATTGGTCAAGTAGTTGGCTAGCATCACAGTTGTAACGTTAGAGGATGGCACCGCTGTCATGGTAATGAGCTCTGAAACCGTGTAGTCAACACCAGCAACAATCTTGTTGTTGGAGATTTCATAAATATCGGCAATAGCTTGGTCTGTAGGAGTAGCTGTGATAACAGTATCTTCAGAAATCTCTCCTTTAGACATAGCTTCAAAGACCAAATAAAGTGTCATGGCCTTAGACATAGAAGCAGGGTCACGTACCTCATCAGCATTTTCTTCCCAGAGGACATCACCAGTATTGCCATCAATTAAGAGGGTTGATTTAGGACGATAGGCCTCTGTCGCTTCAGTATAACCAGCAGCGCGTGTAATATCCATTAATTCATCTGCACTAGACAAACTAGGGGCTAGGGCTAGACAAGCTGATAAAAGGATGGAAACAATTTTCTTTTTCATAATGTGTCTCCTTTATTTTATATTGGTTCTGTCGTAGGCAGAACCAATATATATATACTTTAATAGAATTTATGTATCAACCAAATTTAAAAAGACAAATTTGATAGTGGTAAACACTTCCATTATACCATATAAAATACTGTGTTTTCGTAATATTTTATATTTTAATACAATTTTTAGAATCTATAGTGTTTTAAAAATAACATACTTTTGATGACAAAAAAACGAGCTGAGTTGCTCGTTACTCGTTATCTTTTATAGCTGTGACTTGATGGTAAATCATAAACCATGTCTCATTTCGGCGCCAGATGCTGGTATGGAAATTGCCTCCCAGTTCGTAACTAATTAATTTCGTTTTTTGACTAACAGATGTCATCTTGAAGCTGTCAAAGTTATTGAGAAGTGGTTGATGATTGGCAATGACTTTCTCACGTGTGTGATGATGACCATTTTCATCAATTAAGTAGAAGTCAGGTGCTAAGAGATTTTCATAGTCAGGGATTTTTGACAGTATAATCTTTTCATTTCGAGTGAGTTTGCGAAGGACATTCCCATAAATTTCGTCTTCAGGAATTGCAGCAGGCTCTACATGGACATCAGTATCATAGACAGAAAAACGCTTACTGAGGATTTTTTCAATTTGTTCAGTAATGGCGTGACTCTCGTAGACGGAGAGGTCAGGGTTCATTTCAACAACGATATCAAGATAGATATTACTACCATAGGAACGTCCACGTTGCTTTTTAACTTTGGTAACTTTGGGAATCTCCAGAATGGCTTTTTCATAGGCCTTAAGATTCCTCTCATCAAAACCATCTGACAAGCTGAAGGTTGCTTCCATGAAGATATCATAGGCTGTCTTTAGGATAAAGAAGGTGATGATAATAGCAGTAATATAGTCGATGATGGTAAGGTTGAAGGATGCTGCAAGAATGGCGATTGATGTTCCAATAGAGGTCACGGCATCGGAGAGATTGTCCTTAGCAGCAGCTATCAAAGCACTGGATTTTAGCTTTTTAGCAAGTCTTTTATTGTATAAGTAAACGCCACACATGACGAGAGCAGATAGGACACCGACAGTGGCACCAAGTGGATCAACGACTGTTTCTTCTCTCAAAAAAATCTTTCGAACTGTCTGAATTAGGACTTGGAAGCCTACTACGAACATGATAAAGGAAGTAACTAGGCTTGATAAGTCTTCAATCTTCCAATGACCAAACCTATGATCTGCATCGGCTGGTTGACTAGCCAGGTGCAATCCAATGAGTAGGGCGACATTCCCCAAAATATCAGATAAGTTGTTAAAACCATCAGCAATCAATGAGCTAGAGTTTAAAAAGTGTCCAGCAATAAGTTTGGCAATGGTAAGAAGTAAGTAGGCTGCAATGCTGACAATAGGACCTCGTCTGGCTGCCCTTAAATTTTCATACGTCGTCATAGATTTACCTTTTTGTTTAAATATAAGTATTTATTATAGCACAAAAGAATAGTTACTTAAAGCCTGTAATACCTTGATTGTTAATATGAATCGCCTTTTTAAAAGCAAAATATTGAAGAATCAGCTATCACATAGTATTTTTCAGTATTTTCCGAATATTATCTACAAATTATGGTATAATTTAGGGTGTATAACAATCTAAAAGAGGTTTTTATGGAACATTCGACATGGCACAAGCTTCTGAAAGAGGAACTGCCGGATCATTATTTTTCAAAGATAAATCAGTTTATGGATCAGGTTTATAGTCAGGGAACGGTTTATCCCCCACGAGATAAGGTATTTAATGCTTTGTTAGAGACTCCTTTTGAAGAAGTTCGGGTGGTAATCCTTGGTCAGGACCCTTACCATGGGCCTAATCAGGCTCAGGGGCTTTCGTTTTCAGTTCCTGAGACGATTCCAGCTCCACCTTCTTTGGTTAATATTCTCAAAGAATTGGGGGAGGATCTTGGTCCTAGAAGTCATCATGATTTGACAACCTGGGCCGAGCAAGGAGTGCTATTGCTTAATGCCTGTCTGACTGTTCCAGCTGGTCGAGCCAATGGTCATGCTGGTCAAATTTGGGAACCTTTTACAGATGCTGTGATTAAGGTTCTCAATCAAAAGGATACTCCTGTAGTCTTTATACTTTGGGGTGGCTATGCTCGTAAGAAGAAAGCGCTAGTGACCAATCCTAAGCATGCCATTATTGAGAGTGCCCATCCTAGCCCTTTATCGGCCTATCGAGGCTTTTTGGGCAGCAAGCCTTTTTCAAAAGCCAATGCCTACCTTGTATCTCAAGGCCAATCCCCAATTGATTGGTTGAAGTAAAATAGAAAGTTGGAAGATTATGTTACTGATTAAAAATGGTCGTGTTGTAGACCCTAAATCTGGTTTGGATTTGCAAGCCGATGTTCTTGTGGACGGTAAAAAAATCGTTAAAATTGCTGAAAATATCGATGCTGGAGATGCCCAAGTTATCGATGCCACTGGTCTTGTGGTTGCTCCTGGTTTGGTGGATATCCATGTTCATTTCCGTGAGCCAGGTCAAACCCATAAGGAAGACATTCATACGGGTGCCTTGGCAGCTGCTGCTGGTGGTTTTACAACAGTTGTAATGATGGCTAACACTAATCCAACGATTTCAGATAGGGAAACCTTAGAGGAGGTCTTGACTTCGGCAGCTAAGGAAAATATCCATGTTAAGTCTGTTGCGACTATTACAAAGAACTTTGATGGTGAAAACATCACTGATTTCAAGGGTTTGCTTGAAGCCGGTGCTGTCGGATTCTCAGATGATGGTATTCCATTGACCAATGCTGGTATTGTCAAAAAAGCCATGGAGCTAGCTAAGGAGAATAATACCTTTATCAGTCTTCACGAGGAGGATCCTGATCTTAATGGTATTCTCGGTTTCAATGAAAATATTGCTAAAAAAGAGTTTCATATCTGTGGGGCGACTGGTGTAGCTGAGTACAGTATGATTGCGCGTGATGTCATGATTGCTTATGATACACAAGCCCATGTTCATATTCAACACTTGTCGAAAGCTGAATCTGTAAAAGTCGTTGAGTTTGCTCAAAAACTTGGAGCACAAGTCACTGCTGAAGTAGCGCCACAGCACTTCTCAAAAACTGAAGACCTCTTACTCTCAAAAGGCGCTAATGCCAAGATGAACCCACCACTTCGTTTGGAATCTGACCGTCGGGCCGTCATCGAAGGGTTGAAATCTGGAGTCATCTCAGTCATTGCCACAGACCACGCGCCACATCATGCCGATGAAAAGAATGTGTCTGATGTGACTAAAGCACTATCAGGAATGACTGGTCTGGAAACCTCTCTATCTCTTGGTTTGACTAATTTAGTTGAAGCAGGACATTTAAGTTTGACAGAACTCTTGAAAGTAATGACTAGCAACCCATCTGATCTTTATGGCTTCGATGCTGGTTATTTGGCTGAAAATGGACCAGCTGACCTTGTGATTTTTGCAGACAAGGAAAAACGTCAGGTTACAGCAGACTTTAAGTCTAAAGCAGCAAATTCACCATTTGTAGGCGAAGAACTTACGGGCAGTGTTAAATACACTATCTGTGACGGTGAGATTGTTTATCAAGCCTAAATAGCAGATCAGAGCAGGGCACATCGAGACACTTGGTGTTGCACTGCTTTTTTAGTCATTAAAGGGGACGCAGATGAAAAAAATTCTTTTGTTTCTGATTGTTATTCTTACCATCCTCCTGCCGACAACAACAGTTCATGCAAAAGAGGTAAGATATGACATTGCTTCCTACAAGGGGCACCTAATTATAAATGATGATGGCAATGGGACCTTCACCCAGGAAGTACTATATGTTTTTAAGAGTGACTATAATGGACAATATGTGACACTTGGATATACTGATCCTGTACCTAAAGGATTCATGATTTCGGAAAACCCTAGTGTTTCAGCAACCGTGAATGGTCAAGAAAAGAAAGATATACAAGTGGAGGAAACAAATCTTTCTGACGGTGTAAAACTAAAAGTTTACAATTCGGGTTCTGATGGTGATAAGGTTCAGTTAAAAGTTACCTGGCAGATAAAAAATATGTTGTCACTCTATTCAGATATTGCTGTTTTAAACTGGTTTCCCATCTCTGATTGGGATGAATCAATCAACCATGTTGACTTTGAAGTTGAAGGCCTAGATGCAAGTCATGGGGAGCTCTTTGCTCATACGGGCTATTTTGGAAAAACTCCCGATGTAGAGCGAACTTCAAACGGTTATCGTGTTCGGGTTGAAAACTTGCCATCGGGTGGTAAGCTAGAGTTACATGCCTATTGGCCTATGACGTCTGCGTTAAAAGATGGTCATTTGTCATATATCAGTGATGAGAAATATAGGGGAAAGTTTATAGAGAAGGAAGAATCTATTAGTAAGACAATGGCGACCTATCAGAATGTTTTTTACAAGATTTTGCCTAAAGTGATGGTTGGTTTCTTTATTCTCGGCTCTTTCTTCTTTTGGAAAGTTTTGAGATGGACTAAGGAGCCTTCCTTCCCATACGATGTACGAATATACGAAACTCCTCAAGATTTACCACCTTTAGTTTTAGCAAAAAGTATTTATAACCAATCATTTGATAAAACAGGACTTGGCGAAGAGAATGGACATTTAAAATTTAAGAACATGGTTCAAGCAGTAATTCTAGATCTTGTCGATAGAGGCTACATAGCCTATAGCCAAGAAAATGGTGTTCATACTCTGAGAAGAATTCCAAAGGAGGGCTTAGCAGACTACGAGTTTGATTTCCTTGAAATGTTGTTTGATGATCGTATAGAAATCACGGATCGCGAGATGTTCTCTAGATACTATCTTGACGAGAAAGGATTAAGAAAACAGTTTAACAACGCTAAGTCTAATTATGAAAGGAATTCTGTTCGTGAAGAAGGACAGCGTATCAGGAGGAAGTTTGTTCAAGATGGAAGAAGTGTAACTGAAGGTGTGAATCGAGAGATTGTCTCACTCGGTCTTCCTAACCTATATCGAGACTTTACCATTAAAGAAAATATGTTTATTACTTCAGGGAATGTGGTATTTGCTTTACTTTTTATTATTTCTACACTAGCAACAATATTTTTATTTGTGGGCCTTGGTTCTGGCCTAGGAGTTATTTATCTTTTGGTTTCGCTCTTTGTTGCTTTAGTTTGGTACTCTAATAGAAGATTTATTAAAAAAAGACGGAAGAAAACTTTAGACCCGTCACATATCGAAGAATATCGTCATTGGCAATATTTCGAAAGCATGCTCCGAAGTATTACATCTTTTAGGCAATCAGAACTCGAATCTGTTATCCTATGGAATCGTATCTTGGTTTATGCGACACTTTACGGACAAGCGAATAAAGTAAGTGATGTATTGAAACGATATAACATCCACCTCAGCAATCCATCTTTAGATGAGTTCACTCATTCTGCAACGCCATTTCTTCTTTTGAACAATGTTAGTCGCTTAGAATCCTATGTTTCGACTTCGAATACAGTAAGTAACTTTTCTATCAACTCAAACAGTGGTAGTGGAGGTCTAGGTGGCGGTGGCTTCTCTGGGGGCGGAGGAGGCGGCGGCGGTGGTGCCTTCTAAGACCCACCAATCCATCGTGGAATATTAGCATAAAAGGACATCCAGTTTACCAACTTGGGTGTCTTTGTTTAGCTTGAGGATTATCTGATTTAGCTCCTCTCATTTCATACGAGAATAATCCACTTGAAGCAGTACGTTTTAGTAAAAAAGAGAGAAAGAGGTTAAAGGGGCCAGCAAAATAGTAATCCAAGACTACAGGGAAAAATATTGGGATAATCAGAAAAATCACCAGTCTTACCATTAAGGCAAAGGTGAAAGGTATGAAGAAAGTCTCCAAAATGGTATGTCTTAGATTTTTGTAGGATTTGGCAGCTAGAAAGAGTACAAATGCAATAAAACCGGATTTTGGATACAAAATGCCCAAATAACTAGAGGCAAAAATTGCTATACCAGCTAAAATAATAATCCAGTATCTAAGCGGCCTTTGCGTGGTCACCTTGAAGATAATAATTTGAAGTATAAAAGCTATACATGCCGTAAGCCCGTTAATAATGGCATCACCCAATATAATAAAATACCCTATTTGAGTACGAGTAAAATCTATCCAATCATATCATAACGCTTTGAAAAAGAGCATACGAATTGCCTATAAGCGATAGGGATGTAAGGCTTTTCATTTTTTAAGCATATTTCTTGCTCATTGAGTTTTTTTAACCTATCCTAGATGTATAGAAAAATTTCGATAGAGGAGATCGATATGGTAAAACTTTCTAAAGAGACACATCTTGAGATGTTCACTAAAATGGAACGTATCCGTGAATTCGATTCACGTATTAATAAATTAGTTCGTCGTGGTTTTGTTCAAGGAATGACTCACTTTTCAGTTGGTGAGGAAGCAGCCAACGTTGGGGCTGTTCAACACTTGAGTTATGACGATATCTTCTTTTCAAATCACCGTGGTCACGGACAATCTATTGCTCAAGATATGGATTTGAATAAAATGATGGCAGAGCTTGCTGGTAAGGCAACAGGAGTTTCTAAGGGGCGTGGAGGTTCTATGCACTTGGCTGACTTTGAAAAAGGTAACTATGGTACTAACGGTATTGTTGGTGGTGGTTATGCTCTTGCCGTAGGTGCAGCTCTTACTCAACAGTACAAAGAAACTGGAAATATCGTTGTTGCCTTTTCAGGTGATGGCGCTACTAATGAAGGTTCATTCCATGAGTCAGTCAATATGGCGGCTACTTGGAAATTGCCTGTTATCTTCTTTATCATCAATAATCGTTATGGTATCTCAATGGATATTCATAGAGCTACCAACACTCCTCACTTGTATACACGTGCAGAAGCTTATGGTATTCCTGGATTCTACTGTGAAGATGGTAACGATGTAATGGCTGTATATGATACAATGGGTAAAGCTGTTGACCATGTTCGTGGTGGTAATGGTCCTGCTATTGTTGAAGTTGAATCATACCGTTGGTTTGGTCACTCTACAGCCGATGCGGGTGTTTACCGTACTAAGGAAGAAGTTGACGAGTGGAAGAACAATAACGACCCAATTATTAAATACCGTGACTATCTCGTTTCTGAAAATATCGCAAGCGCTGAAGAGTTGGATGCTATCCAAAGCCAAGTTAAAGCAGAGGTTGATGCAGCTTATGAGTTCGCCCAAAATAGCCCAGATCCAGAACTTTCAGTTGCCTTTGAAGATGTATGGGTAGACTAAAGAGAAAGGATGAGTAATACAAGTATGAGTGAAACAAAATTGATGGCCTTGCGTGAGGCAGTAAACCTTGCTATGAGCGAGGAAATGCGTAAAGACGAAAACATCTTCCTTATGGGTGAAGATGTTGGTATCTATGGTGGTGACTTCGGTACATCAGTTGGTATGTTGGCAGAGTTTGGTGAAAAACGTGTTAAAGATACGCCAATTTCAGAGGCAGCTATCGCTGGTGCAGCTGTTGGGTCTGCCATTACAGGTCTTCGTCCAATCGTTGACTTGACTTTCATGGACTTCATTACGATTGCCCTTGACGCTATCGTTAATAATGGTGCAAAAAACAACTACATGTTTGGTGGTGGTTTGAAGACTCCTGTAACTTTCCGTGTAGCCTCTGGTTCAGGGATTGGTTCTGCGGCACAACACTCACAATCTCTTGAGTCATGGTTGACTCACATTCCAGGGATTAAAGTGGTTGCTCCAGGTAATGCTAACGATGCTAAAGGTCTTTTGAAATCTGCTATTCAAGATAATAACATTGTTATTTTCATGGAACCAAAAGCACTTTACGGTAAGAAAGAGGAAGTGACACAAGACCCTGATTTCTACATTCCACTTGGAAAAGGTGAAATCAAGCGTGAAGGAACTGACCTTACTATTGTCACATATGGTCGTATGTTGGAACGTGTTCTTAAGGCGGCTGAAGAAGTGACTGAACAAGGTATTAATGTTGAGGTCGTTGACCCTCGTACTCTCGTTCCACTTGATAAAGAATTGATTTTTGAATCAGTCAAGAAGACTGGAAAACTTATGTTGGTCAATGACGCATATAAAACAGGTGGCTTCATCGGTGAGATTGCTGCTATGGTTACTGAAAGTGAAGCATTTGATTACCTCGACCACCCAATTGTACGTTTGGCAAGTGAAGATGTGCCTGTACCTTATGCGCGTGTCTTGGAACAAGCGGTTCTTCCAGATGTTGAAAAGATTAAGGCTGCTATTATCAAGATGGCCAATAAAGGAAACTAACTTTCTAGCGACGGTTAAGTGATATGTCTCGCTAGTAAAATGTGTTTCTTGTTTTAACTGTGAGAGTATCGGAAAATATAATTTAAAGTAGAAAGGAGAGGGCGAACCAGAGGGTGTAACTGAACCCGAGCGGAAAGCTTGGAGAATAGACCGTCCGTCTACGTCAGCAGGCTGACGTGTCGGACACCTAATTTTCAGTCGCTTTCTGGTCGCTCTTGGTATCTTATAAATGGCTTTTGAGATTATTATGCCAAAGCTTGGTGTGGATATGCAGGAAGGCGAAATCATCGAGTGGAAGAAACAAGAGGGTGATGTGGTTAATGAGGGGGATATCCTTCTTGAAATCATGTCAGATAAAACGAACATGGAACTTGAAGCAGAAGATTCTGGTGTTCTTTTGAAGATTACCCGTCAGGCTGGTGAAACTGTACCAGTTACTGAGGTTATTGGTTATATTGGAGCAGAAGGTGAAGTTGTGGCTGATAATGCTGTGAGCGCACCAGCTGCAGAAGCTGCTATGCAAGTTGAAGAAGTTGCTACTGTGGAAGCAACTGTAGTAGCAGCAAAAACGAAAGCACCTGTCGTACACGAAGGTGGTAAAGTACGTGCAACACCTAAAGCACGTAAAGTAGCGCGTGAGTTGGGAATTGATATCGCTCAAGTTCCAGGAACTGGAGCAAAAGGTCGTGTTCATGCTGATGACGTTGAGAACTTTAAGGGTGCTCAACCTAAGGCAACTCCGTTGGCACGTAAGATTGCAGCGGACCTTGGTATTGATTTAGCTAGCGTATCTGGAACAGGCTTTGGTGGTAAGATTACTAAGGAAGACATCCTTGCAATCAGTGCCCCAGCCCAAGTTAAGGAAGCTGCAGCTGCACGTGTGGTTGAAGCTAAGCCAGAAAAAGTCTTGCCAGAAGGTGTGGAAGTTATCCCAATGTCTGCTATGCGTAAGGCTATTTCGAAGGGAATGACGCACTCTTACTTAACTGCGCCAACCTTTACCCTTAACTACGATGTGGACATGACTAACCTTATGGCTCTTCGTAAGCAAGTCCTTGATCCAATCATGAATAAGACTGGCATGAAGGTGACCTTCACGGATTTGATTGGTTTGGCAGTTGTGCGTACTCTTATGAAAGAGGAACACCGTTACCTTAATGCATCCTTGATTGATGATGCGCAAAATATCGAATTACACAAATTTGTTAATCTCGGTATTGCCGTTGGTCTCGATGATGGCTTGATTGTGCCGGTCGTTCATGGTGCAGATAAGATGAGTTTGTCTGACTTTGTGGTGGCCTCTAAGGATGTCATCAAAAAAGCTCAGGCTGGTAAATTGAAGGCGGCAGAAATGTCAGGTTCAACCTTCTCTATCACTAATTTGGGAATGTTCGGAACCAAGTCATTCAATCCAATCATTAATCAACCAAACTCAGCCATCCTTGGTGTTTCAGCAACTATTCAGACACCGGTTGTTGTTGATGGTGAAGTTGTCGTACGTCCAATCATGGCACTATGCTTGACTATTGACCACCGTATTGTAGATGGTATGAATGGTGCAAAATTCATGGTTGATTTAAAACATTTAATTGAAAATCCAATGGAATTGTTGATTTAAGTAAAAAAATATCTGAAAACTGAAGTTTTAAATAGAAAGGAGAGGGCGAACCAGAGGGTGTAACTGAACCCGAGCGGAAAGCTTGGAGAATAGACCGTCCGTCTACGTCAGCAGGCTGACGTGTCGGACACCTAATTTTCAGTCGCTTTCTGGTCGCTCTTGGTATCTTATAAATGGCTTTTGAGATTATTATGCCAAAGCTTGGTGTGGATATGCAGGAAGGCGAAATCATCGAGTGGAAGAAACAAGAGGGTGATGTGGTTAATGAGGGGGATATCCTTCTTGAAATCATGTCAGATAAAACGAACATGGAACTTGAAGCAGAAGATTCTGGTGTTCTTTTGAAGATTATCCGTCACGCTGGTGAAACAGTTCCAGTTACTGAAGTTATCGGTTATATTGGAGCAGAGGGTGAAGTTGTGGCTGATAATGCAGCTAGCGCACCTGTTGCAGAAGCAACTGCTCAGTTGGAATCAGCTGGTCTTGAAGTTCCTAAAGCTCCTGCCCAAGCTGCTCCAGCAGCTGCTGCAGAAAAAGCACCACTTGCTGACAATGAGTACGATATTATCGTTGTTGGTGGTGGTCCTGCTGGATACTATTCTGCCATTCGTGGAGCACAACTTGGTGGTAAGGTTGCCATCGTTGAAAAATCAGAATTTGGTGGAACATGTTTGAATAAAGGATGTATTCCAACTAAGACCTACCTTAAAAATGCAGAAATCCTTGATGGGCTTAAGATTGCTGCAGGTCGTGGTATCAACCTAGCATCAACAAATTACACTATCGATATGGATAAAACGGTTGACTTTAAGAACTCTGTTGTTAAGACCCTTACAGGTGGTGTGCAAGGTCTTCTGAAGGCTAATAAGGTAACTATTTTCAATGGTCTTGGTCAAGTTAACCCAGATAAGACTGTTACTATTGGCTCAGAAACAATCAAGGGACGTAATATCATCCTTGCAACTGGATCAAAAGTATCACGTATTAATATCCCTGGAATCGATTCACAACTTGTGATGACATCAGATGATATTCTTGACTTACGTGAATTGCCTAAATCACTTGCTGTTATGGGTGGTGGTGTCGTTGGTATCGAACTTGGTCTTGTTTATGCTTCATACGGTGTAGAAGTAACTGTTGTTGAGATGGCTGACCGCATTATTCCAGCTATGGATAAAGAAGTGTCACTTGAACTTCAAAAAATCCTTGCTAAGAAGGGTATGAAGATCATGACATCTGTCGGAGTTTCTGAGATTGTAGAAGCTAACAACCAATTGACCCTTAAACTCAATAATGGTGAAGAGATTGTAGCTGATCGCGCCCTTCTTTCAATCGGTCGTGTTCCTCAGTTGGATGGTCTTGAAAATCTTAACCTTGAATTAGACCGTGGTCGTATCAAAGTGAATGCTTATCAAGAAACATCAATCCCTGGTATCTATGCACCGGGTGATGTAAACGGAACTAAGATGCTTGCTCACGCTGCTTACCGTATGGGTGAAGTTGCAGCTGAGAATGCTATGCATGGTAACGTTCGTAAGGCTCACCTTGACTACACACCAGCTGCTGTCTACACACACCCAGAAGTCGCAATGTGTGGTCTTACTGAAGAAGATGCACGCGCTAAATATGGTGATGTTCTCATTGGTAAATCAAGCTTTGCTGGTAATGGACGTGCTATTGCTTCAAACGAAGCTCAAGGTTTTGTTAAAGTCGTTGCAGATGCGAAGTACCATGAAATCCTTGGTGTTCATATCATTGGACCGGCTGCAGCTGAGTTGATTAACGAAGCATCAACTATTATGGAAAATGAACTGACTGTAGATGAGCTCTTGCAATCTATCCATGGTCACCCAACTTTCTCTGAAAATATGTATGAAGCTTTTGCTGACGTACTTGGAGAAGCCATCCATAACCCACCAAAACGTAAATAAGATAAATTAAATTCTCGGACAGATGTTCGGGAATTTTTTCAAATATTATCATTTGTATTTATTAAAAAATCGTTACGGATTTTCAATAGCTTTAAAGAAAAATACGAATAATAAGTTAAATAGTTTTCTATCAAGAAAGATAGTTTGTTTATGATTCTATAATATATCTATTTTATTTAGAAACTTTTTAATAATAACCTTTCCATGAGAGTTTTTCTGTGGTAAAATGGTTCAAGTATTACAAATGCAAAAGGAAAGTTAAATGCGAACGAAAGATTTTATCTACTATGCCAGCGCGGCTGTTCTCTTGGCTGTAACTACTCAGGTTGCTCAAGCAGATGAAGTGGCAACACAAGCGCCTTCTATTGCTGAAGGAAACCACTATCAGCCTGAAACCGTAGCAGATATTTTGGGTGGTGAAGCGTCACTTATTGAAACACCAAGCTCAACTGTTTCAGCCCCTGCCTCTACAGCTACTGCTAAGCAAAATTCGGAAGCGTCTAGTGTGGCGGCTGTAACCTCAATTGCATCAACATATGTAGCTAACTCAACAACGACTGTTACGTCTACATCAGTAGCGACTTCAAATGTTAGCTCTGAGAGTGTGACTGCTTCTGCACATTCAACGGCTTCTGAGGCTTCTAACAAGGCTGTTGCCAAACCTGCTAAATTAACGAATTCTTCAGATGTCTCTTCGACAACTCTTAGGGTTCAGCCTAAGACTTTTATTGATGTCAGTAGCCATAATGGCGATATCAGTGTAGATGATTACCGTGCTCTTGCACGCCAAGGAGTGGGTGGCGTAGTCGTTAAATTGACTGAAGACACTTGGTACAATAATCCCAAAGCTCCATCACAGGTTCGCAATGCGCAAATCGCAGGCCTCCAAGTATCGACTTATCATTTTTCTCGATACACAACTGAGGAAGAAGCACGTGCAGAGGCTCGTTTCTATATCGAGGCAGCACAAAGACTTAACCTTCCAAAGAGCACTGTTATGGTTAATGATTTTGAAGATTCTAACATGCTTCCTAATATCAACCGTAACACTCAAGCATGGGTTAATGAAATGCGCAAGCATGGTTACAATAACTTGATGTTCTATACTAGTGCTAGTTGGTTGGATGAGAACAATCTAGGCTATCGTGGACCTGTTTCTACCTCTCAATTTGGTATTGAAAACTTCTGGGTTGCCCAATATCCATCAGCAACACTTACGGCTACTAGTGCAAAGAATATGCGTTATAACGGTAAAACTGGTGCATGGCAGTTCTCAGCGACAGCTAATCTTTTGCCAGGCAAACATGTCTTCGATCAAAGTGTTGACTATACTGGACGTTTTACTGCTAATGTAGGCATTGAAACAGATCCAACTCAAGGTGATTTGAGTGGTGTTATCTCAATTGTCAATAACAACCCAATCTTAGGTAGCTTTGATGTTGTCATCTCTAATGTCAAAGCACCAAATGGTGTTGGAACAGTCTCTGTTCCAATTTGGTCAGAAATTAATGGTCAAGATGACATTATCTGGTATACTGCTGACCGTCAAAATAATGGAACTTATACAGTCAATGTTAAAGCTTCAGCCCATAAAAACTCAACAGGCCTTTATAATGTTCACCTTTATTATGTTCAAAAAGACGGACAATTGACGGGTGTTGGCGGAACAACTACTCAAGTCTTTATTGGTAAGACACCAGAGCAGTTGAAACCCAAAGCAAGTTTTGCTATTGAGAATAACAACGTCAATGCTGGTACTTTTGACGCCGTTATCACTAATATATCAGCTCCTCTAGGTGTTAAAGAAGTTTTAGTTCCATCGTGGAGTCTGGATGGTGGTCAGGACGACCTCATCTGGCATAAGGCGACTAAGCAAAGTGATGGAAGCTATCGTGTAACTATAAAGGCAAGTGAGCATAAGGGTAATAAAGGAAATTACCGTGCAGATGCCTATATCGTGGACAACTCTAACAATCGACACTACATTTCTGAAAAAGTGGTGTCTGTTGATTATGCTCGACCAAGCGGTGTCCTTACGATTGAAAACAATAACACTGCAACAGGTACCTTTGATGCTGTTGTCCGTAATATTGTTGCACCTACTGGTTTGAAAGAGGTTCTTGTGCCATCGTGGAGTCTTGAAAATGGTCAAGATGACCTTATCTGGCATAAGGCGACTAAGCAAAGTGATGGAAGCTATCGTGTAACTATAAAGGCAAGTGAGCATAAGGGTAATAAAGGAAATTACCGTGCAGATGCCTATATCGTGGACAACTCTAACAATCGACACTACATTTCTGAAAAAGTGGTGTCTGTTGATTATGCTCGACCAAGCGGTGTCCTTACGATTGAAAATAATAACACTGCAACAGGTACCTTTGATGCTGTTGTCCGTAATATTGTTGCTCCTACAGGTTTGAAAGAGGTTCTTGTGCCATCGTGGAGTCTGGATGGTGGTCAGGACGACCTCATCTGGCATAAGGCAACTCGCCAAGCGGATGGCTCTTACCGTGTGACTATCAAAGCAACGGATCATAAGAATTCAACTGGTAAATACCGTGCCGATGCCTACATCGTAGATGACTCTAACAAACGTTTCTATCTCACTGAAAAAGTGGTAGAAGTTACTCAAACTCGCCCTAGAGCAAGTCTCGTTATTGAAAATAATAATGCTGATTTAGGTACTTTTGACGCTGTTATTCGCAATATCGTTGCACCAAATGGGGTTATGGAAGTCTTAGTCCCATCATGGAGTCTAGTTAACGGACAAGATGATTTGGTTTGGCACAAAGCAAGTCGTCAATCTGATGGTAGCTACCGTGTTACTATTAAGGCCAGTGAGCATAAGAATTCTCTAGGAAATTACCGTGCTGACCTTTATATCGTAGATAATGCCAACCAACGTCATTATATCACTGAAACAATTGTAGATGTAAAACATAATAAGCCAGTCGGCACTATTTCAGTAGTTAATAACAATAAAGACACTGGAACTTTTGATGTTGTTATTAGTGATGTCTATAGTTCTAAAGGTGTTCGTACTGTTCAAGTACCTATTTGGTCTGAAAAAGATGGTCAAGACGACATTCGTTGGTATGAAGCCACACGTCAAGCTAATGGCACTTATACGGTAAATGTTCAAGCTACTAACCACAAAAATTCAACAGGTTTGTACAATATTCATTTGTACTACATTTTAAATGATGGGTCACAAGTTGGTGTAGGAGGGACAACGACAACAGTTGAATTCCGTAATGCTAAGACTAAAACGCAAACCTATATCACTAATGTTAATTCAGAAGCAGGTAGTTTTACAGTTGTAGTTGATCAAGCGCCACAAGGACGTCAGATTAAGAATATTCATGTAGCTGTATGGTCAGAAAGTAACCAAGGAAACCTTTCTTGGTACAATACAGCACCTACTGGAACACATACTGAAATCAATGTATCGACTGTTAATCATAAGAATCTCATAGGTAACTATACGACTCATGTTTATGTAGACTATGTAGACAATACTGAAGACGGATTTAACCTTGGTGAGACAGCTCTTGCTCCACGTAATCGTCGTGTTGAGCCTCAGACGACTTATTATTCTCAACGTGATCCTCGTTGGGCTTCTAAGTGGTATGGTGTCAGCAATATGGATCAATCTGGCTGTGTTCCAACATCACTTGCCATGACTTTTACAGATATCTTGGGAACTGTCATTGCACCAACGACAGTTGCGGATTATTTGTATTACAATACAAATTCATTTAACAAAACATCAGTCGCTGGTACTGATGCAGATGGTATTGTATTAGCAAGTAAAAATTGGGGTCTGAAGAGCAACGTACTTTCAAGTATTGATAACATTGCCTCAGCTTTGATGTCAGGTCAACACGTTTTGGCGGCAGTAGGAGCAAGTCAATTTACCAATTATCCTTACACGCATGAAATCGTACTTCATGGCTATGATAATGGTAAAACATATGTTCGTGATCCATTTAACGCCAATAACAATGGATGGTATTCATTGGATTACATTCATGGTGTTCAGAGTAGAGATGCAATGGATACTAAGCTTGGTGCACCATTCTTCTCTGTCTTTGCTTAATCTATAAATCCGGCTCTTTTCTATCATTTGTCAAGTCGATCAAGGCTTTAAGTGAAAAAGGGATAAGACAGTAGCTATTCCGAAGTTACTGTCTTATTTTTAAGCCTTTTTGATTCATAAATGGGCATGCTAAAAAACACCTTATCTGGTATTTTTTGAAACAAGGTGTTACAATAATACGGCATAGACAGCCTTATCGATTTTGGGCCAAAGAGTAATCATATAACTCAAAGAACTCATCTACTCTCTTCTCCTGAAAGTGACAAAGCAAAAGCTGATAAAGAGTATAGTAGTCGGTTAGTTCTTCTGAGAAATTCAGTGTTTTCTCAACGAGTTCATGTGGACTTAAGGTTTGACCAAAGGTCTTCGAGTGAAATGATTTACAAGATAACTTACGGCTGTCCTTTTGGAAGAGTCTCCAGTGATTTTTTAAAGCTTGATAGGGTAGTGAGTTCTTATCAAACTGGTTCATAATGGCAATTCTTGTCTTTAAAAAGGCTCGACCAAGGTGCTGGATGATGTGGAAACGATCAATAATGATTTCGGCGTTTGGGAAAAGTTTTTTGGCTAGTG
>OBVK01000022.1_pt1 | contig 105936 bp, 99 predicted proteins | sample 1501201 | NCBI WGS metagenome assembly OBVK01 (sample SAMEA2580011, study PRJEB22360) | human gut metagenome | biome: human gut; feature: human-associated habitat; material: faeces | place: Denmark | collected 2008/2010 | reverse complement strand
TATTATGGGCTTATAGCCCTTGGTCAAACCACCCGTTAGACGGGTGGTTATGATTTTTCTAGGAATTGTGTCAAACGGATAACTTCAATCTTATAGCCATCTGGATCAGTGATGAAGTAGTACATTTTTGGTTTACCAGGAAGACCTGAGAGGTCTGTAACAGTGTATCCAGCCTCTTTGTGAGCTTGGTGTGTAGCTTCTAAATCATCGACACCAACAGCGATATGACCGTATCCATCTCCTAAATCATAGGCTTCGTGGTCATAATTGTAGGTTAATTCCAACTCGTAATCAGGATCATCTTCGAGTTGCAAGTAGACAAGGGTGAACTTATATTCTGGAAAATCATTGCGACGAGCTTCTTTGAAACCGAGTGCTTCTTTATAAAATTTAAGTGAGGCTTCTAGGTCCTTGACACGGACACAAGTGTGTAGAAATTTAGTCATGTGAGATACTCCTTTTATCTAATTCTGTAAGTTTATGATAGCATTTTGGAACCGTTTTTTCTACTATTGGCTCTTTTATGCTATAATGACGAAAAACAATCTGTGGAGTATGCTTATGACAATTTTAGCGATTGATTTTGGGGGAACACAGGTGAAGTCGGCACTTGTTTCAGAGCAGTTTACCATTGAAAAGAGTCTGCCGACGCAGTCATCTCCACAAACCTTAGAACAAGCTATTGATATGATTGATCAGATAGTTACTTCAGTTGAAGCAGCCCTATCAGGTATAGCTATTAGTGTTCCTGGAACTGTTGATACTGAGGAGGGTGTGATTTATCACGGCGGTTTGTTGAGATTCTTTCATGGTTTTCGTGTCAAAGCAGCCCTGCAAGCCAAGTATCATTTGCCAGTAGCTGCTCTTAATGATGGAAAAGCAGTCGCCTTGGCAGAGCTAGCTACAGGTCATTTGCAAGGAGTGACCAATGGTGCAGCCCTTGTTTTGGGTTCAGGTCTAGGTGGTGGATTTATTATTAATAGTAAACTTTTTCAAGGAAGTCACTTTCAAGCGGGTGAGTTGACCTTTCTGTTACCAGTTCAAATGGAAAAAGTGGATTCTTCATTGATGCGAGGCATGACTTTGTCGGCTGTCGGTTTAATCACCAAGGTAAATGAAGTGCTAGGTAATTCAGATTTAAAGGATGGTTTAGCCGCATTTAAGGCCATAAATGCAGGAGATAAAACAGTCTATCCACTTTTTGAAAGCTATTGCCGTAACTTAGCCATTACCATATTGAATCTTCAAACCATTTTTGATATGGAAACCTTTGTTATTGGAGGTGGTATTTCAGCCCAGCCTATTCTTATCGAGGAGGTCAATCGCCAGTTTGATAAGGTTCACCATGAGATTGACTTTATTGGTAAAATCATTAAACGTCCGAAGATTGTGGCCTGTTATCATCATAATGGAGCAAATCTAATTGGTGCAGCCTATTTTCTTAAGCAAGGATAACGGATAGTAAATTCGATTACTTGCAAAAATATACATAAAATACCTAACTTTTTTGTGACGAGCGGGCAATTCCGTTCGTTTTTTACTATTAACACTTTACAATATTCAGAAAATTCGCTATAATGGGACCATTAAAATTTTGGAGGTGTCTTTATGACAATTTATAATTTCTCAGCAGGACCTGCTACATTACCAAAACCTGTGCTCGAAAAAGCACAAGCTGAATTGCTTAACTATCAAGATTCCGGTATGTCCGTGCTAGAAATGTCCCACCGTTCTCCAGAATTTGACAAAATCGTTAAAGATGCGGAAGTGACACTTCGCGAGCTTATGGCCATTCCTGATAACTATAAGGTTATTTTCTTGCAAGGGGGCGCTTCAACGCAATTCACAATGGTTCCACTGAACCTTGCTCAAGGTAAGAAAGCTTACTACCTTGTGGGAGGGTCATGGGGTAAAAAAGCTTATACAGAAGCTGTTAAACTTTCAAAAACTATTCCTTTTGAACCAATTCTTTTGGCGTCATCTGAGGATACTGTTTACGATCATATTCCAAGTTTTGATCCTTCAACGATTGATCCAGAAGCCGCTTATGTTCACTTGACTACCAATAATACAATTGAGGGAACATCTATCTATGATTTGCCTGATACTAATGGTGTGCCAATTGTAGCAGATATGTCTTCAAATATCTTGGCAGCTCGCTATAATGTTGAGGATTTTGCTCTTATCTATGCTGGTGCTCAGAAAAATATTGGGCCTGCTGGTGTAACAGTGGTTATCGTCCGTGAAGATTTCCTTAATGACCAACCACAATTGTCTGCCATGTTGGACTACCGTATTCAAGCTGAAGCAGGATCACTTTACAATACACCACCATGTTTCAATATCTATATTTCAAAACTCGTATTTGACTGGGTTAAAAATGAAATTGGTGGCGTAGATAGGATGGCGGAAATTCAACGTGAGAAATCAGGCCTTCTCTACAATTACATTGAATCATCTGATTTCTACACAAACCCTGTCAAATATGAAAAGGATCGTTCTGTCTGCAACATTCCATTTGTTACACCAAGTAAAGAGTTGGATACTAAGTTTGTAGCAGAAGCAGATGCTCTTGGTTTCAAGAATATCAAAGGACACCGTTCTGTAGGTGGTATGCGTGCTAGTGTTTATAATGCTTTCCCACGTCAGGGTGTACTTGACTTGATTGACTTTATGAAGAAATTTGAAGCCGAAAACAAATAATTAGATAAAGAGATGGAAATTAGACAAGCCTTCCCAAATGAAATTGGGGCTATCATAACTGTGATTGAGAGTGCTAGAACTGCTTTAGCAGAAGCGGGTAGTTCCCAATGGCAAGGGGCTGATGGTTACCCTACTGAAGAAACCATCTTTGATGATGTTCTTAAAGGGCAAGCCTATGTCGGTATCATTGACGGTCAAATTGTTTCTTATGCTGCGGTGGTTACTGATGGAGACCCTGCTTACGACAAAATCTATGATGGAGACTGGAAGCATCATAATAAGCGCTACATTACCTTCCATAGGATTGCCGTTTTGACTGAGGTTACAGGTCAAAGGGTCGCTCAAACCTTTATTCAAGGTCTTATTGAGGGAACTGACGCTCATGATTTTCGTTGCGACACGCATGAAAAGAATCTTGTCATGCAGCATATTTTGGAGAAACTTGGCTATGTCTATTGTGGTAAGGTTCCTATTGATGGTGAACGACTTGCCTATCAGAAAATCAAAACCAAGAGGGAGAAGGCTTTTTATCAAGAAGTTGATGAAGCTACTCACCACGGGATTCATTAATTTAAGAGGAATAAAATTATGGTATTTAGCGTAAAAACATATAATAATATTAACCAAATTGGTTTGAAGGAACTTGGAAATCATTTCCAAATTGATGGTGATTTAGCGGAAAATCCAGATGCTTACATTATTCGTAGTCAGAATCTCCATGATACAGTTTTCCCTGAAAATTTGAAAGCTATTGCGCGTGCCGGTGCTGGGACTAATAATATCCCAGTGGATGAAGCAACTGAAAAAGGAATTGTTGTCTTCAATACTCCAGGAGCTAATGCTAATGCAGTTAAAGAAGCTGTCTTAACTTCTATCTTGCTTTCAGCACGTGATTATATTGCGGCCAATGCTTGGGTTAACAAACTTAGCGGTGACGATGTGCCTAAACAAATCGAAGCAGGTAAGAAGCAGTTTGCGGGTAGCGAGATTGCTGGTAAGACACTGGGTGTTATCGGCCTAGGTGCCATTGGTGCACGTATTGCTAACGATGCCTACCGTTTGGGAATGAAGGTCTATGGCTATGACCCATATGTTTCTATTGAAGCAGCTTGGAATATTTCTCACCACGTTAAGCGTGTTTCTGATCTCAAAGAAATCTTTGAAAACTGTGATTATATCACTGTTCACGTTCCATTGACACCTGATACGAAAGGTACTTTCAATGCAGATGCCTTTAGCCTCATGCAAAAAGGAACAACAATCATCAACTTTGCCCGTGCAGAATTAGTAGAGAATGATGCGCTCTTTGATGCTTTGGAAACAGGTGTAGTAAAACGTTACATCACTGACTTTGGGACAGAAGAACTACTTAATAAGCCTAATGTGACAGTCTTTCCACATGTTGGTGGTTCAACGGGTGAAGCAGAACTTAACTGTGCTATTATGGCTGGTCAAACCATCCGTCGCTTCATGGAAACAGGTGAAATTGTCAATTCTGTTAACTTCCCACGTGTACAACAGGTTTTGAGTGCTCCATATCGTATCACTTTGATTAATAAAAACGTGCCTAACATTGTGGCCCGTATTTCAACAGCGGTCTCTGATTTTAATATCAATATTGATAATATCATTAACCGTTCAAAGGGAGAGTATGCTTATACCCTTCTTGACCTTGATGAGACAGACAAGTCTAAGATTGATGAATTGGTCGCTAAGTTTGAGGCCAGCGACAATATCGTACGAGTACGTTTGATTAAAGGTAAATAATTCAGAAATAAGCTGACAGGAACAAGGTTTTCCTGTCTTTTTTTGTTATAATGAACTTATGTATCATCGTCAGTATTATGTATCCCCTATTGGTCGCCTGTCCTTGGTGGCTGGTGAGGAAGTCCTCTATGGTATATGGTTAAAAGGACAAAATCATTTTCAGTCTGGTTTTAAGGAAGAGGAGTTAGTGGACACCTCAAATCCTATTTTAGAAGTGACCAAGAAGTGGTTGCAGGCTTATTTTAAAGGTGAGAATCCAAGTCCAGATGACCTTCCTTTAGCTGAACGAGGAACAGCTTTCCAACAAAGAGTTTGGTTGGCTTTAAGTGAAATTCCTATGGGGCAAATCAGAACCTATGGTCAGATTGGTAAGGCAATCTCTTGTCAATCTGCACAGGCTGTAGGAACTGCTGTTAGTAAGAATCCTTGGTTGATTCTCGTCCCCTGTCATCGTGTTTTGCCTAGTAGTGGTCACTTAGGAAATTATGCGGCAGGAGAGTATGCCAAGCGTTTCTTACTTCGTTTGGAAGGCCTTAGGTTTGACAAGCCTTAAATAGATAGCTTATGCTAGAGAAAAGGAGAAAAACATGTACACTTTTTATGAATATCCAAAATGCAGCACTTGTCGTAAGGCAAAGGCGGAACTCAATCAATTAGGTTTAGATTTTGAATCTATTAATATTAAGGAAAACCCACCTTCGGCTCAATTTTTAAAAGAGCTTTTGGCGGGGGCAGATTTAGAACTAAAGAAATTCTTTAATACGAGTGGACAATCCTACCGTTCTTTAGGTTTAAAAGATAAGCTACCAACGCTATCTCTTGATGAAGCTGTTGAACTCTTAGCTTCAGATGGGATGTTGATAAAACGTCCTATCTTGATTAAGGATGGTAAGGTTTTGCAGATTGGCTACCGTACCCCTTACCAAGACTTAAATTTATAAATAATAAGCAAAAAATCTTGCCACAGTAAATAGAAGTATGGTAAGATTAAAACAGTTGCCGCTATAGTTAAATGGTATAATAGAGCAATGGTAATGCTCCGTTCCGAGTTCAATTCTCGGTGGTGGCATCTGTGAATGAATCCAGCCTCAGGGTTGGATTTTTTTATATTCAAAGAGGCTGATTTATGCCTCTCAATTTTTCAAAAGAATTTACTGAAAACTCTTGAAATTCAAAAAAAGGAGTAGACTAATAGGTGATTAAACCTAGGAGGCAAGTTGTGAAATAATACGTTCAATTCATGTTGATTTGTTTGTTTGCCGTGATTGGCGAAGCACTTTCAACCTTTTTTAAATTACCTGTACCTGGAAGTATCATTGGCTTATTCTTACTTCTGATTGCTCTATAGCTTAAGTGGATTCGTCTACGTCATATTCATGCAGTAGCAGAGTTTTTAATTGCCAATATGACTATTCTATTTTTGCCAGCGGGTGTCGGTATTATGGAACGATGGAATGCTATTTCAGCGAATATTGTCCCTATTATTTTGATTATTATGGGAGCCTTGGTTCTTAATATTGTAGTGATTGCAGTAGTTGTTGTCTTTATCAAAAAACACTTTGAAGGCGATTATGAGGAGGTTAATCGTGGCTAATTTTTTTAACACACCTTTGTTTGGGCTAACACTTTCTGTACTAGCTTACACAATAGGACTTTTGATTTATCGCCGTTTTCCTAATCCTTTGACAACGCCTCTTCTTGTATCGACTGCCTTGATTATCGTCATTTTGCACTATACAGGTATTTCCTACAAGGATTACTATGTAGGTGGCTCTTATCTTAACAGTTTGATTATTCCTTCAACCGTCGCGCTAGCAGTTCCTTTTTATAAAAATCTACACCTCATGCGTCATCACTATAAGAGTATCTTGATTGGGTCAACAGTTGCCTGTGTTCTTAACACTACTTATACCGCTTTGATTGCTAAGCTTTTTGGTATGGATTATTTCCTTGCTATCTCACTCTTTCCTAAGTCTGTGACGACTGCCATGGCTGTAGGAATTTCGGAAAAAATGCAGGGGATTACGACAGTTACTCTGGTTGTAGTTGTTATTACGGGTATTTTAACCTCAGTTTTAGGCCCTGTCTTTTTAAAGATGATTGGAATTAAAGATCCAGTCGCTATTGGTCTTTCCCTAGGAGGAACTGGGCATGCCGTTGGTACTGGAACTGCCTTCAGATATGGTCAGGTTGCAGGTGCCATGGGTGGTCTATCAATCGCTGTAACAGGGATTTTATATGTCTTTATTAGTCCTATTGTGGCTAGTTTAATTCTGAGATAAAAAATTAAGGTTTGGATGGGTTTTCCAAGCCTTTTTAGCTATGAAAAACAAGCAAAATCTGACCTTTTATGCTATAATTAAGATTATGAATTATGGAGATTATATCTGGGATTTAGGTGGTACCTTGTTGGATAATTACCAGGTATCAAGCCAAGCCTTTCTAGCAACTTTAGAACAATTTGAGCGTACAGCAGAATTTCAAGCAGTCTATGATGCCCTTAAGGTGTCAACCAGTACTGCCATTGCCATGTTTGCGCCTGATATAACTGATTTTCGAACCCTATATAAGCAAGAGGAAGCCAAACATTTACAAGAACCTGTGCTTTTTGAAGGTGCTAAGGATGTCCTTGCTAAGATTGTGGCTGAGGGCGGACGTAATTTCTTGGTTAGCCACCGTAATTATTTGGTGCTAGATATCCTTGATAGAGCAGAGATTGCTCATTATTTTACAGAGGTTGTAACTTCTGAAAATGGTTTTGCTAGAAAACCTAGTCCAGATAGTTTTCTTTATTTAATTAAAAAATACGATATTAAACATGGCTTGGTCATTGGTGACCGCCAGATAGACATAGAGGCTGGAGGAGCAGCGGGTTTGGATACCTTGTTTGTTGATGGCCATAAATCATTATTGGAGATTGTGACATAGATGACTGATGAATTAAAAAATCTTGAAGAAAAAGCGCAAGAATATGATGCCAGCCAGATTCAGGTCTTAGAGGGACTTGAAGCGGTACGTATGCGCCCAGGAATGTATATTGGATCCACCTCAAAAGAAGGCTTGCATCACTTGGTATGGGAGATTGTCGATAACTCAATCGATGAGGCCTTAGCAGGATTCGCCACACATATCAAAGTTTTTATTGAACCGGATAATTCTATCACGGTTGTTGACGATGGTCGTGGTATCCCAGTCGATATTCAAGAAAAAACAGGCCGTCCTGCGGTAGAAACTGTCTTTACAGTACTTCACGCTGGTGGTAAATTCGGCGGAGGCGGTTATAAGGTTTCTGGTGGTTTGCACGGGGTTGGTTCTTCGGTCGTTAATGCCCTCTCAACACAACTTGATGTTAAGGTTTATAAAAATGGCCATATCCACTTCCAAGAGTATAAACGTGGGGTAGTGGTAGCAGATTTGGCAGTAATTGGTGAAACAGAGAAACATGGTACGACTGTTCACTTTACGCCAGACCCAGAGATTTTCCAAGAGACAACGGAGTTTGACTTTGGAAAGTTAGCTAAACGTATCCAAGAATTAGCTTTTCTGAACAAGGGGCTCCGTATCTCTATCACTGATAAGCGTGAAGGTCTTGAACAAGAGAAACATTATCACTATGAGGGTGGAATCACATCTTATGTGAAGTACATCAATGAAAACAAAGACGTTATCTTTGACGAGCCTATCTACACAGATGGTGAGATGGATGGCATTTCAGTCGAAGTTGCTATGCAGTATACGACCGGCTACCATGAAACGGTGATGAGTTTTGCCAATAATATCCACACTCATGAAGGTGGTACTCATGAACAAGGTTTCCGTACGGCTCTTACTCGTGTTATCAATGATTATGCACGTCAGAATAAGATTCTCAAAGAAAAAGATGATAATCTGACCGGTGATGATGTTCGTGAAGGCTTGACTGCTATCATCTCTGTCAAGCATCCAAACCCACAGTTTGAAGGGCAAACCAAGACCAAACTTGGAAACTCAGAAGTGGTTAAGATTACTAATCGTCTCTTCAGTGAAGCCTTAAGTCGCTTTCTCTTGGAAAATCCTGCTATTGCTAAAAAGATTGTTGAAAAAGGAATTCTGGCTTCTAAGGCCCGTATCGCCGCTAAGCGTGCTCGTGAAGTGACACGTAAGAAGTCAGGTCTTGAAATTTCAAACCTTCCAGGGAAGTTGGCAGACTGTTCATCGAATAATGCTGAAATGAATGAACTTTTCATTGTCGAAGGGGACTCAGCCGGTGGATCTGCTAAATCAGGTCGTAACCGTGAATTCCAAGCTATTCTCCCAATTCGAGGTAAGATTTTGAACGTTGAAAAGGCTAGCATGGATAAGATTCTAGCCAACGAAGAGATTCGTTCTCTCTTCACAGCTATGGGAACTGGTTTTGGATCAGAATTTGATGTCAGCAAGGCTCGTTACCACAAGTTGGTAATCATGACTGATGCCGATGTCGATGGGGCCCACATCCGTACTTTGCTTCTGACTTTGATTTACCGCTTTATGCGTCCAGTCTTGGAAGCAGGCTATGTCTACATTGCTCAACCACCAATTTATGGGGTTAAGGTTGGTTCTGAGATTAAAGAATACATCCAACCTGGTGCAAATCAAGAAGAAAAATTGCGTGTAGCTCTTGAAAATTACAGTGTGGGACGTTCAAAACCTACGGTTCAACGTTATAAAGGTCTAGGTGAAATGGATGACCACCAACTTTGGGAAACAACCATGGACCCTGAAAATCGTTTGATGGCACGTGTTTCTGTGGATGATGCTGCAGAGGCCGATAAGATTTTCGATATGTTGATGGGAGACAAGGTTGAACCTCGCCGCGAATTTATCGAAGAAAATGCCGTTTACAGTACTCTGGATATCTAATATTCTTTTAGAAAAAGGTGCAATGCTAGGATAACTATGATATAATCGTAATGTTATTCTACATTTATGAACATAATAGACGATTAAGGAGAAACTATGTCTAGCGGAATTGTTTTACTGATTGTAGTGGCAGTTATACTTGTAATTGTCGCTTACTTAGTCGGTATTCTTATTAGAAAACGAAATGATTCGCGGATTGCACAGCTTGAAGAACGCAAGCAAAAATTGTTTGACTTGCCAATTAACGAAGAAATTGAAGAAGTTAAAAAGCTTCATTTGATTGGACAAAGTCAAACAACTTTCCGTGAATGGAATCAGAAATGGATAGACATTTCGACAAATTCATTTGCAGATATTGAAAATCATATTTTCGAAGCTGAAAATATGAATGATACCTTCCATTTCTTTAAAGCTAGTGGTGAGATCAATAATATTGAGAGTCAGTTAGATCTTGTGGAAGAAGACATTAAGTCTATTCGTGAGGCGCTCTCAACCTTGAAAGAACAAGAAGAAAAGAATAGTGCTCGTGTTAAACATGCACTTGACTTGTACGAAGAGTTGCAAAATTCTATTGAAGAAAACTCTGATAATTTTGGCTCTACTATGGGTGAAATCAACAAACAGCTTAAAAACATTGAATCTGAGTTTGCTGAATTCGTGACTCTTAATTCATCAGGTGACCCTGTTGAGGCATCAAGCATTTTGGACCGTGCAGAGGAGCACACCATTGCTTTGGGTCAAATTTCAGAGAAGATTCCAGCCATTGTAGCTAAGTTGGAAGATGATTTCCCAGATCAGTTGGATGATTTGGAATCTGGCTACCGCAAGTTGATTGAGCAAAATTACCACTTCCCTGAGAAAAATATCGAACGTCGCTTCCAGGAAATTCGTGAAGCTATCCGTTCAAACTCAAGTGAGTTGGTTTCTCTTGACCTGGATCGCGCGGAAGAAGAAAACGCTGATATTCAAGAAAAAATTGACAACTTGTATAGCATTTTCGAACGCGAAATTGCATCATACAAGGCTGTTATACGTCAAAAGAAAATTTTGCCAGATTATCTCAAGCATGCTAAAGAAAACAACAAGAAACTTCAAGAAGAGCTTGAGCGTCTCATGTTGACTTACATTTTCGATGAAACTTATGCAGCAGATGTACGTAGCTTTGCTTCAGATATTTCGAGTGTTGAAACAGCAGTTCTTCCAACCCTTGAAAACTTTGATAATCAGGTGAAACCTTTCTCAGAACTTGAAAAGATCTTCGAAAAGAGTCTCAATACCTTGTCTGCTGTTGAAAATGGACAGGTTGAGGTTTTTGAAAATCTTCGAGCTATCGCGAAAAATGAAGCTAAGGCGCGTGACGAGCTTGATGTTTATGTTAATAAATTGCATGTTATCAAGCGTTACATGGAAAAACGTAATCTTCCAGGTATTCCTCAATCCTTCTTGAGTGTATTCTTCTCAACAAGTGCACAAATCGAGGCTCTCATGGATGAGCTCAGCCGTGGACGTATTAATATTGATGCAGTAATGCGTTTGACTGAAACGTCAAAAAATGCTATTGAACATTTGGAAGAGACTGCTTATTTGGTTGTTCAAAATGCAACCTTGACTGAACAACTCTTGCAGTACTCAAACCGTTACCGCTCTTTCGAACCTGCTGTTCAAAGTAGCTTTGAGCATGCACTTAAGTTGTTCGAAGTCGACCATGACTACGATGCATCTTTGGAAGAAATCTCTTACGCCTTGGAAACAGTAGAACCAGGTGTAACAGATCGTTTTGTATCGTCTTACGAAAAAACACGCGAACAAATTCGTATGTAGAAGAGAGATTCTGGACCTCAGTCCAGGATTTTTTTGAAGAAACTTATCTCTTTTTAGGTTAATGAAAAGCCTAATAAAAGTTATATAGGTATTAAAGAATAGAGGTAATTATGTCAGAAGTAAAAGGCTTATTAGTTATGGATGTAGACTCAACTCTGGTCCAAGAAGAAGTAATTGATTTATTGGGGGAAGAGGCTGGTGTTGGTCGAGAGGTCGCTGAAATCACAGAGCGGGCCATGCGTGGAGAATTAGATTTCAGACAGGCTCTGAATGAGCGTGTGGCAACCCTTAAGGGATTACCTGACAGCATATTTGAGAAGGTCTATGCCCGCATTCATTTCAACAAGGGAGCCAAGGAACTTGTGGATGAACTTCACTCACGTGGCTTCAAGGTAGGTTTAGTTTCTGGTGGTTTCCATGAGACAGTTGATAGACTGGCAAAAGAAGCAGGTATTGATTATGTGAAGGCTAATCACCTTGAGGTGGTCGATGGTCTCTTAACTGGTAAGATTTATGGTGAGATTGTTACCAAAGATGTCAAGGTAGCCAAACTTAAAGATTGGGCAGCAGAAAATGGTCTTAAACTCTCTCAAACCATTGCTATGGGTGATGGAGCCAATGATTTGCCTATGATTAAGACAGCCGGTATAGGCATCGCCTTTTGTGCCAAACCAATTGTCCGTGAACAAGCTCCTTATCAAATCACAGAACCAAATTTATATAAGGTGATTCAGATTTTGGATGAGGTTAAGACAAAGTAGATATAAAAAGAGTCCGTTGGACCATTCCAATGGACTTTTTGTACGTCAAAAAAGCACCGAATCGGTGCCACTTTTTTCAAGTTGTATACGGACTAAGCTTTATTCTAACTCGCTGTATTGTTTTGAATGGTTTCAATATTTTGTTATTACGATTTTCGGTTGACATCTCTTAGAACTCATCTTATCATAGAGGGGTCTAGTATTGAAATGGGATAAGGGACATGTTATACGAATATCCAGCTATTTTTTACATGATTGAGGAAGCTAACAGGATTAGTTTTCCCAACTTTGGTCGGATTATTAAGGTAGCTTCTTTGTTTGATGTTATGACGAAATCGTCAGTTTTTTTGGCTCATATTATCACTAATTATGGAGACAAGGACTTACCTGTGCCGACGGCGGTAAGTAGTATTCCTAATGAGGAAGAGCTTGTGGTTTTCATTTAGACGGAACTTGATTGACAGCAAAAAACTCTTGGAAGGTTAGTTTCCGAGAGTTTTAATTTTTATTAGCCATATAGACGCCAAGGACTACCAAGATTCCCGCTAAAATTTGTAACTGTGAAAAGGGCTCCCCTAAGAAGACTACAGCAGCTAGAATTGAGATAATCGTCGATATGCCGATGAAAGAAGCGGTTCGGTTAACTCCGATATTTGCGATAGCAAAATTTGAAAGGATATACCCTATAACACTACAGCCCAATCCTTGGTACAGGATGGTTATGGCGAACTTTGAATTACTCCAAGGGAGCGTTAAGAGCTCTTTCAAGTTACCTGCTAGAAAGCTATGGCTTAGTGCAAAGAGTCCAAATGTAAGGCAACCACTGGCTAACATAAAATAGGTAATTTCAAAGCTAGTGAATTGACCGGCTTTTTCAACGTCAACGCAATAAAGAGCATAGGAGACAATGGCTAAACCTAAAATGAAGTAGCCGACAAGTGAGAAGTTGGTGGAGGCACCTGCAGCGAATACGGCAATGATGATACCGATGAGGGTTGTAGTGACACCTAGCACTTGCCAACGACTTGGCCATTCTTTCAAAATAAGACTAGACATGATAAGCGCGACGACCGGAATGCAAGCGAGGAATGCTCCACTTTCAGAGGCAGTAGTCATACGAATTCCAATCGTTTCGCAGATAAAATAGATAATAGGATTAAGGATGGCAATACGTGTCAGAGGTCTGAGATTTCTGCCATTTATGACTACCCTACGTCTTCTTGCGAGAAGATAAAGGTTGACAAAGAAGAAGGCTGTGACAAAACGCCAAGAGATTAAAGCAAGGCCACTGGCCTGTGCTGTAATCGATTTGGTAAAGATAAAACTGAGCCCAAAAAGGATCTCGCAGGCAGCTGCAGCCAAACATCCCAAGATAATTTTATGTCTCATTGTCTCACCCCCTGATTATGGATTTCCATACCTATTATAGCACCTTTAGATAACGCTTTCATCAATCTGAATCTAAAAAGATTAGCAGAATAGCTAGCCTATCTTATATTAGTTACCAATTGAGACAGTTCCGTTTGAGCCATTTGTTTTGGCTGAATTACCGTTTTCGCTGTTCAATTCAGCCGAACCGTCTTTGTTGACTTTAACTGAGGCACTTGAGTCGGTAGAAGAAGAGTATTTTCTCACCTTACTTGATGATGATGAAAAAGATGAGTCAGTTTTGTTTTTGGAGTTACCACATGCTGCTAGGGTTAACAAGGCGAGAACTGAGACAGATGCTAAAGTTAATTTAGAAAATACTTTCATAATAATCTCCCTTTTTTATTAGTAAATTTAATTTAATGAAAACTCATCAAATTGAAAGCGTTTCTATTTTTTTTACCTAACTGTGAACTCTTGGTAATATAGGTGTTGTATAAGACTAATCTGTTGAAAAATAAGAGGATTCCTTAAGGGTTATGATAGATATTTTAAAACGTTCAGTTCGGTTGTTAGGCTTCTCTTTGTTATAATAAAAGAAAACAAATGTAGGTGCATTATGTATCAAACGACGATTAAAGTTGACAAACGCTATCATTCACTTTCAGAGGTTTAGGGAGTGTCTGTGGAACTCTTTGGATATATGGATTGACTCTAGCTATGACTAAGCGGATATAGATGTTGATATCAGCTTAGTGAAATAAGCTTGTTATCCGTCGAGAAATTCGTGTTATACTAGTAGCTATAGATAACCTGTTTCACTTGTGGTGGAATGGGTATTGATAGGAGGGCTTGCTATGCAAGACAAACTACATGAAATCCGTGTGTTTGAGAATTTTCAAGAAGAACTATTTGAAACTGGGCATGTGATTGTCGCAACTGAGGTCGTCGAGAAGTCCTTGAATTATTTTGGTAATGCTCATGGAGGTTATTTATTTACGCTCTGTGATCAGGTGGCAGGACTTGTGGCACTTTCAACAGGGGACTACGCTGTGACTCTTCAGTCCAATATCAATTATTTAAAGGCAGGCCATTTGTCTGACCAACTCAAGATTGAAGGTCTTTGTGTGCATAATGGTAAAATGACCAAGGTGGTAGAAGTCCTCATTACTAATCAGGAGGAAAAAATTCTTACTAGGGCGACCTTTACCATGTATGTGACAGGCTCGGTTTCGGAGTAGAGAAGGGATCTTATGTCAGATTTTCAAACTGTGGATGAGTTTGCAGTCTTTGTAAATGACTACCTGACACCAGACCAATTGAGTGTTCAGGAATATTCTTGTGCCTCTTGACGATTATGATATGATGTGTCCTTAGCATGCCGTCTGAAATTTTTCTGGCTTACACAAGGTCTTTTTCAGTCTGTAATGGATTTGGATAATAGTTTTTCTATAGATACTGAAAGCCTGACTATGAAGGTACGACTTAGGGGACCAAGAACTCCTGTTTCAAGTGACTGGACTGGAGATGGTGGTTATTGATTTAACTGGCCCTCTTTATCGTTTCGTTGATGTGTCATTCAATGAGGGAGTCGAAAGACTTATGTAACAGCCTTGGCTGGTGAGGACAATAGTCTGGGAATGATTGCTCTTGCGCCAGCTACTTGTGCGTTTTTTAAACTTAGAGGGCCTGCGACGGCGGCTGTTTGGGAGTGTTTTCATTATGCTAAGAAACATTTTGTGATGACTGATCAGCCTACTGTAGAGGTTTATCCACCAGGGAATCGTCAGGCCGAAGATTATGAAATGGAAATTTGGATTCCAATAAAGGAGGAAGTGTAGATGCGTCTGGACAAGTTTTTGGTGGACTGTGGTGTCGGGAGTCGTAGTCAAGTCAAGAACTTTCTGAAAAAGAAGCAAGTGACTGTAAATGGGCAGCTGGAAACATCACCTAAGACTCAGATTGATGAGAATAAAGACCGAATTGCTTACTTGGATCAGGAGTTGACACATGAGACTTTTGTTTACTATCTCTTAAATAAACCTCAAGGTGTCATTTCAGCAACGGAAAATCCCCGTCATAAGACTGTGCTTGATTTACTCGATGACACAGCAAGACATAAGCAGGTTTTTCCAGTTGGTCGCTTGGATATTGATACTCATGGTCTCCTTCTATTGACCAATAATGGAGACTTAGCCCATGCTATGCTATCTCCGAAGAAACATGTGGACAAGATTTATCAGGCTAAGGTGGCTGGTGTAATGGATGAAGAGGATATCTTGGCTTTTGAAAAAGGGATTAAGCTTAAAGACCATACTTGTCAGCCAGCGAAATTAGAGATTGTATCAGTCGACAGGAATGAGAGTACTAGTTGGGTTCAAATTACCATTGCCGAGGGAAAATTCCATCAGGTTAAGCGTATGGTAGCTGCTTGCGGTAAGGAAGTGACAGAGTTACAACGTCTAAGTATGGGGCCTTTAAGCCTGCCCAATGATTTAGAACTTGGTACTTGGCGACGTTTAACCGAGGAGGAGTTGGAAGCTTTAACGGTTTTTGGAATTCCTTTGTCTTAAGCTAGTCTAATAGTTGCGAAATAGGCGGATTTTTGTTACTATTATTGTGATATTCTAGAAGAAAAAACGAGGTAAATTCAAGTGGCATTTGGAGATAACGGACCACGTAAGAAATCATTTTTTGAACGTCTAACAGTATTAGTCGTTTTGATTATGCTATTAGTAACAGTTGGGGCATTGATTTTCCAAGCAGTCGCATCTGTCCTTTAAGACGCTATCAAGCGTTTTTTTGTGTATGTCGGAAATTCTTTGGTCTGAGATTGAATTAGAACACTGCATACAAATCAGAAAGAGAGAATATAAATGAGTATGTTTTTAGATACAGCCAAGATCAGTGTCAAAGCTGGTCGTGGTGGCGATGGGATGGTTGCCTTCCGTCGTGAAAAATATGTGCCAAATGGCGGTCCTTGGGGCGGTGACGGTGGTAAGGGTGGCTCAGTCATTTTCAAGGTTGACGAAGGCTTGCGCACCCTTATGGATTTCCGTTATAACCGGAAGTTCAAAGCCAAAAACGGTGAAAAAGGGATGACCAAGGGTATGCATGGTCGAGGAGCTGAAGACCTTATCGTTAGCATCCCGCCTGGTACGACAGTACGTGACGCTGAAACAGGTAAGGTTATTACTGACATGGTCGAGGATGGCCAAGAGTTTATCGTTGCTCACGGTGGACGTGGTGGACGTGGAAATATCCGTTTTGCGACACCTCGTAATCCTGCCCCTGAAATCGCTGAAAATGGTGAACCAGGTGAAGAGCGTGAACTTCAATTGGAATTGAAGATTTTGGCTGATGTTGGTTTGGTTGGTTTCCCATCTGTTGGTAAATCAACAATTCTCAGTGTGGTAACGGCAGCAAAACCAAAGATTGGTGCCTACCACTTTACGACAATTGTTCCTAACTTGGGAATGGTCCGTACAAAGTCAGGAGAGAGCTTTGCCATGGCCGACCTTCCAGGATTGATTGAAGGTGCTAGCCAGGGGGTTGGGTTGGGAACACAGTTTCTCCGCCACATTGAGCGTACACGTGTTATCCTTCATGTTATTGATATGTCCGCAAGTGAGGGGCGTGATCCTTACGAGGATTATCTTCAAATTAACAAAGAGTTGGAAACTTACAACTTGCGCTTGATGGAACGTCCACAAATTATTGTTGCTAATAAGATGGATATGCCTGAGGCTGAGGAAAACTTAAAAGAGTTTAAGGAAAAATTGGCTGCTAATTATGATGAGTTTGATGAGTTGCCACAAATTTTCCCAATTTCAAGTTTGGCTCACCAAGGTTTGGAAAATCTCTTGGAAGCTACTGCAGAGTTGCTTGATGAGACAGATGAATTCTTGCTCTATAGCGAAGACGATATGGAACAAGAAGAAGTTTACTACGGCTTTAACGAGGATGAACGTCCATTTGAAATCAGTCGTGACGATGATGCGTCATGGGTACTTTCTGGTGAGAAACTTGAAAAACTCTTTGTCATGACTAACATGGAACGTGACGAATCTATCATGAAATTTGCGCGTCAATTGCGTGGTATGGGAGTTGATGAAGCGCTCCGTGAACGTGGTGCTAAGGATGGCGACATCGTTCGTATCGGTAACTTCGAATTTGAGTTTGTGGATTGACGTTGTAAGACTCTCTAAGTACTGAAGCACAAGATAGTGTACGGCAGTCGCTATGGCGGCCTGCCAAGCAACCTCACTAACTATGTAAAGTCGGCGAATTTAAAAATATTGAAATAAGAGGTTTACAATGGGAGATAAACCGATATCCTTCAGGGATAAAGATGGAAACTTTGTTTCTGCGGCCGATGTTTGGAATCCAAAGAAACTTGAAGAACTCTTTACGCGCTTAAATCCTAACCGAAAACTCCGTCTTGAGCGTGAACGCTTGGCAAGGGAAGAAGCAGCAAAACACCCTGAACTAAATGAAGAAACAGAGCAAGTCTAGCACTTGCTCTGTTTTTCTTATCCAAAATAGTAATCAAAAACAGCTACTCTAGCAAGAGTAACCGTTTTGATAATTAGGCTAGGCGTTTAGAACCTTGTCCAAGAATTCTTTCAAACGTGGGTGTTGTGGGTTATCAAAGATTTGATCTGGAGTACCATCTTCGAGGAACTCACCCTCTGCAGTAAAGATTACTCGGTTGGCAACTTGACGGGCAAATCCCATTTCGTGAGTAACGATAATCATGGTCATACCTTGCTCTGCCAATTCTTTCATAACGTTAAGAACATCTCCGACCATTTCAGGGTCAAGGGCAGAAGTAGGTTCGTCAAAGAGCATGATATCAGGATTCATTGCCAAACCACGTGCAATCGCCACACGTTGTTTTTGTCCACCTGACAAGCTATCTGGCGTTGCATCAGCCTTGTCAGCAAGTCCAACACGATCAAGAAGATCCATAGCTAATTTATCAGCTTCTTCTTTAGTCATGCGTCCAAGTTCAACTGGTGCGAATGTCACATTTTCAAGGACGGTCATGTGGGGGAAGAGGTTGAAATGTTGGAAAACCATCCCGATATTTTCACGGGCTTTGTCAAGGTTTGTCTTAGGATCTGATAATTCATAGCCATCAACGACTACTTTACCAGAAGTTACTGTTTCAAGTAGGTTAAGAGTACGAAGGAAGGTTGATTTACCTGAACCTGAAGGACCGATGATACATACAACGTCACCTTCGTAGAATTTGGCGTCAATGCCTTTAAGGACTTCATTGTCGCCGTATGATTTGTGCAAGTCCTGCACATCGATTTTCAATTCAGCCATTATTTAAGTCTCTTTTCTAGTCGTTTGGCCAATTTCGTCAAGCATGTGATGATGACCAAGTAAAGGATGGCCAAAATCGCATACATACGGAATGATTGGTAGTTACGAGCAATGATGATTTTACCAGTTTGGAAGAGTTCGACCAAACCGATAGCTGATACGATAGTCGTATCTTTCAATGAGATAACAAATTGGTTGATGAAGTTTGGCAACATCAAGCGAACAGCCTGTGGCAAGATGACCTTACGCATTGTTGTATTGTAAGGGACACCCAAGCTTCGGCTGGCTTCCATTTGACCAATTGGCACAGCTTCGATACCACCACGCACAATTTCAGCAATGTAAGCACCACCGTTAAGTGAGAGGGCGATAGTCGCTGCCACAAAGTCATTGATTGGTGACTGGTGACCAGTGATATTTTCAATCAAGTTCGGAATACCCCAATAGATGAAGGCTGCAACAATCATCAATGGGATACCACGAACCACGTCAACAAAGACTTGCGAAATCACGCGGAGTGTCTGGTTTGGTGCAACTGCCATCATACCGAAGAGAACACCGATAATCATGGCAATAGCAAATGAAAGAAGGGTCAAACCAAGGGTAATTCCAAGACCTTGGAGGAGTTGTTTATAGTTGTTCTTAATCAAGCCTACGATGGTTGTTTCATCGGTAGCTTTTTTTGAGCTTCCCTCTTTTGATTTGTTGCTATCGAGGTATTTATTGATAATCTTATCGTAAGTACCATCTTTAACGATAGCAGCTAAACCATTGTTGAACATCTCAATCAACTCAGGATTAGCACCTTTTTTAACAGCAAAGCCGACATCACCAGTAGCAATACCTTCAATTGGTGTTGTAAAGTTACGCCCTTGTTGGATAGCGTATAGAAGAACGGCTTCGTCATCCATAAGAGCATCGATTGAACCAGAGTTCAAGCTGTCATACATAGTAGAAGCTTCATCGTAAGCACGGACTGTAAAGCCATATTCACCAGCGTGGTCTTCCAACCATGAGTAAGATGACGTACCGTTTTTAGCTCCTACAGTCTTACCTTTGAGATCCTTATAAGATTTAATCTTACTTCCTTTAGCCACAGCCAAACGAATATTTGATGTGTAGTAAGAATCTGAGAAGTCAAAGATTTGTTTACGAGCATCAGTGATGGTCATACCGGCCAATACGGCATCAGCTTGGCTAGATTGTACAGCATTAAGTGATGCATCGAAACCAGGGTTTGTCAATTTGACATTAAAACCTTGGTTTTTAGCAATGGCATTGATGATATCGACATCGATACCTACATATTTACCTGAACCATTTTGATATTCGAATGGAGCAAAAGATGAGTCCATTGAGATAGTGTAGGTTTCCTTGGCAGGAGTGGCTTTTGCGTTAGCATCACCAGTCAATTTAAGATCTGCTGAAGGTTTTGATGAAGAAGATTTTTCTGAATCCCCCAACCATTTGTTCATGATTTTGTCGTAGGTGCCGTCTTTCTTCATTTCCTTAAGAGCTTCGTTAAAGTCTTTGATAAGCTTCTCGTGTTTTCCGCCTTTTTTAACAGCAAAAGCGAAGCTACCGATAGATTCAGGCTTGATGTTGATAGCGTAGTCTTTTCCTTGACCAATAGCGTATTTAACAACTGGCGTGTCGTCCATAGCTGCGTCAACAGAACCTGAATCCAAGCTGTTGTTCATCAAGTCGCTAGTGTCAAAAGTTTTAACTGTGAAACCATATTTGCTAGCGTTTTTATCGAGCCAAGTTTGAGCAGCGGTACCGTTTTTAACACCGACTGTTTTCCCCTTCAATTGTTTGTAGTCGCTGACTTTGTCGCTACTACGTGTATAGATAACAATTGAAGTGTCGTAATAAGTGTCTGAGAAAGTGAAGACCTTCTTACGTGCGTCGGTAACAGTAGTACCGGCCATTAGGGAGTCTGCTTGGCCTGATTGAACAGCGTTAACGGCTGCATCGAAACCAGGGAAGGTTTGGTTAACATCCCAATTTTTACGTTTGGCAACTTCGTTGATGATATCAACGTCAATACCTTTGTAGATCTGATCAGAATCTTTGAATTCAAATGGGGCATAGGCTGTATCTGAAACGACTGAAATTGTTTCAGCAGATACCTTAGCTCCGAAAACAAAGAAAACTGACATGGCACTCAAGAAGAGTGTCAGAAGTTTTTTCTTCATTATAAAAAGTCTCCTTTATAAAATACCCTCTTATTCTATCAAAAAAAGGTCTTATTATCAAACTTCTAGAAGTTTGATGTCAGGAAATGTGACAAAGTCAGTTAGCTATGAGAGCTATCTGGGAAGAAGTTGACAAGCTTGTGTCAATTAGTTACACTGTAATCGAATACATGTAAGATTTGTTACAGGAGCTAAAAAATGAAGAGACGTATACTTGAGAAATATACTAGCCGATATGATAAAGTCCCAAGTTGGCTGATGATTATGCTGTCTTGTTTTATTGCTTTTGGTTATGTCCTCATAGGTGGATTTCTATCAGGGATTGTTGTGGGAATTCCAATGGCTATTGTTCTTTCATTCTTGATGTTTAATGGCGACATTCAGTTTCAGGATATAAATACGATTTCCTATAAGATGTTTTCAAACATGTATTTTCAGTTGGGAACATTTGCCTTTACTGCCTTAGCTATCTTTTTCTGGGTTAAAGTTGTTGAAAAACGTCCCATTCGTACACTTGGATTTTTCAAGGGTTATATTTGGTTGAACTTGCTTAAGGGCTGGGGATTTGGGACTTTACTCTTGTTAGTTAGTTTCCTTGGGACTTATTTACTTGGAGGGTTAGAATTTGTAAAAGTAGACTTTTCTCAGAGAACCGTCTTATATATACTTTCCCTAATACCTTTCTGGTTTATCCAAGGCGGAACCGAGGAATTGGTGACACGTGGTTGGTTACTTCAGACGGTGACTAATAAATTGAACCTTTCCTGGGGAATTGCTATCTCAAGTTCTTTCTTTTCAATATTACACCTAGGAAATCAAGGTGTTACAGCCTTGTCTCTTATCAGTATTGTTCTAGTAGGAATTCTCATGGCTCTTTACATGCTCAAGACAGATAATATCTGGGGTGTCGCTGCCCTTCACGGTGCTTGGAACTTTGCGCAAGGGAATCTAGTTGGCGTGGCAGTTAGTGGACAGAATGCAGGCGGTAGCTTATTGCACTTTCAGGCCAGGTCAGGCGTGCCTGATTGGTTGTCAGGAGGAGCTTTTGGGCTAGAAGGAAATCTCGTTACCTGTCTCGTTCTCTTGGTAGGGATTATCATCCTTCGTCTACAATTGAAAAAAGAAAACTTTTAAGGCTGAGTTCAAAGACTCGGTCTTTTTACTTCTGTGTTAAAATAGAAGAAAGTTTGGAAAAGGGGAAGAGATGATAGTAAAGCTTGAGCGAGGTATGATTTGGGTACAGATTGTCTATGGACTTATACTTCTTATCGCTTCCACCAGTTTATTCTGCTGGCTTCTTATAGACGATTATCGTTTTGGGAATTTTGTGGATAACTGTGTTGCCTTCCTCGTTTTACTAATATTTCTTCATGCTCTGACTAACTTAGTTGATGGTATTGTGAGACTTAAAGGTCATAAAAAAATTTTGGAAATTAACAATGATACCTTTATTTATTATGGAAGATTATGTGGACGGGTCACCTTTGAGATTCTGCTGTCTGAGATTGACTTGGTTATGAAGGATTGGTCAACGCCAATGGATGATGCCAAACACTCATCAACTATATACTATATCCTAAAACGTATCTATGATTTCGGGAATATAAGGTCTTGGGAAAGGAAGAGGTATAGAGTTTTATACATTTTTTTCAAAGATAGTAAAACGGCCTTGAAATATGATAAAAAACTTGGTTTTCAGACACGAAAAAAGCGAAAATACGTTGCTGCGACACGAATGATTCACATTCCTATCGCAGAAGGAGAATTTTTCTCCGATCAAGAGATGAATGATTACATAAATGAAAGGAAAAACCATGATAGATAGAAAAGAAAATAACCAATTTCATTTGGTTTCTAAATACGAACCCTCAGGAGATCAGCCTCAGGCTATCGAAACCTTGGTTGATAATATCGAAGGTGGCGAAAAGGCTCAAATTTTAAAGGGTGCGACAGGGACAGGTAAGACCTATACCATGAGTCAGGTCATACAGCGCGTGAATAAACCAACCTTGGTTATCGCCCACAATAAAACTTTGGCAGGTCAGCTTTACGGAGAGTTCAAGGAGTTCTTCCCAGACAATGCTGTGGAATACTTCGTTTCCTACTATGATTTCTATCAGCCAGAGGCCTACGTACCGTCATCAGATACCTATATCGAAAAAGATAGCTCTGTAAACGATGAAATTGATAAGCTACGACACTCAGCAACGTCGGCCCTCCTTGAGCGTAATGATGTTATCGTTGTGGCTTCTGTTTCTTGTATTTACGGTTTGGGTTCGCCCAAAGAATATGCCGATTCAGCGGTTAGTCTTCGTCCAGGCCAAGAGATTTCTCGAGACAAGTTGCTCAATGACCTAGTTGATATTCAATTCGAGCGAAACGATATTGATTTCCAACGTGGGAAATTCCGTGTACGTGGCGATGTGGTTGAAATTTTTCCTGCTAGCCGTGATGAGCACGCCTTTCGTGTGGAATTTTTCGGTGATGAGATTGACCGCATCTGTGAGATTGAAAGCTTGACAGGACGCAATCTCGGCGAGGTTGAGCACCTTGTTCTTTTCCCGGCGACTCACTTTATGACTAATGAAGAGCATATGGAAGAAGCCATCAAGAATATTATGGAAGAGATGGAAGCTCAGGTTAAGCAATTTGAAGCTGAGGGTAAGCTCATCGAGGCTCAACGTATCCGCCAAAGGACAGAATACGATGTCGAAATGCTCCGTGAGATGGGTTACACCAATGGTGTTGAAAACTACTCGCGCCATATGGATGGACGTAAAGAAGGCGAGCCACCTTTCACCTTGCTTGATTTCTTCCCAGAAGATTTCCTTATCATGATTGATGAAAGTCACATGACTATGGGTCAGATTAAGGGAATGTATAACGGAGACCAGGCCCGTAAGAAGATGCTGGTTGATTACGGTTTCCGTTTACCATCGGCGCTTGATAACCGTCCACTTCGACGTGAAGAATTCGAGAGTCATGTTCATCAGATTGTCTATGTGTCTGCCACTCCAGGGGACTATGAGATGGAGCAGACTGAGACTGTTGTTGAGCAAATTATCCGTCCGACAGGGCTCCTTGATCCAGAAGTCGAAGTGCGTCCAACTATGGGACAAATGGATGACCTTCTTGGTGAAATCAATGCCCGAACTGAAAAAGGCGAGCGTGTCTTTGTAACCACTTTGACTAAGAAGATGGCTGAAGACTTGACCGATTACCTCAAGGAAATGGGAGTCAAGGTCAAATACATGCACTCTGACATTAAGACTTTGGAACGTACTGAGATTATCCGTGACCTACGTTTGGGTGTCTTTGATGTTCTTATTGGTATTAACCTTCTTCGTGAAGGGATTGACGTTCCTGAAGTTAGTCTGGTTGCTATTTTGGATGCTGATAAGGAAGGCTTCCTTCGTAATGAACGTGGACTTATCCAAACAATCGGGCGTGCTGCCCGAAATAGTGAAGGGCACGTTATCATGTATGCTGATAAGATTACGGAGTCTATGCAGAAAGCCATGGATGAAACGGCTCGTCGTCGTGAAATCCAAATGGCTTATAATAAGGAGCACGGTATCACTCCGCAAACGATTAAGAAAGAAATTCGTGATCTTATTTCGATTACCAAGGCCAATGAAGCAGAAGTGGCAGAGGATACGGTGAACTACAGTGCCATGAACAAGAAAGAACGCCAAGAAGCCATCAAGAAACTTCAAAAACAAATGCACGAAGCGGCAGAACTGCTTGATTTTGAATTGGCAGCACAAATCCGTGATATGGTTCTAGAGCTGAAGAGTATGGATTAGAAATACTGGACGTTAGATTAATGCTTTAGCAAGATGAACTTGCAAAAAAGGAGGCAACATTGAATTCAAGTTGGTTTAAGACAATCTGTCTTTTTATACAAGGTTTGGTTATTTCTTTTCTGATTTATGTTTATTTCCCCACCTTATTTCGAAGTGGTATACTGTTTCCATTTGAGTTTAACTTTCTTCTCTGGTTCCTCGTACTTCTTGCCCATAAGGAGCGGATTGCCTATAAGCATCAGAGAAAAATTGCGGCTTTTATTGGTTTAAATTTTAACCTTATTGTATTTCTGTTGCATGCTATGGTAGGTATATGTGATATGAGTGAAGATAATCCGAAAATTATTTTTGAGTCCTTGTGGATGATAAAAAGATAACTTGTTTGGCTACCAATATTTGGTTATATATTGTTTATGGTTTTCTATGCTGCTCTTTATCTTTATTTGCGACAAAATAATTGATTGTCATGGTTTTATTTGATTACTTACTAGAAAGGTCTATCTATGTCACGTTCACAAGCTACTATTCTGACCAACATGTGTCTCATTGAAGATTGTCATGGAAATATTGTTATGCAAATTCGCGATCCCAAGCGTTATTCTTGGTCGGGTGCTGCCCTACCTGGTGGGCACATTGAAGCCCACGAGGGGCTGGTGGAATCAGTTATCCGTGAGGTAAAGGAAGAAACTGGTTTGACCATCAAAAATCCTAAATTGGTCGGTATGAAGCACTGGTACACGATAGATGACGAACGTTACCTGGTTTTCCTCTATAGAACCTCGGATTTTGAAGGGGATCTTCGTTCAACGGAAGAGGGAGAAGTCCTGTGGGTTGCTCGAGAGAAGGTAGCTAATATGGATTTAGCCTATGACATGCTTAATCTTCTTCGTGTGTTTGAAGAGGACCAGCTTTCAGAACTCTTCTATCGTGAGCGTCTTGAAAATGACTTCATCCGAGAATTTTGGTAAGAATATAAACTATTTATTCAAATGAATGAATAGTTTTTTTGTCGTTGAAATCAGATAGAAGAGCTTTAAACAAGCCATTATTAGATTTTTAAGCGATGACAAAATTAATAAAAATGAAAACATAATCAATAAAAGTTCGTTTTTTATTGACAAATGCATAATAATGCATTATTATACTTACATAAGTTAATAAATATAGAAAAGAGATTGATTATGAAAACATGGAAAAAACTTTTGTTGGGATTTGCAGGGATTTTTGCTTTAACGACTTTAGCAGCTTGTTCTTCGTCGAAGGACACTTTGGAAAAGGTACAAGATAAAGGAACTTTGACAGTTGCTCTTAATCCCCACTTTGCTCCTTTTGAATTTAAAATAATCCAAGATGGTAAGGATACTATTGCTGGAGCAGACATCGAAATTGCTAAGGCAATTGCAGATGAGCTTGGCGTAAAAGTCAAATTCTCTGAAATGTCTTTTGATAATGTCTTAGCCAGCGTTCAATCTGGTAAAGCTGATATTGCCATTTCTGGTATCTCAGCCACTAAAGAACGTCAGAAAATTTTCGACTTCTCAGATACTTACTATGAGTCTGAAACGGTTCTTGTTGTCAAAAAAGATGCCACAGAAACTTACAAACAAACCAGCGACTTTGCTAAGAAATCTGTAGCTGTTCAAAAAGGCTCTATTCAAGAAAGCATTGCTAAATCCAACTTGTCAGATGCTAATGTGGTATCCTTGGCACAACCTGGTGAAGCTATCAATGAATTGAAATCTGGTCAAGTTGAAGGAGTGGTTCTTGAAAAAGCCATTGCACAAGGTTATATAGAGCAAAACAATGACCTAGCTGTGTCAGACATTGCTCTCAAGTCAGATTCAAAAGACGCCTATGCCGTTGCAATGCCTAAAGGAAGCGATAAGCTAAAAGCAAAGGTTAATAAGGTTATCGCTAAACTCAAAAAAGAAGGTAAGATTGACAGCTATGTTCAAGATGCCTATGCTCTGTCACTTAAGAGTTCTACTAAATAAGGGGGTATTATATGAAGAAATTTTGGTTTATCCTTACAACTTTAGTCGCTACCTGCTTTCTTGTTGCATGTAGTGGGAGTCAGGGAGTGAGCACAAAAACGATTAAGGAAAATAAGAAAATTGTCGTGGCAACAGAATCTGAATTTGCACCATTTGAGTTCAAATCGTTGGTTAACGGCAAAGATACGCTAGTTGGAGCAGACATCGAGTTGGCCAAAGCTATCGGTGAAAAACTCGGTGTAAAGGTTGAATTTTCCGTGATGTCTTTTGATAATGTTCTTGCTAACGTGCAAAGTGGTAAAGCCGATATCGCCATTGCAGGGATTTCGGTGACAGACGAGCGTAAAAAGGTTTATGATTTTTCAGACAGCTACTATACGTCCGAAAATGTAGTGATTGTCAAAAAAGACAAGGTGAATGACTACACAAGCACTGATAGTCTCGCAAAACAAACGGTCGGTACGCAAAAAGGATCTGTTCAAGAAACCGTTGCTAAGAAACAAATCTCTAAGGCAAGTGTGGTATCACTGGCTTCAAATGGTGAAATGATTAATGAACTCAAGTCAGGACAGCTTCAAGCAGTTGTACTTGAGAAGGCTATTGCAGAAGGTTATATCGCACAAAATGACGATTTAACCCTTGCCAACTTTAACCTCAAGTCAGACGGTTCAGATGCTTATGCCGTCGCAACACGTAAGGGTTCGGATGACTTGCTTAAAGAAATCAATGCCGTCATTAAAGAGGCTAAGGACTCTGGAAAATTTGACCAATGGTTAAAAGAAGCATCAACCTACAAACAAAGTAAGTAAATTTAAGACTTCCGAGCACCTGAAACGAGTCAATTTCAGGTGCTTTCATCAACAGTGAAAAGTCTCGTTTGGTGATTGCTTTGTTCACTTAAGGGGAGTCTCCGAAAATTCTTCAATCTAAAATGGGGCAATACCCCATTTTAGATTGAATTCTCTGCTAAAAACAGTTATTATCAAAGTAGGTAAGTCTGTCAAAATAGACAAATGACATCGTATAGAGTGCTTAAGAAAAGCAAGGAGAAACTATGAAGCTACCACGTTTTGGTGTTGAAGAATGGCTTAATGTCCATGAAAAATCTGCCATTTATGATATCGCAGGAGTTTCAATTAAGGCCCTCACAATGGAAGAATTATTTGAGCTGTCAGGCCTGGATAAGGACGCCTTTTTTGCTCAACTACTAAAGAAAAAGATGGATTACGGTTGGATTGAAGGGTCACCAGAGTTCAAGACTCAAGTGGCTAGCTTATACAAGAACATACCAGTTGATAATATCCTCCAAACCAATGGAGCAACGGGAGCGACGATGCTAGCCCTTTACGCTCTTATTGAGCCTGAAGACCATGTCATCACCATGTACCCGACCTATCAGCAGCTCTTTGACATTCCTAAGTCACTAGGAGCAGATGTGGACCTTTGGGAGATTGAGGAGGACTATAACTGGTTGCCTGATTTGGATCGACTCCGTCGTCTGATTCGCCCTAATACCAAGATGATCTGTATTAACAATGCCAACAATCCTACCGGGGCCCTTATGGACGCTGCTTACCTCGAGGAGCTAGTGGCTATCGCTAAAGAAGTAGACGCCTATATCTTCTCAGATGAGGTCTATCGCAGTTTTGACCAGCCTGCGCTTTCTATTGTGGATTTGTATGAAAAGGGTATTGCCATCAATAGTCTGTCAAAGACCTATTCGATTCCCGGTATCCGTGTGGGTTGGGTAGCTTCTAACACTGAGGTGGCGGACATTCTACGTGACTACCGCGACTACACGATGATTTGTGCTGGAGTCTTTGATGATATGGTGGCTACCCTTGTCTTGGAAAATAAAGAAGCTATCCTAGAACGTAATCGTCAGATTGTGGAGGAAAATCTAGCTCTTATGGATGCCTGGATTGCCAAAGAACCTAAGGCGTCATGGATTAGACCTGCTAGTGTTTCCACCTCTTTCGTCAAATTAGATGTGAATCGTCCTATCGAAGATTTTGCTTTAGAGCTTCTTCAGGGCTATGGTGTTCTTGTGGTTCCGGGTAACCGTTTTGACAAGGAGTCCCATGTCCGCATCGGTTATTGCTGTGACAAGGAAGTCCTTCAAAAGGGCTTAGATAAATTGTCGCAATTTCTTAATAAATGTTGACAATACCACTAATTTTAAGTAAAATAAACGAGCAAAAATTATATTTATACAGGAGTTTCTTATGAAAAAACTATTCCTTGGAGCCATGGCTCTTCTTGCTGCTGTTACCTTGGTAGCATGTGGGTCAAAAAAAGATGCTTACGAATCTATTAAAGAAAATAAAAAACTTGTCGTAGCTGTCAGTCCAGACTATGCCCCGTTTGAGTTCAAAACTTTGGTCGACGGTAAAGACCAAGTTGTCGGTTCAGACATCAAGTTGGCACAAGCTATTGCTGATGAACTTGGAGTTAAACTCGAAGTGACAACTATGAGCTTTGACAATGTCCTTTCTAGTCTTCAATCAGGTAAGGCTGATCTTGCTATCTCAGGTATCTCAGTAACAGCCGAACGTAAGAAAACCTTTGATTTCTCAGATCCTTACTACGAAACACAAAATGCTATCATCGTTCGTAAAGATCAAGAATCTACCTACCCAAGCCTAGACGCTTTCAAGGGTAAAAAAGTAGCTGTTCAAAAAGGTACTATCGAAGAAGGACTTGCTAAGAAACAGTTGAAAGACTCAACAGTTGTATCACTTACAGCGATGGGTGAAGCTATTAACGAAGTTAAGTCTGGCCAAGTTGATGCTGTTGATCTTGAAAAACCAGTAGCAGAAGGTTACGTGGCACAAAATCCAGATTTGGCATTGGCAAGTGTTGCCCTCAAAGTTGACGATGGTGATGCTAAAGCAGTCGCTATGGCTAAAGGTAATGACAAATTGAAAGAAGCAGTCAACAAAGTTATCAAGAAATTGAAAGCAAATGGTACTTATGATGAGTACATCAAGGATGCTTCTAAATATACAGCAGTTGAGTAAAAAATAGACTAGAGGATGATTCCTCTAGTTTTTTGTATGGCGAAGTCTCTGATAATATTCAGTAAGACTTAGAAAATAGCGTTGACATCAAAAATGCTCAAACTTAAAAGATATTTCTTGACAGAAAAAGATCAGTCTTGTATACTTGAATAGAACGTGTAAAATGTTACATTATCTTGAGGAGGTGAATTCAATGTCAAAAACAGTAGTACGTAAAAACGAATCACTTGACGACGCTCTTCGTCGTTTCAAACGTTCTGTGACTAAAGCTGGTACTCTTCAAGAGGCTCGTAAACGTGAACATTACGAAAAACCTTCTGTAAAACGTAAACGTAAATCAGAGGCAGCTCGCAAACGTAAAAAATTCTAATTAAGAATGAAATTAACAGAAAAAAACTTGAGTTTACTCAAGTTTTTTTCTGTTAATCGAATAAATAAGTCAGTTAGTAGTTATGAGATACAAAAAATAAGACGTCTGAAACTTCAGACGTCTTTAGTTGAACAAATAAAGATTATTTGTTTGCAAGAAGGTCGCGGATTTCAGCAAGCAATTCTTCTTGTGATGGACCAGCTTCTTCAGCAGCTTCTTCAGCTTGTTTTTGACCAAGAGCTGCGGCGTGGTTAGCAGCTTTAACAACGAAGAAGAGAGTAGTACCAACGATGATGAAGTTGATAACTGCGCTCAAGAAGCTACCGTATGCGATACCGTTCCATGACAATTTAGAGAGGTTTTCAACATTAGCAGCCTTAACAACTGGGTTAAGGATAAGTGGTGTGATGATATCACTTACAAGTGAAGTGATAATAGCGTTGAAAGCAGCCCCCATAACAACGGCTACAGCAAGGTCAAGGACGTTACCTTTGAACAAAAAGTCTTTAAGTTCTTTAATCATTTTGACAATGAATCCTTTCATCTATTCACTTAATAGTCTATCTGATTTTGTAAATCTTGGCAAGGATTTTGCTCATGAAAAATCAATTTTATTTTACTTTCATTTTTCGTCATGTTATAATTAGAAGTAATGCAATTATGGTAAGATGGGGGGGCGATTAGATGGTAATTGATAAAACTTTAATAGAAGATATTAAGAGCAGTACCAATATCGTCGACGTGATTGGTGAAGTTGTCAGTCTTAATCGTGCTGGCCGCAATTACCTGGGTCTCTGCCCCTTCCATAAGGAGAAAACCCCCTCATTTAATGTTATTGAGGACAGACAGTTTTACCATTGCTTTGGTTGTGGCAAGTCTGGCGATGTCTTCAAATTTTTAGAAGAATATCGTCAGATTTCTTTTCAAGAAAGTGTCAAGGTTCTGGCAGATCGACTAGGTATCGCAGTTAGTATAGATGTGCCAAGGCAAGTCCAGCAGCAAAATTCTCCTAATCAAACTTTTTATGATCTTCATGAGGATGCGCTTAAGTTTTACCACGCTGTCCTCATGACGACCAAGATAGGAGAAGCAGCGCGTGCCTACCTCTATGAGCGTGGTATGACTGACGATTTACTTAAGACCTTCCAGATTGGTCTAGCCCCTGACGAACCAGATTATCTCTATCAGTCTGTATCAAAAAAATATGACGAAGAGGTACTGACAGAATCAGGTCTTTTTAATCTTTCTGAAAGTAATCGTCTTTTCGATACTTTTAAAAATCGAATCATGTTTCCGCTTAAGAATGAGTTTGGAAAGACTATCGGTTTTTCAGGGCGTGTTTGGACCAAGGAAGATATTGAAAAAGGACAAGCTAAGTACAAAAATACAAGGGCTACCCGCATTTTCAATAAGTCTTATGAACTCTACCACCTCGATCAGGCTAAGCCAGTGATACAGAAAACCCATGAGGTCTATCTGATGGAAGGGTTCATGGATGTCATTGCGGCCTATAGGGCTGGGCATGTTAATGTTGTGGCTTCTATGGGGACGGCGTTGACCCCTGAGCATGTCAATCGTCTGCGTAAACTCACCAAGAAAATTGTTTTGACCTATGATGGTGATAAGGCAGGGCAAAATGCGATTGCCAAGTCTCTTGAGCTTTTATCGGATTTTCAAGTGGATATTGTTAAAATTCCAGACAATATGGACCCTGATGAATATCTACAGAAAACATCCGAAGAGGCTTTGGGGAAACTTTTGGTCGAGTCCCGTATTTCAGATGTGGAATTTTGGATAGGACAGCTAAAACCTGCTAATGTAGACAATCTTCAAGCAGAGATTGCCTATGTTGAGCAGATTGCTAAGATTATTGCCAAGTCACCTTCTGTGACGGCACAAAATTCCTACATTTCTAAGGTGGCTGACCTTTTGCCTGACTTTGATTTTTTCCAAGTCGAGCAAGCGGTCAATAACGAACGGTTGACCATGAGAAATCAGCAGACAGCTCAATTATCGGCTGCTAGTAATAGTGCTTATGAGTCTTCAGCGTCAGGATTCAGAGGAACGGTCAAACTACCTTCTACACCTAAAATCACAGGTCTTCGTCGGGCGGAAAATCAACTCTTCCATCGTATGGTTAATCATCCTATGATTTTGAATGACTATCGCATGAGAGAGGAGTTTTTCTTCCAAACACCTGAGTTAGAGGAGCTTTATCATATTCTGAAACAAGATGGTCAGATTGATACCGTAGCTTTATCTCTACTTTCTCAAGAGGTACAAACAGCCTATTATCAGGTTTTAGAGGAGATTTTACCACCTGAAACTAGTCTTGAAGAAGTTCAGGCTATCGAAGAGCGTAGAAATCATTTTTTGATGGAACAGGACTTTCGCAAGCAAAGTAAACAAATTAGAGAATCAAGTAACCACGGTGATGTGGATGCAGCGGTGGAAGCCTTGCAGATGCTCATCGCCCAAAAACGAGATATGGAGTAACACATGGCAAAGAAAAAACAAAATACAGCATTCAACGTTCAAGTCGCTGATTTCATTCGTAACCATAAAAAAGCTGGTACAGCAATTGATGATGAAGTCACAGAAAAACTAGTTATCCCATTTGTTCTAGATGCTGATGGGATTGATGACCTTTTGGAACGTTTGACAGATGGTGGTATCTCTATCACTGATAAGGATGGAAACCCTTCATCTAAATATGTTGTTGAGGCACCAAAACCAGAAGAGCTTACAGACGAGGAGCTTCTTGGTTCAAACTCAGCTAAGGTCAATGACCCTGTTCGTATGTATCTAAAAGAGATTGGGGTAGTGCCTCTCTTGAGTAACGAAGAGGAAAAAGAATTGGCTATTGCTGTTGAAAATGGTGACTTGGAAGCTAAACAACGTTTGGCAGAAGCCAACCTTCGTTTGGTAGTCTCAATCGCTAAACGCTATGTTGGACGTGGTATGCAGTTCTTGGACTTGATTCAAGAGGGTAACATGGGGCTTATGAAAGCCGTTGATAAATTTGACTACTCTAAAGGTTTCAAATTCTCAACTTATGCAACATGGTGGATTCGTCAAGCAATCACACGTGCCATCGCAGACCAAGCACGTACCATCCGTATCCCAGTTCACATGGTTGAAACTATCAATAAATTGGTACGTGAGCAACGTAACCTCTTGCAAGAGTTAGGACAAGACCCAACACCTGAGCAAATTGCTGAGCGAATGGATATGACACCAGATAAGGTTCGTGAAATCCTTAAGATTGCTCAAGAGCCAGTTTCTCTAGAAACACCTATCGGTGAAGAAGATGATAGCCATTTGGGTGATTTTATCGAGGATGAAGTTATCGAAAATCCAGTAGATTACACAACTCGTGTCGTTCTTCGTGAACAATTGGATGAAGTGCTTGATACCCTTACAGATCGTGAAGAAAACGTTCTTCGTCTCCGTTTCGGTCTTGATGATGGTAAGATGCGTACCTTGGAAGATGTTGGTAAAGTCTTCAACGTTACTCGTGAACGTATTCGTCAGATTGAAGCTAAAGCTCTTCGTAAATTGCGTCACCCAAGCCGCAGCAAACAACTTAAAGACTTTATTGAAGACTAAGATAGTAAATGGAAGGGGCCTGATTGTTAGGCCCTGATTTTGGAGGAAAAGCTATGTCTGAAGTAAAATACACTGAAGAAGAAATTGAAAAAATCAAAGACCGTATCTTGGAAGCCTTAGAAATGGTCATTGATCCAGAGTTGGGGATTGATATTGTCAACCTAGGCCTTATTTACGATATCCGTTTCCAACAAGACGGCTATACTGAAATCGATATGACTTTGACGACTATGGGATGTCCTTTGGCAGATCTTTTGACAGACCAAATTTATGATGCTATGAAAGAAGTGCCAGAAGTCACTAAGACTGAAGTGAAGTTGGTCTGGACACCAGTTTGGTCTGTAGAAAAAATGAGCCGTTATGCCCGTATCGCTCTAGGTATTCGTTAGGAGAACGTTTATGAAAACACTGGCTATCGTTGTCCCCTGTTATAACGAAGAAGAGACTATTCATCCATTTTTAAAGGCTTCTCAGGCTGTTGAAAAGCAGATGGCCAATCAACTAGCGTTTAACTATTACTTTGTAAATGATGGTTCTAAAGATAAAACTTTAGAGGTATTGAGACAGGTTTCAAAGCAAATTGAGAATGTCCACTATCTATCTTTCTCACGTAATTTTGGTAAAGAAGCGGGCTTACTTGCTGGCCTTGAAGCAGCTCAGGGAGACTATGTGACAGTTATGGACGCTGACCTTCAGGATCCGCCTGAACTGCTTATTGAGATGTATGCCAAGATTCAAGAAGGTTATGATGTTGTTGGGAGTCGTCGTGCTGACCGTAAGGGAGAGCCTTCGATTCGTTCCATCTTTGCCAAGACTTTCTATTGGCTAATTAACAAAGTTTCTGACACCGAGATGGTTGGTGGCGCACGTGATTTTCGTTTGATGACTCGCCAGGTTGTTGATGCTATCCTAGAACTCAAAGAGGTCAATCGTTTTTCAAAAGGGCTCTTTTCATGGGTTGGCTTTGATGTGGCCTACGTCTCTTATGAAAATCGTGAACGTGTGGCAGGAGAAACCTCATGGTCTTTCTGGAGCCTATTGAGCTATTCACTTGATGGCTTTATCAACTTCTCCGAAGTGCCATTGAAACTTGCCACATGGGCAGGAACCTTCTCATTCTTAATCTCTTTGGTTGGAATTGTCTTTGTCGTTATCCGAAAACTAACCATAGGTGGGAGTGTTGCAGGCTGGGCAAGCCTTGTCTCAATCATCCTCTTTATCGGAGGAATCCAACTCTTAGCCTTGGGTATCATCGGGAACTATATTTCAAAGATTTTCCTAGAAACCAAGAAACGGCCAGTTTATATTGTTAAGGAAAAAGGGTGAAGGAATGAGTGGAGAGTTTTTAGGAGTGTTTCATAACTTAAAGGATTATATCAAGAGAAATAAATTTGTTTTATCTCTTATCTTAGGTGTTTATCTTTTAGTTAACATTAACATCAGCTTAGCTGAGTATCCGTACATTGATGATATAGGCCGTCAAATTCTGGGTTATACAGGATTTTCTGAACATTACTCTAGATATTTGAGTGAATTCTCAGCACGTCTTATTCAAGGTGGTGCTCATTTAACGGATCCTGGGCTGACTACAAATATTATCACAGCCTTCATATTAACATTTGCAAGCACGATTTTATTGTTTGTACTGTTTCCATCGAAAAAGGTTACTCCAGTTTTAGCCCTAGCTTCAACTGTAATTGGAATAAATCCTTGGTTTTTAGAGCCTTTGAGCTTTAGGTTTGACAACCCATTTATGTCACTAAGTATTTTAGTGTCAATACTTCCTTTTATCTTCTGGGAGTCTAGAAAATTATTTAGCTTATGTTCAGTTGTATGTATTTATCTTATGTGTAATTCATACCAAGCATCGTCGGGAATTTATATTCTCATGACGCTAACACTTCTCTTTTTAGAGGTAGTCTACAGTGGTAAATTGAACATAAAGAGTTTAGTATGTTCGATTTTATCCTATGTTGGGGGTATGGTTTTATATAAAATACAAATTACTATTAAGCCACCGATTTTTGCTGACCAAGGAAGTATCCCAAGTTTATTACATCTTCCTAGTATTATGCTAGCAAATGCTAAAGGGTATCTGAAAAATATTTATCTTCAAAGCACAAAAGTCTGGATTCTTTTATTTCTAGTAATACTTATCTTGTTAGTATTTAATATAATTAGTAGTAGCAAGCAAAAGAAAATTGTATCTTTAGCTTTTACGTTTGCTTGGCTTGCTTTAGGAAGTATTTTGAGTTATGGAAGCTATTTAATACTTTCAGAACAATTTTATTTGTTGAGACCTAGATATGAGTACGGACTAGGAGTCTTTTCTTCGATTGTGTTAGTTGTTTCTTTGGGAATAACCAATCGAAATAAGATTATTAATGTTTTAAAATCAGTATTTTCAAGTTTACTCGTCTTTTATTTCCTTGCTTTTTCATTTATTTATGTAAGCAATTTAAAGCAACAGAATAATACATTTGAAGTTCAGAGTGCTATGCTAGGAAATAGTTTGAATAAGTATTTGAATGATAAAAACAATGTGGTCAATATTAATCGTTTTGTTGCTAATTCGCCTATTTATGAAAATGCGATCTCGGTCTATCCAATGATTAGTAGTTTAATTATGCCTAATACTAATGTTTCTTGGGATATGACGATGAGATTTAATGCAATCACAAAATTAAACGTTGATTTTAAACCATTTGATGCAACAACAGTAAATTCAGAGTATAAACAATTAGAAACAACAAAAATGTATGATGTTTATACCAAAGATAATGAACTCTTTGTAGTGATGAAATGATAAATTATATTTTATGAAAGCAGATTTTTTCTGCTTTTTTTGTTAAAATGAAACTGACATTATTGGAAATTACAAGGAGAAAAATATGATTCTAGTAACAGGTGCAAATGGTCAACTTGGAACTGAGCTTCGTCACCTTCTTGATGAACGTAACGAAGAATATGTAGCAGTAGATGTGGCAGAAATGGACATCACTGATGCTGCCAAAGTAGATGAAGTTTTTGCGGAAGTAAAACCAACCTTGGTTTATCACTGTGCTGCTTACACAGCTGTTGATGCTGCTGAAGATGAAGGTAAAGAGCTTGACTATGCTATCAACGTGACAGGTACTGAAAATGTCGCTAAGGCTGCTGAAAAACATGGTGCAACGCTGGTTTATATTTCAACGGACTACGTTTTTGATGGTGAAAAACCAGTAGGTCAAGAGTGGGAAGTTGATGACAAACCAGATCCACAGACAGAGTACGGCCGTACAAAACGTATGGGTGAAGAACTAGTCGAAAAACATGTGTCAAACTACTATATTATCCGTACTGCGTGGGTATTCGGTAACTATGGTAAGAACTTTGTCTTCACCATGCAAAACCTTGCTAAGACTCACAAGACACTCACAGTTGTTAATGACCAACATGGTCGTCCAACTTGGACACGTACTTTGGCAGAATTTATGACTTATTTGGCTGAAAACCGTAAGGACTATGGTTACTATCACTTGTCAAATGATGCAGCAGAAGATACAACTTGGTACGACTTTGCGGTTGAAATCCTCAAAGACACTGATGTTGAAGTGAAGCCTGTAGATTCAAGTCAATTCCCAGCTAAAGCTAAACGCCCTCTTAACTCAACAATGAGTTTGACTAAGGCTAAGGCAACAGGGTTTGTCATCCCAACATGGCAAGATGCTTTGAAAGAGTTTTACAAACAAGAAGTGAAATAAGAATACTTAATGAGCTTTTTAAGTTAAAAGAGAGAACGTGTGTCATGCTGTTCTCTCTTTTTTCATTGAGAATATGATATAATTAATGGAATATAGTTATCGAAAGAGAGTGAAATAATTGAAAAAAGTAACTGCCCAAAAGGTATTTTTCTGGAATATTTTAGGAAGTATGTCTTCAGCTGCTGTTTCAGTTATACTTCTTTTTATTGTTACACGTGCTTTAAATAGTGCTTCAGCGGATACCTATAGTTTTGCCTATGCGATTGCGAATCTCTTTGTTATTGTAGCAAGTTTTCAAGTTAGAGATTTCCAAGCAACAGATATAAGAGAGAAGTATTCTTTTGATACTTATTTCGTAACAAGGATTATTTCAAACGTTGCAATGGTTCTTCTTTTAGTGACGTATTTAATTTTTTATACAAATACTCACTCAAATCTAGGGATAATTTTTTGGGTATCTTTTTTCCGTGTTAGTGAAGCTTTATCGGATGTTTTTCAAGGATTATTTCAGCAGAAGGAACGTTTGGATATTGCCGGGAAATCACTGTTTTTGAGAAATACTATTTCAACAATTGTATTTGCTTTAACTCTAGTCATCTCAAAAAATCTATTGTGGTCCGTGATTTCACAAACTATTAGTTCATTTGTTTTTATTGCTCTATTCGATTACCCTCATTCAAAGTTCTTCCATCGCTTAAATCTTATGAGTGTTAAGCCGAGTAATATTATCAATGTATTGAAAGATTGCTTACCTTTATTTATTAATGCTTTTTTGTTGGTCTCAATTTATAATCAGCCTAAATATGCTTTGAATGATATTTTTAATCAAGGTTTGATTGGAAATGGTGTTCAGCGAGATTTTAGTATTTTGTTTACACCAATATTTGCAATGAATCTTATGATTGTATTTCTTAGACCGATGATTACGCAACTTGCAGTCTTTTTAGAAGAAAAGAAGATTTCTCATTTTGTCACTTACAAGAATAATCTCTTCAAGATTTTATTTGGAACTTGTACATTAATATTTCTAATTGGTGCTTTTATAGCCATTCCAGCTTTGGATATTGTATATGGGACTAACCTTAAACAGTATCAGACTAGTTTTGTTGTTTTGTTGCTTGGAGGAATTGCAAGTACTTTTTCAACTGTATGTGATAACATTTTGACAATATTTAGGAAACAACATTTTTTAGTTATTTCCTTTATTGTAGGCTATATTGTGTCAATCTTAACTGCCAAGCCTCTAGTGTCGAAATTTGAAATTTTTGGAGCCTCATTATCATTTCTTTGTGCGATGATAGCATGGCTACTTGCTTCTCTAGTAATTTATTTTGTAACAAATCCATATACAATCTTTAGAAGGAAAAAATAATTGACATGAAATTTTCTATCATTATTCCAGCATATAATGTGGCAGATTATTTAGAAAACGGTGTAGAGAGTATTCTTAAACAAACATATGATAATTATGAAGTTATAATTGTAAATGATGGTTCAACAGATGAGACAGGTAAAATAGCTGATGATTTGTCATTACAATTTAAACAAATTAATGTAATTCACCAATCTAATGGAGGTGCTTCAAAAGCTCGTAATACAGGGATGAAAGAAGTTGTTGGTGATTATATTTTATTTTTAGATGGTGATGATTTTTGGAGTGATATCTACTTTTTAGATCAGGTTGCTAGTGAACTAAATAAGCAACTAGTAGATGTTGTTATTTTTGGTTATAGTTATTACTATGATAATGAAATTAAAGAGATTCCAGTTTCTCGTTTAAACGACTTAATCGAAGCTACTAATTTTGGATTATTCAATGGTCCTAATTGGAATAAATGTATTTCTAAGGAATTAATTAATAAAGAGTTAAGTTTTCCTGAAGATTTGGTCTCTGAAGATAGTTTGTACTGTTCATCAATAATGAAGATGATGGAAAGTTTTTCTGTAATTAATAGCACTCAGTACATGTATCGTCAGAACAGAGTTGGAAGTTTAACAAATGTAGTGAAAGAAAGAAATGTATTAGATACTCTTAAGGGAATTAGTAGAGGTTTATCTGATGAAAAGTCATTATCTGAAGTTAAACGTAAAGCCCTAAACACCTATTTTACAATTTCTTATATTTCAATTCTTCCTTACGCTAGGCCATATTTATTTAACCAAGAAATACGTGATTTGTTAATTCAATATAAGTATTTGTTGAGAAATTCAAGTCATATAAACAACAAATCATTTAAAATGACAGGTATCTTTGCTTCGATTTTGGGAATTAATATCTCAACAAGGTTATTTTCTCACCTTCTGAAATTTTATAAAAAATAATAGATAGAAAGTATAATATGTCTAATCCAACCGTTTCAGTCATAATTCCTGTATATAACGCACAAGAGGGAATTAAACAATGCCTGGATTCTCTTCTAAATCAATCATTTACAGATTTTGAGATTATTCTGTTAAATGATGGCTCTACAGATAATAGTTTAGAAGTTATTAAAAAGTATGCAGCTGATAATGATTTTATCCGAGTAATTGATAAAGAAAACGAGGGAGTTGCTAAAACCAGAAATAAGGGTATACAACTTGCTAATGGAAAGTACATTGTATTTATCGATAATGACGATTTTGTTGATTCAGATTATTTAGAGCGTTTTTATAATGAAATAGATCAAGAACAACTAGATATTGTTCTTGGTGGTTATAAGCGTGTTAATCAGGAAATGAAGACGCTTTTTAAACAAGATTTAACACAATCTGAATGGTCTAAGTATATAGTCGTTGCACCTTGGGCACGTATTTATCGAACTTCGTTTTTAACAGATAATAATATCCAGTTCTTTGATTATCCAATAGGTGAAGATGTTATCTTCACTTTGACTGCTTACAATCTAACAGAAAGAATTAAAATAATTGATTATAATGGCTATAATTGGTTTTTTAATGAGAAGAGTATATCAAACACATCTCAAAGAGGGTTTAATCCGAATATAGATATTGTGTATTTCTTGAGTCACTTGCTTCAAGTTGCTGGTGATTCAAAATATATTCGCTATTTTATTAAACGATATTACATATGGTACTTACTCTTTTCTGGAAGAGCAGCTTCAAGTTCATCGTTTATGGATCAATATAGAAGAATTAAGCAATGGATTTCTAAAGAAAATCTTGATTCAAATTTAACACCATTATCATCTGAGATAACTGGAGAAAGAATTCAAACAGTTATTTCTGTAATGGCTTTTAGAACTTTGGAACGCTTAAGATTAGTTTCACTGTTTTCGATATTTTACTGTAAAGGAAAGGAGAAGTAGTTGAGAGTTTTAATGATAATTCCTGCCTACAATGAGGAGGAAAGTATTTTCGACACGGTAACGAGTATCTTGAATTACCGCAAGAAAGTTGATTTTGATCTGGACTATGTTGTTATCAATGATGGATCAACAGATAAGACAAAACAAATTCTGGAAGAGAATCATTTTAATGCGGTTAATCTCGTGATGAATCTTGGAATTGGCGGTGCAGTTCAAACAGGATATAAATATGCACTAGAGCATGACTATGATGTAGCAGTTCAATTTGATGGCGATGGCCAGCATGATATTGAATCCTTGTCAGATTTGCTAGAACCAATTCGAAAAAATGAAGCAGACCTAGTTATTGGTTCTCGCTTTGTTGGTGATGTTAAGTCTGAATTTCAAACAACTTTTATGAGGCGCTTCGGAATTAGTGTTATTTCCAACCTTATCAAATGGACAACTGGACAAAGAGTTTTAGATACAACTTCGGGGTACCGTTTGGCTGATAAAGATGTTATTAAACAGTTCGCTAAGCGTTATCCAATCAAATATCCAGAACCAGAAACCATTGTTCATATTTTGAAACGTAAATATCGAGTTGTTGAACGACCAGCAAATATGTTTGAACGTACTGGTGGTGTTTCTTCCATTACGCCAATTAAATCGATTCGATATATGCTTGAAGTGTGTTCGTCGATTGTTATTGCAGCCTTTATGAGGGAGAGTGAATAATGTCAGTTTTATCTATTGTGATGTTGGTAGCTTCCATCTTTTTCCTTTATCTAGTCATTAGAAATATCAATAAGAACAATATCTTATTTGAACAGGCCTTCATGTGGATTGTCATCAGTCTGGTAATGATTGTTATTTCGATTTTTGATGTTATTCCAGTTTATTTTGCAGGATTACTTGGATTTGAACTGACTTCGAATTTTTTGCTGTCGCTTGCTATCTTTTTCTTATTGGTCATCGCTTTCCTACAAACCATGACTTTATCGAAACAAAAAGAGCAGATTAAACATTTAGTTCAGGAATTATCTATTCTAAAAAGTCATGTAGAAGAGAAAGAGGAAAAGAATGAATGATAATCATACTTGGGTAATTTGCGCTTATGGAGAAAGTGATTATCTTGAAGCCTGTATTCAATCTTTAAAAAATCAAACTCTTTATTCTCAAATTATCTGTTATAGTTCAACGCCACTTGATTCGATTAAGGAGCTTTGCCAGCGTTATGATATCCCATTTTATACTAAACAAGGTGGGGGGATTGGTAAGGATTGGAATAATGCCATTTCTTTTGTAGGAACAAAATATGCTACTATCGCCCATCAGGACGACTACTATGAGCCAAGATATGCAGAAAAAGTATTGGCCAAGATGGAAAAAACTAGTGATGTTCTAATCGGATATTCTGATTATTTTGAAGAAAAAAATGGTCTTAAGATCCCTGCAAATACAAACCTCAAGATTAAAACCTTGATGCTAAAAACAATGAATCTTTTTCCTAGTAGTCATTTTTGGCGTAACCGCGTAATGGCCTTTGGTAATCCAATTTGTTGTCCAGCTGTCACCTATAACCTTGAAAAATTGAAGAATTTCTATTTTGATGAGGGAATGAAGGTCAGCCTTGATTGGTATGCTTGGTATAAGATTAGTGAATACAAGGGACGTTTTGTTTATGTGTCAGATAAGCTAATGTGTCACCGAATTCATGAGGAATCTGAGACTTCTAAGACTATTGCTGATAATACTCGTAGTAAAGAAGATTTGTATATGTACCAACTTTTTTGGCCAAAATGGATAGCAAATATTCTTATGAAACAGTATGTAAAAAGTCAGAAGACGAATGGGTAACTATAGTTGTTATTACGAGAGTGAGAGAATGAAAAGTAAAAGCAGATTTTATTATTACATCATAGTTGTTTCTATACTGTATGGTTTTCAGTATTATATTAATAACAAAATCACACCTGTGGGAGATCAGACAGCATTCTTAAATTATGCAAGGGAATTTCACTATAATTACCTTGAATTTGGAATTAATCGTTATCTTACTTGGAGTAGCCGGTTACTGATTGAATCTGCAACATTATTCTTTTCAGTACATGATAAGTTATTTATATTAGCGTCTATTATTGCAAGTTTCTTTTTGCTTTTGCCTAGTAAGAAACTTAGTCCTAATTTACCTTGGATACCTGGACTCTTCATTTTTATTTTTTTACCAGCAAGTGAATTTTTAAGCGCAGGTTCTATTCCTACATATATTAATTATGTATTTCCAGCATCATTTCTTTTGTTCTCTCTGTATTATCGTTACTCAGATAAGTGGTGGGTTCAATGTATAGCGTTCTTATCTTTTGTTTTTGCTATTATGAATGAGCAGTTAGCAGTCTATGCTTTTTTATGGATTGTTTTCGAATTAATAAGAGATTGGAAAGTTATTACATTTAGGTATAGAAATATATTGTATGGGTTGGTTTCATTGACAGGAATTCTCTCTGCAAAATTCTCTCCTGGAAACACATTGAGGTTTGAAAAAAATGTGGAATCTTGGTTTCCAAATTTTGTCGACTTGAACCCACTCCAAAAAATAGGGTTAGGAATTTTGGAAACTGGAGATGGTATATTTTCAGTATCTTTCGAGTTTATTTTTGTATTTTTGATAGTTTTAGTAGTTTTGTCGTTTTATAAAAAGAATTTTATTTCACTGATTCTGTCATCTTTTACCCTATTTGCTATTTTAAGTCAGAAGTTTGAGTGGAGAAATATTTTATTTACACTTTCTAGTGTTAGTAAAGTTGCTAGAGAGAGTGGCACCTTTGAATACAATGTTGTATATTTTGGAGCGGTGATTTATAATATCGTTTTATTTATGATGGTGATGTATTCTCTATGGGCTCTTTCTAAAGTTTCAGATAGGTTATGGATTGTATACTTATTCGGGATAGGTTTAATTGGGCGTTTGCTGATTTCATTTTCACCTACGCTTTATGCTTCAAGCACCAGAACGTATTTACCTATAATGCTTAGTCTATTTATTATTACTTGTTATTTTTTGAATGATGTTTATATTCATTTTAAACGGTCCAAAGTTATCAAGTAAAAGCAGAGTTATTCTGCTTTTTTCTTTGCCTGTAGTAAGGGGATTTTTTCTTCAAACTATAGTATAATTAAAGCGGTATACACTTTCAAAATAAGATACTCTTTCTTTGAAAGATTGGATTTAATAGTTATTATTATTTACTAATTTATATTTTCTTACAAAAAATGGATGGAAAAATGACTAATTTAATATCAGTAGTTGTAACATGTTACAACCATGAAAATTATATTGAACAATGTTTACGAAGTATTTTTAAACAAACTTATCGAAATATTGAGTTGATTGTTCTTGATGATGGATCGACAGATAACTCCTCAGAAATTATTAAGGAAGTTCTGAAAGAGTCACCTTTCGTGACGACATTTGAATCGCATGAAAATATTGGTGTTGTAAGAACACGTAATAAAGGACTTATTCTTTTAAATGGGGACTATTTTTTATTTGTAGATAGTGATGATTTTTTGGATGAAACCTATGTAGAAGAATTATATGAATGTGCGATTAATCGTCAAGCGGATATAGTTTATTGTGATTTATTCAATTTTGAAAAAAATGAGGTCTATCTAAAAGCTCAAGAATTTGGAATACATAGCATACTGGTATCGAACTATATTTCAAATTGTTCTTTAGTAAAAAAAGCCATATTAAAGGGTACCTATTATGATGAAACACTTTCAGGGAAGAAACTTGAAGACTATGATTTTTTCTTGAACCTTATTATTAATAATGGTGCAAAGGCTGTTTACCAACCTAATGCAAAATTAAATTATCGTGTCTTTGAAAAAGATTCGATTTCAAAAAGGGATTCAGTACGCTACCATTTTGAAATCTATCTTGAAGTTCTCGAGAAGTATCTTGATAAGTTACCACATGAAATCTATCAAGCGGTTAGTGAAAACTTAATGATTTTGGAGAGTCGTATAGATGATTTGATAAAACATCACGATGATGTGACAGACTATGTTAATCGCTTGAAAAAAGAACGTGATCAACTTGAACGAAGAAAGTATACACAATCTAAGCAATTGAAGGATGCCCATAAAGAAATGGAGCTTATCCGAAGTTCACTGTCATATCGTTTAGGTAACGCCCTTATTACACCTATAAAGACAGCAGGAGTAATTGCGAAGAATCCAAAGGCTATTAAAAATTATTTGAGAGCTTTAAAAGTCAAAGTGATACAGTTACGTCGTCGAATGACACCTCTTAAGGTTCGCCAGTTACGACGTCTCAGAAATAGTCAACGTTCTGCCTTGTCGTATAATGGTAAGAAAGCGTTGGTTTATGTCATTTTTGAGTCTGAAGCTCGTCTTCAAGAATACAAATTACGTTTCTTGCAAGCCTTGGCTCCATTGGTAGATGATGTTATTGTAGTTGTCAATGGACAGCTTCACGATGATGATATTAATACCCTTGAGGCCTACGGTAAGGTTTTGACTCGTGATAACAAGGGATATGATACTGCGGCCTTTAGAGAAGGGATTTTTGCCTTTGGTAAAGACAAGCTTAAAGATTACGACCAGCTCCTCTTGGTGAATGATACTAACATTGGTCCGATGAGAGATTTGTCTCAAGTATTCCAGGAAATGGCTGACCAGCAGCTAGATTTCTGGGGAATTTCTTTTGGAGAAGAGCAAGAAGATGTTACTAAGGAGAATCCTTATGGCTACATTCCTAAGCATCTTCAATCTTATTTCCTAGTTATTGAAAAACTCATGCTAAACGATGATGACTTTTATGAGTACTGGACACACTTGACGGATACAGATTCTCGTGATAAAGCTATTGGTCGACATGAGACACGTTTTACCAAGCATTTTGCTGATTTAGGTTATCGTTATGATGCGGTTGTGCAAGAATACGAAGATTCTGCCATGTATATCCACCCGCTTAAGATGCTCAAAGCAGGTAGTCCTTTGGTGAAATACACGGCTCTGAAAAATTATGATGAAGACCAGTTCTTGTGGCAAGGTCTGGACCGTGATTCGGAAGTCCCTGACTTGTTAGAGTTTGTCGCAGAAGAAATGGATTACCCAGTGTCAATCTTGGAAGATATTGTAAATAAATTTAAGGCGGTTCCACGTGATCAATATATTCTATTGATTGATGGGGTTGAAAATATTATTCCGCAATGTACCCGTTACCGTGTCTTGAATAAGGCAGAGCAATTACGTAAGCATGGTTTTGCAGTCAAAGTTGTTAACCTATCTGATTTCCAACTATCGTTGGCTCAAAATGCTAATCACATCATTATCTATCGTTCACCAATATCACCTGAACTTTTGCGTCTCTGTCATTTGGCTAAGGAATATGGAAAGCCTGTCTTCTTTGATATTGATGATTTAGTCTTTGATACGGTTTATACAGATCAATTGAGTTATACGCAAGGGTTGAATTCGGTTGAAAAAGGAAACTATGATGCAGGTGTTCGAAATTATGGCTATATGCTAGAAAACTGTGATGGTGCCATTACTTCGACTAATCAGTTGCAGGAGGAGTTGTATAAGTACCAAAGTAAGGTTTTACTTAATCGCAACTTAGCTTCTGATGATTTAATCGCTATTAGTAGTCGATATATCAAAGATTACTCTCAAACATCTGACATTGTTAAGATTGGTTATTTCTCTGGTTCAATCAGTCATAATGAGAATTTCGAATTGATTAAACCAGCTATTAAGCAACTGCTTACAAAATATAGCAATGTACAGTTACATATTGTCGGGATTCTTGATATTCCAGAAGATATGAAGCCCTTTGAAAATCAAATTGTCACTCACGATTATGTGGACTGGGACAAATTGCCTTCCTTGATTAGTGAGGTTGATATTAACCTGGCACCGCTTGTGGATTCTATCTTTAATCGTGCGAAATCTGAAATTAAATGGATTGAAGCTGCCTTGGTCAAAGTACCAACAGTTGCGAGCAAGATAGGAGCTTTCTCAGATGCCATTGTTGACGGTGAAACAGGATTGTTAGCTACTGATGACCAGTGGTTCGAAAAGCTTGAAGACTTGGTTTTATATCCGGAACTAAGACAGAAAATTGCAGATGCTGCTTATCGGGCTGTTCTTGAAAATTGTACCTTAAGCAAGAAAGATGATATGGTGACTTATTTTGAACAGAATTAAAAAAATAAAAGTTGAAAATTTATTTTTCATCTTAGCGACGATTTTTATTTTCTCATTTATGTTTGTATTTCCAATTAATCGTGTGCCAGATGAAACAAACCACGCGCGTATGACTTGGGAGACCTTCCATAAACCAACCGAGACATCGTTTAAATGGATGGATGAGATTCCAAGTAATGATAAGGTTAAGTTAGCGGAATATAAACAGATTTTTGCTCAAAAGATTGATATGAGTAAAGAACCTTTTCAATTTGGTGTGAGTTTAAAAACAATCTCCTTTATTCCACAGCTGATAGGGATGACGATTGGAAGTTGGATTAGTCCCACAGTTGGAATGATTATCTATATGGGGCGTATCTTTAATGCACTGGCCTATATACTAGGAATTTACTTTTTAATACGTTATTTCAAGTATGGGAAAACATCCCTAATGTTTATTTCGCTGCTACCTATTATGGTTCAGCAAGCTTCATCACTTTCTTATGATGTGATGAACTACTTGGAAGTGATGTTGGCTCTTGGTTTTATCACCAATCTTGCCTATTCTAAACGTTTTACCACTCGTAATCTTATTCAAGTGATAGGTCTTGCGATTTTGCTTTTAGCGACTAAACCAAATAACATTCTAGTGTTGGGATTAATACCATTTGTACCGTTTAAGTTTGAAGGTGCCCTTGCCTTTCTAAATCGTCCAATGCAAGCAGTCAAGGCCTTTATTTCGAAATTTAAAGTAGTCTTCTATCTTCTCTTTATTGTGGGTGTTGTTGCGGTTCTTCAATTTTTGATGAAGAATCAGGGTGGTCTTCACCATTATGGAGACGTCTTGCGTAATACACTTTTCAATCCTGAGTTGAATGATAATTTGAATGGTATCTTGTCCCTTGGAATGTTTGGCTACCTTGGGAATCTTACCTTGCAAATGCCACTTTGGTTAATTTTCATTGACATTATGGTTTTGACTCTGTTATTCCTCTCAAGCAAGAAGGATTTCTTCACCAAAGATTTCGCAAATGCATCATGGATTCTCTTCTTATTAGAGATTTTAGCTGCAATCACAGTGATGTATATCCAGTGGACACCTCTTGTTCTTGGTAAGGGAGCTAATATATCAGTTGGTTCTCAAGGACGTTATTTTACGCCATTTATCATTCTTTTATTACCTCTAGTAGCTAATATGGCTAATATCGATTTATCTCGACATAAACGATTGAAAATAGCAACAGTGACTTTAGTAGCTAATTTCCTAGTTGCTATGTATTTGATTCTTTTCCATTACTGGGGGGTATTTGCATAATTTATGAGTAAAACAATTTTATTTATTTCTCCGACAGGAACCCTGGATAATGGTGCCGAAATTTCGATAGTCAATCTTATGAAATTTCTTGTGGAAAAAGGTTATCGTGTGTTAAACGTTTTCCCTGATTACAAGGTGCCATCTCAAGAGGAGTATCAAGCAGAACTTCAGAAAGCAGGAATTGAGACCTATGGTCTTTTGGCTGTCAAATGGTGGTGGGAAGAAGCACCAGGTGGTTCACCGGGTAATCATTTTTTGCGAGTGAAATCTTATAATAAGAATGTCAAAGATATTCGAAATATTATTGTAGATAACAAGGTAGACCTTGTTATTAGTAATACAGTCAATGTTTTTCAAGGTGCACTTGCTGCCACTTATGAGAAGGTCAAACATTTTTGGTTGATTCATGAATTTCCTGAGGGAGAATTTGGTTACTATAAAGAAAAACTTGACTTTATAGACAAGTTTTCTGATGAGATTTTTGCTGTAACAGGAGCTTTGACCGAGGATTTAGAAAGGCGTTTCCCAAATAGGAAGATTTATTCCTTTGCACCTTATACCCAAATTGAACCTAAAGAAGGGTTGGCAACTGAATCCAACATTCACCATCGTATCGTTTCAGTTGGTCGCTTGACTCAGAGAAAGAATCAGCTTGAGTTGATTAAAGCTTTTCAAATGCTTAATCTAGCAGGCACTGAACTTGTATTTTTAGGTGCATGGGATGAGGATTATAAACAACTCTGTGATGATTATATTGTAGAGCATAATTTGAAAAATGTTTCATTTATGGGATATTTAGATGATCCTTGGTCAGAGATTACTGATAAGGATTTAGCTGTTTTCCCGTCGAGTATGGAGACGTTTGGTCTGGTTTATGTAGAGTCTGTTTTAAATGGTATTCCAACGATTTTATCAGATAATGCGGGACATAAATCAGCCTTCGAGTATATGAATGAGCAAGGTCATATCTATCCTTTGGGTGACTTGGATACCTTAACTAGCATGATTTCAGAGGTCCTTGGTGGATTTGACCAAGAGAAACTTGAAGCAGTAAAAGCTGTTCCAAGTTTAAAAGAGAGATATTCTCTTGAGAGTGTCTATGCTAATATTACTGAAAAGATTGAGGACGATGAATTGCGTCATAAAAAAGTAAATCAGAAAGATATCGATTTTTTAAACAACCGAAAAGCACTAACGAAGAGTGTGAAATCTGCTGTAAAAAAATTATTTCAGCTTAAGAAAATAAATTAAGATAGAATATAGTTTTCCATGTCTATGGATAAAGAGGCCGTTTTTTGACGGCCTTTTTGCTTTACTCTTTCTGTCCAATCATGCAAAATACCTTCCAAAATGATATAATAAAGGCTACTATGTATAATTCTGTGTATTTGAGAGATGTGACGAATGGAGGTTAACTTTGAAGAATATTTTTATCATAGGTAGTAGAGGTTTACCTGCTCAATATGGTGGTTTTGAGACATTTGTTGAAAAATTGATTTCTCATAAGGTTTCACCTGCTATACGTTATCACGTGGCTTGCTTATCTGACGAAAGCACTGGCAACCATTTTGACTATAAGGGTGCGGATTGTTTTACGGTCAATCCTCCAAAGCTAGGTCCCGCGCGTGTCATAGCTTACGATATGATGGCTATCAATTATAGCTTGAAACTTATTAAAAAAGAGGGAATTCAATCCCCAATTTTCTATATTTTAGGAAATACCATTGGTGCCTTCATTGTTCATTTTGCTAAGAAAATTCAGTCCGTTGGTGGGATTTTGCTGGTCAATCCTGACGGTTTGGAATGGAAACGTGCTAAGTGGTCTAAACCTGTTCAAAGCTATCTCAAATACTCTGAAAAAGAGATGACAAAGTATGCGAACTTAATTATTTCTGATAACCGAGGTATTGAGACCTATATTCAAAATACCTATCCGTGGGCTAGAACTACTTTCATTGCTTATGGAACTGATTTATCTAAGACGACTTTGACTGCTGAGGATGACCTTGTTCGAGATTGGTATCAGGAATGGCAGACTCAAGAAAAAGATTACTATTTGATATTGGGTCGATTTGTTCCTGAAAACAATTACGAAACTGCGATTCGTGAATTTATGAAGTCCTCTACAGAGCGTGATCTTGTTATCATCTGTAATCATGAAGGAAATTCTTACTTTGATGAACTACGACAGATTACAGGATTTGATAAAGATAAACGTGTGAAGTTTGTTGGTACTGTCTATGATCAGGATTTGCTTAAGTATATTCGCAACCAAGCCTTTGCTTATATTCATGGACACGAAGTAGGTGGAACGAATCCGGGCTTATTAGAGGCCTTGGCTCAAACGGACCTCAACCTTATTTATAATGTAGACTTTAACCATCAGGTTGCTCAAGAGACTGCCTTGTATTGGAATAAAGAGGATGGGAATTTGTCTCAGCTTATCGATTCTGTAGATGGTCAAGTGTCATTTGAGGACTTTGGAAATGCTGCTAAAGCAAATATGAAAGAAAATTACACTTGGGAAAAAATCGTGGGTGAATACGAGGAGCTATTTTTATCATGAAAGTAACTATTCTCATGTCTACTTATAATGGCGAGAACTTTTTAGCAGAGCAAATAGAGAGTATTCAGCAACAGACTTATACTGACTGGACTTTGTTAATTCGTGATGATGGTTCTAAGGATAAAACGAGAGACATTATCAAACGTTTCGCTTCAGAGGATGATCGGATTGTTTTCATCAATCCTGATCAAACTGAAAATTTAGGTGTTATAAAGAGTTTCTTTACGCTTTTGAAGTATCAAGAATCTGACTACTATCTTTTCTCAGACCAAGATGATACTTGGTTACCTGAGAAGCTATCTCTTCAACTTGAGAAAGCAAGTCACTACCCATCTGATAAACCCCTTTTGGTATATACGGATTTAAAGGTTGTGAATCAAGATTTAGAGGTGCTTCATGAGAGTATGATTCGTACTCAGTCTGACCATGCCAATACGGAATTGGTTCAAGAAATGACAGAAAACACTGTTACAGGTGGAGTGTCTTTAATCAATCATGCTCTGGCTGAATTATGGACTGGTGAGGAAACGAACGAGCTTTTGATGCATGACTGGTATTTAGGTTTGCTTGCGTCAGCATTTGGCAATCTCGTTTATATTGACCAGCCAACAGAGCTTTACCGTCAGCATGCGGATAATGTCTTGGGAGCTAGAACGCTTCGGAAACGTATGCAGAATTGGATTCGCCCTCAGACCTTGTTCAACAAATATTGGAAGTTGATTAAGGCTAGTCAGAATCAGGCGGAACATCTTCTTTCTTTGCCCTTGAATGCTGAAAATAGGGAGTTGGTTGAAAACTTTGTGACTATTATGGACCAAGGATTCAGAGAGCGTTATCGTCGTTTGAAAACATATGGCTATCGTAAAAACAGGGCTTTTCATACCTTCGTATTTACGAGTTTGATTTTGACAAAATTCATGTATAAGGAGGACTAAATGAATTTCTTTAGTCAAAAAAATAGGATTTTACTTAAGGAACTGATTAAAACGGATTTTAAATTGCGTTATCAAGGTTCTTTTATTGGTTATCTTTGGTCTATTTTGAAACCTTTGATGATGTTTACAATCATGTACCTTGTCTTTGTTCGTTTCTTGAGATTTGATGACGGGACACCACACTATGCAGTAGGATTGCTTTTGGCCATGATTTTTTGGGGCTTTTTTACGGAGGCTACCAATATGGGGATGCTTTCTATTGTTTCACGCGGGGATCTCTTACGTAAATTAAACTTTCCGAAGCAAACAATCGTAATCTCATCTGTACTAGGGGCTGCAATTAATTTCTTGATTAACCTAGTGGTTGTCTTTGTATTTGCCTTAATTAACCATGTTCCAATCGGTTTCAATACTTTGGTTATCATTCCTCTCTTTATTGAGGTGTTGTTGATGGCAATGGGAGTTGCTTTTATTCTATCAGCACTCTTTGTTAAATACCGTGATATTGGTCCTATCTGGGAAGTTGTTCTTCAAGCTGGTATGTATGCAAGCCCGATTATCTATTCCATCACTTACCTTCTTCAAAGAAACCAGACGTTTGTTGCGAAGGTTATGATGTTGAATCCAATCGCTCAGATTTTACAGGATATGCGTCATTTTATTATCGATCCAGTTAACCCTAGAGGTTGGGATATTATTAATAATAAACTGATTGCTTTTGTTCCTTATGCGATTCCTGTAGTGATTTTTATCATTGGTTTCCTTGTCTTTAATCGAAATGCTAAACGATTTGCGGAGATTCTATAATGTCAAATAATATTGCTGTAAAAGTAGATCATGTAAGTAAGTATTTTAAATTACCAACTGAGGCGAGTCAGAGTTTGAGAACAACTTTAGTCAATCGCTTTAAAGGGATTAAAGGGTATACTGAACAACATGTCTTGAAAGATATTTCTTTTGAAGTTGAAAAAGGTGATTTTTATGGAATTGTTGGACGTAATGGTTCTGGGAAATCAACACTTCTAAAAATTATTTCTGAGATTTATGTTCCTGAAAAAGGTAAGGTTACCATTGATGGTAAGTTGGTATCTTTCATTGAGCTTGGGGTTGGGTTTAACCCAGAACTAACTGGTCGTGAGAATGTCTATATGAATGGTGCAATGCTTGGCTTTTCAACTGAAGAAGTAGATGCCATGTATGATGACATTGTAGACTTTGCTGAACTTCATGATTTCATGAATCAAAAGTTGAAGAACTACTCAAGTGGTATGCAGGTTCGTCTGGCCTTTTCAGTAGCTATCAAGGCTCAAGGTGATATTCTTATCTTGGATGAAGTCTTAGCCGTAGGAGACGAGGCTTTCCAACGTAAGTGTAATGACTATTTCATGGAACGTAAGCAATCTGGAAAGACAACTATCTTAGTTACCCATGACATGTCAGCAGTTAAAAAATACTGTAATAAAGCAGTTCTGATTGAACATGGTTTGGTAAAAGTGGTTGGTGATCCAGACGAAGTTGCTAACCAATATAGTTTTGATAATGCTGCTGGTCAAAAGGTTTCAAACGACGATGTTGTTGTTGAAAATCCTAAAATCACTGATTTACAAGTAAAACTCTTGAATGACAATATTATCAGTCCTGATCAAGATATTTCATTTGAGATTTCATATGATGTCAATGAGGATATTGAAACCTATATTGCATTTTCATTGACAGATATTGACCGTGGTATCTGGATATACAATGATAATTCTATGGACAATAAGACGAGTGGTTCTGGAAGAAAAACACTTACTTACAAATGTAGTCTTTCCCATCTTAATAATATCAAGCTCAAGCTTCAGGTTTCTGTTCGAGATAAGGAGGACCAGATGATTGCTTTTGCTGATTCAGATAACTCACCAATTATTCTCTTGAATCGAAATGATATTGAAGATGACGATAAGTCTGCTAAAGATTCTGCAACTGGTATGGTTCAGAGAAATGGAAAATGGGAGATTCGAGAATAAATGAAACGTCTCTTATTGTATGTTCATTATAATAAGTACGACGAATTAAGTGGTCATGTGCTCTACCAATTGGAGCAACTTCGACCCCTTTTTTCTAAACTTATTGTGATTTCAAATAGTCAACTAACGGAATCGGCAACATTAACTCTCAAAGAGCTTGGCATAGATGAAGTTATCCAGAGAGAGAATCTGGGCTTTGATTTTGCAGCTTGGAGAGATGGTATGGCTCATGTTGGATTCGAACATTTAACAGACTTCGATTCGGTTACACTAATGAATGATACTTGCTTTGGTCCTCTTTGGGATATAACTGACATCGTTGAAGAATTTGAAAAGCGCCCGAATGTTGACTTTTGGGGGATGACGAATTTTAGAAAGACTAAATATTTCGATGAGCATCTGCAAAGTTATTTTATGTTTTTCAAGAAGCATGTTGTTGCTTCAGAAGCCTTTCAGAAATTTTGGACTTCTATAAAGACTTTTACCGATGTTCAAGATGTTATTGATAATTATGAAACTAGGGTTACAAGTGTTCTTCTTGAAGCTGGTTACCGTTATGATGCTGTCTTTAATACCATTGCTGAAGAGGCAGGAGATTTAATTCACCCTGATTTTTCTTATTATAGGCCAATAAGTACTCTTGAGCATAAGGTACCGTTCATTAAACTAAAAGCATTTACTGATAATGAAAAAAAAGGAAGACTACTTTTAGATTATCTTGCTAATCTATCAACATATCCGGTAGCTCTAATCAAGTCTCATCTTAACAGCTATCATTCCCCTGATAGCTTAGTGATTTTAGATGAGAAAATCATCGAACCTTCTTTTAAAAGATTTAGCAAGCATGAGTATCGTATGGCAATCCATGTGCACATTAGCGATCTTGAGAGACTGAAAGTATTCTTAGATAGAAAGTTATCTGCTTTCTATTATTTCACCCTATCAGGCCATTTAGATAAAAATCAGGTTGAGAATAACTTATTAAATAGTTTTGATAAAGATAGATTTCAGATAGTCTCACAAAAGTTTGATAATCATTATCATGCCTTGGTTTCTTTGGCATCTCAGCTTAGCGAGTACGACTTTATTGGGCATTTTCACACAGCAGACTTTGGAAATGAGGGTAAGCTTGTTGATGAAGCTACAAGACTTGCTCTAATAGATATGTTACTAGATGAAGAGAAGGTATCATCAATCTTTGCAGATTTTCCAGAGGTTGGACTTGTGTTTGCTGATTTGTCGAAGGAGCTCTATTGGACGGATGCAATTGGTACTTTAAATCAAAATCAGGCGGCTAAACTAGATAACGAGTGTCAAAAAACAATCAAAAATTCGCTTCATGTTTTTCAAGGATCTATGTGGCTGTCAAAAGATTTTCTGGAAAAAATTATTCTAAAGGATAAGCGCATTTTCTATAATTCTGACGAAAATAGTCTCCCTTATCTTTTCTATCGAAAAGCTTGGGATGTAGGAATTGATTATCGTATTATTTCTTCCGAAAAAATATCTTTTGCAGAACGTTATAAGCTCCATATTATTCAAATGTCGCAGGTAGCAGAACCTATTTCTCTAACGGAAAAGTTTTCAGCATACAGGAAAGCTTTGTTAAAAAAGTTGGGTTTAAATAAATCCTCAGCTGTGTAACTTCCCCCTCCCACTTACGAATAGGTAAGTAGGAGGTTTTTTCTTATGTATAGTATTGTATCTGAGGAGGCGGGGCTTTTGCCTCGTGAGCGACTCTTACAGAAGGGAGCAGAGGTTTTATCGGACCAGGAGTTGTTGGCGATAGTGCTGCGAACAGGGACCAAGTCTGAGTCGGTCTTATCTATGGCCAATCGTATTTTAACAGGGATGACGAGTTTGGCGGATTTGTCTCGTTTGTCCCTGAATGAGCTACAGGAAATTCCTGGTATTGGGCGTGTGAAGTCTATTGAGCTGAAGGCTATGGTGGAGTTGGCTAAGCGGATTGAGAAGGCTGAGTTGGCTCGTTCCGAGCAGATTATGTCCAGTCAGCAGGTGGCGCGTCGTATGATGTTGGATATTGGCGACAAGCCTCAGGAGCATCTGGTGGCTATCTATTTGGATACGCAGAATCGTATTATTCAGCAGAAGACAGTCTTTATTGGTGGTGTTCGCCGTTCGATTGCCGAGCCACGTGAGATTTTACATTATGCTTGTCATCTGATGGCGACGTCCTTGATAGTGGTTCACAATCATCCTTCGGGTGAGGCCTATCCGAGCCGAAATGATATTGATTTTACGCAAAAAATTAAGCGGTCTTGCGATGATTTGGGAATTTGTCTGCTTGATCATATTATTGTTGGAAAATCAACATATTATTCTTTTCGTGAGGAGAGGGAGGATTTTGAGCTTTAAGTAGAGTCTATAAGTTAAAGACACAAGAAAAGCAACTGAGTGTAGTCTCAGTTGCTTTTAAAGTTCGTTTACAACGTATTCAAAGAGTTTGAGGTCTTCTTCACGCTTGTGTAGGAGAAGTTCTGGATGCCACTGAACACCAAGGTAACGAAGGTCTGGGGTGTTTGATTCAACAGCTTCGACAGTATTATCCTCAGGGTCGCGCGCAATAACACGGAGGTCAGAGGCCAAGTGCTTAATACTCTGATGGTGGAAAGAGTTGATAGAGGTCTCTAGGCCGTAAATCTCCGCTAACTTACTGTTTTCGTCGATAATCATTTCGTGGTAAAGGTAATCGGAAGGCTTATCCTGCCAGTGCCTTTCAATATCTTGATGGAGACTGCCACCAAGGGCAACATTCATGAGTTGTGTTCCACGACAGATTGAAAAAATCGGTTTTTTTTGTTTGGTAGCTTCTTCGATTAAGGCCATCTCAAAGAGATCACGCTCGAGGAAAAAGTCATCGTCACTGGCATGATTTTCTTCGTTGTAGAATTTAGGGTCAACGTTTTGACCGCCGATGAGGATAAGCTTGTCAATCATGGAGATATAGTTTTTAGCCTCCGAAGGATCAGATACTGGTAGAAGGATTGCTAGACCACCAGCTTTTTGAACTCCTTCTACAAAACCAGATGGGGCATAAGACCAGTTGATATCTTCATGGGCTGGATTAGGTCTTACATTGGCTGTGATACCTATAATTGGTTTAGTCATTGTTTCTCCTTGCTTTTTCTTCTTCTTTCATGAAATAGAGTAGAGTTTGTAGCTCACTAGTCAGGTCTACGTATTGGAGAACCACGTGGCGTGGAAGATTGAGGTTGACTGGGGAGAAGCAGAGGATGCCTTCGATTCCAGCATCAACCAAAAGCTCAGCCACCTCCTGTGCCTTGACTGATGGTACTGTCAGGATGGCCGTTTTAATATCTTCCTGGGCAATCTTGTCCTTGATTTGAGAGATACCATAGATAGGAATATTGTCTTCAGTCTGGCTTCCTACCAGTTCGTTATCGTCTGTATCAAAAGCCATAACCAGCTGCATGCGGTTACGTTCTTGAAAACGGTAGTGAAGAAGAGCACGTCCGATATTTCCTACTCCTACAAGGACTACCTTAGTTGTCGCATTATCATTAAGGAGTTCTGCGAAAAATGTCATCAGCTTACTAACGTCATAACCAAAACCACGACGACCTAACTCACCAAAATAGGAGAAGTCACGACGCACTGTAGCAGGATCAATTCCAATTGCTTCAGCAATTTGTTTGGAACTTGCTTTGTCGATATTTTCACGATGGAATCGTTTGAAAATTCGATAATAGAGAGAGAGACGTTTAGCAGTAGCGTTTGGAATGTTTTTCTCAAATGTCATTGATCGCATTTCCTTTCTTCAATTAGTATGATTCTCTTATATTTTAAGAAAAGTTTGTGAAAATTGCAACAAAATAGTGTAGATGAGGCGATATAAAAAACCTATCACATGGATAGGCTATTTCTATGTAGTAAGAAAAAATTTAGACTTCTTCTTGCTCAAAAACTTGACGGTCAACCAAACTCTGCATCAAGAAGTAGAATTTTTCTTGCAAGATGTGATGATCTTCATTTTTAAAGATATTAACGTTACGAAGGCCAGATTTGTCTGTGATTGACAATTTGAAACCTGTCAAATCTTTGTTAATAGTGATCTTTAGTGGGAAACCTTCACCTGAGTTAGGCACTTTTTCGAGTAGACGGTGTAACTCGTAGTTACCGATTTTATTTTGTACAAAAGTTGTATCACGAAGGGTGAATTTTTTGACATTAGGGCTGATAGTGTAACGGTATTTACAGTTAGTCAAATGAATGCTTTTTTCAAATGCCATGTTAGTCTCCTATGATTTGATTAAGTTTTTCTGCTAGGGCTTGGAGTTCTTCAGCGGTATTTTCCTCTGATAAACTAATTCGGATGGCTGTTTTTAACTTGTCAGAATCCTTACCATAGAGGGCCTGGATGACGTGGCTAGGGTCAACAGTTCCAGCAGTACAAGCAGAACCCGTTGAAACAGCAAAGCCAGCTAGGTCTAACAAGGTTAAGAGAGGGCCATTTTCCTTACCAGGAAAACTGATGTTGATGACGTGAGGTAGGCTAGATCCTCCATCATTAATTTCATAAGGAACGGTAAGGGTATCTAGAAAGACCTGACGAATCTTTTCAACATGCTGGTAATTGTCTTGGTAGTGGTCACTAGCATGCTTGTAAGCTGCGGTCATACCTGCAATACCGACCAGATTTTCAGTGCTGGCACGACGTTTTTCCTCTTGTTCACCACCATGGAGTAGGTTGTCAAAATGCAAATCGTTATGATAGAGCAGGCCGACACCTTTAGGTCCATGGAATTTATGGGCACTGATTGAGAGAAAATCGGCGCCAAGTTCTTCTGGGTGAATTGGAAGTTTTCCTGCAACCTGAACAGCATCCACGTGGAAAGCAGCCTGGTGATTGGCGAGTAGGTCACCAATTTCCTTGATAGGAAGCAATTGGCCGGTCTCGTTATTGGCATACATGACAGAAACCAGAATAGTATCGTCACGTAGGACATCAGCAATTTGTTGAGCAGTAATGACTTGATTTTCTGGTTGAATATAGGTTACTTCAAAACCAAAACGCTCTTCCAAGTAGGCCATGGTGTGAAGGACAGAGTGGTGTTCAATAGCAGTTGTAATCAGGTGCTTACCATTAGCTTGGTTGGCTAGGGCATAACCTTTGATAGCTGTATTGTTTCCTTCAGTCCCACCAGAGGTGAAAATGAGTTTTCGAGCAGGAACTTGAAATTGCTTGGCCATTTCTTCACGAGCCTCACGGAGTTCCTTAGAAGCCTTGCGGCCATAAGCATGTAGGCTGGATGAATTTCCAAAAGTTTCAGTCATGACATGTGTCATCGCTGAGATAGCAGCAGTATTCAAAGAAGTCGTTGCTGCATTGTCCAAATAAACCATAAATTAGTCCTCGTTGGCAGTATATGCAAAGAGTGGGCTAAGTGGTTGACGTTCAAAGATACGAGTAATAGCGTTAGCGATCAGCTCACTTGCTGAAAGGTATTTAACGTTTGTAGGCACTTTTTCTTTAGTCGCAACTGAATCTGTTACCAAGATTTCTTTAATTGGAGTAGCGTTGAGGACTTCGGCAGCACCTCCTGCAAAGAGACCGTGACTAGCAACTGCATAGATGTCTTTAACGCCACCACGTTCAAGGATTTTAGTAGCTTCAGCAAATGTTTTACCAGTATTGAGGATATCATCAACCAAGATTGCTGTTTTTCCTTCAACCTCACCAATGATGTAGCCTTCTTCACGTTCTGAATCATCTTGGGCGTAGTCAATGATAGCGATTGGTGCATCAAGGTATTCCGCCAAGCTACGAGCACGTTTAACACCTGAGTTTTTAGGGCTAACAACGACAACATCACTTCCTGTGAATCCTTTTTCGTTGTAGTATTCAGCAAACAAAGGCATTGTGAAGAGGTTATCTACTGGGATGTCGAAGAAACCTTGAACTTGGACAGCGTGAAGGTCAAGTGTCAAGACACGATTGACACCAGCTTTAACCAGCATATTGGCAATCAATTTAGCAGTGATTGGTTCACGTGAAGCAGCGATACGGTCTTGACGTGCATAACCAAAGTAAGGCATCACTACGTTGACAGAGTTAGCACTGGCACGTTTGCAGGCATCAATCATGATGAGCAATTCCCAAAGATGGTCGTTAACAGGGTTGCTTGTAGATTGGATGATATAAATATCGTCCCCACGAACAGACTCTTCAATATTGATCATGATTTCACCGTCAGAAAATTGACGTGAAGATACTTTGCCAAGTGGCAATCCGGTAGCCTTAGCAATTTTTTCAGCAATTTCTGGGTTTGAGCTGAGCGAGAACAACTTCAATTGTGGGTTTGCTTTTTGATGTACCATGACGATGGTGACTCCTTTAAAAAAATAAGATGCGAAGCCCAATTAGGGCTATTGTAATAAAACTACAGATGGTTCTATTTTAGCAAAAAAAAGTAGAAATTTCAGCATTCAGAAAGCGATATTGATGAAAATTGACGGACCATAAATCGCTGAATCGTTTTTGTATGCGTTTTTAGACAGGTGAGAGCGATTATGGAAGTTGCCACAAGTACCAAATTGTCTTTGCATATATAAAAAAGACAAGGGTTAATCCTTGTCTTAAAATGAAGTAAATGGTTTTTATAGACGTTTTTCACGGTGGAAAGTTCGCCTCAGAACGTATCAAAAATGACTAGCGGAATTTCTATAAACTCACATTTCACCAACTAGTCTTTATCTCGCTTTAGGGTGGCTACAAAGCGTGCAACCTTACTCTTGGCATACTTAAAGTCAATATTATTTTCCTTAAGAAAGGCATCGAAGTCGTCTTTACCTTTCTTGGCATCTGAAACTTCCAACTCAAGCTCATAGTCTTTCTTATCAGCATAGACATTGACATCAAGTGCCATGAGACCAATATTGGTCTGGTATTCACGTCGGGTTGTGGTTAAATGTCCGAGGATGGTTAGGTCTTCTAACTTAACACCACGTTCCAGAAGAATGGACTTGATTTGGCAATCAGGGAAGTTAAGAGACTTGGTCATAGCCTTAGCATCTGCACAGTCCATGGTGACGTTGTATTCCATATTTCCGATCTTTTCAGGAATTTTCAAAGTCAGCTCACCATGAGTGGGAAGGGTTCTGATACGCAAAGACAACTTTTTATTCCTCATGTCACTTTGGGGTGTGTCGATGTAGTAGTTGGTTTGCGTAACAGGTGTTACATGGGAGAAAAGCACTGCTAAACGATTATACTCGTCTTTGGTGAGCAGAGTCTTGTACTCTATCTCTAAATGGTTCATGTGTGTCCTCCCTTGTTCTTTTAAATGTGGTATAATGTAACAGATTGTATTTATTTTATAAAAAACTAAAGCTTTTGACAAGGAGGAGTCCTATCTTGACCATGGATTGGGAAGAATTTCTAGACCCCTACATTCAGGCCGTAGGTGAGCTCAAAATTAAGCTTCGAGGTATTCGTAAACAATTTCGTAAGCAAAATCGTCACTCGCCCATTGAGTTTGTGACGGGACGTGTGAAGTCAGTGGCTTCCATTGAAGAGAAGATTGCCCTACGTGGACTGTCTGTTGAAAATTTAGCAAAGGATATGCAAGATATTGCAGGACTCCGAATAATGGTTCAATTTGTTGATGATGTGGACGAGGTTTTGGGGCTTCTGCGTCGCCGTAGTGATATGACCATAGTCTCAGAGCGTGATTATATTAGGAACCGTAAACACTCGGGTTACCGCTCTTACCATGTTATCGTGTCTTATCCTGTTGATACCATTGATGGTCGCAAGGAAATCCTTGCCGAGATTCAAATTAGGACTTTGGCCATGAACTTTTGGGCCACCATTGAACATTCCCTTAATTATAAGTATCAGGGAAATTTTCCAGAGGAGATTAAACTTCGCTTGGAAACTACGGCACGCATAGCCTATCAACTTGATGAAGAGATGCGTAAGATACGTGATGATATTCGAGATGCTCAGTTGCTCTTTGATCCAATCAACAGAACTTTGAAAGATAGTGTAGGAAATAGTGATGACACAGATGAAGACCTTTTCTGATAAGATGAAGGTAGCTATTATTGCTAATGGCAAACCCCAAAGCAGGCGTGTTGCCTCAAAACTTTTTAATACCTTTCGAGATGATCCTGATTTTTATTTGACTAAGAAAAATCCTGATGTGATTATCTCTATTGGTGGCGATGGCATGTTGCTATCGTCTTTCCACATGTATGAAAAAGAGCTCTCTCGTGTCCGTTTTGTAGGGATTCACACGGGGCATTTAGGTTTTTATACAGATTACTTGGATAGTGAAGTGGATCAATTAATTGAAACCCTGCGTAAGGATAATGGAGATAAGATTTCCTACCCTCTTTTAAATGTCACATTAACCTTGGCTGATGGGCGTTCTTTCACGTCTATTGCCCTCAATGAAGCAGCAATTAAGCGTAACGAGAAGACTATGGCGGCAGATGTTTGTCTTAATGATGTACTGTTTGAGAGCTTCCGTGGAGATGGGTTATCTGTATCGACGCCTACGGGGTCAACCGCCTACAATAAATCTTTGGGTGGTGCGGTACTTCATCCCACTATTGAAGCCTTGCAGCTGACAGAAATTGCTAGTCTTAATAATCGTGTTTACCGTACCTTAGGTAGTCCACTTATCGTGCCAAAACATGAGAAGATTACTATCTATCCTGCTCGAATGGGGAGCTACACTCTGTCGGTTGATAATAAGACCTATACCAACCGTAATGTGAAAAAGGTAGAATTTTCGATTGACCAACGTAAGATTTCTTTTGTTGCTAGTGCTAGTCACACAAGTTTTTGGGAACGGGTCCGTGAATCCTTTATTGGAGACATGGAAGAATGAGATATGAATTTACTGTAGGACGTTCATGTCGAGTTAAAACCTTTTTGAAGGAGCACGATATTTCAAAAGGACTTCTAGCCAAAATTAAGTTTGAGGGTGGTCATATCTGGGTCAATGGTGAGGAGCAGTTTGCGACTTATCCTGTCCATGAGGGAGACGTGGTTGCCATAGAAATTCCTGATGAGGCGCCGCATGAAACATTGAAGCCAATTCCTTTTAACTTGGATATAGTCTATGAGGATGATAACTTCTTGGTGATTAATAAACCCTATGGCTATGCTAGTATTCCAAGTGTTAACCATGATAATACCATGGCTAACTTTGTCAAATATCACTTTGTCAGCAATAATTATCCTAACCAGCGTGTCCATATCGTGACACGTTTGGATAAGGACACATCTGGTCTCATGCTGTTTGCCAAGCATGGTTACGCCCATGCTCGTATGGATAAACAGTTACAACAGAAGTCTATTAAGAAACATTATTATGCCTTGGTTGAAGGTGATACCAAACTTGAGCAGCAGGGTGAAATCATTGCACCGATTGCGCGTGATGTGGATTCCATTATCACACGTCGAGTCCATAAATCGGGAAAATATGCTCACACTAGTTATCGTTTGGTAGGTGATTATGGTAGGGTTAAACTGGTTGATATCAATCTTCATACCGGACGTACGCACCAGATTCGTGTGCACTTTGCCCACTTAGGTTTGCCTCTTTTGGGAGACGACCTTTATGGCGGGTCCCTAGACTACGGTATTAAGCGTCAAGCCTTGCATTGTCATCGCCTTGCATTTATAGATCCTTTCACCAAAAAAGAGATGGTCCATGCATCTTCCTTGACAGATGATTTTGAAACCGTTATCATGAACTTACAAACTAAAAAAGATTGATTGAGGATTTTTTATGCGTAGTCTATTTGGTGAACTTCGTGAAGGTATTTCAGGGAAAGGAGTTAAGATTGTCTTCCCTGAGGGTAACGATGACCGTGTGGTTCGTGCTGCTGCCCGTTTGAAATTTGAAGGATTGGTGGATCCTATTATTTTGGGTGACCCAGTTGAGGTTCACAAAATCTTGAACGATCTTGGCTTTGCAGACTTTAACTATACGATTATTAATCCTGAAACCTATGAAGGTTTTGAGGAAATGAAAGAAAAATTTCTTGAAATTCGTAAGGGAAAAGCAACAGTCGAAGATGCAGAGAAATTGCTTCGTGATGTGAACTATTTCGGTGTTATGCTAGTTAAACTTGGTTTTGCTGATGGAATGGTTTCAGGTGCCATTCACTCAACAGCGGATACGGTACGTCCTGCTCTTCAAATTATCAAAACAAAACCTGGTATTTCTCGTACATCAGGTGTCTTCCTTATGAACCGTGAGGATACCAATCATCGTTTGATGTTTGCCGACTGTGCTATCAATATTGAACCAAATTCTCAAGAATTAGCAGAAATTGCAATTAATACTGCAGAAACAGCTAAAGTTTTTGGTATTGATCCTAAAGTGGCCATGCTTAGCTTCTCAACAAAAGGTTCTGCTAAATCACCAAAAGTTGACAGGGTTGTTCAAGCAACAAATATTGCTAAAGAAATGCGTCCTGACTTGGCTATTGATGGTGAGTTGCAGTTCGATGCAGCATTTGTTCCAGCAACAGCAGCTATTAAGGCTCCAGATAGTGACGTAGCAGGACATGCTAATGTCTTTGTATTCCCTGGTTTGCAGGCCGGAAATATCGGCTATAAGATTGCTCAACGTTTGGGAATGTTTGAGGCTATCGGACCAATCTTACAAGGTCTTAATAAACCAGTAAACGATCTTTCTCGTGGTGCGAGTGCTGAAGATATTTACAACTTAGCTATTATCACAGCTGCTCAAGCTCTTAATAATTAAAAGCAATAATAAAAGAAAGTCTGGCTAAGTGTCTGGGCTTTTTTATGCAATTTTTGTGATTAAAAATAAATCAATGTAAACTAGATAGAACCTTTATTTATAAGGAATCGCAGTTGTTCTCGTGTTTACATATGTTATCGAATTGTACAAAATATTCTGATAAAAGCTGTGATGCTTGATTATTTATGCTATAATAAAGTTGTAAAAAATTTTTTTGGAGAAATTTTATGAAAAAAAGCAAATGGTTGGCTCTCGTGGGGGTAGCACTTCTAAGTGTTGGTGCGTTAGCGGCTTGTTCATCTAAATCAAACACTAGCGGAACTACTTATGGTTATATTTACAGTTCGGATCCAGAAACCTTGGATTATATTACATCAAATACTGGACCTACGACAACTGCTGTAACTAACGCTGTAGATGGTCTTATGGAAGCTGATAAATATGGGAACCTTGTTCCTTCAGTAGCTGAAGACTGGTCTGTCTCTCAAGATGGTCTGACCTATACCTATAAAATCCGTAAGGGTGTTAAATGGTATACTTCAGATGGTGAAGAGTATGCTGATGTGACTGCCAAGGACTTTGTAACTGGTCTTAAGCATGCTGCAGATGCCAAAGCTGGGGCTCTCTATTTGGTACAAGATTCTATTGCTGGATTGTCTGACTATCTCTCTGGTGCCAATAAAGATTTCTCTAATGTGGGTGTCAAGGCAATTGATGACTATACTTTGCAGTACACGCTTAAGAAACCAGAACCATACTGGAACTCTAAGACAACCTATAGTTTGCTTTTCCCAGTAAATGGAGACTTCCTCAAGAATAAAGGAAAAGATTTTGGTAAATCAACAGACCCAACCTCTATCCTTTATAATGGACCTTTCCTTCTCAAATCTTTGACAGCTAAATCTTCAATTGAGTTGACTAAGAATGAAAATTATTGGGACAAGAAAAATGTTCACTTTGATGCTATCAAATTGACGTATGATGATGGTTCGGATCAAGAGGCTCAAGAACGTGGTTTCACTGATGGTGCTTATAATATTGCTCGTGTCTTCCCAACGAGTTCAAACTATGCTTCTGTAGAGAAGAAATATAAAGACAATATTTATTACACAGCAGCAGGTGCGTCTACATCAGCTATTGGTGTTAATATTGACCGTCAAAGTTACAAATACACTGCTAAAAAGACTGACGCTGAAAAGTCTTCAACGAAAAAAGCTCTTTTGAATAAAGACTTCCGTCAATCAATTAACTTTGCTATTGACCGTACGGTATATCAATCACAAGTCAATGGTAAGGATGGATCAGCTAAAGCTATTCGAAATCTCTTTGTTCCTTCTGACTTCGTTAGTGCAGGTAATAAGACCTTTGGAGATCTTGTTACAGAGAAAATGTCTTCATATGGAGATGAATGGTCAGGTGTGAATTTTGCTGATAGTCAAGATGGTCTCTACAATGCTGAAAAAGCCAAAACTGAGTTTAGTAAGGCTAAAGAAGCTCTCCAAGGAGAAGGTGTTCAGTTCCCAATTCACTTGGACCTTCCAGTTGACCAAACTTCTAAGCTTAATGTTTCTCAAGCTCAATCTTTAAAACAAACCATTGAAAAATCATTGGGAAGTGACAATGTGGTGATCGATATCAACCAATTGTCATCTGATGATATGCAAAATGCAACCCTTAATGCGCCAAATGCGGCTGCAGAAGATTGGGATATTTCAAATGGTGTTATTTGGAGTCCAGACTATCAAGACCCATCAACTTATCTTGATATCTTCAAAACAACATCAAGTGAAAACACTAAGACTTTCATGGGTTATGATGATCCAAATAATGCGGCAGCAGCCCAAGTAGGACTCAAAGACTATGATGCCTTGCTTGATTCAGCAGCTTCAGAAACAAGTGACCTCAATGTTCGTTACGACCGTTATGCTCAAGCTCAAGCATGGTTGGAGGACAGCTCGCTTATCATTCCATTGACTGTTGGTAACGGTGCAGCACCAGTTATCTCACGCTTGACGCCGTTTACCGGTGCTAGTATGCAGGTGGGAGATAAAAACTCATCAGACTACTTCAAATATGTGAAACCACAAGAAAAAGTAGTTACTAAGAAAGAATATGAACAAAGTCGTGAAAAATGGCTTAAAGAAAAGAAAGCATCTAACGAAAAAGCTCAAAAAGATCTTGAGAAACACGTTAAATAAAAGGACGATGGAACTTTCTCATTTGATTGGGAAAGTTCTTTTGGAATTAAAGGAAGAGACATGAAAAAATACATTTTATTGAGAACCCTCCGTTCTCTATTGTCAATATTTGTCGTGACGGCCTTGACCTACACGATTATCTATACCATGGTGCCGAGGCGTCTGATTTTCAGACAGGACCCTAACTACAATAAGATTGCAAAAACAGCTGATTCTAAGGCAAACTATGAAAATACAATCTTTGAACGTATGGGTTACATTGATTACTATGACACCAAGGAGTTGCAGGAGAAAGCTAGCTCCCTTGATAAGTCAGTAACCACTAAGCCAACAAAAGCCAATAAAGCTATCTACCAAAAATATGTGGATAGTTTGGGACATGGCTGGCGTTTGCATCAGTTTAAGCAAAGTAAGCAGTTCTATGCGACACGTGATGTACCAGTGCTTGAACGTGTGTTTGAATTCTACACGCACCTCTTTGAATTTGACAATACTGGATGGGTTAAAGATAAAACGAATCCAAACTTGAAGCGTTACATCCGTATTGAAAATGATCCAGCTATTGGTTGGTCAGTTGTTGGTTCAGGGACTAAGCACAAATATTTGCTTTACTTTAACAGTCAGTTCCCATTTGTTCACCAAAACTTTGTGAAGATGAATCTTGGAACTTCATACCCAACTTATGCTGAGCAAGGTGTTCTTGATGTTATTACTCAAGGCCAAGGGCAAACACAAAGCTCTGAGGTTAACTTCCCTACTGGTAAGAAAATATCTTCAGTAGATATCTATTCTCGTACTTATAAATCACCTAGTCAGGCTGACGCTAGAGATCGTTCTTACTATGGTGATGATCCGTACACATCTACTAAGAGTCGCTATCAATACCCATCAATGGTGACAAGCTCTGCCATTGCAGGTTTGATTGGTTTGGTCTTGTCTTATGCCTTAGCGATTCCATTGGGATCTTACATGGCACGCTTTAAAAATACACTCTTTGATAGTGTGTCAACAGGTGTCTTGACTTTCTTGCTTTCACTACCAACCATCGCCTTGGTTTATATCATTCGTTTGATTGGTTCTGAGATTGGTCTTCCAGATTCCTTCCCTATCTTGGGTGCAGGTGACTGGCGTTCATACGTCTTGCCATCTGTTATTCTCGGTCTCTTGTCAACACCAGGTCTTGCTATTTGGATTCGTCGTTACATGATTGACTTGCAATCACAAGACTTCGTTCGTTTTGCACGTGCCAAAGGGTTGTCAGAACAAGAAATTTCGAACAGGCACATTTTCAAGAATTCTATGGTTTCCTTGGTTTCAGGAATTCCAGCATCTATTGTTGGGGTTATTACAGGGGCTACCTTGACAGAAACAATCTTCGCCTACCCTGGTATGGGTAAAATGTTGATCGATTCTGTTCGTGCTTCTAATAATGCTATGGTTGTTGGTCTGGTATTTATTTTCACAGCCCTCACCATCTTCTCATTGCTTGTGGGTGATATCCTTATGACTATTATTGACCCACGTATCAAATTGACATCTAAAGGAGGTAAATAATGGCTTCAATTGATAAAAGTAAGTTCCAATTTGTAAAGCGCGATGATTTTGCCTCTGAAACAATTGATGCACCGGCTTACTCATACTGGAAATCAGTGATGCGTCAATTTTTTAAAAAGAAATCAACAGTTGTCATGTTAGGTATCTTGATTGCCATTGTTTTGATGAGTTTCATCTACCCAATGTTTTCTAAATTTGACTTCAATGATGTCTCAAAAGTAAATGATTTCAGTTTGCGTTATGTACATCCAAACGCTCAATACTGGTTCGGTACTGACAGTAATGGTAAGTCTCTATTTGACAGTGTTTGGTTCGGAGCTCGTAATTCTATCCTTATTGCTGTTATCGCTACCTTCCTTAATGTTATAATTGGTTTGATTGTTGGTGCTGTTTGGGGGATTTCTAAGACCTTCGATATGATTATGATGGAAATCTACAACATCATCTCAAATATTCCTGACCTCCTTGTGGTTATCGTCTTGACTTACTCATTGGGTTCTGGTTTCTGGAATATGATCTTTGCCATGACTGTTACAGGATGGATTGGTATTGCCTATACTATCCGTATTCAAATCATGCGTTACCGTGATTTGGAGTATAACTTGGCTTCTCGTACTTTGGGAACACCAACTGCTAAGATTGTGGTTAAAAATATCATGCCACAACTTGTGTCAGTTATCGTAACCATGGCTAGTCAACTTTTGCCAGGATTTATCTCTTATGAGGCCTTTCTTTCATACTTTGGTTTGGGACTTCCCGTTACTACGCCTAGTCTTGGTCGTTTGATTTCAGACTATGCACAGAACGTTACAGTCAATGCTTATCTCTTCTGGATTCCATTGACTACCTTGATCCTCGTTTCCCTTGCCCTCTTTATTGTCGGTCAAAACTTGGCGGATGCCAGCGACCCACGTACGCATAGATAGGAGTCCAATATGACAGAAAATAAAAATGTAATATTATCGGCTCGCGATATCGTCGTGGAGTTTGACGTTCGTGACCGTGTTTTGACAGCTATTCGAGGAGTGTCCCTTGATTTGGTTGAAGGTGAAGTTTTAGCCTTGGTTGGTGAGTCTGGTTCAGGTAAATCAGTATTGACTAAGACTTTCACAGGGATGCTTGAAGAAAATGGTCGTGTAGCTAGCGGTTCTATTGATTATCGTGGCCAAGATTTGACCAAGCTTAAGAGTCACCAAGATTGGGCACCTATTCGTGGAGCTAAGATTGCGACTATCTTCCAAGATCCAATGACCAGTCTTGACCCAATTAAGACTATCGGAAGTCAAATTGTTGAAGTTATTGTCAAACACCAAGGAAAATCAACCAAAGAAGCTAAAAAAATGGCAATTGATTACATGGACAAGGTTGGTATTCCGGATGCTGAAAAACGTTTCAACGAATATCCTTTCCAATACTCTGGTGGGATGCGTCAACGTATCGTCATCGCCATTGCCTTGGCTTGTCGTCCTGATGTCCTTATCTGTGACGAGCCAACAACTGCCCTTGATGTGACCATTCAAGCCCAAATCATTGACCTCTTGAAATCTCTCAAAGAGGAGTACGGTTTCTCAGTGATTTTCATTACCCATGACCTTGGTGTGGTAGCAAGTATTGCTGACAAGGTTGCTGTTATGTATGCTGGTGAAATCATTGAGTACGCAACTGTTGAGGAAATTTTCTATGAGCCTTGTCACCCATACACGTGGAGCTTGCTTTCAAGCTTACCACAGTTGGCTGACGATAAGGGTGAGCTTTTCTCAATTCCAGGGACACCACCATCACTTTATACACCGGTTGTTGGAGATGCCTTTGCCTTGCGTTCAGACTATGCTATGCAAATTGACTTTGAGGAAAAAGCACCACAATTCCAAGTTTCAGATACTCACTGGGCTAAGACCTGGCTCTTACATGAGGATGCACCAAAAGTTGAAAAACCTGCGGTTATCCAAAATCTACATGAAAAAATCCGTGCTAATATGGGATTTGCACATTTAGGAGATGAGGAGGAAGGCGATGCCTAAGAAGTTAGTTGAAGTAAAAGATGTGGAGATTTCCTTCGGTGAAGGAAGCAAGAAATTCGTTGCTGTCCACAATGCTAATTTTTTCATCAACAAGGGTGAAACCTTTTCCCTCGTTGGTGAGTCTGGTAGTGGTAAAACCACAATTGGTCGTGCCATTATTGGTTTAAATGATACAAGTAATGGTGAGATTATTTTTGACGGTAAGAAAATCAATGGACACTTATCTCACTCTGAGAAAAACGACCTTATTCGTCGTATTCAGATGATTTTCCAAGACCCTGCGGCTAGTTTGAATGAACGTGCAACAGTTGATTATATCTTGTCTGAGGGCTTGCATAACTTCCATCTCTATAAAGATGAGGAAGATCGTAAAGCTAAAATCAAGGAAATCATCAAAGAAGTGGGACTTCTTGAGGAGCACTTGACACGTTACCCTCACGAATTTTCTGGGGGACAACGTCAACGTATCGGGATTGCGCGTTCCTTGGTCATGCAGCCTGACTTGGTTATCGCTGACGAACCAATCTCAGCCCTTGACGTGTCAGTCCGTGCCCAAGTCCTGAACTTGCTTAAGAAATTCCAAAAAGAGTTGGGATTGACCTATCTCTTTATCGCTCACGACTTGTCAGTGGTCCGTTTCATTTCTGACCGTATCGCTGTTATCTATAAGGGGACAATCGTGGAAGTTGCTGAGACAGAAGAACTCTACAACAATCCTATCCACCCTTACACTAAGTCACTCTTGTCTGCTGTTCCTATTCCAGATCCAATCTTGGAACGTAAGAAGGTCTTGAAGGTTTATGATCCAAATCAACACGACTATTCGGTTGATAAACCAGAAATGGTGGAAGTATGTCCAGGTCACTTCGTTTGGGGTAACAAGAAAGAAATTGAGACTTATCGTAAAGAACAAAGTAAGTAAGTCTTTTCAATGCAAAAAAAATCGTGTTCCAAAAGGAACACGGTTTTTTTTAGTCTAAATTTAAGCGCTTTGTCATGATATAGTAGGTACCAAAGTAACTTGCTGCGATGAGAATGAGAGATTGAACTAGACTAAAGATATATGACGAGTTATTAATTATAGTATTTGTTGCATTTCCGGTCAAGGATGCACCGATTCCAAAGAAGAAACCAATAAAGAATAGGATAGCCTGAATGGCAAAATAGGCGACAAATCCCATAAGAACTTTGTTATTATTAAAGAGGTTTCCGATACTGATACAGAGGTAATAGAATAGGATACTGCCAATTGTTCCTAAAATTGTAGTAGGGATGAAGAGATAGAGGGCTCCCATTTCTTTTAAGATTTGACCAAAGTAGCTGGTAGTCAGTAGGATATCTTTCATATCAAGGTTGAAAGCGGCTATAATGCCAATTGAAGCGAGTACAACGAGAGATGAAATCGTATCTAAAATAAAAGCTGCCAAAAGTTTAGACAAGATTAATTGGTGCGCTGAAACAGGAAGCGTGTTGCTTAGGTAGCCTTCTCGTCCAAAGACGCTAGTCGCAAAGCGTTTGATAATGAGAACAATGGTTGCGATATAGATGGTTCCCCAAACAACAATGGTAGCAATCACAATCAGTGTAAAGAACGCCATAAACAGTAAGCTTGGTTCCTTGTGGCTGTGTTCAAAGGTGACCGTTAATTTTTGAAGCATTAAGCCCAAAGGTATGGACAGTAGGATGGCAATCCCATAGATGCCAAGATACCACTTGCGGACTGATTGTAATTCATACTTAACTAATTTCCAAAACATGCTCATACCTCCTAATTGTGGAACATCTCTCTAAAGAGTTTGTCGATAGATTTGCCATGGGCTTGACGGATATTATCAGCATCACCCTGAAGTTCAATCTGACCATATTTTAGGAAGACAACTTCATCTAGGACAGATTCAATATCTGCAATCAAATGGGTTGAAATAATAACAGAAGCATCTTCAGAGTACTGGTTGATGATAGTTTTAAGGATATAGTCACGTGATGCGGGATCGACCCCACCGATAGGTTCATCAAGGAGATAGAGTTTAGCCTCACGACTCATAACCAAAATCAACTGAACTTTTTCTTTGTTACCTTTTGAAAGGTCTTTGAGGTGCAAATCAGGCTGTAGTTTTAGATCCTGCAAGAGTTGCAAGGCAAGAGGATAGCGGAAGTCAGCATAGAAATCTTGGAATAAGTCCAAGTAGTATTGGATAGTCTTACTTTCATCCAAATAAGTTGTATCGGGTAGATATGCCACTTGAGCTTTAGTGATAGGTGATGGCTGAAATCCATTAATAGTTACTAAACCAGAAGTTGGTTGGAGGAGGCCATTCAAAATCTTGATGAGAGTTGTTTTACCACTACCGTTTGGTCCTAAGAGACCAATGATTTTACCAGAAGGAATGGACATGGTCACATCTCTAAGGGCTGGAATACCATTATAGGTCTTGGTGAGATTTGTTAGAGTTACAATATCAGTCATCGGTCTATAAGTCCTTTCCTGTTTGTTCGATGTAGTCAGTAATGATAGCTTTGATTTCAGGTGAGCTAAAACCAATGGCTGCCATCTCAGTGACAAAGTTTTTCATGAGACTTTGGGCAATCTCGTGCCGTTTTTGATCAATAAGTTTTTCATCTTCGGTAACAAAGCGGCCAGAGGTACGGGCAGAATAGACCAGCCCCTCTTTTTCAAGTTCTTGGAAGGCTCTTTGTACGGTGTTGGGATTGACCCCGGCTTCCTGAGCAAATTCCCTTACAGGTAGGAGTTGTTGTCCCATGCTCAATTCCTTGGAAGCTATCTTCAGTTTTACACGATAGGCGATTTGGAGATAGATTGGCGATTTTTCATCAAATGTCCAAGCCATAAAAGACTCCTTTCTAAAAGTATAATAGTATTATTTTTGTACTACAGTAATGATACAAATAAAACGATGAATTTGCAAGTAAAATGCTATATTTTCTCTAATTTCTTTAGCTTTTCCCTAACTTATATCCTTATTTTTGGTACAATAGGGGCAAGTATATTCGACCTGAAGGGAGTTTATTTTGAATATTTTAGCGACAGATATGGATGGTACTTTTTTGGACCACCTTGGTTCCTATGATAAGGCACGTTTAGATAAGCTTTTGGATGCTTGTGAAGCTAAAGATTATGTCTTTACAGTAGCTTCTGGTCGAGCTCTCTTGGCTTTGGAGGAGCTTTTTGATGGATTTGTGGACCGCATTGCTATTATTGCGGAAAATGGGGCCTTGGTTCAGTATAAGGGTGAAGTCTTGTTTGAGTCTAAGCTAGAACCTAAAGATTATTTGGAAATTGCAGATACGACTTTAGCCCTGCCAACTTGCGAGGGGATTCTCTTGTCAGGCCGTCGTGGTGCCTATGCACCAAACGATGCAGATCCAGCCTATCTTAAGGCCATGAAACGTTACTATGAAAATGTTATGGCAACGGACCTTGAAGCGGTCACAGATGATATTTTCAAGGTAACTGCTAAGTTCCAAGGGGATACCATTATGGACCGTGGTGACTACCTCAACACAATCTTTGAGGATATGACAGCAGTGACAACTGGCTTTGATTCCATGGATATCATTCTTAAAGGTGTGGACAAGGGCTTTGGTCTCTACCATCTTTGTCAAAAGTTGGGATGCCAGGCTTCAGATGTCGTTGCTTTTGGCGATAATCTCAATGATATGGAGATGCTGACCTTTGCAGGGCATGCGGTTGCTACGGAAAATGCGCGTGATGAGATTAAGGAAGTAGCAGATGAGGTGATTGGTCACCATAAAGATGGTGCAGTCTTTGACTACATGGAAGGATTGGTAGGTTCAGATGTCTGAGATTAAATTACTAGCCTTGGACCTAGATGGGACCCTCTTTACCAAGGATAAGCAAGTAACAGCTGAAAATAGAGCTGCTCTTAAGGCGGCAGAAGCTGAGGGAATTCATGTGGTCATTACGACTGGTCGTCCTCTGCCAGCTATTACTCATATCTTGGAAGATTTGGGCTTGTTGGATGATAAGCACTATAGTGTGACCTTCAATGGTGGCTTGGTTCAGCGTAATAATGGGGATATCCTTATAAAGAAAGAGATGAGTCGAGAAGATTTAAAGCAGATTTATGCTGTCTTTGAACCTCTAGGGCTCCCTATGGATGTTATCAGTGATGGCATTGTCTATGGTGTTCCGAGTAAAGGAAATCATTCTCTCTATCGTCAGGCTAATCCTACCTTGACCTTCGTTGATGTGGATAGCATTGATGACATTCCTGAAAATATCGTCTATAATAAGGTAGTTACGGTCTGTGAGGAAGCATTTTTGGATGTCCAAATTGAAAAACTACCTAAACAGCTATATCAGAATTTTGAAGTTTTTAAGTCTCGTGAGATTATCCTTGAGGTCATGCCGAAAGGAGTTCATAAAGCTGTAGGCTTGAAACTTTTGTCTGATTATCTTACCCTTGATAAAAGTCAGGTTATGGCTATGGGAGACGAGGAAAATGACTTGACCATGTTGGAGTGGGCTGGTCTTGGTGTGGCTATGGCAAATGCTGTTCCTAAGGTTAAGGCTGTTGCCAAGGCAGTAACGACAAAAACTAATGAGGAATCTGGAGTGGCTGAGGCCATCCACAAATATATTCTAGAGAAATAAGGAGAACCAAATGGGTCTATTTGATCGATTATTTGGACAAGAGGAAAACCAGTCACAAGAAACTGTAGCAAATCAGGAATTTTCAGAAACTGAGGCTCTTGATAATCAAGACTTGTCAACAAGTGAAAGTCAAGCAGAACAGCTCAGTGAGTCAGAGACTCAAGTAGAAGAGATTTCGTCTACAGAATCTGTTGAAGAAAGCGAATCTACAGTGACAGAAGAAAGCCAAGTAACTGTGGATAACCACTTTGCGGATGTCATGGCTGATTACTATGCTAAAAAGGCTCAGGTAGCTGCTGCTGCAGAAAAAGGTGAAACAGTTACTTTTGAGGCTGTTCAAACCCGTAAAGTTGAGGAAAAAACTGAAGAAGTTCAGGCTTCAAAAACTGAAACAGAACAAGAAAAATATAATCGTACCCTTAAGAAGACGCGTACAGGTTTTGCTGCCCGCCTGAATGAATTCTTTGCGAATTTCCGTCGTGTTGATGAAGAGTTTTTCGAAGAATTGGAAGAAATGCTGATTCTTTCCGATGTAGGTGTTAATGTTGCAACGCAATTGACAGAAGACTTACGCTATGAAGCTCGACTTGAGAATGTCAAAAAGACTGAGGATTTGCAACGCTTGATTATTGAAAAACTTGTGGATATCTACGAGAAGGACGATGTTTATAAGGAGCATATTAATTTCCAAGATGGTTTGACAGTTATGCTTTTTGTTGGTGTTAATGGGGTTGGTAAAACGACTTCTATTGGTAAGTTGGCACATAAATACAAACAAGAAGGCAAAAAAGTTATGCTGGTTGCTGCCGATACCTTCCGTGCGGGAGCTGTTGCCCAATTGGTCGAGTGGGGACGTCGTGTTGATGTGCCAGTAGTGACTGGTGCTGAAAAGGCTGACCCTGCTTCAGTGGTTTTTGATGGTATGGAGAAGGCCCTTGCTGAAGATGTTGATGTTCTTATGATTGATACTGCGGGTCGTTTACAAAACAAAGACAACCTTATGGCAGAGCTTGAAAAAATCGGCCGTATTATCAAGCGTGTGGTGCCAGAAGCACCTCATGAAACCCTCTTGGCTTTGGATGCCTCAACAGGTCAAAATGCCCTTAGTCAGGCCAAGGAATTTTCAAAAATTACACCTCTTACAGGTCTTGTCTTGACTAAGTTGGATGGTAGTGCCAAGGGTGGTGTGGTTCTAGCCATTCGCCAAGAGTTGGATATTCCAGTTAAGTTAATTGGTTTTGGTGAGAAAATTGACGACATTGGGGAGTTTCATTCAGAAGAATTCATGCAAGGTCTCTTGACTGGATTGGTTTAAAAAGAGTGAGTACTGGGAAAAGAGATTCACTCTTTTTAATGGTGTCCTCACCTTGAAAAAAGTCGCTTTTATTGATAAAATAGTAAGAAATACGACTGCTTTGAAAAGTGAGCTGTAACTTAATCACTGAACAACCCCTAAGCCATAAAAAGAGATGATTTACTTCTCTTTTTTAAGGTGAGTCATAAGAAGAATTTTAATCTTAGTTTAAGGAGAAGACATGTCTGAACGTGGACTTTTAATTGTTTTTTCAGGGCCTTCTGGTGTCGGAAAAGGAACTGTTCGTCAGGAGATTTTTTCAACACCTGACCACAAATTTGAATACTCGGTATCGATGACCACACGTGCTCAACGTCCTGGTGAAGTTGATGGAAAGGATTATTTCTTCCGTTCGCGTGAGGGATTCGAAGAGCTTATTCGTAATGGTCAAATGTTGGAATATGCTGAGTATGTGGGCAACTACTACGGAACACCCTTGACCTATGTCAATGAAACCTTGGATAAAGGGATTGATGTTTTCCTTGAAATCGAGGTTCAAGGGGCCCTACAGGTTAAGAAAAAGGTTCCAGATGCTGTCTTTATCTTTTTGACACCACCAGATTTGAACGAACTTGAAGAACGTTTAGTTGGCCGTGGAACGGATTCTGAAGAAGTTATTGCCCAACGTATTGAACGTGCGCGTGAAGAGATTGCTCTCATGAGCGAATACGATTATGCCATTGTCAATGATGAGGTGCCTTTGGCTGCCGAGCGTGTGAAGCGTGTTATTGAAGCGGAACACTTCCGAGTTGACCGTGTGATTGGTCATTATCGTAATATGATTTCAGACAAGAAATTATCAGATAAATAAATTAGAAATAGGTATAGAATTATGATGTTGAAACCCTCTATTGATAAACTTTTGGATAAAGTGCCTTCAAAATATTCATTAGTTATTTTGCAAGCAAAACGTGCCCATGAATTGGCAGCTGGTGCTGAACCTACTCAAGAATTTTCGGCTGTAAAATCTACGCTTCAAGCCCTTGAAGAAATTGAATCTGGTAATGTCACTATCCACCCAGATCCAGAAGCTAAACGTGAATTGGCACGTTTGAAAGTTATCCAAGCGCGTCTTGCTGCTGAGGAAGAAGAACGTAAAATCAAAGAACAAATCGCTAAAGAAAAAGAAGAAGGCGATAAAATCTAAAATCAAAGTCTTGCTTTGGTTTACAAGGATAGGAGGAGCTGAGGCATAGTGTCTCAGCTTCCTTCTTTATGATGAATATCACTAGCTCAGGATTTCTGGAGCTTAGGAAATCGCTGGTCCAAAGGTGAAGAGAGGAGATATATGGTGTTAGTTGCACAAATAATTGTAGATGTTCCTCTGATGCAGACGGACAGGCCTTATAGTTACCTTGTACCCGAATCCATGCAGGGGCAAATTGCCATCGGCATGAGGATTCATGTGCCTTTTGGTAAAGGAAATCGTCTCTTGCAAGGGTTTGTTATTGGCTTTGGAGAGCAAGAAAATGTAAGAAAGCTGCCAGACTTGAAGTCAATTGCGGAACTTTTGGATTATGAACCAGTCCTTAATCAGGATCAGCTGGATTTGGCTGACCAAATGCGACACACGGTTTTTTCCTATAAGATTTCCATCTTGAAGTCTATGCTTCCGGGTCTCCTTAATTCACAGTATGACAAAGTTATCATGGCAACTGATAAACTGAGCGAAGAGGAGAGGGACATTTTTCTTCAGGGGCGAGATCATATTCTCTTCTCCCAATTGTCGAAGGAACAAGGTCAAGCTATTCCGCGTCTGGTGGAATCTGGTCGCGTAACGGTTGATTACATTGCTAAGGATAAACAAAATATAAAAACGGAGAAGCATTATAGTGTTCAAAGGGGCATTTTAGAGACTTTGGATATTTCGCAACGAGCCAAGAAACGGATGGAGCTGCGCGACTTCTTGTTAGAAAAGAATGAGTCTGGAAAGTTGGTAGACCTGCACAAACTTTTTTCTCGAGATGTGGTGAAGTTTTTCATTGGTACTGGAGCTCTATCTATCACTGAAGTTGAGGTCAATCGTGCTGATAGCTACTTTGAAAAGGTAGAGAAGACGGATTTTCTAGAGCTTAATACTCAGCAAGCATATGCTGTTGAAGTAATGACAGGTCAGATTGGTCATGGTGGGAAGCCGTTCTTGTTGGAAGGTGTGACGGGGTCAGGTAAGACTGAGGTTTACCTACATCTCATTGAGAGAACCTTGGCTATGGGGAAAACGGCTATTGTCTTGGTTCCAGAAATTTCTCTGACGCCACAAATGACCAATCGTTTTATCTCCCGTTTTGGTGACTTAGTAGCAATCATGCATTCAGGTTTGTCAGACGGTGAGAAATTTGACGAGTGGCGTAAGGTTAGGTCTGGTCAGGCCAAGGTTGTCGTTGGAGCGCGTTCGGCTATCTTTGCTCCTTTGGAAAATATTGGGGCTATCATTATCGATGAGGAGCATGAGGCTACTTATAAACAAGAGTCTAATCCTCGTTACCATGCTAGAGATGTGGCCTTGCTTAGGGCTAAGAGTCATGGAGCTGTGCTTGTACTTGGGTCAGCTACGCCTTCTATTGAGTCGCGAGCGAGGGCTCAGAAAGGGGTCTACCATTTTCTTGAGTTGACGGAGAGGGCCAATCCTAAGGCTAAAATTCCGCAGGTGGAAGTGGTGGACTTTAAGGACTTTGTAGGCCGACAAGAGGCGAGTGATTTTACGCCCCCTCTCTTAGAGAAAATCCGAGAACGCTTGGCACGTAAGGAACAAGTCGTGTTAATGTTGAACCGTCGTGGCTATTCCTCTTTTGTCATGTGTCGTGACTGTGGCTATGTGGATGATTGTCCGAACTGTGATATTTCACTGACTTTGCATATGGATACTAAGACCATGAATTGTCACTACTGTGATTTTCAAAAAGCTATTCCTCATGTTTGTCCCAACTGTCAGAGTCGCCAGATTCGCTATTATGGGACAGGAACACAGAAGGCTTATGATCAATTGACGGAACTTTTGCCAGAAGCCAGAGTGATTCGTATGGATGTTGATACTACACGTAAAAAAGGGGCTCACGAGAAGCTCCTAGAGACTTTTGGAAGTGGCCAGGCTGATATTCTGCTAGGAACCCAAATGATTGCCAAGGGCTTGGATTTTCCCAATGTTACCTTGGTAGGGGTCTTAAATGCGGATACGTCGCTAAATTTGCCAGATTTTCGTTCGGCTGAGCGTACCTTCCAGCTTTTGACACAAGTGGCTGGTCGTGCTGGTCGTGCTGACAAGGAAGGGGAAGTTATTATTCAAACCTATAATCCTAGTCATTATGCCATTCGTTTTGCACAGCAACAGGATTATGAGGGATTCTATGCCTATGAGATGGCGATTCGACGTCAGTTGGCCTACCCGCCATATTTTTATACGGTAGGGATCACTCTTTCCCACAAGGATGAAGAGTTTGTAATCCGTAAGAGCTATGATGTCATGGCTTATTTAAGAGAACACTTGTCGGACAAGGTGACTTTCTTGGGACCAACACCAAAACCTATTGCCCGAACACATAACCTTTATCATTATCAGATTATTATCAAATATCGTTTTGAGGATAGCTTGGAAGAGACGCTTAATAAGATCCTCGATATGACTCAGGAACCTGAAAATAAGGATCTGCGTTTGATTATCGACCATGAGCCTCAGAATTTTACCTAATTTAGAAAAGGAAGAATATGACAAAAATAGTATTTATGGGAACGCCGGCCTTTTCAGCGACAGTGCTGGAGGGACTTTTGACAGATGAGCGTTACGACATTGTCGCTGTTGTCACACAGCCAGATCGTGCTGTCGGCCGTAAAAAAGAAATCCGCATGACACCGGTCAAGGAAGTAGCCTTGGCGCATGACTTGCCAATCTATCAACCTGAAAAGTTGTCAGGGTCAGAAGAAATGGCGCAATTGATGGCGCTTGGTGCTGATGGGATTGTTACTGCAGCTTATGGACAATTTTTGCCAAGTAAGTTGCTTGATAGCATGGATTTTGCGGTGAATGTTCACGCATCGCTCTTGCCAAAATATCGTGGTGGTGCACCTATCCATTATGCCATTATCAATGGTGATGCAGAAGCAGGTGTGACAATTATGGAAATGGTCAAGGAAATGGACGCTGGTGACATGGTCAGCCAAAAGGCCTTGCCAATTCTGGAGCAAGATAATGTCGGTACTATGTTTGAAAAATTGGCAGTTTTGGGTCGTGACCTATTGCTTGAAACCTTGCCTGCCTACATTGCTGGAGAAATCAAACCTGTTCCTCAAGATGCCAGTCAGGTAACGTTTTCACCAAACATTAGCCCAGAAGAGGAACGCCTTGATTGGAATAAGTCGGCTCGTGACATCTTTAATCAAATTCGTGGCATGTACCCATGGCCTGTGGCACATACTTTGCTTGATGGTAAACGTTTCAAAATTTATGAAGGAGACTTAGTAGAAGGGCAAGGACAGGCTGGTCATATTATCGAAAAAACTAAGAAGAGTTTGGTCGTTGCGACTGGTCAGGGGGCTATTTCACTTAAGAGTGTTCAGCCTGCAGGTAAACCTCGTATGGCTATTGCTGATTTCCTTAATGGAGTTGGTCGCAATCTTGAAGTAGGTGATGCATTTGGCCAATGATTGGAAAAAAACAGCCCGTGGACAGGCACTTGAAGTCTTAGAAGAAGTCTTCCAAGAAGGGGCTTACTCAAATATTGCTCTCAATGCACATCTGAGCAAGTCATATTTGACTGATAAAGACAAGGCCTTGGTGACGGAAATTGTTTATGGGACCGTAGCTCGTAAGATTACTTTGGAGTGGATTTTAGCCCATGTCATCGAGGACCGAGATAAGCTTGAACCTTGGGTCTACGACCTCTTGCTTTTGAGTCTTTACCAGTTGGCCTACTTGGATAAGATTCCAGCCCATGCGGTGGTTAACGATGCCGTTTCTATTGCTAAAAATCGTGGCAATAAAAAAGGAGCTGAGAAGCTGGTGAATGCTGTTCTTCGTAAACTATCTAGCCAGCCATTGCCAGATCCAAGCAAGATTAAACGTGTCAATAAACGCTATTCTGTTCAGTATTCTTTACCTGTATGGTTGGTGAAAAAGCTTATTGACCAGTATGGAGAGGACCGAGCCCTTGCTATTTTTCAAAGTCTCTTTGTTAGAAATAAGGCTAGTGTGCGTGTAACGGATGCGTCACGTTTGGAAGAGATTGCGGAGGCCACTGGAGCAGAGCGTTCAGATTTGTCACCAGTCGGGCTTGTTAAATCTTCGGGTTATTTTGCTGGGACTGATTATTTTAAAGAGGGCTTATTGACCATTCAGGATGAGACTAGTCAGCTAGTTGCACCAACTTTAGGAATTCAAGGTATGGAAGAAATTCTGGATGCTTGTGCAGCACCTGGTGGTAAGACGGTACATATGGCCTCTTATTTGACGAGTGGACATGTGACGGCGCTTGACCTCTATGATCATAAGCTTGTCCTTATCGAAGAAAATGCACAACGTCTTGGCCAGGCTGATAAGGTTAGGACTCAGAAGCTGGATGCTAGTCAGGTGCATCAAGTCTTTCCATCTGATAGTTTTGACAAGATTCTAGTGGATGCTCCTTGCTCAGGGATTGGTCTCATTCGTCGAAAACCAGACATTAAATACAATAAGTATCTCCAAGACTTTGAATCCCTCAAGTCTGTGCAATTGGATATCTTATCCAGTGTTTGTCAAACCCTACGAAAAGGTGGTATAATAACCTATAGTACTTGCACCATCATAGCAGAAGAAAATCAAGAGGTGATTCAAGCCTTTCTTGAGAGCCATCCTGATTTTGAGCAAGTTGCCTTGGATCATCCATGCAAGGACATCGTGGTCAATGGCTGTTTGGCTATTACCCCCGAACAGTATCTAACTGATGGTTTTTTTATCGCTCAGTTGCGTAAGAAGGTCTAGGGTTACAGAGGAGGAAACACTGACGCAAGTCAGAAAGAAAATTATGGAAATATCATTATTAACAGACATTGGCCAAAAACGGTCAAACAATCAAGATTTTGTTAATAAATTTGTCAACAAGGCTGGTGTTACACTTGTCATTGTTGCAGATGGAATGGGTGGACACCGTGCTGGAAATATTGCCAGTGAGATGTCAGTAACTGACCTTGGTCGTGACTGGATTAACACTGATCTACGTGAGTTGAGCCATATTCGTGATTGGATGATTGCTGCCATCGATGAAGAAAATCGTAAAATCTATGAGCTTGGTCAAAATGAAGAATATAAAGGAATGGGAACAACTATCGAGGTTCTTGCCTTAGTTGATAATGCTGTGATTTTCGCTCATGTTGGGGATTCACGTATTTCCCTTATCCGTAATGGTGAGTATAAGCAATTAACGAACGATCACTCCTTGGTTAATGCTCTTATCAAGGCTGGTCAGTTGACAGAAGAAGAAGCAGCAGTTCACCCACAACGTAATATTATTACGCAATCTATAGGGCAAGCTGCTCCAGTTGAAGCAGATCTTGGTGTTCAACAATTGAAACCGGGAGATTATATTTTGGCCAATTCAGATGGATTGACTAATATGATTTCAATTGAACAGATTATTCATATTGTTAACAGTCCTGGTTTCGTCGAAGAAAAAACCAGTCGTTTAGTTGCCGCTGCCAATGAGGCCGGTGGTTATGATAATATTACCGTTGCTCTCATCAAAGTAGAAAGTGAGGAAGGATAATGATCCAAGTTGGCAAATTGTTTGCTGGACGTTATCGAATCCTTAAGTCTATCGGACGTGGCGGTATGGCGGATGTTTATCTGGCTAACGACCTGATTCTGGATAATGAAAGTGTAGCTATTAAGGTGCTACGTACCAATTATCAAACTGATCAGGTTGCTGTGGCGCGTTTCCAGCGTGAAGCGCGTGCCATGGCTGAGCTTAGCCATCCGAATATCGTTGCGATTCGAGATATTGGTGAAGAAGACGGTCAGCAGTTCTTGGTGATGGAGTATGTGGACGGTTCGGACTTGAAGAGATTCATTCAAGACCATGCTCTGTTGTCTAACCAAGATGTTGTGCGTATTATGGGGGAAGTCCTTTCCGCCATGACTCTTGCCCACCAAAAGGGCATTATTCACCGTGACCTTAAGCCACAGAATGTTCTATTAACTAAGGATGGTAGAGCTAAGGTTACAGACTTTGGTATCGCAGTAGCATTTGCTGAAACCAGTCTGACACAAACTAACTCAATGTTGGGGTCAGTCCATTATTTGTCACCAGAACAGGCACGTGGTTCTAAAGCCACTATCCAAAGTGATATCTATGCTATGGGGATTATGCTCTTCGAAATGTTGACAGGGCATATTCCTTTTGATGGCGATAGTGCAGTAACCATTGCACTTCAACATTTCCAAAAGCCCCTGCCATCGATTTTGGCTGAGAACCGTAATGTTCCTCAAGCGTTAGAAAATGTTGTTATTAGAGCAACTGCTAAAAAGCTTGAAAATCGTTACAATAGCACTTTGGAAATGAGTCGCGACCTAGTAACTAGTTTACATCCTAGTCATAGTCGTGATTCTAAAGTAGTTTTTGATGACATGATGGATACTAAGACCCTGCCAAAGGTTGATTCAGTTCCATCAGTAGGTCCTGAGAAAAAGGTTTCTCCTAAACCATCAGAGCCAACACCGGCTCCAAGCAAACAACCGAGGGAAAAAGCTTCTCTAGCTAAAAAGAAGAAAAATCTCTTTTCAACTCTACTCAAGGTTTTCCTAGGCTTAGTCTTTATAGGAATTATCATTTTTGCCTATCTTGTTTTTACCAATCCTGACAATGTTCAGGTGCCAAATGTTGTAGGTCAAGAGTTGTCAACAGCTCAGACGAAACTTGAAAGTGCAGGCTTTAAAGTTGGCGATGTTAATGAAGTCGAGAATGATTCAGTCGATAAGGGCAAAGTTATCAAGACCGACCCTACAGCTGGGACAACGCGTAAAGAGGGAACAAGCATTGATGTCTATGTTTCTTCTGGTAGCAAAGGTTTCACTCTGAAAAATTACAAGGGGAAAAATTATAAGGATGCCATTGAGGATTTAACTTCGAATTATGGGGTTTCCGAGGATCAAATTGATATTCAACATGTTGAAGACGATGATGCTAAAGAAGGTGAAATCCTATCTCAAAGTCCGGAGAAAAACAAGTCCTTCAATCCTAAAGATAGTAAGGCAAAAATCAAGTTCCGTGTGGCAACTCCTAAGACCATAACTATGCCTGATGTGACTGGTTTAACTGTCTCGACAGCAGTCCAAACCTTGAATCGTAAAGATATTTCAAGTAGCAGTATTGAGTATCACGACTATAATACTGGTGTTAAGTTGGATAAGAGTAAGGTACCTAGTAATACAGAGGTACTTTATCAAGACCCACAAGTTGGTACTGCCGTTGATGGTACAGTGATTCTCTATGTTTCAGTTGTAACTGAGAGTTCAAGCATTCAACAGTCAAGCTCAGCAAGTACGACACATTCGTCGTCATCTACAAGTTCTAGTTCTGAAAGTACAGCTTCTAGTACCGAAACAGCTACTGAAGCTACCCACACAGAGCAATAATAAGTTTTGAAATCTTAGATATAAGAGAAAGAGAGGTTTTTTGCCTCTCTTTTTGATTCAATTGCTTGGGGATTTTAAAGTGGTTGCTTGTCAGGAATGGCAGATTCTTTTATAATGAACGCGTCACATAGAGGAGAGGCGCAATGAGAAACCGTAGAAAACTGAAAAAGGTATATTATTAGCTACGATATTGTCATGACGGTTCTATCCCTTCTTTCCATAGGGAGAGTAATTTTTGATTTGGTTGGGTTGATTATTATTGGGAGACACTCTTTTCTATTTATTAATCAGACCATTACCCTTATATTTTGCTTTAGGTTATATTATTTGTTTCTCCTTGGCACTTCGGAAGCGGATTTTTGTTAAAACGCATGTCTTGGACTTGTTGGCTATTGTCTCTTACAATGAAGTATTCACCTTCCTTTGTTTTTCAAGGGGGGCCGCTTTGCTCGTTTGGTAAAAATCTCATGTCTAATTGGTCTAAGTAGTAAACTTAAGCATAATTCAAATCGTATTAATCGTAGGAATGGTTTTTACTTTTTGCCTTCGGTTAATAGTATTATCATCCTTATCAGTAGTGCTATTATCGCCCTTGTGGAGCATCATAATTTTATAGATACTATTTGGTGGTCTGTGGAAACAATTATCACAGTAGGTTACGGGGAAAGTGTCCCTAAAACCATCGTAGGTAAGGTGATTGCTGTTGTGCTCATGTTTAGTGGAATTACTACTCTGGGGTTGTTGACTAACTCTCTTAATAATATTTTTGTACGTTCAGGTCGCCAAACTGAACGAAAATTAGCTGAGTTTGAGAAGGAGTTGGCTGAACAACGTGCCATTCTTGAGGAAATCAGAAGTACGGTGCTTGCTATGAATAGGGAAATGGATGAGATCGACGACTAGGTTTTCTGTAGATTAAAGATTGTGCTTCCTATAATGGAGGTACTTTTTTGCTCCTATCTCCCATAGCTAGTAAGTTCTCAAACTAGGTCTTTTTGTCAATTAGTCCAAAATTTGATAGAATGAACCCTGTATACTTTTATTTGAGAGGTCCTTATGACCAAATTTAATTTTTTCTTAGTGGTGGAGGCTCTTCTTTTAACTCTAGGCTTAATCACCATCTTTAATAATGATATTACCAGTTTTATTTTCATACTGGTTTTGACCTTGTTGGCAGTTCGCTTTTTTAACAAGGAGTCCAAGAGCGACTTTGTCTTGACAATCTGCTTGATTTCACTTTTTCTGGTTTCCATGTGGAATATCTATGTGGTTCTTGCTATCTTAGTGGGTGTGGCCTATGTCATGATTAACCATTTTTCACAGGTTAAGAAAAAGAATCGCTATGCTCTCATTCAATTTAAGGAAGACGACTTGAATCCACAGGCTGTGCGAAATCAGTGGATTGGGACTCGTATGGAACCTGTCAGTGATCGCTATGACTTTGATGATATTAATATTATCCGTTTCTTTGGGACAGATGTGATTGATTTGACCCAGGTTATCGTTTCGGGTCGAGAAAATGTCGTCATTTTACAGAAACTTTATGGGCCAACGACAATCTTGGTACCAATTGATGTTTCTGTAAAGCTGAATATATCAGCTATCTATAGCTCTGTGACCTTCTTTAATGAAGATGAATACGACCTCCGTTACGAAAGATTGACCTTGCAGGGAGCGGAGTATGAGCATGCCCATCGCACGGTTAAATTGATTCTCAATGTGGGAGCTGGACCAGTGGAGGTACGTCGTAAATGAAGAAACAGTACCTATTTTTAATCCTAACTTATTCAGTTGTTGTTTTAATTGGGGTTACCCTTGTGGTTATGGATAGCTTTAACCTAAACTTTTCGCTGGTTTTCGGTAGTATTTCTCAGGCATTTCACTTCTTTTTTAACATGTTTTTTGTGGTTCTGAGTTTGCTCATTTTACTATATATTCTTTGGGCCATTGCTAATGATAATAGTATGCGTTCGGTCAATCAGGACTTGCGTCGTATTATCAATAACCAGCCAGTCAAACGTCAGGGAGATATTGAGTTGGACAAGAATATGATGCGTCTATCTCATAAAATGCGTAAATTGACCAAGGATCTGCAAAAGACGGAAAATGCTCAGGCTTTGCAAAGTCGTGATATTCTTAAGAAAGAGCGAGGCCGCATTGCTCGAGATCTTCACGATACCGTTAGCCAGGAGCTTTTTGCAGCTAGTATGATCCTATCTGGTGTCTCTCAGATGGTGGGCCAACTAAGTAAGGAAGATTTACATAATCAGATTCAGGCAGTCGAGGCCATGCTGACAGATGCTCAAAATGATATGCGTGTCTTGCTTTTGCACCTTCGTCCGACAGAGCTTGAGAACAAGACCTTACAAGAAGGCTTGCAGATGATTCTTAAGGAATTAACCGATAAATCCAATATCCGTGTTGTCTACAAGGATATGGTTAAGAAAGTGCCCAAACGTATTGAAAATAATCTCTTTAGGATTGCCCAAGAGTTTATCTCTAATACCCTTAAGCACGCCAAGGCCAGCCAAATAGAGGTTTACCTCTATCAAAATAGTCAGGAAATTCAGTTAAAAATGCTAGATAATGGTGTTGGTTATGATTTGAATGCCTCGACTGACGAGATGAGTTATGGGCTAAAAAACATCCAAGAGCGTGTTGATGAAATGGCGGGGACTGTGCAGTTCCTATCAGCTAAAGGTAAAGGGACGTCTATTGATGTTCGTGTGCCAATATTAAGAGGAGAAGACAATGTCGAATAAGATTAATGTGATTTTGGTAGATGACCATGAAATGGTTCGTTTAGGCCTTAAGAGTTTCTTGAATCTCCAAGGAGATGTAGAAGTGGTGGGAGAGGCAGGAAATGGTCGTGATGGTATCGATCTTGCCCTGGAGTTGCGTCCAGACGTTGTTGTTATGGATCTTGTTATGCCTGAGTTAGATGGTGTTCAGGCGACTTTGGAATTGCTCAAAGAATGGCCTGAAGCTAAGATTTTAGTTTTGACCAGCTATTTGGACAATGAAAAAATTTATCCAGTCATAGAAGCTGGCGCCAAAGGCTATATGCTTAAAACGAGCAGTGCAACAGAGATTCTAAATAGTATCCGAAAGGTTTACCGTGGAGAAGAAGCTATCGAAACTGAGGTGGACAATAAGATTAAATACCACGATAGTCACCCGGACTTACATGATGATTTGACCGCGCGTGAACGTGATATCTTAGCCCTCTTAGCTAAAGGCTATGACAATCAAACCATTGCTAACGAACTGTTTATTTCTTTAAAAACCGTCAAGACCCATGTGTCTAATATCCTTGGGAAATTAAATGTTGATGACCGTACTCAGGCTGTAGTTTATGCCTTTAGACATCATCTGGTTTCACAGGATGATGAATAAATCTATTTTAGGAGTTGGAAAAGGTTAATTATGGCTGTGCAAATTATCTCTTATTTTTCGAGTCAAAGTGTTTGACTTTATTTCTAGCAACATATATAATTAAATCATCCTAAAACTTTTCTTTTTTCGTATGAGGTTGCTTCAACCTCGAATCATCAATCTAAGGTCACTTAGATGATGAAATCTCCTAACACTTAGCAATCGGTTATGCCGATTGTTTTTTTGAAAAAAAGTTAAGAAAAGTATTGACAGCCTCCTGATTTTTCTGTAAAATAATAAGAGTCTTTTGGGGTATAGCCAAGCGGTAAGGCAAGGGACTTTGACTCCCTCATGCGTTGGTTCGAATCCAGCTACCCCAGTTCTATCTGAGGGTAGAGATACAGATTATGGTCCGTTGGTCAAGGGGTTAAGACACCGCCTTTTCACGGCGGTAACACGGGTTCGAATCCCGTACGGACTATAAGCACCAGCTAGAGAAAGCTGGTTTTTTTGTGTCCTTTTTGATAAAATAGAGGGGTTGAATGGTCTAAGCCAGACATTTTATATCGCTTTAAAATAAAGAATAACAAGAATCTAACCTGGTTTAAAACGCGTGTTTTGAGATGCCGTCATAGGCTACTTAAAAATTCGTTGACTCATGGTTTGATTTGAATAAGAATTAATAAGGAAGTTAAATGACATATTATAACGTTGGAAAGATTGTAAATACACAGGGATTGCAGGGTGAACTTCGTGTTTTGTCTGTAACAGATTTTGCGGACGAACGTTTTAAGAAGAAGAGTGTACTAGCTCTTTTTGATGACAAAGATAATCACATCATGGATGTTGAGATTGCGAGTCACCGTAAGCATAAGAACTTTGATATCGTTAAGTTCAAAGGGCTTTACCATATCAATGATGTAGAAAAGTATAAAGGCTGCAGTCTCAAAATTGCTGAGGAAAATCTAACAGACCTTGATGACGGTGAATTTTACTACCATGAAATCATTGGCCTTGATGTTTACGAAGGCGATAGTTTGATTGGTCAGGTCAAAGAGATTCTCCAACCGGGTGCTAATGATGTTTGGGTAGTGAAACGTAAAGGTAAAAAGGACCTGCTCTTGCCATATATTCCACCAGTGGTTCTTGATGTTGACGTCGCAGCTGGTCGTATTGAGGTTGAGCTCATGGAAGGATTAGACGATGAAGATTGATATCTTGACCCTATTTCCAGATATGTTTGCTCCCTTAGAGCATTCCATTGTTGGTAAGGCAAAGGATAAGGGGCTTCTAGAAATCAACTATCACAATTTCCGTGAAAATGCGGAAAAGGCACGTCATGTAGATGATGAACCCTATGGTGGTGGGCAAGGCATGTTGCTACGTGCCCAGCCAATTTTTGATACCTTTGATAAATTAAATGTGACTAAGCCTCGTGTTATTCTCTTGGATCCTGCAGGTCGTACCTTTGATCAGGCCTATGCAGAGGAATTGGCGCAAGAAGAGGAATTGGTCTTTATCTGTGGTCACTATGAGGGCTATGATGAGCGCATCAAAACCTTAGTGACTGATGAAATATCACTAGGAGACTTTGTCTTAACTGGGGGAGAGTTGGCTGCAATGACTATTGTAGATGCGACTGTCCGCCTGATTCCTGAGGTCTTAGGTAAGGAAGCTAGTCATAAGGATGATAGTTTCTCATCAGGGCTTTTGGAATTTCCACAGTACACTCGCCCAGCTGAGTTTCGTGGCATGAAGGTGCCAGATGTACTCTTGTCAGGTCACCATGTTAATATTCGACGTTGGCGTATGGAACAGAGTTTGCGAAAGACTTGGGAGCGTCGACCTGACCTCTTGGAAAACTACGCCTTTACAGACGAAGAACGTCACATTTTAGAAGAGATAAAAGTAGAAGGAAAATAAAATGTCAGAAGAAAAGATATATGATATTACTATTATCGGTGGTGGACCAGTAGGCCTTTGGGCTGCCTTCTATGCCGGCTTACGTGGCATGACTGTGAATATTATCGAGAGTTTGTCAGAGCTTGGTGGTCAGCCTGCCATTCTCTACCCTGAGAAGAAAATCTATGATATCCCAGCCTTTCCTCAAACGACAGGTGCCGAATTGACAGAAAATCTCTTGACCCAACTTAAGCGTTTTGAAGATCGTGTCAGTATTCGCTTAAAAGAGGAGGTTCAAACCTTTGAAAAAACAGATGGTATCTTCACGATTACTACTAGCAAGGGTCAACACTTGTCCAAGGCTATCGTCATTGCTTGTGGGAATGGTGCCTTCGCTCCCCGTCCTTTGGGTGTGGACAATGAAGAAGATTATGCGGACAATAACTTGTTCTATAATGTGCATAGCCTTGACCAATTTGCCGGCAAGAAGGTTGTGATTGCTGGTGGTGGGGATTCAGCTGTTGACTGGGCTAATCACTTGGATGGGATTGCTGAGAGCGTGACTTTGATTCACCGTCGTGATGCCTTTCGTGCCCATGAGCATAGTGTAGAACTGCTTCATCAATCGTCAGTTAATGTGATGACACCATATGTACCACTTGAAATTAAGGGTGAAAATGGTCTTGCCCAAAGTTTGACCGTTCAAAAAGTGAAGTCAGACGAGGTTGTGGAATTGCCACTTGATGCCCTTATTGTTAGCTTTGGCTTCTCAACCAATAATAAAAACCTTCGTAACTGGAATGTTGATTACAAACGCTCTAGCGTTACTGTTAATGCGCAGTTTGAAACCTCACAAGAAGGTGTTTATGCTATCGGTGATGCGGCAGAATATGAGGGTAAGATTGATTTGATTGCTGTGGGAATGGGTGAAGCTCCTATCGCTATCAACCAAGCTATCCAATATATTGATCCAGACGGTAAGAATCGTCCGGTTCACTCAACATCATTAATTGAAGAATAATGTCAAAAGAAGGAAAGTCTCAAAAAAAGACTTTGTCTTCAATCTAAGGAGAGACTTGTCTCTCTTTTTTCATGTCTAAAAACGTGGTATAATACACCTATGGCTACAACGAAAAAAACGAAAAAAGGGTCGACTTCTAAGAACAGTAAGAAGCGGCTTACAAAAGCAGAATTAGACAGACAGAAGGCGATTAAGCGAATGCTATGGACCTTCTTTTTTGCCTTTGTCTTAATTTTCCCAGTCTTTCGATTGGGTTTCTTTGGGATTACGCTCTATAATCTCTTTCGAGTCTTCGTAGGGAGTATGGCTTATCCCTTGATTTTTGCTATCTATATCTATCTCTTTGGTTTTAAATGGTTACGGAAACATAGTAACTACGTAACAGGATTTTGGATGGTCTTCGCGGGTCTCTTGTTGGAGTTTCACGCCTATCTCTTTAGTCTAGAACGCATGAGTGGTCTGGATATTTTCCCTGGGACAAAGGACTTGCTTTTTGGGGAACTGGTCAGTGTGCAAGTAGCTCGTTTTGCGGGTGGTGGTATGTTGGGAGCTCTCCTATACCAACCGATTTCCTTCCTCTTTTCAAATATTGGTAGCTTCATGATTGGGTGCTTGATTATTCTATTGGGTGCTTTTATTCTCAGTCCTTGGGATGTTTTAGATATCATGGATTATGCAAAAGGTATCTGGAAGAGAGGTTCCGAGAAGCGTTTGGAACGAACGGCCAAACGTCAGGAGAAGAAGGCAGAACGTCAGGCTCAGAAAGAACGTGAAGCGCAAGAACGTGCTGAAGCCGAGCGTTTGGCTGATTTAACTGTTGACGAGGAGACGGGAGAAATCTTAGATGACGCCGCAGAAGAGTTGCCACAAGAAGCCGAGATTTTTGAACCTGAACCTGAAATCAGTGATTATGCCTCTGAGGACTACTATGATAATCTGCCTCCAGAGGATTATGAGGATTTTCAAGAAGATTATGCACCTTATCCGGAGGAATTACCAACCGCAGAATTCCCGCCATCTATGGTTGTTGAGGGAGATGATGCACCTGTCGAGGTTGATTTCACACCGAAGGAGCTCTTACAGTATAAATTACCTCAGATAGATCTCTTTGCACCTGATAAGCCTAAGAGTCAATCTAAAGAGAAAAACATCGTTCGTAAGAATATTCGAATCTTAGAAGATACTTTCAAGAGTTTCAATATTGATGTCAAGGTTGAGCGGGCTGAGATTGGACCGTCTGTAACTAAGTACGAGGTCAAGCCTGCTGTTGGGGTTCGGGTTAATCGTATTTCCAATTTAGCAGATGACTTGGCTCTGGCTCTTGCGGCAAAAGATGTCCGTATTGAGGCACCTATACCTGGAAAATCTTTAGTTGGTATCGAAGTACCTAATTCCGAGATTGCGACGGTTTCTTTCCGTGAACTTTGGGAACAGTCCAAGACGGATCCTAATAAGCTCTTGGAAGTTCCTCTTGGTAAGGCTGTTGATGGTTCAGCTCGTAGCTTTGACCTAGGTCGGATGCCTCACTTGTTAGTGGCTGGATCAACTGGTTCTGGTAAATCTGTTGCGGTTAATGGAATCATCTCTAGTATTCTAATGAAGGCTCGCCCAGATCAGATTAAGTTCCTCATGGTCGATCCTAAGATGGTTGAACTTTCTGTTTACAACGATATTCCTCATCTCCTTATCCCTGTGGTGACCAATCCACGTAAGGCCGCCAAGGCTCTTCAAAAAGTGGTCGATGAGATGGAAAATCGTTACGAACTCTTTAGTAAGTTTGGCGTGCGTAACATCGCAGGCTATAATGCCAAGGTTGAAGACTGGAATGCCCAGTCGCAAGAGAAACAGATCCCCTTGCCTTTGATTGTGGTTATCGTTGATGAGTTGGCTGACTTGATGATGGTGGCCAGTAAAGAAGTGGAAGATGCCATCATTCGACTTGGACAAAAAGCACGTGCGGCTGGAATTCACATGATTCTTGCCACCCAACGTCCATCGGTTGATGTTATCTCTGGTTTGATTAAGGCCAATGTGCCTTCTCGTGTGGCCTTTGCGGTGTCTTCCGGAACAGATAGTCGTACCATTTTAGATGAAAATGGGGCAGAAAAGCTACTCGGACGTGGGGATATGCTTTTCAAACCGATTGATGAGAACCACCCTGTTCGTCTACAAGGTTCCTTCATTTCAGATGATGACGTGGAACGTATTGTGACCTTTATTAAGGACCAGGCTTCAGCTGACTATGACGAGAGCTTTGATCCTGGTGAAGTTTCAGAGAATGATTTTGGTGGTGGTTCATCCACTAATGGTGGTAGCTCGGAAGGAGATCCTCTCTTTGAAGAAGCGAAGGCCTTGGTATTGGAAACACAAAAAGCTAGCGCTTCTATGATTCAACGCCGTCTGTCGGTTGGATTTAACCGTGCCACTCGTTTGATGGAAGAACTGGAAGAAGCCGGAGTGATTGGACCAGCTGAAGGCACTAAGCCACGTAAGGTTTTGATGACTCAAGAGTGATGATGGGAAAAGTACTACCCACCATTTACATATGTTTTAAAAATAATAAAAGGATGAGAGAGTAACTGTTTCGGCGCAAATTTTCTCATTCTTTTTTATGTTTAACACAAATCAAAAAGTGTCAAACTGTTTCATAATAACGCTTACAAAACGAACGTTTTTTGCTATAATAAAAGGAAAATGAGTAATAAAGATTTAAGGAGTTTTAAATGGACAATTTATTAACCGTTCATTTTCATAGTATGCATGGCGACTATTCGAGATATAGTATGTGGAAGTGGCTAGATGGTTATTGGGGCGAAGAAGCCCATTTTTCTCGTGAGGATGATTTTGGACTGGTGGGTCAGCTCACCTTTCCGGCTAATCGTTTTATTGACTATGTCAATCTCTTGGTTAAGACGGAAGATTGGTCAAAGCAGACACATGATTATCGTATCAGACGTTTCTTGGGGGATGCCCCGAATGCTATTTGGGTGGTTGAAGGAGACCCGACTGTTTATTATTCTAAACAGGCTGCTATGACGAGTCATAGTTTTGAAGGGCGTGATCAGCATGCCTTTGATATGGCTCTTCGTAGACAGGAATTTGATCAAAAGTGGGGATTTCAAGGTTGGTTAGGACATAAGTATGAAAAAGGTTCCACAGAGTTTCGCCTTTGGGCGCCACTAGCTCGGCGAGTGCAGCTACTACTTTTTAAAAAAGGTAGTAAAAAATCTAAGGTGATTAAGATGAGCCGAGGAACCAGTGTAAATAAGGATCGTCACGAGATGAACACACACGGTGTTTGGAGCGTCTCTGTCCCTGGGGATTTGGATGGGTTAGCCTATCAGTTTCGAGTCTACCATGAGGAGAGTTTCTATCAAGATACTAGAGATCCGTATAGCATTGCCCTTAGCTTAAATAATAAAAAGAGCTTGGTGGTAAACCCTGAGCGTTTGGTTCCTAAGGGGTATCAGAAGGTTACAAGACAAGAGGCCAACTGGCGTAATGTCAACGCCTGCTCATCTGTTATCTGTGAGATGCATCTGCGAGACTTCTCAATCTCAGAAACATCTGGTGTTAAGAAGGCATATAGAGGGACTTATCTGGGTGCCTGCCAGAAAGGAACTAAAAATGACCAAGGGGATGTGACTGGTTTTGATTATATCAAACGCATGGGTTATAACTATGTCCAGTTACAGCCGGTCTTTGATCATCACAAGACCTATGATAAGAATGGTAATCTTCTCTATAACTGGGGATATGATCCTGAAAATTACAATGTTCCAGATCGTCAGTTTGCGGTTGATCAAAAAAATCCCTTAGCACCAATTTTGGAGCTTAAGAAGATGATTCAGGTCTACCATGAAGCGGGTATTGGGGTCATCATGGATGTTGTTTATAACCACACCTATTCGTCATATAGTTCGCCTTTCCAACTGGCAGTACCGGCTTATTATTATCGTATGCACGACAATGGTTCATTCCAAGATGGATCAGGTTGTGGGAACGAAACAGCTAGTGAGAAAGAAATGTACCGCAAGTATATGATTGATTCTTTGACCTATTGGGCAGAAGAATTTGGAGTGGATGGTTTCCGTTTTGACCTTATGGGCTTGCATGACGTTGCTACTATGAATGCCATTCGTTCAGCCATGGATGATATAGATCCTAGGATTCTTATTTACGGTGAAGGATGGGACATGGGGATTGGTCTTCCTGTGGACCAAAAGGCCAAGAAGGATAACGCAGCTTTGATGCCTAGAATCGGATTTTTCAATGACAATGCGCGTGATGCCGTTAAAGGGGCAGAAGTCTATGGCCACATCAGCAATGGTTATGTGTCCGGAGCTCCTTTAGAAGATAAAATTGCTAAGAGTTTACTTGGTAGCCGTGGCTTTGTAAACTACCTCATGCCAGGTCAGGTTCTCAACTATATTGAAGCTCATGACAATTACAATTTGAATGATCTTATGCATCATCTGCATCCACATGATTCGCCAGAGGATATTGAAAAACGAATTTACTTGGCTAACGCTCTTAATCTGACTATGCAGGGGATGTGTTTCATGCAATTAGGGCAAGAATTTCAGCGTAGTAAGATGGTTGCAACAGGGGAAGATGGAAATTACACAGAAGCAGATGTTAAGCGTGCTATGAATAGCTACAATGCCCCTGATGAGGTAAATCGGGTGGATTGGAATCAGGTGACTCTTAAGAAAGAATTGATTGATAAAATTGCCAAATTAATTGAACGCAAGAAAACAGTAGCAGAATTGTCATATCGTTCATATGCGGATATATATGATAATCTCTACGTGACTAAAGCAGACTTTGCTTCAGGTATCGTGGAACTACATATTTCTGGAAAACTGGATGAAACCTTAGTGTTCGATAATATGAAAAAAGATTTGGAGATTTACTGACAAAGTAGTCAAAAAATGATATAATATAGAAAACGCTTACATATTTGATTTTTGTGGGCTTGAAAGCTCTATCATCGTAAAGGGTTTTCTGGTGTATTTACATATATTAATTTCAATGTTTTACTGCCTTGATATCTCTTATCAAGACGAGTTTAAGGAAGGAGTGATGGTATGAATCTTGATGAAGCCATGTACACGTTTGGAACAGGTGAGAACTTCCACCTTCAGAATTATTTGGGTGTGCATGAATTGGAGGGAGAAGAAGGATTTGTCTTCCGTGTGTGGGCCCCTCATGCTGAGCAGATTCAGGTAATAGGAGATTTCACAGGTTGGTTTGATACACCTCTGGATATGACTCAAAACCATATCGGCGTTTGGGAGGCGACTTCATCTCTCCCTGAAGAAGGACAACTTTATAAGTTCTTGGTAAAACGTAAGGGTGGTCAAGTAGTTGAAAAGATGGATCCTTTTGCTACTTATTTGGAACCACGCCCAGGAACAGGAGCTGTCATTCGTAAGAAGAAAGCTAAGAAGTGGAAAGATGGCCTTTGGATGGGGTGTCGCAAACGATTTGGGTTCCAAAAACGTCCGGTAAATATCTATGAAGTTCATGCATCGTCTTGGAAACTAAAAGAGGATGGTCAGCCTTATACTTTCAAGGAATTGAAAGAGGAGTTGATACCATATTTAGTTAAGATGAATTATACTCACGTGGAATTTCTGCCACTCATGGCTCACCCATTAGGGATGAGTTGGGGTTACCAGCTCATGGGTTACTTTGCTTTTGAGCATACTTATGGTACACCAGAAGAGTTTCAAGATTTTGTTGAAGCATGTCACCAGAATAATATCGGTGTCTTAGTGGACTGGGTCCCAGGTCACTATACACAAAATGACGATGCTTTGGCCTATTTCGATGGCACACCAACATTTGAATATCAAGATCACGATCGAGCTCATAATTATCGTTGGGGTGCGTTGAACTTTGACTTAGGAAAAAATCAAGTACAGTCATTCCTTATTTCAAGTGCTCTTTATTGGATTGAGAATTATCATATCGATGGTATCCGAGTGGATGCAGTTTCTAATATGCTCTATTTAGACTATGATGAAGGTCCATGGATGCCCAACAAGGATGGTGGTAATCGTAACTTGGAAGGTTACGGCTTCCTTCAAAAACTCAATCGTGAAATTAAAAAACGCTATCCAGACGTTATGATGGTTGCGGAAGAATCAACTGCAGCAACGCCAATCACACAACCTATTGAAGAAGGTGGTCTAGGCTTTGACTTCAAATGGAATATGGGTTGGATGAATGATATCTTAAGATTCTATGAGGAGGACCCTGTTTACCGTCAGTATGATTTCAATCTGATGACTTTCAGTTTCATGTATTGCTTCAATGAAAACTATGTTCTACCATTCTCACATGATGAGGTGGTACATGGTAAGAAGAGTATGATGCATAAGATGTGGGGCGACCGATACAATCAGTTTGCTGGTCTTCGTAACCTCTACGCTTATCAACTCTGTCATCCAGGTAAGAAATTGCTCTTCATGGGATCTGAATTTGGTCAATTCTTAGAGTGGAAACATGATTACCAACTTGAATGGGGAAATCTTGAAGATGAGATGAACCAGAAGATGCAGGCCTTCACTAGTCATATGAATGCTTTCTATAAGGACCACAAGTCTCTCTGGCAGATTGATGATTCTTACGATGGTATTGAGATTATTGATGCGGATAACCGTGCTGAAAGTGTTCTTTCTTTTATCCGTAAGGGTGATAAAGGTGATAAGGGGGATATCCTAGTCTGTGTCTTCAATCTTACTCCAGTGGAACGTAAAGACTTCACTATTGGCTTGCCAATTGCCGGTATTTACGAAGAAGTCCTTAACACTGAGATGGAAGAGTTCGGTGGTGTCTGGAAGGAAGGAAATCCTGATGCCCGTACCCAAAAAGCGAAGTGGAAGGATTATGAAAATACTCTTAGCTTCACATTGCCAGCTCTTGGAGCAAGTATTTGGCGTGTTAAACGTCGCTTGAAATAAAGGTTAGATTTAAATGTGTACACGATTTGTTTTTCAGGGATGATAGAAAGAAAGTCGCGGTTGAAAGAAGCTTTTTGACACCCAAACTATTGCTACACTGAGAAACCTACTTTAATTGTCATAATCAGTTTTGACTGATTGTCTCACATTCTTTTGAGGATGGAACTAAAAATCATGAGGGGGACTATTCATGAAAAATGAAATGTTGGCTTTGATCCTTGCTGGTGGGCAAGGAACTCGTCTTGGAAAATTGACCCAAAGTATTGCCAAACCAGCTGTTCAGTTTGGTGGACGCTACCGTATCATTGACTTTGGTTTGTCTAACTGTGCCAATTCAGGAATTAACAATGTAGGTGTCATTACACAGTATCAACCACTTGCTTTGAATAATCATATCGGTAATGGTTCAAGCTGGGGCTTGGATGGTGTTAACTCTGGTGTATCAATTCTTCAACCTTACTCAGCTAGCGAAGGTAATCGTTGGTTTGAAGGTACCAGCCACGCTATTTATCAAAACATTGACTATATCGATAGCATCAATCCTGAATATGTTTTGATTTTGTCTGGTGACCATATTTACAAGATGGACTATGACGATATGCTCCAATCTCACAAAGACAACAACGCAAGTCTTACAGTCGCCGTTCTAGATGTGCCACTTAAAGAAGCTAGCCGTTTCGGTATCATGAACACTGATGCTAATAACCGTATTGTTGAGTTCGAAGAAAAACCTGAAAATCCTAAATCTACGAAAGCATCAATGGGTATTTACATCTTTGACTGGAAACGTCTTCGTAATATGTTAGTTTCAGCTGAAAAGAATGCAGTTGGTATGTCAGACTTTGGTAAGAACGTTATCCCAGCTTATCTTAAAACAGGTGAAAGCGTCTATGCTTATGAATTTGAAGGCTATTGGAAAGACGTAGGTACTATCGAATCCCTTTGGGAAGCAAACATGGAGTACATTTCTCCTGAAAATGCCTTGGATAGTCGTAACCGTCAATGGAAAATTTACTCACGTAACGTGATTGCTACACCAAACTTCTTTGGTGAACATGCTCAGGTTGAAGATTCACTCGTTGTTGATGGCTGTTTGGTTGATGGAACTGTTAAGCATTCTGTGCTTTCAACAAATGCACAAATTCGTGAAGGGGCAGTCGTTGAAGATTCAGTGATTATGAGTGGTGCAGTTATTGGTAAAGGTGCAAAAATTAAACGTGCTATTATCGGTGAAGGTGCACACGTTTCTGATGGTGTGGAAATTGACGGTACAGAGGAAGTGCAAGTCGTAGGATACAATGAAGTAGTGGGGGTATCAAAAGATGAAGATTGATAAATATTCTGCAATTCTAGGAAATACCGTAGGATTCCATGACATGGATGGCTTGACTGATCAACGTCCTATTGCCAGCCTACCATTTGGTGGAAAATATCGCCTCATCGACTTCCCGTTGTCTAACTTGGCTAATGCCGGTATCCGTAGCGTCTTCGGAATCTTCCAAAACGAAAACATTAGTTCTGTCTTCGACCATATTCGTTCAGGTCGTGAGTGGGGCTTGTCTACTCTCCTCAGCCACTACTATCTTGGTATCTACAATACTCCAGTTGATAGTTCAACTGTTGATAAAGAATACTATCATCAAATTTTGACCTACCTTAAACGTTCAGGCTCAGACCAGACTGTAGCTCTTAATAGTGATGTTTTGGTCAACATTGATCTTAACCAAGTTTTCCACCTTCACAATGTAACAAAACAAAAAGTTACTGTAGTCTACAAAAAACTTCCTAAAGAACTCATTTCAGATGTAAACAGCATTTTGGATATTGATGAATCTGATAAAGTGCTTAAGCATGAGCTCTTCCAGGGTGGGGATAAAGAAGTTTACAATATGTCTATAGACATATTTGTCGTGGATACACCATTCTTGATTGAAAAATTGGAAGAAGAAGCTGCTAAAGAAGAGCCACGTAAGCTTCGTTATGTGCTTCGTGATTTGGCAGTTGCTGAGAATGCTTTTGCTTACGAGCACACTGGTTACCTTTCAAATATCCACTCAGTGAAATCGTACTTTGATGCCAATTTGGATATGTTGGAATCACAAAAATTCTATTCACTTTTTGCACCAAACCAAAAAGTTTATACAAAAGTTAAAAATGAAGAGCCAACATATTATGCAGACTCTTCTGAAGTTAAGGTTTCACAATTTGCATCTGGTTCGATCGTACGAGGTAAAGTTGAGAACTCAGTGATTTCACGTAATGTTTACTTATCTGAAGGATCTAGTGTTAACCATTCAATTATCTTCCCACGTGTTAAAGTTGCTAAAGGTGCAACAGTTAAATATGCTATTGTGGATAAAGATGTTGAAATCGCCGAAGGTGTTACGATTCGAGGTACAGAAAACAATCCAGTTGTCATCAAAAAAGGTAGCGTTGTAACAGAGGATATTTTACGATGAAAATTTTATTTGTAGCAGCAGAGGGGGCACCTTTTGCTAAAACTGGCGGTTTGGGTGACGTTATCGGTGCTCTTCCTAAATCTCTAGTCAAAAATGGTCACGAAGTAGCCGTAATTCTCCCATATTATGATGTGGTTTCGGCTAAATTTGGCAATCAAGTTGAAGACCTTGGCTTCTTCTATACAAATGTTGGTTGGCGACGTCAATATGTCGGTATCAAGAAAATTGTTCGTGATGGTGTGACCTTCTTCTTCATTGATAATGAGCAGTATTTCAACCGCGGTACGGTATACGGTGAGTGGGATGATGGTGAGCGTTTTGGTTTCTTCCAAATGGCTGCCCTTGAGTTGATGGAAAAAGTGGACTTTGTTCCAGACATTCTTCATGTTCATGACTACCACACAGCCATGATACCATTCCTTCTTAAGGAAAAATACCATTGGATTCAAGCTTACCAAGGTATTAAGACGGTCTTCACTATCCATAATATTGAGTTCCAAGGTCAATTTGACAGTGGTATGCTTTGGGAAATCTTCGGTGTTGGTTACGAGCGTTATGCAGACGGTACGCTCCGTTGGAATGACTGCCTTAACTGGATGAAAGCTGCCGTTCTTTACGCAGATCGTGTAACAACAGTTTCTCCATCTTATGCTGGTGAAATTCAAACACCTGAATTTGGTAAAGGTCTTGATCAAATCATGCGCATGGAATCTGGTAAGTTGTCTGGTATTGTTAATGGTATCGATACAGACCTCCTTGATCCAGAAACAGATACTCACATTCCTTATCATTTCTCGGTGGATGATTTGTCAGGTAAAGCCAAAGACAAGGTAGCTCTTCAAGAGCGTGTTGGCCTCCCAGTTCGTGAAGATGTTCCATTGATTGGTATTGTATCACGTTTGACAGACCAAAAAGGTTTCGATTTGGTGGTTAACGAACTTCACAATATTTTGCAACATGATGTTCAAATTGTTCTTTTGGGTACTGGTTATAGTGGTTACGAGAATTCTTTCTCTTGGTTTGGTCATGCTTATCCAGAGAAAATGTCTGCCAACATTACCTTCAACCTAGAGTTGGCTCAACAAATTTATGCTGGTTGTGACATTTTCCTTATGCCTTCAGCTTTTGAACCATGTGGGCTCTCACAAATGATGTCTATGCGTTATGGTACCTTGCCAGTAGTTAGTGAGGTTGGTGGTCTTCGTGATACTGTTGAACCATACAACCCTGTGACAGGCTCAGGTACAGGCTTCTCATTTGGTAACTTTTCAGGTTACTGGATGGTTCAAATCCTTGAAAAAGCTCTCGATGTGTACAAAAATAATGCTGATTCTTGGAAACAACTCCAGCACAATGCTATGACTCGTGATTTCTCATGGGATACAGCAAGTTTGGCATATGTTGATTTGTATAAACAATTAGTGTAATACAAAGGTAACTTTTCTCGAAAGGGAAAAGTTATTTTCATGTAAAAAAGTTTAAAAGCGCTGTAACTGCAGTTAGAAAAAACAAGATAGTCGCCCAAATCTTGTTGCTAAAGCAAATGAGAGAGGCGCTCTAGAAGTATAATTCCCCCTTATCCTATTATTTACCCTATAAGATGTCTATCAAAGGTATAGAAGTATAAGAAAGGATTTCTATGCAATTCGAAAATTTAACAAAAGGACAATTTATCCGTGATTTTAAAGATACGCTCCACCAAGAACAGTTGATTAGAGTAGCTAAGGCTACACCAACCGAAATCTTCACAGCCTTGGCTGGATTGATTCGTAAGTATTACACTGACACATGGATTGAACGTAAGCATGCACTTTCAGACAATCAAGAAAAGATTGCTTTCTACTTCTCAATCGAATTCCTTCCAGGTCGTATGTTGGAAACTAACCTCCTCAACCTAGGTATTCTTGACCTTGTTAAAGAATGTTTCGCAGAACTTGATATCGACTTCCGTGAAGTAGTAGAAGCTGAGCATGACATGGCACTTGGTAATGGTGGTCTTGGTCGTTTGGCTGCTGCCTTCATGGACTCACTTGCGAATACTGGTTACCCAGGTTTTGGTAATGGTCTTCGTTACCGTTATGGACTTTTCAAACAACGTATTGTTGATGGTTATCAAGTTGAATTGCCAGATAGTTGGTTTGGCTCAACAGGGAATGTTTGGGAAATACGTAAAGACCATGATATCGTTGATGTGAAACTCTTCGGTGATGTTGTCCTTGAAAGCAATGAAGAAGGTCGCTTCGTTCCAACTTATAAGAACGCTCAAGTTCTTCGCGCTGTGCCTTACGATGTGCCACAAATTGGTTACCAAAATGGTGTGATTAACAACCTTCGTCTTTGGGATGTTGAAATTCCTGAAGAATATGAGTTGGATTACCCAACATTGGAAGCTCGCCGTCGTGTGAAAGATATTACAGCAATTCTTTATCCCAACCTTAGTTCTCGAAACTTGCAACCGTCTTCTAGAATGTTATAATGACCTATAGGTATGAGCATTAAAAAGGGGGGGGGATTTATGGCTTTACGTAGCCAATTAATTACCAAGGAGTTTCCAGACTTAGATAGGGTAGAGCGATTAAACAACGAGGCTTTTCCAGAAGAAGAACGTATTCCTTTGAGTGAGTTCTTACAACTAGATGGCCGTGATGATTATCATTTCTTTGCCTTTTACGATGAAGATGATTTTGTTGGCTTTGCCTCAGTTCTTTACAATGCCAAAGTTTTTTATGTGAGCTTCTTCGCCATTGTCCCTCAAATGCGGAGTCATGGCTACGGAAGTGAGATTATTGATAAACTGGTGGACTTTTATGGACCATCACGTTCTATGGTTTTAGAAGTTGAGCGTTTGGATGAACCCAATGACAATCCAGAGCAACGAGCGGCGCGTTGGGATTTCTATAAGCGTAATGGTTTCAAGACGTCCAATGCTTTCTTGGAGTATGAGGGTTTGAGTTTTGAGATTCTCTATCGTGGAGATCACTTTGACGAAGAAGCCTACAGAGAGATATTTTATAAGCTTCAGGAAAATGCTTATTTTGACTTCAGTATTAAACATCGTTGCTTGAGTGATTTATAAAAAATTGAGTTAAACAGGTACTATTTGGCCTGTTTTTCATTTGTTTTCAGGCTTGACCAATCGTTTTCAGAATATTTTGTCGTCCTATGCTATAATGGAGGTACTATGAAGAAAGTAATTTTACAGTATTTGGCAAGTGCTCTGACTGTAATCCTCATACTTGGTCTTGTGGTTTTTGATCGGCATCAAAACCAATACTTGGTCACAAAGGTCAATGATCCCGAGATTTCCTATATTTATCAGGATTCTCTTGAAAATCTAGACAAACTGGCTCTGAGTCGAGCTGGGGTCATTCAATCCTATCAACTCGATCCCCTGTCAGTTAGGAAGGAAAACGGGAAGATTCGTCTAGCTCTCCATATTAATCATTCCTATGATATGCAGGTAAATCTTGTCCTTAAGGCCGATATTTATGGTGATTTATCCGTGGTTGAAGTGACTCCGTCAAAGGCTTTGAAACTGGCTTTGGAGGCTGAGACTTATCAGAAACGGTTGACCTTAATTTCGCAAAAGGTAGATGCTATTATAACTCGTGATCACTGGGATCAAGGTATTAAACCGGCCTATGTGGCTCAGGTCAGAAGTAAGATGAAGAAGACTTCTTTGAACCAGTTGGATAAAGTTCTGCAAAAAATCGATCAAGAAAGTAAGGAAGTGGGCTCAGATACCTATACAGCCTTTTTCCAAGCTTCTCAACTCCCTAATCATGACAAGCTCAATTTGGTTATGACTCACATGCAGGTTTATGTGGATAAGTACCAGTTCCTTCAATTAGGGAAGTCAGGTTATAAATTTTCCAAGAAACTTGAGCCAACCAGCCCTTTTTACAGTTACTTCCGCGAAGCTATTATGGAGACTTATCAGACGGATTTAGGACTGGGCGAGGATGAGTTGGGTATCAAGCTCCACCTTTTTAGGTCATGGATTGATAAGCAGTCAATGGACTATATTAGGGCCAACTACAAGGGTAAGACGGATTTAGACAAGCTTCTGGCCTACAGCAAGGACAGGAAGATTCATCTGGATTATACTACAGGTGCTTCCTATCATAATCGAAGTTTGGGAGACTTTACCTATCCAGAGAACATGAAAATTCAGCTACCTCAGACCAGTGTCATGGGATCTTACGGTGTCAGCAATTCCCGCTTTATTGAATTTATTGTCAATATGGATACAGGGAGATTTGTCTCTGAGTGGAATTTCTACAAGAAAAGGAAAGACGGTAGCATCGACTCTAATCCTAAGCATTATAAGATTGAGGACGGTGCTGACATTGCCGATACGGACTCTGCTAACTATGGGCTGTCTAAGGGCTTGAATGCTGACTTACCGGCCTATCTCAATAATAGCCATACCTATCTCGACGTTCGTCACCCTGCTGACAATGCGATTAGACGCAAGATGGTAAGGAAGTGGAAAAATGCCAAGAATGTCTTAAACGGTGGACGCTATGCTGATATTGTTAAAAAAGGAGGCTTGAAAGACCTTGAAACATGGAGACAAGTTAAAGCTGAAGACCGGCTCCAGGTCTATAATGCTTACCTTGATTATATTCGCTCTCATCTTGTGCTTAATGGGTTTGACAGCTTTTACCAAGAAACCTACAAGTCCCAAGGTGGAGACAAAAAAAACTGAAACCCTTGATAGTGTTCTTGTCGCTAAAAATTTCTATCGTGTAAGGGATGCCTATGCCATCAAGCTCTACGGGCAGGATGAAGGGATGTCCTTTGATGTGGCTGGCCAAAGACTTTTTGGATCAAACATTGCTATTAAGGATGGCCTGTTATATGGCTCCAGCCTTGGAGATTTGACCATTGAGGTTTATTTTCAGGGCGAGGTGTCCTACCTTTTAGAGGCTACCCAGAAGCTCCCAGTGGACAAAAATCGCATCAAGGCTAATCACTATAGTCAGGACATTGTTCTGCATAACGTTTGGTCTAGTCTGGAAGGTCAAGAAACCTCCAACAGTATCATCACTCAGTTTCAAGACAAGGACTTGCTTAAGTTGCGCATCAGCTACAACAAAGAGTTTCTTCCCACAAAGATTCAAGGCTTCTACAATAGTCAAACCTTTAATGGTTGGCGGGACCTATTTTATATAGATTATCCATATAGTGATCAGGAAGCCTTCAACCAGGCTCAAGATGCCTATATAGAGCACATCCAGTACATGGAAACGCATCCTGAGGAAGAAGCAGGAGAGTTTGGTTAACAGAGTAAAAGCACCTTTATCATATGATAAAGGCTCTTTTCTACCATTTGTCAAGTCTATCAAGGCTTTAAGTAAAAAAAGAGATA
>OBVK01000021.1_pt1 | contig 112470 bp, 114 predicted proteins | sample 1501201 | NCBI WGS metagenome assembly OBVK01 (sample SAMEA2580011, study PRJEB22360) | human gut metagenome | biome: human gut; feature: human-associated habitat; material: faeces | place: Denmark | collected 2008/2010 | reverse complement strand
ATTCCGATTAATTCTGTGGTATTCTTAATAAGTCTCATAAGTTCTTCCTAATGATAGTTTGGTCGCTTTTCATTATAGTTCTTATGGGACTTTTTGTGTACACTCAAAAAGCTCTATAATCTCTACAGTGGTTTTACCCACTACAGAAATTATAGAGCCTTTTCTTTTTGTTTAAAAAGGAGTTTATTAAGTTCTTGGATAGATTACGTACCTCTAACAGATTTGTTTGCTTTTGTCATATTTTTTTCTCTCTTAATTACATTAAAATATCAAGATGTTAAACTAATTTCATATTAATCTTATTCAGGGGGAAATATAAAAACAACAAAAGAGCTGCCTTAGCAATAGTCCCAAGTACATTATTGCTCGGGTCTTACAGTCGCTCAAACAACTGATGCTGATTCTTATACTGTTCAAAATGGAGACTTGTTCTTCTCAATTACTAGCCAAGGCTTATGCTGTTGGTTCGATATCTGCTGCTCGTTCGATTGTATGTTGGACTGATGGTGGATATGGATACGTTGGTTATGTTAAACAAGTTGGTTAGATTCAAATCTTGGAGTCGAACTATAACAATTAGCAACACATTGATAACTATCATGCTTGGTTTAATTTATAAAATTCAACAACACCAGGGGCGGTATCTTACATTTATCCAGGTGTATAAAAGGAGAAGCAGCGTTTATGGAACTTTTTTACTTACTGAAGATTTGTATCGGACTAAAAAATGGTAGCTGTTAGGCTACCATTTTTTAGTTATCAGGTGTGAGAATCATTGGAATGATGATTGGCTCACGTTCTGTTTTTTCATATAGGAATGGTCGTAATGCATTGACGATAGCTCCGTTAACGGATTGAATGCTGGCGTCTTTATTTTTAAGAGCAATACGAATTGCGTTGAATAGAATGCGTTGGCTATCACGAATAAGATCACCAGATTCACGCATATAGATAAAGCCACGACTGAGAATATCTGGACCAGCTAGAATCATCTTAGACTTGAAATCAACAGTTGCGACAGCAAGGACGACCCCGTCTTCAGAAAGATCACGACGGTCACGAAGAACGGCCGCCCCGATATCACCGATACCATTACCATCGACATAGATGTCTTGAGCATTGAAATGACCTGCACGACGAGCAGAATCTTTTGTTAGGGCTAGGACATCACCATTTTCCATGATAAAGATATTATCTTTTGGAACACCACAATCAACAGCGAGACCTGCGTGGACTTTCTGCATGCGGTATTCACCGTGAACAGGCATGAAGAATTTTGGTTTGATCAAACGAAGCATGAGTTTTTGCTCTTGTTGACCACCGTGTCCAGAGGTATGGATATTGTTGATTTTACCGTGGATAACATCGACGCCAGCTTCTTGAATAGTATTAATCAAGCGGTTAACGCTGGTTGTATTTCCTGGGATAGGGCTAGATGAGAAAATAACAGTGTCACCAGGTTGCAGTGTCACTTGGCGGTGCATCCCGTTAGCGATACGTGCAAGGGCTGCCATAGGCTCTCCTTGAGAACCAGTACACATGATAAGAATCTCACTGGAATGGTAGTTTTTCATCTCACTAGGGTCAATAATAGTTCCTTTTGGAACCTTGATGTAGCCTAGTTCAACCCCATTAACAATGGCTTTTTCCATAGAACGTCCAAAGACAACAATCTTACGACCGGTTTTTACAGCAGCTTCGGCAGCTTGTTGCAGACGGAAAATATTTGAGGCAAATGAGGCGAAGATAATACGTCCGTGAATGCCTTCAATAATTTTCATGATGGATTGTCCAACGACCTTCTCGGAATTAGTGAAAGTTGGGACTTCAGCATTGGTTGAGTCTGAGAGGAGGCAAAGAACCCCTTCTTCACCGAGTGCAGCCATACGATGAAGGTCTGCTGGCTCACCTACTGGAGTGAAGTCAAACTTAAAGTCACCGGTACAAACAATTTTACCTTGTGGTGTATGGATGACAATTCCGAGAGGTTCTGGAATTGAGTGAGTTGTGCGGAAGAAGGTCACGCTCATATTTTTGAAAGTAAGCTCTGTATTAGCATTAATTTCATAGAGTTGTGCGTCACGAAGTAGCCCGTGTTCTTCCAATTTTCCTTTGATGAGAGCAAGGGCAAGCGGTCCTGCGTAGATTGGGATGTTTGCCTGCTTAAGAAGGAAGGGAATACCACCAATATGGTCTTCGTGACCGTGAGTAATGACAAGAGCTTTAACACGGTCAACGTTTTCAACGATGTAAGAATAGTCCGGAATGACATAATCGATACCGAGAAGATCATCCTCAGGGAATTTAATACCTGCATCGACGATGATAATCTCATCTTGGTATTCAATACCATAGGTGTTTTTACCGATTTCCCCCAAACCACCAATCGCATAAACCCCAACTTCTTCAGGTTTTAGATTGATTTTTGATGCCATAGTCTTAGAACTCCGTTACTTCAAAAACGCCTGTTTCTTTTTCGTATTCAAGGGCTTTTTCTGAGAGGAGCTCGATGAATTCGATGTTATAGGCAGTGCTTTTTTCGATGATTTGACGAGCTTGGATACGTCCCTCAAGTTCAGTTTCTGCATCGATATCTAGGTAGAGTGATTTTGTCTGTTCACGGCGTGGATTACGCTCTTTAGTTTCTTGGTAAAAGACTTTATAAATCATGGTTTTCCTTTCTTTCCAAAAGGCTCTGCCATTCTATAAAAAAACCGGTCAAGTTAATCTTTCTATGATTTACTTGACGTTATGATATTCACTTTATGAGTAATAGCTAGTAGCCTTGATTCGTTTAACAATTACTATTATTGTACCATAAGATAAGGGCTAGATAAAGAAAATGGCGGAAAAAGTTGGGGAATGTTCGTTTTTGGAAAATAACTACTTGTGTTATAATAGAAAAGCATAAAAGGAAACAAGGAAAAAAGATGAAAATATTAGCATTTGATACTTCTAGCACGGCTTTATCAGTAGCCTTGTTGGAAGATGAGAACTTAGTGGCAGAGGCAACCGTGACAGTGAAAAAGAATCACAGTATTAGTCTGATGCCCACCATTGATTTTTTGGTCGCTCAGGCGAGCTGGCAACCAGCTGATTTAGACCGTATCGTTGTTGCTCAAGGACCTGGATCCTACACAGGGCTTCGTGTGGCTGTCGCAACAGCTAAGACTTTAGCATATGCCCTTGACATTGATTTAGTGGGAGTTTCAAGTTTGCAGGCGCTGACAAACCTTTCGGTTGACGGTGTTGTGATTCCTATCATGGATGCCCGTCGTAATAATGTTTACGTCGGATTTTATGAAAACGGCCAAGCTATCGTCCCTGATTGTCATGCTGCTTTTACAGATGTTCTTGAGCAAGCTAAAACGTTTGAAAAGGTAACTTTTGTAGGTGAAGTAGCTAATTTTGTGGATCAGATTAAGGAAAGCCTTCCAGAGGCAACTATCTTGTCAAGTCTTCCGTCAGCCCTGTTAATTGGTCGTTTAGGTTTATCATTGCCTCCTGTTAATGTGGATGCCTTTGTCCCACATTACTTGAAGCGGGTTGAGGCAGAGGAAAACTGGCTTAAGACACATGAGGAGACTAAGCGTGACAACTACATCAAGCGCGTCTAGATTGAGTTGCCAGGAACAGGCTCAGATCATTTACCATATTTTGTCGGATGTTTATGACAAGTCTCCGTGGACGATAGAACAAGTGGTAGCAGACTTGGCTTTGGATACTACGGAGTATTTCTATGTTTATGATCAGGAAGAAGTCGTTGGTTTTTTAGCCCTTCAAAATTTAGTTGGAGAGCTTGAGGTTACCAATGTTGCGGTTCTAAAAGCTTATCAGGGACGTGGTTATGCCAGTCAGCTGATGAAGTATTTAGAAGAGCGTAGTGAGCCAATCTTTCTAGAAGTGAGGACTTCAAATCAAGTCGCTCAGGCGCTTTATAGAAAATTTGGTTTTGAAAGTCTAGGAATTCGAAAAAATTATTATCATGAGCCTCAGGAGGATGCTATTATCATGAGGCGAGAGGAAGTCTAATGGCAGATAGATATATTTTGGCGGTGGAGAGCTCGTGTGACGAGACTTCAGTTGCCGTTTTAAAAAATGAGAAAGAACTTTTAAGTAATATTATTGCCAGTCAGGTAGAAAGTCATAAACGATTTGGTGGTGTTGTTCCTGAGGTGGCTAGCCGTCACCATGTGGAAGTAGTGACGCTTTGTATTAAGGATGCTTTATCTGAGGCGGGAATTGCTGCTGAACAATTGGATGCTGTAGCTGTAACCTATGGCCCAGGCTTGGTTGGAGCCCTATTGGTTGGGATGGCAGCAGCTAAGGCCTTTGCCTGGGCTCATGGTTTGCCTTTGATTCCGGTCAATCATATGGCTGGGCATTTGATGGCGGCGCGTGAGGTTCAAGAGTTGGAGTACCCCCTCCTAGCGCTTTTGGTATCTGGAGGCCACACAGAGTTGGTTTACGTGTCAGAGCCAGGAAATTACAAGATTGTTGGTGAGACACGTGATGATGCAGTTGGTGAGGCCTATGACAAGGTTGGCCGTGTGATGGGATTGACCTACCCAGCTGGGCGTGAAATTGATGAATTGGCTCATAAAGGGAAAGATGTTTATGATTTTCCACGCGCTATGATTAAGGAAGACCACTTGGAGTTTTCATTTTCAGGATTGAAGTCAGCCTTCATTAATTTGCACCATAATGCTGAGCAGAAAGGGGAAGTTTTAGTAACAGAAGACCTTTGTGCTTCCTTCCAAGCTGCTGTGTTGGATATTCTCCTAGCTAAGACGAAGAAAGCTTTAGAGCGTTACCCTGTCAAGACACTTGTTGTTGCTGGGGGCGTGGCAGCTAATCAGGGCTTACGTGAACGCTTGGCTGAGGAAATCACAGATGTAGATGTGATTATTCCTCCTTTGCGTCTTTGTGGTGACAATGCTGGTATGATTGCTTTAGCAGCAGCTATTGAATATGATAAAAACCATTTTGCTGAGTTAGATTTAAATGCTAAACCAAGTCTAGCCTTTGCAGGATTTGAAGAATAAGAAGAACCTCTTACTCGTCTGGTAAGAGGTTCCTTTAGAAAGGAATCGAGAGTGTCTGACTTTCGCTTAGGTGTAAAAGCCGCGGTACCGACAGCTTTAGGCTATGTAGCTATTGGCCTATCCTTCGGTGTTGTAGCGGCCGCTTCGGGTTTATCAGCCCTTGAGGTTGCCCTCATGTGTGCCTTGGTCTATGGTGGCTCGGCCCAGTTTGCCATGTGTTCTTTAGTAGTTGCGGGAGCTGGCCTAGGTGAGTTAACCTTGACTGTTTTCTTGGTTAATTTGCGTAACATGTTGATGAGTTTACATGCAACGACGATTTTTACAAAAACAAGCCTCTGGAATCAGCTGGGAATTGGTAGTCTGATTACGGATGAAAGTTATGGTGTCTTATTAGGAGAACATGTGCATCATAAAGATATTTCTGCTAACTGGATGCATGGGAACAATATTTTTAGTTATCTGGTTTGGATTGTATCTTCAGTTGTTGGCTGTTTAATTGGCTCAATGATTCCAAATCCTGAGCTTTTTGGTTTGGATTTTGCCTTGATTGCCATGTTTATTGGTTTGTTAAGTAGTCAGTTTGATGCCTTGCTAGGTGAAGGCGTGCGTAAGCTGTTTCTGATTCTGTTATCTATTGCTGTAGCATATCTGAGCTTTAGTATCATCTTATCAGAGTCTTTGGCTGTTCTAGTGTCTACTTTGATTGGATGTAGTGTGGGGGTAATGTGTGATGGTCGTCAATAGATTTATTCTCATTGCTATCTTACTTGGATTTGTGGTTAGTTGGGTTCCTCGTATTCTCCCCTTTGTACTGGTTAAATACAAGGGCCTACCAGATATAGTTGTTCGTTTCTTACATTACTTACCAGTTTCTATTCTTTTTGCCCTGGTTCTCTCTAGTCTCATGACTGAGAAGATTGGTCACTTGCCGCAGTTTAAGTGGATGGAAATACTGGCTACGGTGCCAACGGTAATTGTAGCGTTTAAGAGTAAAAATCTGCTCTATGCAGTAATAGTCGGTATAGTGTCTATGGCCCTGATTCGTTTAGTATTTTAGAAAATGAAAAGACTTGGAGTTGCTCTTAGTGAGTCGCTTTCCAAGTCTTTTTTAGTTATTGTTAAAAAAGGCAGCAATATCATCTTCACTGAGACCAATCATTGGATCTATAGTTGCCCAATTTTCCTCAGTTAAACGACTGTTTTCTTCTGTTTGCACAGCTTTGTTAACAGACTTATCCACAGGGTGTGAATAAGTGTTAATAAGAGTTTGGGATGGTTTGATATTTTCCAAGAAGTCTTTGTTTTTAAGGGTTTCTGAGGGTATATCGTTTTCTGTTATTGTTTGATTAGAGGTATCTGTTACCTCGTTTTTAACAATCTTTTCGACAGACTTATCAACAACTTGTGTATAAGTTTGTTCAAATCGTTGTATGAGGTAGGTATTACGTTTAGCACCCTCGTTGTGAACGGCAAAATCGAAAGCTGCAATTTCCCCTAACATGACTAGCTTACTCTTGGCGCGAGTGATAGCGGTGTAGATGAGGTTACGTTGAAGCATACGTCCACTTTGGCGTGTGATAGGAAGGATAACGACTGGGAACTCACTCCCTTGGGATTTGTGGATTGACATGGCATAGGCCAGAGTAATCTTATTCCATTCGTTACGAGGATAGATAACCTCATTGCCATCGAAGGACATGTAAATTTCGTCCTGCTTACTTTCAGTATATTTACCAGGTATGAGGTCAGTGATGATTCCGATATCGCCATTGAAGACATTGAGTTCTGTATCGTTGACCAGATGGAGAATCTTGTCATTCTTACGGAAGAAAATATCATTAAAGGCAAATTGATTGGCCTTTTCTTTGGGATTGAGTAGATCCTGCATAATGGTATTGAGATTGTTGATACCAGCCTGTCCTCGGTACATGGGGGCCAGAATCTGTACATCCTGAGCAGCAATCCCACTTTTAATAGCCGCAGAGACAATTTTAGGGACCATCTGTGGAATATGGCTAGCATTAGCCTCAAAGTATGATCGGTCAGCCTTTTTCTCTGTGAAATCAGCGGGTAGTTGGCCTTTGCGCATCTGGCTAGCTAAGGTAACAATAGTGGAATCCTCAGATTGTCTGAAAATTTTGGTTAGAGAAACCTTAGGCAAGTCATCAATCTGCAAAAGGTCAGCCAAGACTTGGCCAGGACCTACGGAAGGCAGCTGATCTTGGTCACCTACAATGATTAATTGAGTAGTATCAGAAATGCTTTCGAAGAGTTGATTGGCCAACCAAGTATCAACCATAGAGAACTCATCGATGATAATCAAATCGCAATCGAGATAGTCATCTAAGGTCTTGAAATCGTCCTCGCTATTGAGGCCCAAATGCCTATGAATAGTGGCACTAGGAAGTTTGGTGAGTTCGTTCATCCGACGAGCAGCCCGTCCTGTTGGTGCTGCTAAAATAATAGGCAAATCAGACTTTTTAAGATCTAGACCATGAAGGTCGGCATAGGTTTTAATAATGCCGTTAATAACAGTGGTTTTCCCTGTTCCGGGACCACCTGTCAGGATGAAGACCTTACTTTGTAGGGCTTTGATAATGGCATCTTTTTGAACCTTGTCATAAGTAATACCAAGCTCCTCTTCCACCTCTTCAAGACTTGATTGGATTTTGTCCTCTGCACTAATGTAAGGTTGGTCTTTCATGATACGAGTTAGGTGGGTATAGATGCCCTGTTCCGCAAAATATAGGGTATTATCAAAGATTTTAGTCTCTATATTTTGCACTTTATCCTCTTGGATGAGGTTGGTTAATTGGTTAGCGACCAAGGAGGGGGCAAGTTCAATTTGGCGAGCACTTTCCAAAAGGATGATAGTTCGTTCAAGCAAGGCTTTGGCTTCGATGTAGGTGTCGCCCTCTTCCATACTAGCTTCTAGTAGACAATGAATCAGGGCGGCTCGTAAACGCTCAGGAGCATCACTAGCAATGCCGAGACGTTCAGCCAGTTGATCCGCCATTTTAAATCCGATTCCTTGAACTTCCTCTACCAAGAGATAAGGGTGTTCCTCAATAAGATTAAGCGACTCTTCTTTATATTGGTTGAAAATTTGTGAGGCAGCCTTTGGTGTGAGTCCATAGCTAGAAAGTTTGGACAAGATTTGTTCGGTTCCATAGTTGATTTTTAACTTTGCAACGAAGGCTTCTCGATTGACCTTTGAAAGGTTAGAAATCTGCTCTAACTTGCTAGGATCCTCGAGAATCTTGTCAATAGGATCTTCGCCATAAATCTCGACAATACGCTCAGCTGTTTTCTTACCAATCCCCTTAAAATTGTCGCTGGCAAAATACTTGATAAGACCGCTGGCAGAAGGTTTTGACCGTTCGTAGCGTGTCATTTGGAGTTGTTCGCCATACTTGGGATGATTGGTTAGCTGACCCCAGAAGGTATAGTCTTCACCCTCCATGACATCCCCCATAGTTCCAGTAACAATGATTTCATAGTCTTCAAAATCACTGTCTGTTTCGTCAATTTCTAAGAGTAGAATACGAAAAAAATTACTAGCGTTTTCAAAAATGACGCGTTCGATAGTTCCTGAAAAATAAAATTCTTGCATGTGTTTTTCCTAGATACATAATAAGGCTGGGTTCCCCCAACCTTATATTATTTAGTGTTTTTAGTTGTCCTCAACGGTACCAATTTTATTAATTGGCCAGAAGCGGAATTTGACTTCTCCTACAAGAGCACTCTTGTCAAAGTAACCAACTGCTCGACTATCTTTGGAAACAATACGATTGTCTCCAAGTAGGAAATATTTGCCTTCAGGAACAGTGACAGAGAAGGTCGTGTTGCCGTCAGCATTGGTTGTAAAGGCCTTGGCATCCTTAGCTAGTTGTTGGAAGTAGCTACTCTTGCTCTTATCATCGTTGTAAGCATATTCTTTTTGTAGCTTATCCTTGGCAAAGGCAGCTTGGAATTCTTTGAGGTATTCTTCCTTAACTTCTTTACCGTTGACAGTAAGTTTATCGTTTTGATAGGTAATGGTATCACCCGGCATCCCGATGACACGTTTGACAATTTGTTTCGTCTTACCATCTTCGACTTCCTTGGCAACGACAATATCGAAGCGTTCAATGGATGTATGTTTCAAAACAATAACACGTTGATTATTGGCTAGAGTGGGATCCATTGAGTGACCATCAACTTGGACAGGGAGCCAAAGGAAGAGGCGAGTCAAGAGGAAGAATGTGATAAAGAGGATAAAGAGTCCCCATTCACGGAGTAAAATGAGGAAGTATTGGGTCCATTTGTTTTGCATAGTTAAGGCCTTTCAGGGTTATTGTAAGCGTTGGTAGGCTTTTTTAGTATTGGCAAAATGATATTTAGCAGTAGCTTGGAGAGCCTGATCTCCGTAGGCTTGAAGAAGCTTGGTTGCGACCTGGTCAGACTTAGCACCAGCACCTGAAGGAAGCGTATAACCTACTTCTTGGCTGAGTTTATCTAGATTTTCCAGGAAGAGATTGCGGGCGATGATAGAGCTCACCGCGACAGCTAGGTATTTACCTTCGGCTTTTTCTTCTAAAGTAATAGGAAAGTCAAAGCGATTACGTTCGTTCTTGAGATATTTTTGATAATTTTTCTCACTGGTGAAGGCATCAATGACAATCTTATCTGGTTTAGCACCTGATTGTAATAGTAGGAAGATAGCCTGATTATGGAGGGCTACTTTGACGGATACAGCATTATGTGCTTTACCGTCTCCAACTACCTCATTGTACTTTCTAGGAGAAAGCAGGAGTGCTTTGTGGGGAATTTTCTCCTCCAAGAGAGGTGCAATCTGACGAATCTTAGTATCGTTTAGATTTTTAGAATCATCGACTCCTAGAGCTTTCAAAAAAGCATGGTCAGCGGGAGTAACTAGGCTAGCTACAACAGCTAAACCACCAAAATAGGAGCCGTTTCCGACTTCGTCTGATCCAATTAGGGCCAGATTTTGCCCATCAGTTGACTGCTTAGGCGTGGCTTGGTAACCAAAACGGCTAGCTAGGATTTCTGGTTTAGCACCCTGGAAGGTCACCTTACCTGAAGTGTAGGCTATGACGCTTGTTCCATCGACCTTGGCTGAAAAACTAGCGTATGGATTTTTAGTCGCAGTTGCGTAGTTTGCTAGATCTTTTTGGAGTACTGAAATCTGCTCTGCTGTCATTTTTAATACGATTGTGCCCATGGAATCTATTTTAGCACAAAAAAGGAGAATTGGTAGATATTTTACAGGTTAGGAATCCTTGAAAATTATTTTTTTGGAGAAGGGCAAAGTATAAAATTTACGAAATTTAAAATTTAGGATATAATGATTAGAAAAAGAATGCCAAATTCTGCTCTTTTTTCGATGATTGGAGGAGTCAGTTGGTATTTATATGTCGAACACACCCTGGAGAAGGTGTTAAAATCTGACTAAAAAGGGTGCTAAAAACAAAAATAAGGAGAAGCTGTGGTGGAGACTCCCTGCCCACCATTGATTAGGCAGTTAATAAGCAAATGGCAAATAAAAACCGTTACAAATTTCATTTTGGAGAAAAAAATCTCACGCTAACAACTGATAAGGACAACCTTTTCATGGAAGAGGTGGAACGTGTTGCTTATGAGAAATATAAAATTATCAAAAAGCAGATGAAAAATGCTGATAATGAAACGATTGCTATTCTAATGGCCATCAACTCTCTATCAACTCAGTTGGAACGTGAAATCCAAGTTGAAGATATGGAAAAAGAGTTGGAAATTTTGAGAGCTAAGCAACTCGAACAACTTAAGGTCAAGGCGACAGCTCAAAGTGATGACGATGAGGATGACGCATGATTGGACTCCTTGTCTTAGCCATCATGGCTTGGAATTTCTATATTGGCTACCGAAGAGGTCTCTTTATGCAAGCCTATTACGTGGTTTCAGTCATTATTGCCATGTGCGTCGCGGCCTATTTTTACAAGTCACTAGGTGAGGCTATTAATCTTTGGGTACCTTATGCTAATCCAACCAAAGATGCCAGTGTAGCTTTTTTTACAGACCAGAATGTTTTCTCACTTGACCGTGTCTATTATGCGGGCGTTAGCTACTTCGCCATCTATTGTGTGACCTATTATGGTTTGCGCTTTCTTGGGATTTTCTTCCATTTTGTGAGAATTGAGCGTCTTGACCAGACACGGTTCCAAGTGGCAAGTGGTGTTTTGGCTTCCTTGGTAAGTTTAGTACCTTTGACTATGTTGGGGAATATACTTGCGACCGTTCCCATAAACAATATTCAAACGGTCTTGTCATCTAGCTGGTTTTTACGTTTTTTGATTAATTGGAATTTTCCAGTTAGCCAGATTATCCAACACTTGTGGACAAGTGTGATATAGAAAATAGACGTCTTCCTTGATTAAGGGAGTGTTTTGATTGAAGACAAAGTCCTCAGAAGTTATCTTCTGGGGACTTTTCTTGCGTTATACAGAGAAAAAGGAAAGTCCAAGATGGAAGATATGGTTGGGCTTACTTTGGCATGTCTAAATATCAAAAAATTAGTAAAAATGATGGTAGGGAAGACCTATTATTTAATCCAAATACCTCAATATTATTGGATTGTGCGAGAATTAAGTGTGAATATAAAAAAGGCAAACATCGTTTTTGATGTTTGTCTTCATTCTGAAGGGAAACTCTATCGAGTTCTCTTTTTTAGAAATTAACTTGACTTAATTTTTTTATTCATGTATATTAATATCAAAGGAGTGAAATTATGATTCAAATTGAACATCTAAGTGTTTCTTACCAGAGAACACTGGCCTTAGAGGACCTTTCCATCACCATCCAGGGTCCAACCATCCTAGGAATTCTTGGACCTAACGGAGCAGGGAAATCAACCCTGATCAAGGCCATGCTAGGACTTTTGCCTCATTCGGGAAGGGTCCAGCTTGATCAGAAAGATATCGGCCAAGTTCTTCAACGAGTCGCCTATGTCGAACAAAAGACAGCTATCGATTTCCACTTCCCCATCACGGTGCGGGAGTGTGTCTCACTGGGACTCTATCCCCATCTCTCTATCTTCAAGAGAAAAATCAAGGAGGATTTTCAAAAGGTGGAAGATGCCTTGGAGCTTGTCAATCTCCTTGATTTAGCAGATCGCCAGATTGGTCAGCTTTCGGGTGGGCAATTCCAACGGGTCCTGATCGCCCGCTGTTTGGTCCAAGAGGCAGATGTCATATTTTTGGATGAGCCCTTCGCTGGTATTGACTCCGTTAGCGAAGACATCATCATGCAGACACTCCACACCTTGAAAAAGGAAGGTAAGACCATCCTGATTGTCCATCACGACCTCAGCAAGGTTACATCTTATTTTGACCAGGTCATCTTCCTCCATCGTAAGCTGATTGCTTTTGGGAAAACAGAGGATACCTTTACCAAAGAAAATCTGCATGCAGCCTACGGGCATGAACTCTTTATAGGAGGTGGAGTCGTATGATTACGGAATTTATCAATGGATTACAGCAATTCCACTTCTTACAGAATGCCCTAATTACAGCCATTGCCATAGGAATTGTCGCTGGAGCTGTGGGATGTTTCATCATTTTGCGAGGCATGTCTCTTATGGGAGATGCCATCTCACACGCGGTTCTTCCGGGGGTAGCTCTGTCCTTTATCTTGGGCATCAATTTCTTTATTGGTGCCATTGCCTTCGGGCTTTTAGCTTCCATCTTGATCACCTATATAAAGAGCAACTCCATCATCAAGAGCGATACTGCAATTGGGATTACCTTTTCTTCTTTCCTCGCCTTAGGGGTCATTCTGATTGGAATTGCTAAAAGTTCCACCGACCTTTTCCACATCCTCTTTGGAAATATCTTGGCCGTGCAAGACCAGGATATGTGGATAACTATCGGTGTTGGAGTGGCCGTATTGCTGGCGATTTGCCTGCTCTTTCGTCCCCTACTGCTCACTTCTTTTGATCCTGTCCTCGCTCAATCCATGGGCGTCCGGGTCAAGCTCTATCACTATCTCCTCATGGTGCTCTTGACCTTGGTTTCTGTCACTGCTATGCAGAGTGTCGGGACCATTCTCATCGTCGCCATGCTTATCACACCCGCTGCGACAGCCTATCTCTATGCGAATAGTCTCTGGTCCATGATGCTCCTTTCATCCGGATTAGGTGCTCTTGCATCCATCCTAGGACTCTTTATTGGCTATAGCTTCAACATCGCCGTCGGGTCTTGTATTGTCCTCACTTCTGCAGTCTTCTTTCTCATCAGCTTCTTTATCGCTCCTAAGCAGAGAAAGAACAAGCATGCTCTCTCGTCTCATGAAAGGAAAAACACATGAAAAAAATCGCTTATGTCCTCACCCTCTTTGTGGTGCTCTTATTTGGTCTTATGGCTTGTAGCAAGAGCTCTTTTTCCAAATCCTCATCCGATAAGTTGAAAGTCGTTACCACCAACTCAATCCTTGCAGATATTACCAAAAATATCGCTGGGGATAAGATCGAGCTACACAGTATTGTCCCTGTCGGCAAAGATCCCCACGAGTACGAACCGCTACCAGAAGATGTCAAAAAAACCTCGCAAGCAGACCTGATTTTTTACAATGGGATTAACCTCGAAACCGGTGGCAATGCTTGGTTTACCAAACTAGTCAAAAATGCCAATAAAGTAGAAAACAAGGATTATTTCGCAGTTAGCGATGGAGTCGACGTCATCTACCTAGAAGGTCAAAACCAAGCTGGAAAAGAAGACCCTCATGCTTGGCTCAATCTCGAAAACGGGATTATCTATGCTAAAAACATTGCCAAACAATTGATCGCTAAAGATCCAAAAAACAAGGATTTTTACAAAAAAAATCTAGCAGCTTATACTGAAAAGCTCAGCAAGCTTGACCAAGAAGCCAAACAAAAATTCAACACTATACCAGAAGAGAAGAAGATGATTGTGACCAGCGAAGGCTGTTTCAAGTACTTTTCGAAAGCTTACGGCGTCCCATCTGCCTATATCTGGGAAATTAACACTGAAGAAGAAGGCACACCTGACCAAATCAAAACTCTGGTAGAAAAGCTCCGTCAAACCAAGGTACCGTCCCTCTTTGTCGAATCCAGTGTCGATGAACGCCCTATGAAAACTGTGGCTAAAGATACCAATATTCCTATCTTTGCAAAGATCTTCACTGACTCGATTGCTAAAAAAGGGGAAGAAGGTGACAGCTACTATAGTATGATGAAATGGAATTTAGAGAAAATTGCAGAAGGTCTGAACCAATAAGGCTCCAAACCCGTTAGCTTCTCAAATAAATCAGTAGCTCTTCCCCTTAAACACGTCACTTCAACCAGAGGCTCTCTCTGACATGGAGAGCGCTGTGGTCTTAACGGTTTCTGTAAATTTTCCTTGCGCTTAAGGCAAATGGTATGCTTCAGAAGGAATTGAAAATGCCATCATGCTCTCAAACTACTTTGACCATTCCTTCGGAAAAGCCTACGGACTCTTAATAAATGAATGGCATTTACTTGCACGTACTGTTTTGGTTTTAGATGCGAATAACAAGGTCGCTTACGTTGAGTACCTAGACAACATCAATAGTGAACCAAATTGCGATGCTGCAATCGAAGCCATTAAAGCACTTAGATAAAGAAAAAAGAGGTCGTAGACCTCTTTTTCGTTGCTATAGAATACGATGGAGACCATCACGGAGAAGGACTCGTCAACGAGAGTGAGGGATGCGTTGTAGAAATCTTCGCATGCGCTTTACTACCTATTGCTTGTAGTTCCTACCTCCTTGTGCAAAGGTTTCCTTTCGGCTCCAATAAATCCTGTGATATAAGACAGGGGTGTATGGTCCCTTCTAAGAGAGCTTGGGAACGGACTCCTGTCAACTCTTGCAGTTCTCTCGGACACATATCTTGGAAAAGAGGGCTGGCAAAGACTAAGACAGAGCAGTAGCAAGCTTGACGTATTGCTTCATACGTACAAGACTGCAATCAGTTTTCTAAGCGGCTGAAACATCTGGTCGTACAGCTCAGCATTTCTAATTCCTGTCGCTGCATCTACATCCTCCTTTTTATTTTGTTCTCATTTTTTTCTATATTAGAATCTTTTACCCCCAGGCAATTCCTATCCACTGGCCAAGCCATTTTGCTCTTTTTTTGATATACTAGAAGGAGAGAAGAAAAGAGGAACCTATGACACCAAATAAAGAAGATTACCTCAAGTGCATCTATGAAATCGGTGCGCAACATGAAAAAATTAGTAACAAAGAGATTGCGGCCCGGATGCAGGTTTCACCTCCAGCCGTGACTGAGATGGTCAAGCGCATGATCTCGGAGAATCTCCTCATCAAGGATAAGCTCCACGGCTATCTGCTCACCGAGCTCGGCTTCCAAACGGTTTCCGATCTTTTTCGCAAGCACCGCTTGATTGAATTGTTTTTACTAAAAAATCTGGACTATACTACTGAAGAAGTTCATGAAGAGGCTGAAGTGCTCGAGCATACTGTCTCCGATCGCTTTATTGATAAATTAGACCAGATGTTAGACACTCCTAAGATCTGTCCTCATGGAGGGACCATTCCGCCGAAAGGAAAACTTCTCATCGAGGCTTACCAGGATCGTTTGAGCGATGTCAGCGAACCAGGAACCTATCGTTTGCGGAGAGTCCAGGATACTTTTGAATTACTCAATTTTTTAGAACAAATCCAACTGAAGATCGGGGATGATATACTTCTAAAGGGGTACGATGATTACACTGGTCTCTTTCAACTCCAGATTAAGGGGCAAGAAGTTCAAATCAATCACCTAATCGCCCAACAACTTTACATAGAAAAACATGACCTTTGATTAAGGGCATGTCAGATTGAAGACAAAGTCCTCAGAAGTTATACTTCTGGGGACTTTTCTTGCGTTATACCAGAGAAAAAGGAAAGTGCAAAATGGAAGATAAGGGTGGGCTTACTTTGGCATGTCTAAATACCTTTTAAAATTGAATTGAGTTGATTGCAACAACAATTGTAGCTGCAATACTTTCTGATACAGAAGCTAGTCCGCCAACATAAATCATACCTACCATTCCGTTGTCGGTTTGTTGTGCATTCTGGTTTTTCTTTCCTTGGAAAAACTCAATTGCACCTAAAAAGGCCCATCCTAGGCCACCAATAGAGACCAATGCACCCATGGCAGTAGTAATTTTTGTAACAACTTCCATTTTTATTATTTTTCCGTTGTCTTGCAAAAAAGACTGGACACATAGTCTCAGTCTCTCTTAATTAGTTTTATCCCAAGGTTGCAATGGTGCATCCGGAACCACCGGCACTTTGTGGGGCATATTCAAAACTTTTAACATGACGATGACGGCGGAGATATTTAGTCACCGCGTCACGGATGACACCGGTACCAATACCGTGGATGATGTCCACCTGACTCATGTTGTTAAGTAGGGCTTGGTCAATAAAGGCATCAAGCTCTTGCATGGCTTCTTCGTAACGTTTCCCACGAAGGTCTAGACGGGCACGAGGACCACCAGATGCCTTCTTGGCTTTTTTAACTACGTTAATCTGTTTTTTCTTAGGCTGTTGCACCTCAGCTTGAGCACGAACGAGAGTGAATTCATCCGCCTTGAGGGTCATCTTGATGAGACCTACTTGGGCTTCCCAGTTACCATTTTTGGCCTGACTAGTAAGAGTGCCTCGTTGACCATAGGCGGTCACGATGATATCATCACCGACACGAGGGGCACGCGCAGCCTTTTCTTTCTTGGCTTTACGAAGGACCTTATTCTTAGAGAGGTCCACTTGTGGGGCAAGTTTCTTGAGTTTTCCTTTGGCATCGATAACTTCATGAGGCTTGAGTTGACTCTTATCATGGAGAGTTTTGAGAATACTATCGCTCTCAGCCAAAGCTGTATCCACCATATCTTGAATGTCTTTTTGAGCTTTTTCGAGTTCCTTGTCGTACTCATGGGAGAATTCGTTATAGAGTTTCTTGACCGCACGGTTGAATTTAAGGTTCTCTTGCTCAACGTCCTTGATGTGTTCCAGACGTTTTTGTGTTTCCACAGTTTGGGCTTCAAGTTGCTCGATGATACGGTTGACATCACTATCAGTATCCGTGAGGTTCTCTGCTTCCTTGACAATAATTTCATTCAATCCGAGGCGGCGAGCAATCTCAAAGGCATTAGAACGACCAGGAACCCCCTGCATAAAACGATAGGTAGGGCTTAAAGTCGCTGTGTCAAACTCCATGCTGGCATTTTCCACATGTTGGGTCTCAATGCCATAGGCCTTAAGCTCAGGATAGTGAGTGGTAGCCATGGTCTTAATCTGGCTCAAACGAAGGTGCTCTAGGATTGCCATGGCTAGACTAGCCCCCTCCTGAGGGTCAGTACCAGCCCCAAGCTCATCGACCAAGACAAGACTGTTGCTGTCGGCAGCGTCCAGAATCTCGACAATGTGCGTCATGTGACTAGAGAAAGTAGACAAGCTCTGTTCGATAGACTGTTCATCTCCGATGTCCGCAAAAATCTCTTGGAAAATGGCTACACGACTACCCTTATCAGCCAAAATTGGAAGGCCAGATTGAGCCATCAGTTGAGCTAGTCCTAGAGTTTTAAGCATGACCGTTTTACCACCAGTATTAGGACCTGTGATGACAATGGCTGTAAGATCCTCATCGAATCTCAAATCGTTGGCTACTGGAGTGATTAGAAGAGGGTGACGAACGTTAAGCAGTTGGAGTGTTTGGTTGTCACTAATCTTTGGAATAACCGCCTTTTTATCATGGAGATAGAGGTATTTTCCTCTAATGAAGTCCATATGGCCCAAAATCCAAGCGTTGTTAGAAATTGCAGTAGCCTGTGGACGGAGTTGATCAGACAGTTCATGTAGGATACGGGCCATCTCGTGGCGTTCGTCTGCACGTAATTGTGTAATTTCTTCGTTAAGCTGGATAACAGCGCGTGGTTCGATATACACTGTGTTACCAGAGCTTGAGATGTCGTGCACAACACCAGAAATACGGTTACGGTAGGTATTTTTGACAGGAAGCACTGAACGGCCATTACGACTAGCAATTAAGCTCTCAGCCAACATGTGGCCAGATTTCTTGAGAATGTCTTGCAATGTCTGGCGAATGGCATCATCACAAGCCTTAAGTTGACGACGGATATTTTGCAACTCAGGGCTAGCAAAATGTTCAATAAAACCACTATCATTGATACTTTGAAGGCTACCTTGTAGACTTGGGAAGGCCTCAATCTTTTCAAAAAGACGTTTAAGAGCCACGAGCTCAACATTTTCAAGGTCAGCGTAGAAGCGGCCAAGGTCAGCTGAAGCTTGCAAGACCTTCTTGATGGCAATGAGCTCCTGGATGTTGAGGTCAGCATCCAGTTCCAAGCGATGCAAGGGCTCAGAAATATCTCTTAAGCTCCCAATGGCAAAGCCATGATGCTCTACGAAAATCTCAGACATTTCTTGGATTTCTGTAAATTGATTTTGAATTCTTTCTGGATTGGTCATAGGTACCAAGTCACGTAACTCTGCCTGAGCCTGCTCAGTCTGTAGGTATTCTGTGAACTGGTCCTTGACCTTGTTAAATTCTAATTGATCTAAAATCTTTGTGTTCATAACTCCTATTATAGCATATTTGACCATAGGACGTGGAGCTGGGAAATGCCTGAGGTCGTTTTATGAGCGGACTTTTGTCATCAGATGTTGAATAGCTATTTTTACAAAAGAGTCTCCCTAAAATAAGAGGATTTCAATTAAAACCAATGCTCCCATCTATGCTATAATAAACCTATGACTAATCAGAAAAAATTACTCCTAATTGACGGTTCATCCGTTGCCTTTCGTGCCTTTTTCGCACTTTATAATCAAATTGACCGTTTTCGTAACAATAATGGCCTTCATACTAATGCTATCTACGGTTTCCACCTCATGTTGGACAACCTACTTGAGCGTATTCAACCGACGCATGTCTTGGTAGCCTTTGATGCTGGAAAAACAACTTTCCGTACAGAGATGTTTGCGGACTATAAGGCTGGTCGTGCCAAGACTCCAGAGGAATTCCGTGAGCAGTTCCCTTATATCCGTGAGATGTTGGCTGCACGTGGTATCGCCTATTATGATCTGGCTCAGTACGAGGCAGACGACATTATCGGTACCTTGGCTAAGATGGCTGAAAATACCAGTGAGGACTATCAAATTACTGTTGTCTCTGGGGACAAGGACTTGATTCAGTTGACTGATGTCAATACCGTGGTTGAGATTTCGAAAAAGGGTGTGGCTGAGTTTGAGGCCTTCACACCTGACTACCTCATGGAGAAAATGGGTATTACCCCTGCGCAATTCATCGACCTCAAAGCTCTCATGGGTGATAAGTCCGATAATATTCCAGGAGTTACTAAGATTGGTGAAAAGACTGGTCTTAAGCTCCTTTTGGAACACGGTTCCCTTGAAGGTATCTACGACCATATTGACGAGATGAAGAAATCCAAGATGAAGGAAAATCTCATCAACGACAAGGAACAAGCTTTCCTTTCTAAAACTCTGGCGACCATTGATACCCAGTCTCCTATTGAAATTGGCCTAGATGATACGGCCTTTACGGGACCTGACCTTGAAAAATTGGCAGCCTTTTATGATGAAATGGGCTTCGTTCAGTTCAAAAATGCTCTTGGCGGAGAGGCTGTGCCACAAGATTTTGATGTGGCCTATGCAGAGCCTAGCCAAGTGACAGAAGATCACTTCAGCCCTGATGATTTCTTTTATCTTGAAATTCTTGGTGAGAATTATCACACGGAGCCTATCATTGGTTTTGCTTGGGGGAATGACAAGCAGATTTATGCGTCTACAGATACTGATCTACTCAAATCAGAAGCATTCCAAGCAGCTCTTTCTAAAGCTGTTAATATCTACGATTTCAAGCGTAGTAAGGTCCTTTTGAGTCATCTAGGTATTGACTTGCCTACGGCTAATTTTGATGCACGTCTGGCCAAGTATCTACTCTCAACCGTTGAAGACAATGAATTGTCAACAATTGCTCGTCTCTATACGGACCTACCGTTAGAAACAGATGAAGTGGTCTATGGTAAGGGAGCTAAGCGTGCCGTTCCTGAAAAAGAGGTCTTGCTCAGCCACCTGGCTAAAAAAGTCAAGGTCCTTCAGGTTGCCAAACCGGTCATGCTAGAAAAGCTAGCTGAACACGGCCAATCAGAGCTTCTCTTTGACATGGAGTTACCACTGGCAAATGTGCTAGCCAAGATGGAGATCGCTGGTATTAAGGTCAAGGGACAAACCCTTAACGAGATGGCAGTGGAAAACCAAGTGGTCATTGACAAATTGACCCAAGAAATCTACGAGATGGCGGGCGAGGAGTTCAATATTAACTCGCCTAAACAGTTGGGTGTTATCCTCTTTGAAAAGATGGGTCTACCTTTGGAATACACTAAGAAAACCAAGACCGGTTACTCAACGGCTGTGGATGTCCTTGAACGTTTGGCACCGATTGCTCCAATCGTAGCTAAGATTTTGGAGTACCGCCAAATCACCAAGCTTCAGTCTACCTATGTCTTGGGGCTTCAGGATTATATCCTTGAGGATGGCAAGATCCATACCCGTTATGTGCAAGATTTAACACAGACAGGTCGCCTCTCATCAGTGGATCCAAACTTGCAAAATATCCCTGTTCGCTTGGAGCAAGGCCGTCTCATCCGTAAGGCCTTTGTCCCATCGACTGAGGATGCAGTGCTTTTAAGCTCGGATTACTCACAGATTGAGTTGCGCGTGTTGGCCCACATTTCGGGAGATGAGCATTTGATTGCTGCCTTTAAAGAGGGGGCAGATATCCATACCTCTACAGCCATGCGTGTCTTTGGTATTGAAAAGCCAGAGGATGTCACACCTAACGACCGTCGTAACGCAAAGGCTGTTAACTTCGGTATCGTTTATGGTATTTCTGACTTTGGTCTTTCTAACAACCTTGGCATTAGCCGTAAGAAGGCCAAGGAGTATATCGATACCTATTTTGAGCGTTATCCTGGTATTAAGGCTTATATGGATAATGTGGTTCGTGAGGCCAAGGATAAAGGATATGTAGAAACCCTCTTCCACCGCCGTCGTGAGTTGCCAGATATCAACTCTCGTAACTTCAACGTCCGCAACTTCGCAGAGCGTACAGCCATCAACTCACCTATCCAAGGAAGTGCCGCTGATATCCTCAAGATTGCTATGATTAACTTAGACAAGGCTCTGGTAGAAGGTGGCTATAAAACCAAGATGCTCCTCCAAGTACACGATGAAATCGTCCTTGAGGTGCCAAACGACGAACTTGTAGCTATGAAAGCCTTGGTAAAAGAAACCATGGAAGCTGCAGTCGAACTCGCTGTCCCACTCATCGCAGATGAAAATGACGGCTGCACATGGTATGAGGCAAAGTAAAGCATGAAAGAAAATTTCCCATTTACCTATTTTCTCCTGCGTTATATGCTAGGATTTCTAGCCGTTATCCTAGGTATAGTGGCAGTATTGGTGATTATTACCTACTTTATGACCAAGTAGGATATGGATTTGTTGACTCTTTTTGATAGGCCAATTATATCCTAGTCTTAAAAAATATAAGGCGAGTAAACAGAGGAAAGATATTTACTGACTCTTATGATAGCACTATTATTTTGATTGGCTATGTTAAGGGTCGTAGCCGTAAGTATGATAAACTTGGTGCATAAGAAAAAGGGTAGCGCTATGCTACCCTTTTTTGCTATCTTCATAAGTTTTAATCATTTTCTTCTGTGGTGTGGCCATTGGGAACTGGTTAAAGTCCTCAGCCGTTACCCAGCATAGCTCTTTATCGGTAGTGAGTTTGTTGTCATTGACGATTCCTTCCACCATCTCGATGGTCCATTTTTGGTGGCTGAAGGTATGTTTTACAGGTGTAAAGCTATTGTCTGTCCAGACTGGTTTAAGAGCATAATTTTCCTCGAAAATAGCTTTTTGTGAAACGGTTTCGAGGACACAATTATCATTTTTAAAAAGACTGAGTTGTTGGCCAATAAAGTCCGTCTCTATGATAGGGAAAGTCCAGAAACCACCTAGCAGACGCCCCTCTATATTTTTTTCTAGAAGAAATTCACCCTTTGTATTTCTGATAATAAAAGCCTGAATTTGCATAGGTTTGGGCTTCTTCTTTGGCAATTTGATGGGGTATTTGTCATAGGTTCCATTGAGATAGGCTGCACAGAAAAAGCGAATAGGGCTTTCGTCGGGTCTTGGATTTTTAGCCGATTCGATATCGGTCCCAAGGTCCATAAGGGCCTGATTAAAGTCACCAGGACGGTCAGGATCAATCAAAATTTCCATAATAGCTTGGAAAATCTTACGATTTTTAGGGTCTCCGATGTCATAGTTAACTTCAAAGAGGCGAGCCATGACTCGCATAACATTCCCATCAACAGCAGGTTCAGGGAGTTCAAAAGCGATGCTAGAAATAGCACCAGCAGTATAGGGGCCGATCCCCTTGAGCTTTGCAATATTGTCATAAGTATCTGGGAACTGACCACCAAAGTCAGTCATGATTTGTTGTGCGGCCTTTTGCATGTTTCGGATACGTGAATAGTAACCTAGACCCTCCCAAGCTTTGAGGAGTTTTTCTTCTGGAGCCTCAGCCAAATCCTTAACTGTTGGGAACCAGTCTAAAAAGCGCTCATAATAGGGAATGACAGTCTGAACCTGGGTTTGTTGTAGCATGATTTCACTGACCCAGATATAGTAGGGATTTTTAGTTCTACGCCACGGTAGGTCTCGTTTTTCTCGATCGTACCAGTCCAGGAGGGTACGACGAAAAGATACGATTTTCTCAGCATCCCACATGACAATGCCGTATTCTTGTAAATCTAACATATCTCTATTGTAGCAAAGAAATCTTTTTTCAAAAAATCTTTCGTTTTCAAGAGAAAAAGATTGACAAAAGTAAGCGTTTACATTATAATAAGAGTGTAAAGAAGAGAAGGATTCATCAAGGAGGTAAAAGCCATGGTGAGAGTCAATATTTCAAGGTACAAAAACGGAGACTAAGGTTTCTAAACAAAACAGTAGGCAAAATAACTAACTTTACCAATCATCTCTGAGGAGCGTGGTCATATGACAGTAGGGCGTTACAAGAACGGAGATTAATTTAGTCGCATAAAATAGCTACAAGGGAGTGATACCACCAGAAGTCGAAAGCCAAACTCAAATCTGTTAACCTAAGAAAAAGTGAGGTAAAGCTCATGAGAAATGTTAGTAGGTATAAAAATGGAGACACTTAAGCAGTTGCGTAAAATAGCTTAAGGAGTGATACCAATGCCAAACAAGTGAACTATCGACAAAAGTTAAATGCTTAAATCTTGTAACAAAGTACCGAGGTGACGCTTATGTTGATGTTTGATGTAAGTCGTTATAAGAACGGCGACAGGTAAACCTCATTGAGTGGTCAATGGGGAGATAGGTCTCAAATCATACGAATCGGAGGCGATTACTATGATGATGAATTTAGGACGCTATAAAAATGGAGACACTTCAAGTTATTGCATAAAATAGCTTAGGGAGTGATACCGATGTAATAGAAAATTTACAATGCATGAAAGTTATTTGTAAGTTGATGGAGGTAATCTATGATTGCTAGGTATAAAAATGGAGACACACAATGACTCCTCCTTATGAAAATATTTTTTACAAAATTCCAAAAGGATGTTCTAATGACAATTGAAAAATCTTAAAAGCTCATTCTAGCGTGTAAGAATGAGCTTTTTGATATGTTGAATTTAGCTAAAAGATACTTAATCCTTATTGTTTAACTGGACCTTTCGTAGGAGGGCCAGTCTTTTTTGTTCCTCTACTAGAGCCATAAAGATTTGGTACTGTTTTTGGAGATGTGGCAGGAAGCTCTTAGGAATCTTGCTATCAAAGCTTAGGTTGTTCAGAAATACGGGGGCGCTACTGTCTCTATAGATTTGTCCTTGGAAGAAGTAGTTGTCGGTCACGATATCAATTGAGATACGTGATGAGCGCCATCGGCGTTTGCGCATGTACTTGGGTTTCCAACGAATCTTAAGTTGTTGGTCCTTGATATACCACCCCATGATGTCTATTCTAGCGGTCTGTTTCGTTTTGTCATCAAAGTAGGTTACTGGTACGCTTAAAACCTGCTGGCTTCTTGACGAGGTTAAGAAGGGATGAAAATCAGGAATGAAGTTGTAGTCCTTGCTAGACACTTCCGATAGACCGTCTTCTTCTCGTATTTTGCCACGACTGGTGTACTTGAAGAAGTCATAATCCTTACCTTGTCTTTCTAGTCGACCAGCCTCTAATTGATATCTTGTCACCTGATCACCGATATTTTTAGTCGTCTTGAGGTAACGCATGATTTCTTCATTCTTGTAGTAAAGAGCGACGAGATTTTTAAGACGCTGACTAGGGTTCAGAGAGTGTAACTTGTCTGGAAAAGACAAGATTTGTATGCTATGAACAGAGGCCAAAGGGACAGCAGCGATACCTGATAAGAGCTTGTCTTGTTCAAAGAGGGAGACGGTATCAAAATGGCTGGTATGACCAAGCTGATGTCTTATGTCAACAACAAAAAGGTTATTGTCCTGTTTGAAAGTGATAATATAGGTATCACTAGAACCTAATTTTTTAAGGTTATATTCTAGGGAAATAATAGGAATATTATAGTAGTGGTTAAAGGTGGGAAGTCCTAGTTTTTCTCCTAATTTCTTTTTATGATAAAGCATTCTCTTATTTTAGCATGAAGTTTGACCGGAGAAAAGATAACGCATAGGGCTTAACTTTTTTCTGAGGGATTCAAATTTCTAACTCTTTACTTTTTCCTTGCATTATCCCTCAAACTTTGGTAGAATTATATCTTGTGAGTGCACCTCACTTACTCGTGGCGAAAGTCCATGAGTCATTAGACCAAAAGAGGAGGAAAATATCAATGGCTAAATACGAAATTCTTTATATCATTCGTCCAAACATTGAAGAAGAAGCTAAAAACGCTTTGGTAGCACGTTTCGATTCTATCTTGACTGACAACGGTGCAACTGTTGTTGAATCAAAAGATTGGGAAAAACGTCGTCTTGCATACGAAATCCAAGATTTCCGTGAAGGACTTTACCACGTTGTTAACGTTGAAGCAAATGACGATGTAGCTCTTAACGAGTTCGACCGTCTTTCAAAAATCAACGGCGACATTCTTCGTCACATGATCGTTAAACTTGACGCGTAAGAAGGTAAATTATGATTAATAATGTCGTACTCGTTGGTCGCATGACCCGTGATGCGGAACTTCGTTATACACCAAGTAACGTTGCTGTTGCAACATTCAGCCTTGCGGTTAACCGTAACTTCAAGGGTGCTAATGGTGAACGTGAAACAGACTTTATTAACTGTGTTATCTGGCGCCAGCAAGCTGAAAATTTGGCTAACTGGGCTAAGAAAGGTGCATTGATTGGAATTACAGGTCGTATTCAGACTCGTAACTATGAAAATCAACAAGGTCAACGTGTTTACGTAACTGAAGTTGTCGCTGATAATTTCCAAATGTTGGAAAGCCGTGCGGCACGTGAAGGTCACAGTGGTGGTTCTTACAACGCTGGAGGATTTGATAATTCAAATTCATTCGGTGGAGGAGCTTCAACTGGTGGTTCATTTGGTGGATCACAACCTGCACAATCTACACCAAACTTCGGTCGTGACGAGAGTCCATTTGGTAATTCAAATCCAATGGATATTTCAGATGACGATCTCCCATTCTAAGAATGGACAAAACGAATTAAATATATAAAGGAGAAATAAACATGGCTCAACAACGTCGTGGCGGATTCAAACGCCGTAAAAAAGTTGATTACATCGCAGCTAACAAAATCGAATATGTTGATTACAAAGATACTGAGCTTCTTAGCCGTTTCGTTTCAGAACGTGGTAAAATTCTTCCACGTCGTGTAACAGGAACTTCAGCTAAAAACCAACGTAAAGTAACAACAGCGATTAAACGCGCTCGCGTTATGGCACTTATGCCTTACGTAAACGAAGACTAAAAATAATACCCTCGGCTGAGGGTATTTTTTTCTGCCTAGATTTTGTAGGCCTTTGTCATTTTTAGGCTTGTGTGCTGAGTTTAATTTTATGTTTTAGGGGAAAAGAGAAACCAACTAGTCTTCTCTTTTATCTTGAGGGGCTAGTTGGTTGTTTTGTGGTATATAGAGGGTGTTTTTTAAGAAATCATCAAATTTTTGGTCGTTAACGAGGATATCGACATTGTCTTTGAAAACCTTGAAACGATTGCCTAACCAGTGTGTTTTGATGTCGACCCAATTGTTGAAACAACTCCAGCGGTAAGGAAGTGTTGGATCTTGTTTTTCAAAAATATAGATACTACCATCTTTTTCGTAAGCTATAGCTGTGTGGAAGTTACTAACATCACCAGGGCTATTTTGAAAGACGGAGAGGAGTTTTACATTTTCTGGAAACTTGAGTCCGGCTTCTTTCCAAGCTTTCAGGAGTTCATCTGTAGATTGGTAGCTGATATTATCCCCAAAGAGAAGGCTGTAGAGGGCTTGATCTTTGGCATTTAGCTCTTTGTGGCGTGACTTGAGATCACGAAATTCATTTTGAAGAGGGAGGTCTAATTTAGTAAGGTCCTCTGAGCTTGTAATAAGGTTATGAAGGAGCAGGAAGGATGTTCGTCGGCAGTTTAAATCATCAGTAAAGTGCGATTTGTTATCTTCGAAAGTTTTTTCATTAAGGAAGGTGACAAATTGGTTTTGGTCTTTGCCGATTTTACTTTGGGTCCATTTTTTGACAACAGGCTGAAGGTTTGTATTTTCCTGATTGTAACGACTAATATAAGGGGCTAGATTGTTCCAGTCTTTTGTTGGAATACCCTTGCTTTTTAAGGCTTTTGCTAGCTGCTTTTCCTGAGTGGAAGTTGTCACATTGTTAAAACTATAGTAAGCTTGATAGTTTTTCTGAGTATTCTTGTGGCCACAAGCCATAAGTAATAGGCAGCAAGCAATGATTAGTAGAGAAAATTTGATACGCATCTATTGGAATTCTTTCTTTTGTCTATTAACTTTAACATTTTAGTATAGAATAGCCAACTGTGTCAAGATTTCTGACGTAAAAAAGCACCCTTATGGGTGCTTGAGGTTGAGGTTGATTAAGATGCAGGTGCGTAAGTACTTTGAACGTTGTAGTGACGTTTGAAGAAGTATTTGGCAACACCAGCGATGACACCAATAATAAGGATCACAATTGGTGAAAGACCAGGGTTGAGGTAGCTTGGAAGAAGGGCTGTAAGACTAAAGAGAGCGAACCATGCAATAAAAGAGAGTGTGATGACGGTCATGCTGAACCACCATTTTGGACGTTCTTCTTTTGGTTTGTTATTGTGACGGTAGATGTAGTGATAAGGAGTGTACATAGCTAGACCACCGATGAATGATACGGATAGAAGAGTTGTGAGGCCGTAGCTTGTTTGCGTACCAGAGAAACCAAAGACTGCGTTCATGATGGCAACAATGGCGAGAAGGAAAAGTGAGGTATCAAGCCACATCTTCCAAGGTGTTTTGTCTGTTTCTGGGACTTCTTTGCTGGTTTTGTCTGAGTTAGGTTGTGGATGTTTTTCAGGAGAGAAACTAGCTGCCCAGACCGTTGGAGCACCAAGAAGACTGCGTCCTGTGATTCCTTTTTTCTGATTTTCAAGGAGTTCAGGAATGACATTACCAAGGATGTCTTTGATTTCTTGGTCTGACTTACCGTCTTTGATAAGCTGATTGGTTGCGATGTGGATGAATTCTTGGTTTTTCTTGGTGAGTTTTTGGATGTCCATGAGATGACCTTTCGATAAATAGTATTAATTTTTTAGTTTAGCAGTTTAGGGAAAAGAAGAGGTTCTATGTTAGAACCATTTTTTTCTGATAAAGTAGATAACAACGCAGGATGACCCGAAGGCTGCGATGAAGAAGATGACCCAAAAGGCGTTATCTAAATCGTTTAGTGGCATAGAATTGTTTTTAAAGTTCATACCGTAAGCGGAGAAGATAACGGTCGGGATGTCCAGAGCCATCGTCATAAGAGCCAGTGTTTTCATGATAGTGTTCTGGTTATTACCGATGATAGAGGCAGAAGTTTCGGCCATGGCATTCAAGACATTTTCATAGATGCCTGCCATTTCGATGGCCTGTTGGGTTTCGACCAAGGTGTCTTCCAATAGATCCTCGTCCTCGATATATTTCTTCAAGCTAGAGGCGTTACCTGTTAGCTTTTTGACAATTCGTTCATTCATCTTAAGTGAGGCTTTTAGATAGACAATGGATTTTTCCAATTCCATCATGTCAATCAAGTGCTCGTTTTTAGTCGCATTTTCCAACTGAGCTTCCAATTTATCACTCTGACGGTCGATAGAACGTAGGGCGGTTAGGTAAAGTTGGGCATTGCGGTAAAGGATCTGAAAGACGAAGCGTGTCTTCATGAAGGTGTAGAAGTTACGCACACGGTGGTTTAGGAAGTTATCCATGAGACTAATGTCCTCAAGACAGGTAGTAACAACCACCTCATCGGTAACGATGATACCCAATGGAATAGTGACGTAGTAGCTTTTGTTATTACGCTCTTCCTGGGTTGGAACGTCGACCAGAATCAAGGTGTAGTCATCTTCGACATCGATACGTGAAGTTTCTTCCACGTCCAGAGGGGCGCGGAGGTCTTGAATATCAATGTTAAACCGTTCTGCGACCTTCATGGCTTCTTCTTGGGAAGGGTTCACCAAATGAATCCAAGCACCAGGCTCGAATGTTTCAATTTCTTTGAATTCTTTTCCGGTGGATAAGAACATTTGTTTCAATGGGAACCCCTCCTTTATCATTAAGTAAGTGCTAGCATCTTGATTATAAAAGGATTTTTACAATCGCTTTTAAGTCTAATTAGCACTACTCTTAGCTTTTTTGGTGCTGTCAAAAGAGGCTTGGGATGATGTTCCTTGCCTTTTTTAGACACTTCACCATTATACTACATTTGAAACATTTTTTGGCTGGATAAATTGAAATTTTGTTATAATTATGAGAGAAAGTCGGGATGGATTTTCCATCCGTCTGTAGGAAGGAGTGGCAGTTGCTTTAGGGCTAGGCCTCTTAAAAATATGCAAGATAAGTTAGTGATTCACGGAGCAAGAGCTCACAATTTAAAAAATATCGATGTGGAGATTCCGCGTGATAAACTGGTGGTGGTGACGGGCTTGTCAGGTTCTGGGAAGTCTTCCTTGGCCTTTGATACCATCTATGCAGAGGGGCAACGTCGTTATGTTGAAAGTCTCTCGGCTTATGCCCGCCAGTTTTTGGGAAATATGGAGAAACCTGATGTGGACTCGATTGATGGTTTGAGTCCTGCCATCTCCATTGACCAGAAAACAACAAGTAAAAACCCTCGTTCGACGGTCGGAACGGCAACAGAAATTAATGACTATCTTCGTCTCCTGTATGCGCGTGTGGGTGTCCCTTATTGTCCTAATGGTCATGGAGCCATTCAGTCGTCCTCTGTGGAACAGATTGTGGATGAGGTTCTAGCTCTTCCTGAGCGTACGCGTATGCAGATTTTAGCTCCGATTGTTCGTCGTAGAAAAGGGCAACACAAGGCCGTTTTTGAACGTGTACAAAAGGATGGTTATGTTCGTGTTCGTGTAGATGGTGAGATTTACGATGTTACAGAAGTGCCAGAGTTGTCTAAGTCTAAGATGCACAACATAGAGGTTGTTGTGGACCGCTTGGTCAATAAGGATGGTATCCGTAGTCGTCTCTTTGATTCAGTCGAGGCGGCGCTACGTTTAGCGGATGGCTACTTGATTGTGGACACTATGGATGATAATGAGCTGCTTTACTCAGAACATTATTCTTGTCCGGTTTGTGGCTTCACAGTTCCTGAGTTGGAGCCTCGTCTTTTTTCATTTAATGCCCCATTTGGCTCTTGTCCGACCTGTGATGGTTTGGGCAATAAACTGGAAGTTGATATGGATTTGGTCATTCCTGATGCTAGTAAGACCTTGCGTGAAGGTGCGCTGGCGCCTTGGAACCCTATTTCGTCCAACTATTATCCAGCCATGCTTGAGCAAGCCATGGATCAGTTTGGCGTGGATATGGATACGCCATTTGAAAAACTGAAAAAAGAAGAGCAGGATTTGGTTCTTTATGGTTCAGGAGATCGTGAATTCCATTTTCATTATGTTAATGATTTTGGTGGGGTGCGTGATATTGACATTCCTTTTGAAGGGGTTGTGACTAATATCAATCGTCGCTACCACGAGACCAATAGTGATTTCACTCGCAATGTCATGCGGGGTTATATGAATGAGCTGTCATGTCCAACTTGTCATGGCTATCGTCTTAACGAAGCGGCACTCTCGGTTCGTGTTGGTGGTGAGAATGGCCTCAATATTGGTCAAATCTCTGATCTGTCTATTTCAGACCATCTTCAGGAAATAGATCGTCTTGAATTGGGTGAAAATGAAAGAGTGATCGCTCGTCCAATTGTTAAGGAAATCAAGGACCGCTTGACTTTCCTAAATAATGTAGGTCTTAATTATTTGACCCTCTCTCGTATGGCTGGAACCCTTTCAGGTGGTGAGAGTCAGCGTATCCGTTTGGCAACACAGATTGGCTCTAACCTTTCTGGAGTCTTATATGTTTTGGATGAGCCTTCTATAGGGCTTCATCAGCGTGACAATGATCGCTTGATATCAAGTCTTAAAAAGATGCGTGACCTTGGCAATACCTTAATTGTGGTGGAGCATGATGAAGATACCATGCGTGAGGCTGACTGGCTTATCGATGTGGGGCCTGGTGCTGGTGCTTTTGGTGGTCAAATCATGGCTTCTGGGACCCCAGAGGAAGTGGCTAAGAACAAGAAATCAATCACTGGTCAATATCTGTCAGGTGCTAAATCAATTCCCGTACCGACGGAACGTCGTGTAGGTAATGGTCGTTTTATCGAGGTTATAGGAGCTAGTGAGAATAACTTGAAGAATATCTCTGTCAAGTTTCCACTTGGAAAGTTGATTGCAGTCACAGGTGTTTCTGGTTCGGGAAAATCGACTTTGGTTAACGGAATTCTCAAGAAAAAAATTGCCCAAGAGCTCAATCGCAATAGTGAAAAACCTGGTAAACACAAATCAGTGACTGGCATTGAGCATATCGAGCGATTGATTGATATTGACCAAAGTCCAATTGGGCGTACACCTCGTTCAAATCCAGCGACTTACACAGGCGTCTTTGACGATATTCGTGATCTTTTTGCCCAAACCAATGAGGCCAAGATCCGAGGTTATAAGAAGGGGCGTTTCTCTTTCAATGTCAAGGGTGGCCGTTGTGAAGCCTGCTCTGGTGATGGTATTATCAAGATTGAGATGCACTTTTTGCCGGATGTTTATGTGCCTTGTGAGGTTTGCCATGGCACACGCTATAATTCTGAGACCCTAGAGGTTCGTTATAAGGGGAAAAATATAGCGGAGATTCTGGATATGACAGTTGATGACGCAGTTGACTTCTTTGCGGCTATTCCTAAGATTGCCCGTAAAGTGCAGACAATCAAGGATGTGGGACTTGGGTATGTGACCTTGGGACAACCAGCAACAACCCTCTCAGGTGGTGAAGCTCAACGTATGAAGCTGGCTAGTGAGTTGCACAAACGCTCTACTGGGAAGTCTTTCTACATTCTGGATGAACCGACGACTGGTCTCCATACAGATGACATTGCACGTCTTTTGAAGGTGCTTCAGCGTTTTGCGGACGATGGCAACACTGTTCTCGTGATTGAGCACAATCTGGATGTTATCAAGACCGCAGACCATATCATCGATTTGGGTCCTGAAGGCGGTGTCGGTGGAGGTACTATCGTTGCTACAGGGACTCCAGAAGAAGTAGCAGCCGTTCCAGAAAGCTACACAGGACGATATTTGAAAGAAAAATTGACATAAAGTAAAAAGACTCTTTGAGTCTTTTTTTGCTTTAGGTTGGTTTAAGTTGAGCTTGCTATTCTATGGTTAGGAAAAAACATACAGGAGTCAGACTATGGTTAAAAAGCGTTTTTTCATAGGCTTTAATGGTATTCTTCTAGCCCTATTTCTAGATATTTGTCTTTTGATTAGCATCCGTACAGTGGATCATCATGGTCGTTTTCAATCAACAACGGATAAATCGCAAACCTTACTTTACGTTTCAGGAGTTTATGTTAGTTTTCTCCTTTTTGAAGTGATATTTTATCTTATTCTGAAACACCGTAGAAATAAACAAGTTTTGGAACAGGTCTTATAGAGGCTTGGATTTTTGTGTTCAGTGATAGTGACATTTATGTCACTATTGTTTTGAAAAGAGAGAACTTATAATGATCTTATACCCAAACCAACTAGGTCTCCAAGACGACTAAATCTTGTATAGTCCAGGTGGTTATTGCTGTATTTATTTTTGAAAAGAAAGGAGAAATAAGAATGCGAACTAAGGCATATGGTGAAGAGCTCAATGCTGAAACCTTAGAAAATGTTACAGGGGGTGGTTTTGTAGCTAGACCTCAAACCTTGCCTGAACGATTGGGTTGGAACAAATGGTGGTTGAAAAGAAGCCCTCCTTATGGCGATTAGAAGTTACCATGAGTACCAAATATGGGAAAGAGAAATATGGATAAACAGAAGAATAATCTTATTAGAAGTTTAAGCATTGTTATCGTGATCGTCTGGCTATTTATTGTGATGATAAATGCTACGCTAAGTTTCAACGAAGGCGTTGCCTTTATTGACCATTGTTTCGTCTGGTCAACACTTTCGCTAGCTTTTTCTTTGTTTGCGCTTAGGGTGGCGAGTAAGGATAAGGAGAAATGATTTTCTCTGTTGATTACTATAGTCTCAGGTTGAGTTTATTTGCTTAGCCTTTTCTTTTTGCCTTTAATGCTATGGAATGGTGACATTTATGTCACTTTTTTTATCTTGTTAAGCTCTTATAATGAAGTCATAGATTGGACTTAGTAGCTAAGAGCTGCTGAGAGAGCTAACCTTAGAATTTTATTTAGAAAGGAGCTTTGTAATGTTAGAAGAAAAACAATTATTTACGGTGTTGTCCAATGATGATTTAGAGCAAATCAGTGGTGGTTTCAATCCAGTTAAATATGGTAAGTACGTTATTAACGAATTTGTAAAAGGTTTTCATCATGCGTGGTAGGTAGTCGAAGTCAATGAAATAAAGAATAGGAGAGAACATGAAAAATGCATTTCAAAAAATTGATATTAAAGATTTAGTAATTGTAGTTGGTGGAAGTATTGATTCATCTGTAGGATATGGAGTCGGAGTAGTTACTCACACGGTTTATGATTTTGGTCGTGGATTTGTAGATGGATTTAGAGGTTAAGGGAAAATGTATATGGATACAATGATGATGGATAAATTTGATTCTTTAACCTTTGATAAGCTTTCTGAAATTGTTGGGGGAAATGTAGCATATGACATTGGTTATGGAGTTGGACAAGTAAGTTATATTGCAGTTGAGATTTTAAAACTGAGAAAAATAAGATAGCAGGTTATTAAATAACTCTTATTTTCATGAGAGTCAAAAAGAATAAACGTTATAAGTTATCATCGTTCAGGTGAACTAATCACTTGGATGTTAAAGATTTATATTAGAAATATATTTAAACAAAGAAAGGTAGAAAGATGACAGTGCTAGCGGTGAAAGGCTTAACCTATAGTTTTGGAAAGCAAACCGTTTTGGATAATATCTCGTTTACGTTAGAGAAGGGGGATATTGCCGGTTTGATTGGTAATAATGGTGCAGGGAAGACGACCCTGATGAAACTAGTTTCAGGTATTTTGGCAGGACCCAAGGATATTATTGACTTAAAAACAAGAACTGTAGGAGCCTTGATTGAAGCTCCGGCTCTATATCCTAACATGACTGTTGAAGCTAATCTTAAATTCTATTGTAAATTGTACAGTAAAGATTACGCATTGATTGACCGTTATAAGGACGAGTTGGAGGTGGCAGCCTATCTTAAACGCAAGGCTTCCAAATTGTCTTTGGGAATGAAGCAACGTGTGGGGTTGTTTATCGCCTTAATTGCTTCAGATGAACTTATCCTTCTTGATGAGCCTACAAATGGTCTGGATCCTAATGGAATCAACAGTCTTCTCACATTAATTAAAAAGTTAGCGAAAAATCATGGTCTAACCTTTATTATCTCGAGTCATATCTTGTCTAATCTTGAGCAGGTTTGTACGAAAAACTATTTGTTGAGGAATCATAAGCTGATTTACTTAGATGATAGTGATAATGTTAAATACAAGATTTATACTGAGGATTTAAGTTTGAAGTCATTGATGTCTCTGCTCAAATTAAATGGTCTACCTTTTGAACGACAAAAGCATGATATCTTAGTCAAAGGATTAGCAGCTGTTAAGCAGGTTATGGATAGGGAGGGGATTCCTTTTACTTATGAAAAAGAAGGATTAAGTGAGGTGCTATTCAATGAAAAGTAAATTGAGAACCGTATTTTTACAGCAGGAATGTGTGACGAGGAGTGTCTTTATTTGTCTCGGATTGGTAGCCTTGATTGGTGCAATTGTAATCTTATGTGATGGCTATAGGGGAGATTACCTTGGTCCATCTGCGATTGTTGCCAGTTATTCTTTTATCGTGGATATCGTCTTTGTTTATTTAGCAGTATCTAGTCTTGGACGAGAATTTCAGAATCGAACAATTAATATGATTCGGGTGTCTTCCTTATCTGGATGCGAGGTTATTCTTCGAAAACTCTTAAGTTTCCTTGTGTTGTCTATAGTTGCTGCTACTATTTTGGTTTTGGAGTTGGCCTTCTACAAGTATTCTGTGCAACATGTCGATTTTCCTTTGTGGGATTATATCAGAGGCATCTATATTGATTTCCTACTCTATGGAGCCTTTATTTATATGGTTTCCTCCTTACTTGTATTGTTTGTAAAAAGTACCTTGACAGCCTTTGTAATGACCTATTTTGGTGTAACAGGAATGACTTTCTTCACGCTCTATTTGGCTAGTTTAGGGGATACCATAACTAAGTTGATGACTTATGTGCCATTTAGCTTTATGCGAGCAGTCTTTACTAGCGGTCAACAGTTTTTCAGTCTTCGCGAAGCCTTTGTTTTGTTTGCTTGGACTTTGGTTTTGCTCCTCTTTGCGCCAACTATCTACGAAAAGCGAGCCTATGTGTAGTGCTTATAAAGTCAGAATTTCATCTGGCTTTTTCTTAATGCCATCAAAAAAACACGATAAAGTATCAATTTCGTCCTTTAAAATCTGAGAATTTGGTATAATTAACCTAAAATACCAAAGGAGTCATTCAAATGCAACGTAGACTTGAACGATTTGATGCTAAACTTGCCCAATCAGGCCTTGATGCCTTGTTGGTGACAGGACAAAACAATATTTATTATTTGACAGATTTCTGGGGGACAAATGCGACTGTCTTCATCACTAAGAATCGTCGCCTCTTCTTAACCGATTCACGTTATACCCTCATTGCCAAACAATCCGTGCATGGCTTTGATATTATCGAAAGTAAGGATCCACTTAAGGATATTGTTAAAATTATCGGGGCTGATAAACTGGAGACAATAGGTTTTGACAATCAGGTATCATTTGCTTACTATCAAAGTCTTCAAGCGATTTTTGAAGGCTATACTTTGTTACCGCAAACCAACTTCATGGAAGAGTTGCGCATGATTAAGGATGAGAAAGAATTGGCAACTATCCGTAAGGCTTGTTCTATCTCAGATCGTGCCTTTACAGATGTGCTTGATTTTATCAAACCAGGTCAAACAACAGAACTACAAGTGGCTAACTTCCTAGATTTCCGTATGCGTGAATATGGAGCTTCAGGTATTTCCTTTGAGTCTATCATTGCTTCAGGTTACCGTTCAGCTATGCCTCACGGTGTTGCTTCAGACAAGGTCATCCAGTCAGGAGAAACTTTGACTATGGACTTTGGTTGTTACTACAATCACTATGTTAGTGATATGACTCGGACTATCCATATTGGTGACACCACTGATGAGGAGCGTGAAATTTATGATATCGTTCTACGTTCTAACCAGGCCTTGATTGACGTAGCTAAGGCTGGCATGACGCGTCGTGACTATGATAAGGTCGCGCGTGATGTTATTGTTGAAGCGGGTTATGGTGATTACTTTACACATGGTATCGGACACGGTATCGGTCTTGACATTCACGAGATTCCTTACTTTGGTAATTCTGATGAAACCATCGAAGCTGGTATGGTCTTGACGGACGAGCCAGGTGTTTATTTGGCTGACAAATACGGTGTTCGTATTGAAGATGATATCATTATTACTAAAAATGGTTGCGAATTGATTACTCTTGCACCTAAGGAATTGATTGTACTCTAAGATTTGGAGGAATATTTTATGCCAAACCGTCTATCTTGGCAAGACTATTTTATGGCTAATGCAGAGCTGATTTCTAAACGTTCTACCTGTGACCGTGCCTTTGTTGGTGCTGTTTTGGTCAAGGACAACCGCATTATTGCTACAGGTTATAACGGTGGAGTCTCTGAGACAGATAACTGTAATGAGGTTGGTCACTACATGGAAGATGGTCACTGTATTCGTACGGTCCATGCGGAGATGAACGCTCTTATCCAGTGTGCCAAAGAGGGGATTTCTACTAAAAATACAGAAATTTATGTGACGCATTTTCCCTGTATTAACTGCACCAAAGCTCTCCTTCAGGCTGGCGTTGTTAAGATTACTTATAAGGCTAATTATCGCCCCCACGCCTTTGCGATTGAGTTGATGGAACAAAAGGGAGTCTCTTATGTGCAACATGATGTTCCAGAGGTACACTTGGGGATGGATGACTAGATTTTCCTTAGAAAATCTTAGGGTTTAGGTCTGATTCTATAAAACATTTGAGCCATGCTGTCATTTATGGTAGAATAAACTGATAATAATTTTTACAAAGAGGTATTTAATAATGATTGAAGCAAGTAAACTCCGTGCGGGTATGACTTTCGTAACAAATGATGGCAAATTGATCAAAGTTCTTGAAGCTAGCCACCACAAACCTGGTAAAGGTAACACAATCATGCGTATGAAATTGCGTGATGTTCGCTCAGGTTCAACTTTTGACACTAGCTACCGTCCAGAAGAAAAATTTGAACAAGCAATCATCGAAACAGTACCAGCACAATACTTGTACCAAATGGATGATACTGCATACTTCATGAACACTGAAACATATGACCAATATGAAATCCCAGTAGCCAACGTTCAAGAAGAATTGAAATTTATCCTTGAAAACTCAGACGTAAAAATCCAATTCTACGGAACAGAAGTTATCGGTGTGCAAGTGCCAACAACCGTTGAATTGACAGTTACTGAAACACAACCATCAATCAAAGGTGCAACAGTTACAGGTTCAGGTAAACCTGCAACACTTGAAACTGGTCTTGTGGTTAACGTTCCAGACTTTATCGAAGCTGGTCAAAAATTGGTTATCAACACAGCTGAAGGTACTTACGTATCACGTGCCTAAGCCTAACTAAGTCTTTCGAACCACTGGTTTGAAAGCTTTATTTTCCAAACTAACGGAAAGGAAATATGCGATGACTACAGAAAATATCGGTGAAATCGTAATTGCTCCTCGTGTTCTTGAAGTGATTACTGGTATCGCTGCAACTAAAGTGGACGGTGTTTACGCCCTTCAAAACAAAAACGTTACAGATAGTCTCAGCAAAACAAGCTTGGGACGTGGTGTTTATCTTCAAACTGAGGAAGATGGTACAGTAAACGCTGATATCTACGTTTCTCTTCAGTATGGCGTTAATGTGCCTGCGGTTTCAATTGAGATTCAAAAGGCTGTTAAAGCAGCTGTCTATGATATGGCAGAAGTGGCAATTTCAGAAGTCAACGTTCACGTTGAATCTATTGTTACTGAAAAGTCGCAAAAACCGGACTTGGCTGAATTGTTTAACGAGGATTTTTTGAATGACTAATATCTTTAAAGATTCGCGTCGTGACCTTCGTGAGCGTGCTTTTCAAACGCTTTTTGCCCTTGAATTTGGTGGTGAAGCTCTGGAACAAGCACATTTCGCTTACACTTATGACAAGCCAATTGACGAAGAAACTGAAGTTGATGTACCAGCTTTTCTCCTTAGCTTAGTAACAGGCGTCCGTGAAGAGTTGGCTCAACTTGATAGTCAAATTGAAGAAAAATTGAAAGAAGGTTGGAGTCTTTCACGTTTGATTGTGACAGATCGTACTCTCCTTCGTTTGGGACTTTATGAAATCACGTCTTTTGAAGAGACACCAGGACGTGTGGCTATCAATGAAATTATTGAAATTGCTAAAAAATATTCTGATGAAACATCTGCTAAGTTCATTAATGGTGTTCTTAGTCAGTTTGTGACAGACGAAGCATAAGAAAAAGAAGTTGATTGCTGTTTCAACTTCTTTTTTTGATAACTAAGCTCAAGAAAAAGTCGCAAACGGAGATTTCTTGCGACTTTTATTTATATACTGCCACCAGAAATCAAATTTACTGGTAGCACATAATCACGACTGACTATTTCGCCTTTGATTTTCTTCAAAAGAATTTCGACACAAAGTTTAGCAATTTCATCCAAAGGCTGTTGGATGGTTGCTAGCTCTGGATAGAAGTGTCGGATAAAGGCAGTACCGTCGTAACCGATGATTTTTAAGTCATTGGGGATGGAAAGTTCTAGTTGTCTAGCTACTTTCATGACTAAGATAGCTGTTAAATCATCTGAGACAAAGATACCATCCGGTTTTTCACGAGAAATAATAGATTTGATTTCCAATTCTCGTCGCATGAGAGATAAATCGTTTGGGACAGGGCAGACAATACCGTGTTTATTCAATTCGTAATTGAACCCAAGTTGACGGAGTCCAGTTGGAGAATCTGAATTATCATTACCTGTAATCATGACAATACGCTGGCAACCAGCCTTGACTAAGGCTTTTGCGGCTAATTTTCCTCCTTCAAAGTTATCAGATGAGATAATAGGAATCTTTGGGGCCAGATTACGGTCGAAGGCAATGATAGGAGCTTCAACCTTTTCATAATCTTCGATACCAAGATTGTGAGAAGACGAGATGATGCCATCACATTGGTTGGCGGCAAGCATCTCCAAATAGTCCCTCTCCTTGTTAGGATCGTGCTCACTATTACAAATAATGGTTTTATAGCCTTGCTTAAAGAGTTCATCCTCAAGACGTTCAATAAGTTCGGCATAAAATACATTGGAAATATTTGGGAAAATCAAGCCAACGAGTTTGGCCGACTTTCCTTGAAGACCTCGAGCTAAATTATTAGGTTTATAGTTGAGCTCTTGCATAGCAGCGTGAACTTTGTCAATGGTCTTCTGTGAGAGGTAGCCCTTTTTGTTTATGACGCGAGAAACTGTGGTTGGGCTCACACCAGCTAGTTCGGCAACGTCAGTAAGCTTTGCGACCATAAATCACCCTAGTATTTCAAGTCGAAGTAGTGTCCAGAAACGTTTCCTGATGTTACTTTGATACCAGTTTGTTCTGCACTTGGGAAAACACGACTAGTGAAGACTTTCTCACCTTTGTTGAAGAAAATTTCAACGATTGAGTTATCTACAAAGATGTTTGCGGTTGCAGCTTGACCGGCATCAAGTGTACATTCACGACTTGTTCCAAAGTCAGTAGCATATTGTTCACCAGCTTTAGAACGGTCAAGGATAACTTTTCCGTTCTCAGTATCAACAGTAAGTGACAAGCCGTTTCCTTCTTGGTTTGCAAAGAGGACAAGTTCTGTTTGGCTGTTAGCTTCAAAGTTAAGTTCAAGCTCGTAAGTGTTAGTTGTTGCCGTTTTTTCAGAGAAATCTTCTTGACTAGCACGTAAGCTTGTAATAGCTTCTACTGGGTATTGGTAGAGTTTACCATCTTTGATAGATAATTCTTTAACCAAGCTCATAGCACCTTGGTAGTCGTATTTGTCAGTTGGATAGTCCACATCTGGAAGACCAATCCAGCTAACAATAAGGGCACGACCATCTGGAGTGTTAAAGCCTTGAGTCGCGTATGCTTCAAATCCATAGTCCAAGTTGATAATTGGTGTGCCATCAACAAGGGCAGGTTTCTCAGTGTCGAAATCTTGGAAAATCTTATAAGTGTTAGGGTAAATGTTGTTGTAGTCAAGTTCAGCTTTATCAAGACCTTGTGGGCTATAAAGAAGAACAGGTTTCCCATCTACAAAGACAAGGTTAGGACACTCAATCATGTATTCTGAGCCAGTGCCATCAAAGTCTAGGTCTCCAACTTCAACCCAGTTTTCGACATCATTGTCTACTGCCTTGTAAAGTTTGATAAAACCGTGTTTATCGTGGTTTTGAGCACCTACGATAGCGTAGAATTGTCCCTTGTAATCGAAGATTTGAGGGTCACGGAAGTGCTCAGTAGCGTCAGCAGGTTGTTTGATAAGAACCTTGTCGAATTTTTCGATTTTGCCGTCTTTATCCATCCAGGCACCGATTTGGCGTGGGTCACGAACCCAATTTTCATCACGAACGTTACCTGTGTAGAAGATAAAGAGTTTATCACCAATTTGATAAGCAGAACCTGAGTAGGCACCGTGGCTATCATTTTCATGGTCTGGCAAGAGTTTGACACCAGTTTCTGTAAAGTGAACCAAATCTTCAGTTTCAGTATGCACCCATTGTTTCAAACCATGAGCAGCTCCAAATGGCCAACTTTGGTAGAAAAGTTGGAACTTACCATTAAAGTAAGAAAAACCGTTTGGATCATTAAGAAGCCCTGTTTCTGGTTCGATATGGTAGCTTGCACGCCAAGGTGATTTAGCGACATTTTCTTTAATTTTTGTTTTTTCTTCGTTTGTCCAATCTGCGTATGGACGGTAACGAACTTCTGTTGGTAGATTCATATAAAGGGATCTCCTAATCTATTTGTTAGTAATATAGTAAACGTTTTACCTAGAAAAATCAACGATTTATCATAAAAAAACAAAAAATATGCTAAACGGTTGACATATGACAGAAAGATGCTAAAATAGTTACCGTAAAGAAAAGCTAAACGCTTTCATATCAAATTTTATTAAGGAGAATTTTGCAAATGGATAACAAACAAATTGCAAAAGAAGTCATCGATGCCCTCGGTGGACGTGAAAACGTCAACAGTGTTGCTCACTGTGCGACTCGTCTACGTGTGATGGTCAAAGATGAAAACAAAATCAATAAAGAAAAGGCTGAGAACATTGAAAAAGTTCAAGGTGCTTTCTTTAACTCAGGTCAATACCAAATGATTTTTGGTACAGGTACTGTTAACAAGATTTACGACGAAGTCGTTGCTCAAGGTCTTCCAACAGCATCTAAAGACGAACAAAAAGCAGAGGCTGCTAAACAAGGAAACTGGTTCCAACGTGCTATCCGTTCGTTCGGTGATGTTTTCGTTCCATTGCTTCCAGCAATCGTAGCGACTGGTCTTTTTATGGGTATCCGTGGAGCAATTAATAACGATACAGTTCTTGGTTTGTTCGGTACAACATCAAAAGCTTTTGCTGCTACTGATTTCTATACTTACACAGTTGTATTGACAGATACAGCCTTCGCCTTCTTCCCAGCCTTGATTTGTTGGTCAGCCTTTAACGTATTTGGTGGTTCACCACTTCTTGGTTTGGTTCTTGGTTTGATGATGGTTAACAACGCCCTTCCTAACGCTTGGGATGTTGCATCAGGTGCTGCTAAACCAATCTACTTCTTTGATTTTATTCCAGTAGTAGGTTACCAAAATTCAGTGCTTCCAGCCTTCTTCGTAGGTTTGCTTGGTGCTAAGTTCGAGCAATGGGTTCGTAAATGGGTTCCAGACGTTCTTGACCTTCTCTTGCGTCCACTTATCGTCTTTGCTGTAATGTCAGCCTTGGCTCTCTTTATCATTGGCCCTGTCTTCCATACTGTTGAAAGCTATGTTCTTGCTGCTACAGAATGGATTCTTAACTTGCCATTTGGTCTTGCTGGTCTTGTTCTTGGTGGAGTTCACCAAGTTATCGTCGTTACAGGGGTTCACCACGTCTTTAACTTGCTTGAAGCTAACCTCATTGCTAATACTGGTAAAGACCCACTTAACGCTATCATCACAGCTGCTATGACTGCCCAAGCTGGTGCGACACTTGCAGTGGGTGTTAAAACTAAAGATTCTAAGTTGAAAGCTCTTGCTTTCCCTGCAACTCTTTCAGCGGTACTTGGTATCACTGAACCAGCTATCTTCGGGGTTAACCTTCGTTTCGGTAAACCATTTATCATGGGGCTTATCGCTGGTGCTGCCGGTGGTTGGTTGGCATCAATCCTTAACCTTGCTGGTACAGGATTTGGTGTAACAATCGTTCCTGGTACTCTTCTTTACCTAAACGGTCAAGTACTTAAGTATGTGATCATGGTACTTGTAACACTTGCTCTTGGTTTCGTTCTTACTTGGCTCTTTGGTTATAAAGAGGAAGAAGTTGAAGCTCAAAAAGAAGTTGTTGCTGAAGATATTGCATCTGCAGAATCAGCTCCAGTTGCATTACAAGCTGAAACAATCGCTGCTCCACTTAAAGGTGAAGTTGTAGCTTTGGAAAATGTAAATGACCCAGTCTTCTCTTCAGGAGCTATGGGTAAAGGTGCCGCTATCAAACCTTCAGGTAACCAAGTTGTTGCACCATTTGACGGTGAAGTGCAAATTGCCTTCCCAACAGGTCACGCTTACGGACTTAAATCTGATAAAGGTGCTGAAGTGCTTATCCACATCGGTATCGATACTGTCTCACTTGATGGCAAAGGATTTGATGCTAATGTTCAAGCAAATCAACGTGTTAAAAAAGGTGATGTCTTGGCTACCTTCGATAGCTCAGTTATCACTGAAGCAGGTCTTGACGATACAACTATGGTTATCGTTACAAACACTGCAGACTTCGAAGATGTTTCATCAGTAGCAACTGGTTCAGTTGCTGAGGGTGCTGACTTCATCGCAGTTAAATAATACGCTAGAAAAGTCGAAGCTGTTTCGGCTTTTTTAGTTGAATGTTTTATAAAGAAGAGTGATATGAAGCCAAGTTTGTAGCAGCTTAAATATGCTTTTATTTAGATTGTCTTTTATCTTGCTTTTCTTTATAATAGTAATAAGATAGTTATTTATTGATCATAAAAGGAGATAGCTTTACATATGGCTAAACTATACGGAAGCTTGGAAGCTGGTGGTACAAAGTTTGTTTGTGCTGTTGGTGATGAGAAATTCCAAGTCATTGAAAAAACGCAATTCCCAACAACAACACCTTATGAAACAATTGATCGTACGATTGAATTTTTCAAACGTTATGAAGATCAATTGGCTGGAATTGCAATTGGTTCATTTGGACCAATTGATGTTGATCCAAACTCTGAAACATATGGTTTTGTGACTTCAACACCAAAACCACATTGGTCAAATGTCGACCTTCTTGGTTTGATTGCTAAAGAGTTTAATATTCCTTTCTACTTTACGACTGATGTTAACTCATCTGCTTATGGTGAGACACTTGTTCGTAAAGGTGTTAAGAGTCTTGTTTACTACACTATCGGAACTGGTATTGGAGCCGGTGCTATTCAAAATGGTGAGTTCATTGGTGGTATGGGTCACACTGAAGCTGGTCACGTATATGTACCTCTTCACCCAAATGATGTTTCCAATGAATTTAACGGAACTTGTCCATTCCACCGCGGATGTTTGGAAGGTTTGGCTGCTGGACCATCACTCGAAGCTCGAACAGGTATTCGTGGCGAATTGATTGAGCAAAATTCTGAGGTTTGGGATGTTCAAGCTTACTACATTGCTCAAGCTGCTGTCCAGGCAACTGTGCTCTACCGTCCAGAAGTTATCGTCTTTGGGGGTGGTGTTATGGGACAAGAACACATGCTTCGTCGTGTCCGTGAAAAATTCACAACTCTTTTGAATGGTTACCTTCCAGTGCCAGACGTGACTGAATATATTGTGACACCGGCTGTTTCAGGTAATGGCTCTGCGACGCTTGGTAACTTTGCACTTGCCAAAGATGTAGCTGACAAACACTCACGCAAATAAGCAAAATATGTAAAATCGCTTTAAGACATGATCTTAAGGCGTTTTGCTCTATACAGGAGGATGTAATGGAACCTTTATTTTTAGATTCGCCAATGCATGAAAAAATCTGGGGAGGTAATCGCCTTAAGACAGAATTTGGTTATGATATTTCCAGTGAACACACTGGCGAATACTGGGCAATCTCTGCTCATCCTAATGGTGTATCCTATGTCAAAAACGGAAAGTATGCTGGTTTTCATCTGGCAGAGCTTTACAAGGATAAACCAGAACTTTTTGGACATCCAAAGGCGAGTGTATTTCCTTTATTGACCAAGATTTTGGATGCTAATGATTGGCTGTCAGTGCAGGTACACCCAGACGATGCCTATGGTATGGAGCATGAAGGTGAACTAGGAAAGACGGAGTGTTGGTATATTATTGACGCCGAAGAGGGCGCCGAAATTATCTATGGCCACAAGGCTCAGACCAAGGAAGAGCTGGCAGCTTTGATTGAAGCGGGTGATTGGGATGGGCTTTTGTCGAAAACTCCTGTTAAGAAAGGTGACTTTTTCTTTGTACCAAGTGGTACCATGCATGCTATTGGTCCAGGTATCCTGATCTTAGAAACTCAACAATCTAGCGACACCACTTACCGTGTCTATGATTTTGATCGTAGGGATGATCAGGGCAATAAACGTGAGCTTCATATTCAACAGTCTCTTGATGTCTTGGATCTAGGGGACCCAGAAAATAGCGTCCCAGCAACTGTTAAGACCTTGCAATTAGAGTCGACTTGTTTGACATCAAACTCCTTCTTCGCCGTATATAAATGGAAACTCAATGGCTTGGTTGACTTCAAACAATCAGCTCCTTATTTGCTTTGTTCAGTACTTTCTGGCAATGGGACTATGACTATCGATTCACGCATTTATTGTCTAAAAAAAGGTGATCACTTCATTCTTCCAAATGATGTGACAGATTGGGAAATTGATGGACAATTGGAGATGATTGTCAGTCACCCTAATGAGGCTTAAGTATGAGTAATGAAAAAGTTTTAGCTGCACTATTTGAGCGTATTGAAATCGGCAAATCCTATTATTTTGAGGGAGCTTACTATCGTCTGAAAGACTATGGAGACCACATTTATGGCTTACAACGGGCTATTCCTGGGATGTGCGGTGAAAAAACGGCCTCCCCTAGCATCAAATTTTACTGGGAAAATGGTGTTCTGGAATACGAATTTTACGTGGATTTTGAGGCCAGTCCTATGATTATGAAGGCTTATAGTAGTAGTGATAGAGCTTTCTTTGAACAGGCCTTTGAAAATCTCTTACATGACTTTGAGGATTTCTTAGAGAATCAAGAAATCACTGAGAAATAGCCTTGAAGTGTTATTGTCGATATTTTCAGTGAATCTAATAAAGAAGTTTTTGTTTATTTGCTAATCTGTTGTGAAAGCCTTTAAAATGGGGCTTTTTTCTTTGTCAATACTTGAGTGATTTCTTGTTTAAAAGGGGCATTTGTGGTAAAATATGGAGATAAAGACTGTCGAAAGGAAAAAAGATGGCAAATATATTACGCAAAATCATTGAAAATGATAAAGGCGAAATTAAAAAACTAGAAAAAACTGCCAAGAAAGTTGAGAGCTATGCTGATGCAATGGCGGCTCTTTCAGATGAAGAACTTCAGGCAAAAACAGAAGAATTTAAACAACGATATCAAAACGGAGAAAGTCTAGATCAACTCTTGCCAGAGGCATTTGCGGTTGTTCGTGAGGGAGCGAAACGTGTTCTTGGACTTTTCCCATATCGTGTGCAAATTATGGGTGGTATTGTGCTCCACCATGGTGACGTACCGGAGATGCGTACAGGGGAAGGGAAAACCCTTACTGCGACAATGCCTGTTTACTTGAATGCTATTTCAGGTGAAGGTGTACACGTTATCACCGTTAACGAATACCTTTCAGAGCGTGACGCGACTGAAATGGGTGAGCTTTATAGTTGGCTTGGTTTGTCAGTAGGGATTAACCTTTCAGCTAAATCACCAGCTGAAAAACGTGAAGCTTATAACTGTGATATCACTTACTCGACCAACTCAGAGGTAGGTTTCGACTATCTTCGTGATAACATGGTTGTTCGTAAGGAAAATATGGTACAACGTCCATTGAATTATGCCTTAGTCGATGAGGTTGACTCGGTTCTTATTGATGAAGCCCGTACACCATTGATTGTATCAGGTCCTGTAAGTTCAGAAACTAACCAGTTGTATCATCGTGCAGATGCCTTTGTTAAGACCTTGACAGAAGATGATTATGCCATTGATATTCCAACAAAAACGATTGGTTTGAATGACTCAGGTATTGACAAGGCTGAAGAATTCTTCAACTTGGACAACTTATACGATATTGACAATGTTGCCTTGACTCACTATATTGACAATGCCCTTCGTGCCAACTATATCATGTTGCATGATATTGACTACGTGGTAAGTCCTGAGCAAGAAATCCTTATCGTTGACCAATTTACTGGTCGTACCATGGAAGGTCGTCGTTTCTCAGATGGGCTCCACCAAGCTATCGAGGCTAAAGAAGGTGTACCAGTCCAAGAGGAAACTAAGACTTCTGCCTCAATCACTTACCAAAATATGTTCCGTATGTACAAGAAATTGTCAGGTATGACTGGTACTGGTAAGACTGAAGAAGATGAATTCCGTGAAATCTATAACATGCGAATCATCCCAATTCCAACAAACCGTCCAATTCAACGTATTGACCATGACGACCTTCTTTACTCAACCTTGGATGCTAAATTCCGTGCTGTGGTACAAGATGTTAAGCGTCGTTATGAGAAGGGGCAGCCAGTCCTTGTTGGTACGGTTGCCGTTGAAACATCTGACTTGATTTCTAAGATGTTGGTTGACGCAGGTATTCCTCACGAAGTGCTTAATGCCAAGAACCACGAAAAAGAAGCACATATTATTATGAATGCAGGTCAACGTGGTGCTGTTACGATTGCGACCAATATGGCCGGCCGTGGTACTGACATCAAACTTGGTGAAGGTGTTCTTGACCTTGGTGGACTCTGTGTCATTGGTACAGAGCGTCACGAAAGCCGTCGTATCGACAACCAGTTGCGTGGTCGTGCGGGACGTCAAGGGGATCCAGGGGAGTCTCAATTCTACTTATCTCTTGAAGATGAATTGATGCGTCGTTTCGGTTCTGACCGTATCAAGCATGTCTTGGAACGTTTGAACGCTGATGACGAAGATATTGTTATCAAATCACGTATGTTGACCCGTCAAGTGGAATCAGCTCAAAAACGTGTCGAAGGGAATAACTACGATACTCGTAAACAAGTCCTTCAGTACGATGACGTTATGCGTGAACAGCGTGAAATCATCTATGCTGAGCGTTATGATGTTATTACAGCAGAGCGTGACCTTGAACCTGAAATCAAGGCTATGATCAAGCGTACTATTAACCGTACGGTTGATGGACACAGTCGCAACGATCAAGAAGAAGCTCTTAAAGGTATCTTGAACTTTGCACGTCAGGCCCTGGTTCCTGAGAATGCCATCTCACTTGAAGATTTACAAGAAGTGGGAGAGGTAACGAAACGTAGTGTTAATTATGATGCTATCAAGGTTTATCTGACTGAGTTAGCAGACGATGTTTATAATCGTCAAATCAAGAAATTACGTTCAGAGGAAGCTATCCGTGAGTTCCAAAAAGTCTTGATTTTGATGGTTGTTGATAATAAGTGGACAGACCACATTGATGCCCTTGATCAATTACGTAACGCCGTTGGTTTGCGTGGTTATGCGCAAAACAACCCAATCGTTGAATATCAATCTGAAGGTTTCAAGATGTTCCAAGATATGATTGGTGCTATTGAGTATGATGTGACTCGTACGATGATGAAAGCACAAATCCACGAACAATCTCGTGAACATGTTAATGAACGCGTTTCAACAACAGCAACAGGCAATATCCAGGCCCACCAAGCAGATGCTAATGGTCAAGAAATTGACTTTAGTAAGGTTGGTCGTAACGACTTCTGTCCATGTGGCTCTGGTAAGAAATTCAAAAATTGTCACGGTCGTAAACAGTTTTAGATAAAAAGAAATAGGTAATTATTATGGTTTTTAAAGCAGTAAGTGAAAAAATTGATTTTGATGCAGTTAAAGAATCAACTACATTGACAGGTGAAGCCCTTGCCAAGAAACAAGCTCGTGATAAAGAGCTTGAAGCAATCATCAAGGGTGAAGATGACCGTACGCTTTTGGTTATTGGTCCATGTTCATCTGATAATGAAGAAGCCGTTCTTGATTATGCTCACCGTTTGGCTAAACTTCAAGAAGAAGTGAAAGATAAAGTCTTTATGGTTATGCGTGTTTATACAGCTAAACCTCGTACAAATGGTGATGGTTATAAAGGGCTTGTGCACCAACCTGATGCTGAAGGTAAACCAAACCTAATCAATGGTATCAAGGCTGTACGTAATCTTCACTACCGTGTTATCACTGAAACTGGTATCATAACTGCTGATGAAATGCTTTACCCAGAAAACCTTCCTTTGGTAGATGACCTTGTGTCATATATTGCCATCGGTGCACGTTCTGTAGAAGACCAACAACACCGTTTTGTTGCATCAGGTATTGATGTTCCAACTGGTATGAAGAACCCAACATCAGGGAACCTTAACGTGATGTTTAACGGTATCTACGCTGCGCAAAACAAACAAAACTTCCTCTTTAACGGTGAAGAAGTTGAAACATCAGGTAACCCATTGGCACACGTTATTCTTCGTGGTTCAACGAATGAATATGGTAAAAACGTGCCTAACTTCTACTATGATGATGTGCTTGAAACAATCGAACACTATGAACAAATGGGCCTTGAAAATCCATTCATCGTTATTGATACAAACCATGATAACTCAGGTAAACGTTACTTGGAACAAATCCGTATCGTTCGTCAAACCTTGATTAACCGTGATTGGAATGAAAAAATCAACAAAGTTGCACGTGGTTTCATGATTGAATCTTACCTTGAAGATGGCCGTCAAGATGCGCCAGATGTCTATGGTAAATCAATCACTGACCCATGTCTTGGTTGGGATAAGACAGAAGAATTGATTCGTGAAATCCATGATACTTTGTCAAAATAATAAGGTAACAGAAACCATATATGGGGAGTGAACCGTTTGGATGACCAAGCGGTTCGCTCTCTTTTCACAAAGAGAGGGAAATAAATGGGAATTCACCAAAATAGTCCGCTGATTGATGTAGCGGAAGTAAGGAAATTACATGCTCTTACGGGAGACGCTCTAGTAACTAAACAGGCTAATGATGAGACCTTGGCAAAAATTATCAAGGGTGAGGACAAACGTGTTCTCTTGGTTATTGGTCCATGTTCATCCGACAATGAAGAAGCCGTTCTTGATTATGCCCACCGTTTGGCCAAACTTCAGGAAGAAGTGAAAGATAAAATCTTTATTGTTATGCGTGTTTATACGGCTAAACCACGTACTAATGGAGATGGTTATAAGGGGCTTATCCACCAACCAGATGCAGAGGGTGATGTAGACCTTCTTGCTGGGGTTAAGGCGGTTCGCCACCTTCAGTCACGTATTATTACTGAAACAGGCCTTCCAATCGCTGACGAGATGCTTTATCCGTCAAATCTTTCCTTCTTTGATGACCTACTTAGCTACCACGCTGTTGGAGCACGTTCGGTTGAGGACCAAGAACACCGCTTTGTAGCTTCAGGTATTGATGTACCAATTGGCTTGAAGAACCCAACGTCAGGGAATTTGAATGTCATGTTTAATGGTATCTATGCGGCGCAGAACCAACAGCATTTCCTTTACAATGGCGCTGAAGTGAAAACAGATGGTAACTCACTCGCTCACGCTATCTTGCGTGGTGCCCACAATGAAAATGGTCAGAATATTGTTAACTACCATTACGAGGACTTGGTTAAGGCTTTGGACAAGTATAGTGCATTTAATCTGGAAAATCCATTTATTCTTGTTGATACTAACCATGACAACTCAGGTAAAAACTTTATGGAGCAAGTTCGTATTGTGCGTGAAGTCCTTCTTAACCGTGAGTGGGATGAGCGTATCGCGGATACCGTGCGTGGCTTTATGATTGAGTCTTACCTTGAGGATGGTCGTCAAGACACACCTGAAGTTTATGGTAAATCAATTACAGATCCATGTCTTGGTTGGGATAAGACAGATAGCCTTATTCGTGAAATCCACAATCGACTTTCGTTATAATTATGATTTTTGGACATGGTATAGACTTGCAGGAAATTTCAGCTGTAAAGAAGGCTTATGACCGCAATCCACGCTTTGCAAAAAAGGTATTGACACCAAAAGAGTGGGAGCGTTTTGAATCCCTTTCTGGAAATCGTCAGATGTCTTATTTAGCAGGGCGCTGGGCCGGTAAGGAAGCATTTTCAAAGGCTTGGGGTACTGGTATTGGAGCAGTCGGCTTTAAGGATATTGAAATATTGACCAATGACAAGGGAGCTCCAGTGGTGACCCAATCACCTTTTGAAGGCAAGGTTTTTATCTCCATTTCCCATAGTGGTGATTTTGTTCAGGCAAGTGTTATTTTAGAAAAAAACTAAGAGATAGATGTTGGAAGAGGATAGCTTATGATTTCGAGTTTACATCGACCAACCTTGGCAAAGGTTGATCTGTCAGCAATTTCAGAAAATATTGAACAAGTGGTTAGTCATATTCCTAAACAGGTGCAGACTTTTGCAGTTGTGAAGGCCAATGCTTATGGTCATGGCGCTGTTGAAGTGGCCAAGCATGTATCTAAGCAGGTGGATGGTTTTTGTGTTTCCAACCTAGACGAGGCGCTCGAACTTCGTCAAGCTGGCTTAGAGCAACCGATACTTATTTTGGGAGTAGTTTTGCCAGATGGGGTTCCTTTGGCTATTCAAGAAAACATCACTCTGACAGTAGCTTCGCTTGAGTGGTTGGAAATGGCTAAGAAGCAAGAGCTTGATTTGACTGGTTTGACCTGTCATATTAAGATTGATTCAGGCATGGGACGTATTGGGGTGCGTAGTCAAGGTGATGCAGATAGTTTGATGGCTGGTCTGAAGGATCTTGGTGCTGATGTCGAAGGTATTTTTACTCATTTTGCAACAGCTGATGAGAAGGATGATAGTAAATTTAAGCGTCAATTGGCCTTCTTCACGGATTTGGTTAATAACTTGGTGGACCGCCCTCGCTTGGTACATGCTAGCAACTCTGCGACGAGTATCTGGCATGCAGAAACAGTCTTTAATGCGGTACGTCTAGGTGTCGTTATCTATGGTCTCAATCCTAGTGGCAGTGTTTTAGACCTTCCATATAACATTCGTCCTGCTTTAAGCTTGGAGACAGCACTTGTTCATGTTAAGACCCTGCCAGCAGGTCAAGATGTGGGTTATGGTGCAACCTATATGACGACAGCTGATGAGGTTATTGGAACTATTCCGATTGGCTATGCGGATGGTTGGACCAGAGATTTACAAGGTTTCCACGTTATTGTGGATGGACAGCTTTGTCCTATTGTTGGGCGCGTGTCTATGGACCAGATCACTGTTCGCCTTCCTAAGGTTTATCCCCTAGGGACTCCTGTCACTCTTATGGGTGAAAATGGGGGAGCAAGCATCACTGCGACAGAGGTGGCTGAAAAACGTGGCACTATCAACTACGAAGTTCTTTGTTTGCTTAGTGATCGTGTACCTCGTAGCTATGATTGATATAAATAAATAGAAATCCAGTTTGATACTGGATTTTTTGACTTTAGTGAAGACCATTTTCATGTGTTATAATAGCTGATAAGGCTTCCTCTTTCACGAGGAGAAGAACACGATAGAAATGATAGAGAATATGATTCGACTAGATTCACCAATTGCGGATTTGAAAGGCTTTGGTCCTAAGTCCGCTGAAAAATTTACCAAATTAGATTTGCACACGGTTGGGGACCTCTTGCTTTATTTTCCTTTCCGATATGAAGATTTTAAGAGTAAGTCTATCTTTGAACTGATGGATGGCGAAAAGGCTGTTATTACGGGAACGGTGGTGACACCTGCCAATGTGCAGTATTATGGCTTTAAACGTAATCGTCTGAGTTTTAAAATCAAGCAAGGAGAGGCAGTGATTGCCATTAGTTTCTTCAATCAGCCTTATCTTGTGGACAAGATTGAGATGGGGGCAGAAGTGGCTATTTTTGGAAAATGGGACCAGAAGAAGTCTGCAGTGACTGGTATGAAAGTATTAGCTCAAGTTGAGGACGACATGCAGCCAGTTTACCATGTGACCCAGGGTGTTAGTCAGGCCCAGCTGATAAAGGCTATAAAGGCAGCTTTTGATAGTGGGGCCTTGAATTTATTGGAGGAGAGTCTCCCACAGGTGCTTATGGACAAGTATCGTCTCATGGGACGCCAAGAGGCTGTGCATGCCATGCATTTTCCGAAAGATTTGGCTGAATATAAGCAGGCTCTACGTAGAACCAAGTTTGAGGAGCTCTTTTATTTCCAGATGAACTTACAGGTGCTGAAGGCTGAGAATAAGTCCGAAACCAATGGTCTAGCAATTGCTTACGATGAAGCCAAAATCAAAGCCAAAATTGCAGAATTACCATTCCCTTTGACAGAAGCCCAACAGCTCAGTTTATCGGAAATCCTAGCTGATATGAAATCTGGTGCTCATATGAACCGTCTCTTGCAGGGAGATGTGGGCTCAGGAAAAACAGTTATCGCTAGCCTTGCCATGTATGGAGCCTACACGGCAGGATTGCAGTCTGCCCTCATGGTGCCTACGGAAATCTTAGCAGAGCAGCACTATCAGAGTTTGCAAGGTTTTTTTCCTGATCTAGAGGTAGTGCTCCTAACTTCTGGGATGAAGGCGGCGGACAAAAAAGTAGCTCTTTCCAAAATCGAATCTGGGGAGGCTCAGATGATCGTGGGGACTCACTCACTGATTCAGGATACAGTGACTTATCACAGGCTTGGGCTAGTAATTACTGATGAGCAGCACCGTTTTGGGGTTAATCAACGTCGTATTTTCCGTGAGAAAGGTGATAATCCTGATGTCCTTATGATGACAGCGACACCTATTCCTAGGACCTTGGCGATCACTGCCTTTGGGGAGATGGATGTGTCAATCATTGACCAGATGCCAGCAGGGCGTAAGCCTATTATTACCCGTTGGGTTAAACATGAGCAACTAGATACCGTGTTGGCTTGGATTAAGGGTGAGTTGGAAAAAGATGCTCAGGTCTATTTTATTTCACCTTTGATTGAAGAGTCTGAGGCTCTTGATTTGAAAAATGCTGTGGCCCTTCATCAGGAACTCACAGATTTCTTTGGGGATTCAGCTACAGTGGCTCTGATGCACGGTCGCATGAAAAATGATGAAAAAGACCAAATTATGCAAGATTTCAAGGACAAAAAATCTCAAATTTTAGTATCAACCACAGTTATTGAAGTGGGAGTTAACGTGCCAAATGCTACGGTTATGGTCATTATGGATGCGGATCGTTTTGGACTTAGCCAGCTTCACCAGCTTCGCGGCCGTGTAGGTCGTGGCGATAAGCAGTCCTACTGTGTTTTAGTGGCTAATCCTAAAAATGATACCGGGAAAAAACGCATGCAGGCCATGTGTGAGACTACGGATGGTTTTGTTCTAGCAGAAGAGGACCTTAAAATGCGTGGTTCAGGAGAAATCTTTGGAACACGTCAGTCAGGAATTCCTGAATTTCAAGTGGCTGATATTGTGGAAGACTATAATATCCTAGAAGAAGCAAGGCGTGTGGCCAGTCAAATTGTATCTGACCCTAACTGGCGTGAGAATCCTGGTTGGCAGGTGATAGAAGTTCATTTGAGAAGTCAAAGTGAGTTTGACTGAGGAGGAAACCAATGAAAAGAAGCGGTTAAATCTCGATTTTTTGCTATCTTCCATGCCTTCTTTCTTACGATGATAGGTCTTATATTTTATTTTGCAGGTTTTACCTTATTTTATCCATGATAACAAAAACTCTCAGTAAACTCACTGAGAGTTTTAAGTTTCCTTCAAGCTTATTACAAGCTTTCTTTAAGTTAGGCAATCTATAATAAAACCATCAAAACGAGATAGGTTTTGATAATAAAACGTTTTGGCTAGGCCAAACCATTCCTAAAAAGGAGGACATAACAATGACAGTAAAAATTAAAGTAACCTACAACCGAAATTTCCAGAAGCATCCTCAAGACTTTAAGGTTTATCAAAACTAGTATTGATGCTAGGAAGAGGCCAAATTTACCCATATTCTACAACTTTCATTCCTCATTTTCCAAAATCCCTTTTTCCTTTTTTCATAACGTAGAATCCCTCTTCTTAAACTCATAAAAAGTCTAGACGGAAGAATGACCAGTCTAGGCGATTAACATAAGTAAGCTAACCAGTTGAGATTTTCTTGGCTGGTTTTTCTGTTTTTTGAATCATTGAACAAATCTTATTTGAAAAGTAGTAAAATCTTATCTATAAACTAGTATCTTATATTGATATTCGATATAATAATACTGTTAATAGTTAGCTAATGATTTAGAACGAGGTCAAGGTCTCCTATATGCACCTTGGCTTTTTCAAGTCTATTCTTCAAAAAATCACAATGTATTTACAAATCGAGGTAACACATGAAAACTATCTTATTTTATGTTTTAATCGTCCTAGCCTTAGCTGGCTCTAGTTATTATGGTTGGCGGTCTGCCAAAAGTGCCAAAAGTCACCAGGAAACGCAAGAACAAAAACGTTTGCGTAGTGTTCTCTTGTTCGTTAATGTCCTCCTTTTTGCGGGCTTTTTAAGTCTTGTTATTACCATTCTTAATGATGCCTTTATCCTGACTGGTCATGAAGGACTCTTACAACAAGGTTTGCGTATGCTTCTTGGTTCAGGAGTTACCGTGAAAAGTAGTAGCACTAGTCTGACACTTTTTGCAGCAATCATTGATTTCCTTCGTATGTCAGTCAACCTAGGATTCTTGTTGTGTCTACGTGCCTTTCTGATTAATCTGTATCGTTCTGATATTTTCATCGCTAAAAATGCTAAGTTGGTTCGCTGGTCAGCGCATTTGCTAGTTCTTGGGGCCTTTATCAATAATGGTATCTTTACATTTGGAACAGGCAACCAGAGTTATAGTTTCTTTAACATCAGTTATTTGCTAGTTAGTTTTGTTCTATATGCTGTTTCTATGATTTTGACTAAGGCTAATGCCATTGCTGAGGAAAATGAGTATACGATTTAGGAGGGCTTATGATTATTGTCAATTTGGACGTTGAACTTGCTAAGAAGAAGATGCGCTCGGGTGAGCTTGCAGAACGGATTGGTATTACCCCAGCCAATCTCTCGGTTCTTAAGACAGGCAAGGCCAAGGCAATCCGTTTTACAACACTGGACGCTATTTGTAAGGAGTTAGATTGCCAACCAGGAGATATTCTTGAATATAGACCAGACGAAGAAAACTAAAAGCCTGAAGCAGTTCAGTCACTTCTATAGTGACCATGCTTCAAGCTTTTTTATTTTTTCTTCAACCATGCGATCAAGGCTAGACTGGCTAGCACAGTACCACAGACCATGGCGACATGTGTCTGTGAGACGATTAGTTCATAGTGGAAATCTTTGTTTTCCAATTTATCAGTTGCTTCAATGCTAAGTTTCATGTTTTACCCCTCGATATAATCTTTCAATTCTTGATCTTCCAGTCCTGCACTAAGTGCGATGAGGAGTTTGAGGCGGGCTTTTGGTGCATTGAGTTCTTTGACAAACATAACGCCATCTTCTTGGAGTTTAACGCCTCCCCCTTCGTAGGCGTAGACTGGTTCGGCGATACCGTTAAAGCAACGGGAAACGAGTACAACGGGAACTTCCTTGTCCATAAGTGACTTAATTTCTCTTGCAGCTAGTGGTGGGAGGTTTCCAGCACCTAGGGCCTCGATAACCACGCCGTCAATCTTTTCAGGGTCTAGGAGACTGATGATACCATCTCCAATCCCCATTCCAGCATAGGCTTTTATGATTGGTACTGTTCCTGTAATTTGTTCCAAGTCAAAGCGAACACGAGGCTCAGCAGTTTTGAACCAGAGGATATCATGCTTCATGATGATGCCTAGTGGACCATGGGTTGGTGTGTGGAAGGTTGCCACATTTGTAGTATGAGTCTTGGTTACATACTTGGCCGCATGGATTTCATCGTTCATAACGACTAGGACACCCTTATCGGCAGCCTTGTCATTGCTTGCGACACGAAGGGCTGAGAGATAGTTGTAGACACCATCGCTTCCTAGCTCGTTTGACGAACGCATGGCACCAGTTATGACGATTGGAATTTCAGGGATGTTCATGGTATCTAGGAAGTAGGCTGTTTCTTCCAGGGTATCTGTTCCGTGGGTGATAACCACCCCGTCATATTGTCCAGCTGTTTCCTTGATTTTTTTATAAATATCAAGCATATGGTAAGGCGTAATGTGTGGGCTAGGGATGTTAAGGAAGTCTAGGACAGTTAAGTCCAGATTATCTAGATCAAGTCCAACATGGTTCATGGGATTATCAGCATTTTGACTGACCTTGCCATCGTCATCTGCGGACATGGAAATGGTTCCTCCAGTATGAAGGACTAGGATTTTTTTTGTCATTTATATTACTCACCATTATATTATGTGTTATAATTTATTTTATCATAAAATGTTAGAAGGAGGGGAGCTCTGTGGCCATTAAAGCAGTCTTTTTTGATATTGATGGGACTTTTCTAAATGACCGAAAACGTGTGTCAAGTTCAACCAAAAAAGCTATCACTCAAATGAAGGAAGATGGTATCTTGGTTGGTTTGGCAACAGGTCGTGGTCCAGGATTTGTTCAGCCTTTCATGGACAATCTGGGTCTGGATTTTGCAGTCACTTATAATGGTCAATATATTTTAACTCATGACAAGGTCCTGTATCAAAATCAGCTCCCTAAATCAACAGTCTACAACTTGATTCGCTATGCTACCAAGCACCGTAGAGAGATTTCTCTAGGGACTAGCACAGGTCTTGTTGGTTCCAATATTATTAGTATGGGAACGAGTAAGTTTGGACAAATCGTTAGCCATATTGTCCCTAAGTCCTGGGCTAAGATGGTGGAACGTAGTTTCAAGTCTTTGATTCGTCGTTTCAAGCCACAAAGTATTGAGACTCTTAAGACTATCATGCGTGAGCCTATTTATCAGGTGGTTATGGTAGCGACGGTGGGGGAAACACAAGATATTGAAGAAAAGTTTCCTCATGTGAAGATTACCCGTTCAAGCCCTTATTCAGCCGATATTATTTCAGCAGACCAATCTAAGTTAAAAGGTATCGCTCATTTAGGTGAGGTTTTTGGTTTTGAACTCAGTGAGGTTATGGCCTTTGGGGATTCGGAAAATGACCTAGAAATGCTGTCTGGCGTCGGCGTTGGTGTTGCCATGGGTAATGGTGAAGACGAACTGAAAGACCAGGCTACCCATGTCACTGATACTAATAACCAGAATGGGATTGCTAAAGCCTTGTCACACTATGGTTTGATTCACTTTGAGACAGAAAATTCATTTACCAGCGATGATGACAACTTCAACAAGGTTAAGGATTTCCACCATTTGATGGATGGCTCAACTACTGATATGCCTCGTGTTTACGGTATTGAGGAAGCTAGTCACCGTTCGGACTTCAAGTTGGAAGAAATTGTCGAATTCCTTTACGCTTCATCAGGTGGGGACAAGCGTGTCTTTGGTCAGGCTGTCCTGGATTTGCATGCTGCTCTTGATAAGGCAGCCCTCAAAGTTAGTTCTAAAGAGCATTCAGAATCAACTATGGTTGGTCAGGTGGATGCTTTGACAGACTTGCTTTATTTGACCTATGGTTCATTTGTTCTTATGGGGGTGGATCCTAAGCCTTTCTTTGATACCGTTCATGAGGCTAATATGGGGAAAATTTTCCCAGATGGCAAGGCTCATTTTGATCCTGTGACCCACAAAATTCTTAAACCAAGTGACTGGGAAGAGCGATTTGCACCAGAACCACACATTAAACGTGAGCTAGATCGTCAGATTCAAAAATCCCTACAAAGAAGTAAATAAGAAGAGAAAAAGGTTTGGACAGTCTGCTCCAAACCTTTTTCTAATAAAAATGACATTTATTGATAGATCTATTTGTGGTAAAATAATGTCATTCTATGTATTTTTAAGGAGATTATTATGACTAAAGCAGATTGGTTAGATTTTTTTGAAGCCATCAATGGTCGTTCAGCGACTGAAGAAGAAATTGCAGCAGCACTTGCAGCTGGTGAGTTCCAAGATGACGCCCCAGAAGTAGAAACTGCTCCAGTACAAGAAGCGCCAGCGCAACCAGTTTTTGCTAGTGCCCAAGAAACACCAGTACAAGAGGCGCAACAACAACCGACTTTCGCTGGTGCACAAGAAGCACAACCGCAAGCTCCTTTTGCAAATGCTCAGGCTGCTCAAGCACAACCAAGCTTTGCAGGGGCTCAAACTGCTCCAGTACAAGGAGTGCCAAATCAAGCAGTGCAACCACAAGCTGGTTTTGCGACTGCTCAAGTTGGTCAACAAGCAGCTTTTGCTAACGGTCAACCGCTTCAACCAGGTCAAAATGTTCAATTTATCAATGGCCAAGCTGTAGTTGTTCCAGCACAACCATCAGCATTTGCGACAACTTTCAAAAACTACTGGACATGGTTGCTTAATGCATGGCGTCGTCCAGCTGACATGACAGACTATGGTAAACACAATGGTTGGCTTAACTATATCTTCTTGTCACTCTTCACTGGACTTGCCTTCTTTGCAATCTTGAGCGCTGTGGCACGTAAATTTATTAGCCCAGTTGTATCAACAACAAATGCATTGTCTAGTATGTTTGGTTCTTATGGAACAGATAGTTACTCATCTTCATTTTCAAGTCATACATCTAGTATTGGTTTTGGGGCTTTCTTCGCAAGTATCTTAGCTGCCTTCCTCTTCATTTTTGCCTTCATCTTGGCAGGATTTGTGACACGTAAGGGCATCTTCCGTGACCCAGAGACTACTTTCTTGAATAGCTTTGACCGTTTTGGTCGCTTGACATCATTAGCCTTGCCAGTATTGCTTGTAACCATCTTGTTCGGAGCTATTGGACTTGTTGGCTTCCCACTTTTCTTGTTCTATGTTGTTTACTTCTTATTTGCACTTGCAAACCTCTTTACAATTGTTCCTGTAACAACAGCGTGGAAGGCTGATAAGTTCTATCAAATGATCTTGGCAGCACTTTTGAATGGTGTCATTTTGTCTATCTTATTTGCAATCGTATTTACTATCATGTCATCATTTACAATAGGTCTTCTATTCTAAGTAAAGCTCTAGCATTTTTTGAAAAAGCAAGTGTATAGGAGTCTTTATGGCAACAGAAGAAAAGTCGATTGATTTATTTGAAAAGGCAGTTGGTCTTCCGCCCCGTGTCTTGGAAATTGAAGAAGGCTAAAAAGAAGACCTTGATTTAAAGGCTATTAAAGGCATTGCGGCAATGGGCTTGGACCAAGAGGCCACTCCTTCTGAACCAACAGAAGAAGTTGATGAGTATGACGTTGCCGAGGAAGTGTTTGAAGATGTCCCGCTTGGTGATGAAGAGGAAACGACTCTTTTAGAAATTGAGGAGCTTTCACCAGTATCTCAAGCAGATCAAGGTCAAACTGAAGAAAATTCAGAGGCCGCTTCTAAAGAAGCACAAGCCATCTGGATAAAGGCTTTTAAAACCTATGTTGGACATCAGCCTCTTCCTGAGGAATTCCTACTTGGTAAGTCTTCAGGTTATGATGTGTCAACCATCCATCAGTTTATCTCAGATGGTAAGGCAGCGAAACCAGCCAAGCCAGCCATGGCTAAGGGAAAGAAAATCCTGATTATTGCTGGTGTTGTTGTAGCAGTCTTAGCGCTTTCTGGTTATTGCTTTGCTTCTTATTACTACTCACGTGGTCAAGTAGCAGAACGTTATGAAGCAGCAGCTAAGAAGAGCTTTAGGGATAGCCTAGAATACCAAGTATGGTCTGATACTAAAAAGGAAATTAAAACATCCGAAGCCAAGTACACAAGCCTATAGCAAGAGCCAACTCCTGTCTGGCGAACGTATGCAAAAGGTTGGACGTCAGTTCCTTATTTTTCCTAAGTGGCGAGTTGTGGTAGATCCTGGAACGGTTGATTTGACCGTTAATACAGCTGATTTAAATGTGACTATTAATGATATTGCTTACGCAACTACAGATAGCAATAACTACACTGCTAAATTGAACCATCTCTATCCAGGAACTTACAATTTTGTGGCTTCTGGTAAGGTCAATGACCAAGAAATCACGGTCTCATCTGAGGAAAATGTGACCTCTAAAACGGAAGTCAACCTTTCTGTAGAGTATCTTAGCTTTACCGTTAAGTCTAATCTTAAGGACGGAGACCTCTACGTTGGTGGTACCAAAGTTGGAACCCTTAACTCAGGGAAACTAGATGTTAACAAGGTAGCAGTAGCAGGTTCATCAGCTGTTTATGTTAAGAAGAATTTCGAAGATGGTAGCTCTATTAAAACAGAGACATTGTCTATTAAGAAAATCTCTGAAGGCCAAACGGTTACTCTTGATGCTGATGGTGTTCTTGACCGTGATACGGCAGATCGTCTTTTGACCGCTGCCTACGGTAAATTTGGTAGCTCCGCATCTAATCACAACACGACACCAGATGGTGTATCCGACATTTTCCTTAATGGTACTGATGATACCATGTATAAGGATGTAACGGCTGATATTGATAAAAATACTACAGGTGCTAAAAACCGAGCTGCCGATAGTATTACCTTCTCAGACATTGACGTAACAGAAGTCGTTCAGACTGGTGAGAAGACCTTCAAGGTGACCTTCACAGCCGTTTATGATTTCTACTATGGTTATGATTCAAAATTCAAGTCATCAGGAGATATTAAAGATAAAATCTCTTGGTCTTGTAATGTAGAATACGTTGGAGACGATGATAGCGATTCTAGCAGTAGTAGTTCTGACTACAGCAACTATCGTATCAACGGCAAGGCTGGCGAATCGCAACATGTGAGCCGTGAAAATACCGTGAAATAACAGTAGCTTTCTCAGTTAGTTAGCATTGAACGGATTACAAATAGGAGGTTAGTCCTCCACACTAAAAAATGGAGAACTTGGCAATTGCCAGGTTCTTTTGTTTGGCTGTTTTTACCTCTTAGGGGCTAAACTGTGCCACTTACCCAAAAGGCCTTGTTTTGTGTAAAGTACTTGTTATAATGGAAGCATCAAAAGGACAGGAAAGGAGTCTTATGAAAGTTAGAATCGAATTAGACCCATCCATGGATGAGCCTGAAATCTTGATTCGAGCTCCTCGGTTAACACAGGAATTAGCCCAGCTCCAAGAGTCTATTCTAAAGCAAAAGTTAGTTCCTTTAGCCTTTTACAAGGATCGTAGTGAATATTTTCTGGATTTGGCAAATATTCTCTTTTTTGAAACAGACGGGGAGAAAATTTATGGTCATACTAAGGATGAGGCCTATGAGGTAAAGCAAAAGCTCTACGAATTGGAAGACTTGCTGCCGATTGCCTTTTGTCGGATTTCCAAATCGACGATTGTCAACGTAAAACAGATTTATTCTTTAGAGAAGTCTTTTTCAGGGACCAGCACGGTGAATTTCTATCAGACCCACAAGCAGGTCCATGTATCAAGACGCTACTATCAAGTTTTAAAAGAACGACTAAACGAAATGAGGTAAGATAATGAGAAAGAAATTAGTTGGGATCCTCTTGATCCTTTTGGCAGCTTTGGTAATTGTACAAGACTATTTTATACAATGGGAAATTAGTTTTTGGATGTTAGCTTGGGTAGTCTTACTGGCTATTTTGTCCCTTTCTAGTTTTTTGAAGCGACATTTTGCTCTTGGTTTCGCCTATGGCATTGTGGCTCTTTTTTCACTTAACGGGCAGTTCCATTTTCTTCCAGTATCTAATTCGGTCGTTATCCTCTCTTCTATTCTTGCAGTTATTGGCTTGAATATCCTCTTCAATTCTTCTAGTAAAACAAAGAATCGTTTTGGGTTGGGTTCTACTGGCTCAGAAGCTAACAATGGTGGTAATGATATCGATGTGTCTTTTTCAACGGTGACCAAATATCTCAATGATCAACACTTTACTCATGGAAGTGCGGATGTAAGTTTAGGATATGCTTCCGTTTATTTTGATAATTGTCATATCGAGGGGTCATCTGCCCAGTTTGATGTGGACGTTTCTCTGGGAAGCTTGAGTCTCTATGTCCCCAGTGATTGGCGAGTTCATATTAATGTGGACAACTCGCTCTCGGCTATTCAACACCAGGAAAATCCAAGTAATTTGACTAGCAAGGATTTCTACATCAAAGGGGAAGTTTCCTTGGGTAATTTAGAAATTATTTATATTGGTTAGAATGCGGTTGATTAAGTTAGGAGAGAAGTTGCTAAGAGCATGACATTAGGGAGATAATACTCCTGTATTTCTAAGTTCATCCAATCTATCAGATTGATTCCCACTCCCTTTTTTCCTATTTTGTAGTCTCTTTATTTGTGATAATAGAGTATAGTGAAAAACTAGATTGGAATGATTATACTCTATTGGAGTTTTATGTGACGAATATGACATTAAAAAATCTAGGCGAATGCATGCTAAGACTGAAAGTCAGATAAACAGAAAATGAGGCTAGAAGGGAAATTACTATGAGAAAGAAAGCGGTTGGTTGATTTAGGAACAACTAACTCCGTCATGTCTGTTGTTAGTGAAGATGTGCTAGAGATTATTCTGATGGGGACGAATGACGATCAGGTTTTGCTATGAATGTGGTTGACTTGACCCTACGAGTGTCTATTTTCTTTAGTAATGCGATTGATGAGAGTAAGCAGGTGCCTGTAAGTCAAATCAATTTTAGTTTTCATAGCCATAATAAGGATGGTAGCTACCATTTCGTCATGGAAAATAGGATGCAAGAAGAAAAGGTTGACCTTGATGCCATTATGCAGGAAGAAAATCAGAAGAAGACCTCTGATCTTAACCTTCACTCAGCCAAGAATATTCTTAGGAAGTATAGTGATGACAAGCTGATTACAAGCAGTGGTGACTACCTTCTCAAACAGGAATTAATTTTTAAATAAAGTTGTGGAGCTAAATCTTTTGATTTAGCTCTTTTTTTGGCTATAGGACCAGATATTTGGGACTTTTACTTTAGGGGATAAGCCTATGTCTGGCCCATAGGCCAGAGGGTTAGAAAGGGATGAGGGAGGAGTCTGATTGTTGCTTAATTCTGTGTTATAATAGCAAGGATTAGTGGTTGTTAGTGCTAAGTGAATGGCAATTCTTGCTTAGTCCGAACGACTGGTGTAGCGACAAGAAAGGGACGTCTTATGAAATTACTTTATACGGATATGTCTCAGGATTTAACAGAAATTCTGACGGAGCAGGCGACTAGCTATGCTCAAAAGGGGAAGAGGGTTTTTTATATTGCCCCTAATGCTCTATCCTTTGAAAAGGAGCGAAAGGTTTTAGAATACCTGCCTAAGTCAGTATCTTTTGACATTACGGTGACTCGTTTTACTCAGATGCCTAGGTACTTTATTCTCAATACGAGTAACCCAAAAACTCAGTTGGATGATACTGGTCTGGCCATGATTTTTTATAAGGTCTTGTCACATATGGACGATGATGAGCTCAAGGTTTATGGTCGTTTACGCAAGGATAGTAACTTTATTAATCAATTGGTGGACCTTTACAAAGAGTTGCAGCAGGCTAATATGACAGTTCTGGATTTGCAGCATTTGGATCAGGTGGAGAAACAAGAGGATTTGGTAAGGATTATCAGTGCGGCTCAGGATCTCTTGTTGGCGGGAGATTTCGACAATCAATCAAAACTCAGTGCCTTCTTCAAGGAGATTACCTCAGGCCACCTAGATAAGGCCTTGAGTAACACGGTTTTGGTCATTGATGGCTTTACGCGTTTCTCTGCCGAGGAGGAAGCACTGGTTGCACTCTTGAATGATAAGTGCCACCAGATTGTAGTGGGAACCTATGCTAGTCAAAAAGCTTATAGGGCTAACTTTGTTTATGGCAATGTTTATCAGGCCTCAGTGGATTTTTTGAGAACTTTGTCTCAGACCTATAAGGTGACACCCGACTATGTAACGACAGACAAAGAGGGTAATCCTTCTTTTGCTCGCATTAGTCGTCTTTTGGAGAGCCGTCATGACTTTAGTACGGTAGATGAGAAGGTAACTGAGCAGGATAAGCATGCCTTGCAGGTTTGGGAAGTGGTCAACCAGAAAGAAGAAGTGGCTCAGGTTGCCAAGAGTATTCGTCAGTTGCTGGCGGATGGCAAGCGTTATAAGGATATCTTGGTCTTACTTGGTGATGAGGAGAGTTACAAGCTTCAGGTGGGGCAGATTTTCCGAAAATTTGATATTCCCTATTATTTCGGTAAGGAAGAAAGCATGTCTAGCCACCCTTTGGTTCAGTTTGTGGATTCGTTGGAACGTATCAAGCGCTATAACTACCGTACCGAGGATTTGCTTAATCTCGTAAAATCCGGTCTCTATGGTGGTTTTGCTCAAGAGGAATTAGACCTTTTTGAGTATTATGTCAATTTTGCAGATATCAAGGGGCGTCACAAGTTCTTGTCTGATTTTACGGCCAATAGTCGTGATAAGTATGATTTAGACAAGCTCAATGGATTAAGGTTACAGCTGGTAGAGCCCTTGGACAAATTGCTTAATAGTCGCAAACAAAAGGGATCTAGTCTACTCAAGAAACTGGTGGTCTTTTTAGAGGCCGTGCAAGTGCCAAGTCAGATGGCTGCTTTGACTGCCAAGGCCAGTGAGGCTGAAAAAGAACAGAATGAACAGGTCTGGAAGGCCTTCACTCACCTCTTGGAGCAGGTTGAGACTATTTTTGGGAAAGAAACACTGTCAGTGGACGACTTTTTGTCCATTTTGCGTTCAGGAATGTTGGCCTGTGATTACCGTACGGTTCCAGCTACTGTCGATGTGGTCAATGTGAAAAAATATGATTTGATCCAGCCACATTCGGCTCCGTATGTTTTTGCTTTGGGGATGACCCAGTCACACTTTCCTAAGGTAGGGCAAAATAAGAGTCTCCTATCTGACGAGGAACGTAGTCGTATCAATGAGGCGACGGATGAACACAGGAGCTTGGATATTGTTACTCAGGGCAATAGTCAGCGAGGTCATTTCGCGGCAATGTCGCTTTTCAATTCAGCTAGTGAACAATTAGTGCTTAGTCAGCCACAAATTCTCAATGAGACGCAGGACGACATGTCGGTTTATCTGAAGGAGCTTCTTGACCTTGGTCTTCCTTTGGTTGAAAAGGGACGTAATCGTTTCGAGGCCAAGGGTGACCAGATTGGGAACTATAGAGACCTTCTGTCGACTGTCATTGCCCTTAACAGTAGTCATTTGGATGTAGATTTGGACAAGGACACCCAGACTTTCTGGTCAGTTGCTGTGCGTTATCTCCGTAAGCGACTTGATAAGGATCAAGTCTTGATTCCAACGGTGATAGATGATGTGACGACGACCAAGGTGGATGAACAGGTCATGCAGCTGTTTTTTCCGGGGGAGGAACCACTGAAATTATCAGCTTCTGCTCTGACAACCTTCTATAACAACCAATATCTTTATTTCTTGCGTTATGTTTTGGGACTTGAAGAGTTGGAGTCTATTCATCCAGATGCTCGACACCACGGAACTTACTTGCACCGTGTCTTTGAGCGTGTGATGGGTGATTCTTCGTCAGAAAACTTCGATGATAAATTGGAAAAGGCTATTGCTCAGACTAATCAGGAACAACCCTTTGAAATTCTCTATACAGAGGACCAAGAGAGTCGCTTGTCTCGTCAGATCTTGGAAGATATCGCTCGTTCAACTGCCAGTGTTTTGCGTGACAATGCGGCGGTTAAGGTTGAGCGTGAGGAAGCTAAGTTTGACTTACTTTTAGCAAATAGCATCAAAATTACAGGGATTATTGACCGAGTGGACCGTTTAACGGATGGGGCTCTGGGTGTCGTTGACTACAAGTCAGGTAAAAATGTCTTTGACATTCAGAAATTCTATAATGGCCTCAGTCCGCAGTTGGTGACCTATCTGGAGGCCCTTCGCCAAACCTATAAGGTTGATGCTGATCAGCTTTTTGGGGCCATGTATCTTCACATGCAGGACCCACAGCTTAACCTAGCTAAGTTTGGTCTGGATAAGCTAGCAGCTCAGGCTCATAAGGAATTGACCTATAAGGGACTTTTTGTGGCTTCAGAAACAGAGCATCTAGCTGGTGGAAACTATGATTTACAAAAGACTGTCACCTATGACAAGAAGGACCTAGAAACCTTGCTAGACTACAATATCAAGCTCTTTACAAGTGCTGCTGAAGTTATTAGAAGCGGGAATTTCGCGGTCAATCCTTATACCGAGGATGGCAAGTCTGTTCAAGGAGATCAAATCAAGGCAATTACTCATTTTGAGGCCGACCGACACATGGGACAGGCTCGAAAACTCTTGCGTTTACCAAGTAAGGGCAAGAAGGAAGCTTATTTGGAGCTGATGGCAAAAGATGAGGATGATAATGAGATGCAAGTTGCTGAAAATACCATCACCTTTCCAGTCATTGATCAAGCTGTGAAAGCAGACAAAAAAGACCAGGAGGACAACCATGTTGACTAAAACTTTTTTAAGTCCAACAGAGATTGAGGAACGTATTGCCCAAGAATCAGCTTCTGACAAGGAACGTAAGTTAACACCAGAACAGATTGAGGCCATTTACAGTAATGGTAGCAATATTCTTGTGTCAGCTTCGGCTGGGTCAGGAAAAACCTTTGTCATGGTTGAGCGTATCCTTGATATGATTGGACGTGGCGTTGGCATTGATCAACTCTTTATCTCAACCTTTACGGTAAAGGCAGCAGGTGAGTTAAAAGAGCGTCTGGAAAAGCGTCTGACAGAGCAGCTTGGACAGGTTGAGACGGATGAAGAGCGTGCCTTTCTTTCAGATCAGATTGCCAAGATTGGAACGGCTGATATTGGAACCATGGATGCCTTCACCCAGAAATTGGTCAATCAGTATGGCTATCTCCTGGGTGTGTCACCTATTTTCCGTATCATGACAGACCCTGCCGAGCAGACACTTATGAAAAATGAGGTTTATGCTGACCTCTTCAACGATTATATGCAAGGAAAGGATGCCCAACTTTTCCAAAAATTGGTCCGCAATTTCACTGGACATAGCAAAACTAGTACGGCCTTCCGCGATCTAGTTTACGATATCTATAACTTTTCTCAGGCTACTGCAGGTCCTGAAAAATGGCTACGGCAAAATCTTTTAAAAGGGCAGGCAGAGGCCAATCCAGAAAAGGCTAAAGCTGAGCTTTTAGAGGGTCTCAAAGATGGCTTGTTGGCTGATTTCTTAGCCTTCCTAAGAGACCATCTAGGCTTAGCTCAGCGTGAATTTGCCAAGGCCAAATATCTAAATAATGTGTCAGATGCCATTAGCCTTCTTGAAGGGGCCTTGGCCAATGACCAAACCGATATGGAGGACCTCCTCAAACAACTATTGACTCTGTCAGGAGGTACTGGTTTAACCAATATGACTCGTCCTAAAGACGAGGAACTCAAGGCCTACAAGGAAGCTTACAACAAGACCAAAAATGAGTTTGTGGCCCAGTTGCGAGAGGTTGATACCCAACTAACGGTCCTCGAGGTTTTGACCAAGCATAATGATGATATCCTACCTCTGTTAGAGCTGCTTCAGGCCTTTGTTCTTGATTTTTCGGACCAGTATTTACAGGCCAAGATTCAGGAAAATGCCTTTGAATTCTCGGATATTGCCCACTTTGCCATCCGTATTTTGGAGGAAAATCCAGAGGTGGCAGTCAGGTACCGTGACCGTTACCATGAAGTAATGGTAGACGAGTATCAAGACAATAGCCATACTCAAGAACGCATGTTGGAGCTTCTATCTAACGGCTACAATCGATTCATGGTGGGAGATATCAAGCAATCCATCTATCGTTTCCGTCAGGCGGATCCTCAGATTTTTAATGGCAAGTTCCAGCTCTTCCTTGAAAATCCAGATGCAGGTAAACTTATCCTTCTCAAGGAGAACTTCCGTAGTCAATCTGAAGTCCTTGATGCGACCAATGGTGTTTTCAGCCACCTCATGGATCAGGAAATCGGGGACATCCTCTATGACAAGACTCATATGTTGGTAGCAGGTAGCGAGAAGCAAAAAGAGCCCCATCCTGAAAATGAGACTGAGGTTCTTATTTACAATAGTGATGAAGCAAGTGTGACTCCTGACGAAGAAGGTGCTGATCAACCTATTAGTAGTGGTGAGATTTCCTTGGTTATCAAAGAAATCATCAAACTTCACGAGCAGGGTGTACGTTTTGAGGACATTACCCTCCTAGCACCAACCCGTAACACCTATCTAGACTTGATGGCAAGCTTTGAGGAGCACGGAATTCCCTTGGTACCTGACGAGTACAAGTCAAGCTACCTAGAGTCACTAGAAGTTATGATTATGTTGGATACTCTTCGTGCCATCAATAATCCTCTTAATGACTACGCCTTGGTTGCTCTCCTTCGTTCACCGATGTTTAACTTCAACGAGGACGACCTGGCTAGGATTGCTGTCCAGGCTGACAAAGGCCAATTCTACGATAAGCTTCTTGCAGCTCATACTAAATCAGGACTTCATCCAGAAGTTGTCACCCAAGGACTTGAGACCAAGTTGACTCTCTTAATTGAGACTCTATCAGATTGGCGTGATTACAGTAAGTGGCACTCGCTCTATGACCTCATCTGGAAGATTTACGACGATCGTTTCTATTATGATTATGTTGGCAGCCTTCCACGAGCTGAGCAACGCCAGGCCAATCTCTACGCCCTTGCCTTGCGTGCCAATGCCTATGAAAAGACTGGCTTTAAGGGACTTTCTCGTTTTATTGGCATGATTGATAAGATTATTTCTAGCGGTAACGACCTAGAGGAAGTAACAGACTTGGTTCCCAAAAATGCCGTTAGCCTCATGACCATTCACAAGTCCAAGGGGCTAGAGTTTAAGTATGTCTTTGTCCTTCAGATGAATCGCAAGTTCATTGGTCACAGCAAGGATGGCCTAAGTGGTAAGTATATTATCAACCGTGAAAAAGGACTTGGTATTAAGTACCTAGCTGACCTCAAAGACCAGGTAAACACCAATTTGCCTAAGTTAAATGTTGTTCTCGAGACCTTAACCTTCCAGGAAAATCGTAGGGAAGAGCGACGGGCAAGTATCTCAGAAGAGATGCGTCTACTCTATGTGGCAATGACCCGTGCAGAGCAAAAACTCTACCTGGTTGGTAAGGGCAGTAAGGAGAAATTGACCCAGCAATTTGGCACGGATGTTGAAAATAATCGCCTACCAGTAGCCCTACGTGACCAAATCGCTACTTATCAGGATTGGGTTATGGCTTTGGATACTGCCTTTATGAGAAAGGATCTCAAGTTTACTGTTCGCTTTGTTGAGGCTGAGGAGTTGATCCCAGAGGCTATTGGTCAGGTTGAAGTTCAAGCGGCAGTAGATGCCGATGATTTATCTAACAATCGTCAGACAGAAGAGATTAAGCGTGCCCTGACTGTCTTAGAAAGTGTTAAAAAACTCAACCAACTCTATGCACCAGCGATTGACCTACCATCGGTGCGTACTCCAAGTCAGCTGAAGACTTTCTACGAACCAGTTATGGATACAGAAGGTGTAGATATCATGGACAAGAAAGAGGAAGTCCAACCTCTTGAGACAGCAACCACTTTTGAGTTACCAGACTTTGGACAAAAGATTAAGGTAACCGGAGCTGCGGTTGGTTCTGCTACCCATGAACTCATGCAACGCTTGATTCTTTCTGATACTGTGACCCTCCAAGACTTGACACAGGCCTTGAGTCGGGTATCGGTAGATGATCAAGTTAAGGCGCGTGTGCAGTTAGAAAAGCTACTAGGCTTCTTTGACACCGAACTTGGGAAGCTCATTCTAGCTAACCGTGGTAAGTTGCGTCGTGAAGCACCATTTGCTATGTTAGCAGAAGATCCCGCTAGTAAAGAAGACTTTGTCGTCCGTGGTATCATCGATGGCTACCTTCTTCTTGAAGACCGTATTGTCCTCTTTGATTACAAGACGGACCACTTTACTTACCCAAGTGAGATTAAAGAGCGCTATACAGGCCAAATGAGCCTCTATGCTAAAGCACTCAGCCAAGCCTATCAAATGGACAAGGTCGACAAATATCTTATCCTCTTAGGAGGAAAAGACTTGGAAGTTGTAGAAGTATAAGTTATCGTATAATCATTCTTTCATAGTGAAAGAGTGGTTTTTTGTGTCTTGAATATACAATATAAGTGAGCAATAAAAACTCATAAGATTTTCTAGTAAAATAGAATTGATGAAAAGAAAGTATCTCGGTTATCAGGATATACTTATTCTATGTTCGGTCGTTTGTTTTCTATTCTAACTGAAACAACACTCTTAGAATGTTTAAGAAGCAGCTGTTATTTTAAGAGATATGGATGAAAAGATTATTGATGTTGCATTCAAATTTGGATATGAGTCATCGGATTCATTTGAGACTGCATTTAAGAATTTTCATGGTTCTACTCCTTCTGAGGTAAGAAATGGGAAACCGTTCAAATTAGTTTCCCGGGTGCAATTGGCACCGAGTGTAAGAGGAGGAAGAAGTACGAACATCACAATTCAAAAGAAAAAAGCATTTACAGTTGCAGGGGGAAATGAACAAAACATCAGTTCATCGCTATGTCCGAGTATCTGGGGGAAGCTATATGAAAAATATAGCCACGATGAACTTGCAGGTTTAAGTAGTATTATCATGATTTGGGAAAACATTTCATAATATGACAATAAATGTCAAGTTATTGTGGTAAAATAACTGTAGGAGATATTAACACGATGAAAGATAATAGATTATTTAAGATACTATATTATATTTTAGAAAAGGGAAAAGTTACAGCAAATGAGCTTGCAGATAAATTTGAGGTATCGGTCAGAACAATTTATAGAGATATTGACTCTATCAGCAGTGCCGGTATTCCCATTTATGCGTTGCAAGGAAAGGGAGGCGGAATAGAGATTGCTGAAGATTTTGTTCTTAGTAAATCACTACTGTCTGAGAATGAGAAACAGCAAATTATGTCAGCTCTTCAAGGCTTGGATAATACAACAAAACAATCTGAAAATGAGCTTTTGACAAAACTTTCTGCACTCTTTAAAATGAAGAATACCAGTTGGATAGAAGTTGATTTTAATAATTGGCAAAACAATAAGCTGTATGAAAAAACTTTTGATGATATCAAATCTGCAATTTTAAGTAAAAACATTATTTCATTCACATATTTTAGCAGTAATGAAGAAGAAACAAGTAGAAGTGTTAAACCTGTGAGATTACTTTTCAAGAGTCAGGACTGGTATCTATATGCTTTGTGTTTACTCAGAAATGATTTTAGATATTTCAAATTGTCCAGGATAAAGAATTTAGACATCCATACTGAAAAGTTTGATGACAGCTTTGAAGATATATTACTCAAAAAAGAAATGCCACATGAAAATACAGTGAATATAAAAGTCAAGTTTAATCGTAAGGTTGCATTTCGAGTATATGATGAGTTAAATGGAGAAATCACAGAAGATAATGACGGAAATTTATATACCGAAATACAAATCCCAAATAATCACAACCTATACAACTATATTTTTTCTTTCGGAGATGGAGCAGAAGTATTAGAGCCGAAAGAGATACGGAGGCAGATTAAAGAAATGATAAATAAAATGGCAGAAAAATATATAACTTGACAAATGGTGTCAAGTATCTTCCTGTATAATAAAATTAACCAAATGTAAAGGGAGAACTGGATAATGAAATATGAATGGAGAAAACAAGAAAAAAATCTTTATGGTGTAAAGCAAACACCTATCATTGTAGAAGTGCCAAAGCAAAAATTTATTTTGCTAAAAGGTAAAGGAAATCCGAATGAAGTGGATTTCTCAGATAGAATATCCGCATTATATTCTCTTGCCTATGCCATTAAAATGTTGTTTAAAAATGCAATGAAAAATAAAACTGATAACGAGATTACAGATTTTACGGTATATCCATTAGAAGGCTTTTGGAAAAAAGCAAATGGAGAAGAGCTTGATAAAAATAAACTGGAATACACATTGATGATTAAACAACCTGATTTTATTACACAAGAGATATTCAAAAAGGCACTTGAGAATGTAAAAAAGAAAAAGCCCAACGTATTGTATGATGAGATAAGTTTTAGAGAAATAGAAGAGGGAAAATCTATCCATATTTTACATGTTGGAAGTTATGATGATGAGCCAAAGTCATTTGAACTGATGAATGAATTTGCAAGAAAATTTGATCTTACAAGAATAGGTGATTTTCATAAAGAAATATACCTAAGTAATAAAAACAGGACATCAGAAGAAAAACAAAAAACTATATTAAGATATTCAGTGAAATAGGAGGGACTTGTTATGCCAAGACCAACGACAAAAAATGATTTAATGGCTGATACCAAAGAAAAATAGGAAAAATTAAAAATATACACAAAGAGATTATAAAACTATAATTGTCCCAACCTGCAAAAATCAATAGAGTACTTCTCTTCAAAATGACTTTTTACCCCAATTTCCCAACAGATAAAATACCGCCAGGAGTTAAGCACTGACGGTATTTCGTTATTTCAATAGTAATTTTATCCAAGAAAAGGCACCACCCAATTTACCCAGGCCCAGGAAATAGGCATAACCAGAATCATGGCTGGAATCATATCTGCAGTTGGGAATTGACGAAGTTTCATAATACGAAATCCCGTCGCAATCATGAGGAAGCCCCCGCAAGCCTTAAAGTCACCAATCATGGCTTTTGTTGTTAGAGGAAGAATGAAACCAGCGCTCAAGAAGAGAAGGAAAAAAACGATAAATTGTGGAATGGCAATCATGGAAACGATGTAGCCCAGACTACAAGAGAAAATCATGGCTGTAAAGAAATCTAGGATGGACTTGGAAATTAAGATAGAAGCATCACCAGTCATTCCAGACTCAAGACTCCCGTAAATTCCTGTCCCACTCGCACAAAAGAGGACGATAACTGTCAGAAGCTGTGCATAGAACTCATCGTGAGCCAGTCCGGTTTCCTTGCTTGGCGTAATCTTGGACAAGCCTTTTTCCATAAGTCCAGCTCCCTTGTTGATGAGGTTTCCAAACTTCAACAAGAGGCCGATGATAGTGCCGATAACCACCGCGAAGATAACCGCAGGCATATTAACCATATTCATAATAGCACTAATCCCCATAACCATAGAGGCTAGCCCGAAGATGAGATTAAGGTTCTCCTTGAAATCTTCTCTAAGATAGTCGCCAAAGAGACCTCCAGCGATTCCTCCTAGGATAATTGATAGTGAGTTGATGATAATTCCAGTTGGCACCAGTGATTTGCCTCCTACTTGTTTTAAATACTATAAGTTTAGCATTATCAAAGGCTGAATGCAAAATTGTCTCATATTTACAAACGCTTTCTTGAAATTGTACCTTTAAAATGATACAATAAATGAGAAGGTAACGAAATAGCCTTATCTAAATTTATTGTCAGTATTCTTAGAGTGTTGTTCATAAAAAACAAAAGAATAAATCTAATTTATATCCTAATGTAAAAAAATAAGACTTACGTTAAAAACCTAAAGAAAGGATACAAAATGATTCGATTTGAACATGTAACGAAACGTTATGAAAATAAGGATGCTCTCTCAAATCTTAATCTCGAGATTCGAGATGGTGAAATCTTTGGTTTGATTGGTCACAATGGAGCTGGTAAAACCACTACCATTTCCATTTTGACGTCTATTATTGAAGCCAGTTACGGAGAAGTTTACGTGGATGATATGGCCCTCAGCCTGCATCGTGATGCTATTAAGAAGAAAATAGCATATGTGCCAGATTCGCCGGACTTATTTCTAAATTTGACTGCCAATGACTATTGGTACTTCTTGACACGTATCTATGATTTGGAAGCTAGTCAAGTCGAGGAACGTTTGACTGATCTCATGTCTACCTTTGACTTGACTGAAAATCGCTATAACCTCATTTCATCCTTCTCTCACGGTATGCGTCAGAAGGTTGTTGTTATCGGTGCCCTTTTGGTTAATCCACAGATTTGGGTTTTGGATGAGCCTCTGACCGGTTTGGATCCCCAGGCGTCTTATGATTTGAAAGAAGCCATGCGTAACCATGCTAAGGAGGGCAATAGTGTGCTCTTCTCAACCCACGTTTTAAGTGTAGCTGAGCAGCTCTGTGATCGTATCGGTATTTTGAAGAAAGGAAAACTCATCTTCCAAGGGTCTATAGCTGAGCTTAAGCACCAGTACCCTGACAAGGATTTGGAAACCATTTATCTGGAAATGGCTGGACGTAAGATTGAGGAGGTATAGTCATGAACTGTAACCATGTTTGGGAGCTTTTTAAAATTAATCTCCTCTATGCGAATCCTCAAGCAGTTACAAGCCTACAGAAACGTCAGGAGAAAAAGAAAAAAGCCAATTTCTCCATCGTTAATGCCATGCTTAGGCAGCAACTCTTAATTTTAATTATTTTTACGATTATCTATAGCTATCTTTTTGTAGGTATTGATTATAAGGCTAACCCTGGTGTTCTAACCCTATATCTCTTGACATTTTCAGTTATGGGACTTCTCCAGACCTTCACGGCTCTCTATAGTACCTTTTATGACAGTAAAGATAGCAAGGTTTATCTACCTCTCCCCTTGAAACCATCAGAAGTTTTCCTTGCCAAGACCTTGTCAGGTTTTATGGTTGGTATGAGCTTCATGGTACCTATCCTTAGTCTTCTGATTCTAGCTTACTGGCAATTTATTGGGCCGCTTGGGATACCTGTAGGTCTATTTGCCTTTATCCTTTGTCTTTTTGTCAATCTCGTTCTGTCAGTAGTTCTCGCTAATAGCATTGGGACCATGATTGTTCGTAGTTCTCGTCAAAAGCTCTATTCGAGTATCCTGATGACTCTGTCGACCATATTGATTATGTTGCCTATCATGATGGTTGGTTTTCTTAATGGTTATATTAAGGGTGCTGGGCATGTCAATTTTCCCTTGTTGCCTTATCTAAGAGGTTACTATGATGTCGTAGCTGCACCTCTATCTCCAGAGGCTCTGCTAAATTTCTATCTTCCTCTTATCTTAGTGCTTATCTTGGGATATTGGTTTTATAAAGTCAGAATGCCTCGTTATTTCCACGAAGCCATTTATAACCAGAAGGCTAGAAAGCCTCAGGCCAAAGCTGTTACTCGAAGCCAAAGACAGGTCTTGGTTCGCCATCATTTATCTACTTTGGGGAATTCAACCCTCATTATCAATACCTATGTGGTACCAGTATTATATATGATCATGCTGGGTGGAGGTGCGTTCTTTTTGAAAGATTTAGGTCCAGACTATTTCGGGCTCATGCTTTTAGTCGGAATTGCCTTTGGTTTCTTTTCAGCGCAACCAACAAGTTTTCTTGGTGTGGCAACTTCCTTAGAGGGAACAAACTTTGACTTTATTCGTAGCTTGCCAATCAATACGGGTGACTATCTTCGTCAAAAGTTTTGGATTTTCTATGGCTTGCAAGTCAGTGTTTCCCTCTTATTAGGAGGGCTTGGTTTAATATTCCTTGCACATCTCCATCCGGTTTTAGTACTGAGTTTCATCATTGGTTTTCTTGTGACAACCTATCTTGCAGGTGGCTATTTCTTTGAACGTGACCTTAAATTGTTGGAAGTGAATTGGCAAGAAGTTACACAGCTCTTCAACCGAGGTGGCGGCCAGTGGCTTTATATGGGTATCTTTGTCCTTACCATTTTTATTGCAGCCTTGCTGGGCGGTGTGGTCTTCTTTGTAAGTAAGTTCTGGATTGCCCTAGTAGTCAATGCTATAGTATCTGGGCTTATAGCTGTAGTTGCCCTAATCGTTTATCTCTTTGTTGATCGCAGACGTTGGAAACGTATTAGAGCCATGTTTTTTGCCTAGAACAAACTGTTTAAAGAGTCTCTCCGATTGGAGGGATTCTTTTTTTGATGATAATGTTGGTTATTTAAAGTTATGCATTATATATGTTAAAATACAAGAATTTAGTGTATAATCATAAACATGAAACGAAATTTTGACTCAGTAAAACGCCTAGTTATCAAAATCGGGACCAGCTCTCTGGTTTTGCCATCAGGGAAAATTAATCTTGAAAAAATAGATCAGCTAGCTTTTGTTATTTCTAGCTTACATAATAAAGGGATTGAGGTTGTCCTCGTATCCTCTGGGGCTATGGGATTTGGTCTTAATGTTCTAGATCTTGAGAAGCGCCCAGCAGAGGTTGGTAAGCAACAGGCTGTCTCAAGTGTAGGGCAGGTGGCCATGATGAGCCTTTACTCTCAGGTCTTTTCACATTACCAAACCAAGGTGTCTCAGCTTCTTTTGACTCGTGATGTGGTCGAGTATCCCGAGAGTTTGGCCAACGCCATCAATGCCTTTGAAAGTCTCTTTGAGCTTGGAGTTGTTCCAGTTGTTAATGAAAATGATGCTGTCAGCGTAGATGAAATGGATCATGCAACTAAGTTTGGAGACAATGACCGCTTGTCAGCTATCGTAGCTAAGGTTGTTGGTGCGGACTTACTTATCATGTTGTCTGATATTGATGGGCTCTTTGATAAGAACCCAAATGTCTATGAGGATGCAACCCTTCGTAGCTATGTACCAGAGATTACCGAGGAAATTCTAGCCTCAGCTGGTGGTGCTGGTAGTAAATTTGGTACGGGTGGTATGATGAGTAAAATTAAGTCAGCCCAGATGGTTTTTGAAAACCAAAGCCAAATGGTTTTAATGAATGGTGAAAATCCACGTGACATTCTTCGTGTCCTAGAAGGAGCCAAAATCGGTACACTCTTTAAGCAGGAGGACTAATATGACATATATTGATACATTGGGCCAGCAGGCCAAGGTGGCAGGTCATCAGATTGCTAAATTGTCAACAGCAGCTAAAAACGACCTTTTAAATCAGGTAGCTAAAGCTCTAGTAGCTGAGAGTGCCTATATTATCACTGAAAATGCTAAGGATATGGCCAATGCCAAGGAAAATGGTATTTCAGAGATTATGCAAGACCGCTTGCTCTTAACGGAAGACCGTATCGCAGGAATTGCTGAGGGTGTCCGTCAGGTCGCAGATCTCCAAGATCCCATCGGCCAAGTAGTTCGTGGCTATACGAATCTGGATGGGCTCAAAATCGTTCAAAAGCGTGTTCCCATGGGTGTTATCGCTATGATTTTTGAGAGTCGTCCTAATGTTTCAATCGATGCTTTTAGCCTTGCCTTTAAGACTAATAATGCCATTATTCTTCGTGGAGGACGTGATGCTATCAATTCTAATAAGGCCTTGGTTACGGTAGCTCGTAAAGCTTTAGAAAATGCGGGTATCACAGCAGATGCTGTTCAACTGATTGAAGATACCTCTCATGAGGTAGCCGAGGAACTCATGGCGGCGACCAAGTATGTTGATTTGCTCATCCCTCGTGGTGGAGCCCGTCTCATCCAGACGGTTAAAGAAAAAGCCAAGGTTCCAGTCATCGAAACGGGTGTTGGTAACTGTCATATTTATGTGGATAAATATGCTAACTTAGATATGGCGACACAGATTGTCATTAATGCCAAAACCCAACGACCAAGTGTGTGTAACGCTGCAGAATCTCTCGTCGTTCATGCTGATATTGCAGAAGAATTCTTACCTAACTTGGAAAAAGCTATTTCAAAAATTCAGTCTGTTGAGTTCCGTGCGGATGAAAGGGCATTGAAACTTATGGAAAAAGCTGTACCCGCTTCACCAGAGGATTTTGCGACAGAGTTTCTTGACTATATCATGTCTGTTAAAGTAGTAGATAGCCTTGATGAGGCTATTGATTGGATTAATACTTACACGACATCGCATTCAGAGGCTATAGTAACTCAGGATATCAGTCGCTCGGAGCAATTCCAAGATGACGTAGACGCTGCAGCGGTCTATGTTAATGCCTCAACCCGCTTCACCGATGGCTTCGTCTTTGGACTAGGTGCTGAAATCGGAATCTCAACCCAAAAAATGCACGCCCGTGGCCCAATGGGACTTGAGGCCCTAACCTCAACTAAGTTCTATATCAACGGCCAAGGTCAAATTAGAGAATAACCCATCAAGCTCCATGAGGAGCTTTGGTGATGTTTAAAGCTTATAAAAAATATTGGAAGGGCTATGTAGATTTTGAAGGCCGCTCAAGCCACTCAGATTATTGGTTTGCGGTGTTAGCAAATATTTTAGTCATTTTCGCTGTAGGGATTTTAGCAGGTATATTTATAGGTGCTAATGATGGTAGTGTGGCTGGTCCACTAGGTACTATTGCAATCTTACTGATATTAGCTATGTTAATATATGGTCTTGCTGTAACAGTTCGTCGTTTGCGTGATGCTGGATATACGTGGCCTTATATTTTTACTATTTTTATTCCGTTTGTAGGTTGGATCATTTTACTTGTTTTGTTATGTAAGCCAACTAAAGTAGAGTTTCCATTCAACAACTTCAATAACCCACAACAATAACGACAATCAACCAACTCAAAGAGTTGGTTTTTCTGATGTCAAAAAGCTTTATGTCAATGTTGCACATTTTAATATTTCTGATATAATCTTATCTGAGACTAATCAACACTAAAATATAATTGAAATGTGAATACTCTATGAAACTATTTCGTCACTTAAAAGAAAAACGTTACCTTATTTTAGCATTTATCCTACCAGCTATCCTTTTGGCTTTGGCAATCGTCTTTTTACGTCCTACTCACCATCATGCTGAGGTAGGGATGAGGGTCAGCACCAAACAGTCATCATCAAAAGCTAAGGCACCCTCTAAATCATCAAGTTCTACCTCGTCATCGTCGGCATCAACGTCTAGCGAGTCATCAAGCTCTAGTACTGCACCAGTAGCAGCTAGCCAGGCACAGGCGGGCACAACGACTACTGTGACACCGGCTCCTTCCTCAGTCCAAGGGACTTACCAAGTGCCACAGTATAATTATGCTCACCAAACAACTGATACCGAGTCGAATGATGAGACCTCAAACACAGACCCTGCCTATAGCTCAGATATTAGCTCTACTGTAACCGAATAGAAAGATATAAAGATTATCCTGAAAAAGAAATTATTGTTATTAGTAACTGGCTTATCTAGCCTAGCCCTATTGGCTGCTTGTTCAAATCAGTCTAATCATTTATCATCTACCAATTCTTCCTCATCAGTAGAGCAGTCCCAATTAGACAGTAGTGATAGCTCAAGTGGAGAGGAAAAAGTAGATACCTCTGCTTATGATGATATCATACAGCAAGTATCAAACAGCTGTAGCTGACAATCAAACTGACGCTTCAATTAATCCTTTGGTGGTGACCTATGCTAATTCTCAAATCAGTCCTGCTTCAACGGTCTATACTTACCGTGATTTGGATGGTAATGGGGTTGACGAGTTGGTGTTTGCTTTTAAACCAGGTAAACTCTTTAAAGAACATGTGATTACGGATATTTACACTATCTCTAAGGATAGTGGTCAGGTTATTCGTCTGACAGAAGGTCCACAACTGGGCATGTTGGGTGAGCGTATGACATTGGCCTACCTCATGGATAACACCTTTAGCTACTATGGTAGTGCCGGTGCAACAGCAGGCGGTGGTTCAGGTTACCACTTTAGTAGTGATGGCCAGTCTCTTGTAAAAGATGACAGTGATTCTGGTGCAGATGAGGTTGATCTCTCTAATTGGGGTTGGAAGGACCTGAGCAGTGCCTCTACTGAATCTAGCGCAGCGTCACAAACTCAAACAAGTTCAACAGCTCTCAAGCCTGATGAACTCAAAAATGGCAACTATAAATCAGCTGTAGGAACATGGAAATCTTCAAATGGACAGACTATCACCATTACTTCGGATGGACAGTTGAATCTCTGGGGTTCTACTTACCCTATTGACAAAGTCCCATCCAATCAATATGTGTCAGTAATATATACCCTAACTTATGTGTATTCTAGCCCAGTAGGGAATGCCCCAATTGCGCTTTGTACTAAAGGAGTTAGCGATGGAAGTGATGCGGGGGATAATAGTAAGGACCGTATCTTAGCAACGAATGGGATGCCATCTGAGGAAAGTTATTTTTACAGAGTTGACTGATTTTCGAGAACCGATCTATCAATCATCAAGCCAGGCCACAGGTCTGGCTTTTTTACTATCCTGTTAACTTACAGAACGAGACAATTTCTCCATTCTTGTGCTATAATAGAAGTTATGACTAATGAATTTCACCATGTAACCGTTCTTTTACACGAAACTGTTGATATGCTTGATATCAAGCCCGATGGCATCTATGTTGATGCGACTTTGGGTGGCGCAGGACATTCGTCTTATCTTTTGTCACAATTATCTGAAAAGGGACATTTGTATTGCTTTGATCAAGACCAAAAGGCTATTGATAATGCTCAAGTGCGTCTCAAGGACTATATTGATAAGGGAATGGTAACTTTCATTAAGGATAATTTCCGTAACCTCAGATCTAACCTTGAAGCTCTGGGAGTGTTTGAAATTGATGGCATTCTCTATGACTTGGGTGTGTCTAGCCCACAGTTGGATGAGCGTGAGCGTGGTTTTTCCTACAAACAGGATGCCAAGCTGGATATGCGTATGAATGAGGAGGCGAGCTTGACTGCTTATGATGTGGTCAATACTTATCCTTACAACGATTTGGTGCGTATTTTCTTCAAGTATGGTGAAGACAAGTTCTCTAAACAAATTGCACGTAAGATTGAGCAAGCGCGTCAGGTAAAACCTATCGAGACGACGACGGAACTGGCAGAAATCATTAAATCAGCTAAGCCTGCTAAGGAATTAAAGAAGAAGGGCCATCCAGCCAAGCAAATTTTCCAAGCTATTCGAATCGAAGTGAACGATGAACTTGGTGCTGCGGATGAATCTATTCAGGAGGCTTTGGATCTCCTAGCTGTGGATGGTCGCATTTCGGTGATTACCTTCCATTCTTTGGAAGACCGGTTGACTAAGCAACTTTTCAAGGAAGCTAGCACGGTAGATGTACCTAAAGGCTTACCTTTTATTCCCGAAGACTTACAACCGAAGGTAGCTCTGGTTAATCGCAAGCCTATCCTACCTAGTCAGGAAGAATTAGAAGCCAATAACCGCTCGCACTCTGCTAAGTTGCGTGTGGCTAAAAAAATCAGGAAGTAACTATGGAAAATCAGGAACGTCAGATTGTTAATAGGGCCATTAGAAACCATATTCGTTTTATGACACGTATGGAAAAGGCCTTCTATTCGGCAATTGTTTTGACAGCTATTGTGATGAGTATCGCAGTTGTATTTTTACAAGGGCGTAATCAGGCTATCAAGCAACAAATCACAGACCTTAATCGCAAGATTAGTGACGAAAAGACAGAGCTTAACAATGCTAAGCAGGCAGTAAATGAGTTAACTAACTCTGATCGTATCAAAGAGATTGCCACTAAGGCAGGACTGTCTATTAATAACGATAGTATTAAGAGTGTGAAATAGCCAATGAACAGACTTAAAAAACTTAAACATTTATTTCTAAACTATGTCGTAAGGGATAGGAAAAAGCCAGCCCAAAACCGACAGCATGTTGGTCAGAACCTGATGGTTCTCAGCATTTTTATCTTTTTTGTTTTTATTATCAACTTTGTGGTAATTATTGGGACCGATAGTAAGTTTGGTGTTGATTTGTCAACACAGGCTGCTAAGTCTTATAATACGAAAACCACAGTGGCGGCCAAGCGTGGGACGATTTATGACCGAAATGGGAATGTTTTGGCTGAGGATTCAACCAGTTATTCCATTTATGCTATTGTGTCAACCAGCTATGTGTCAGCAACTCGGGAAAAACTCTATGTCCAAGATAGTCAGTTTGATAAGGTTGCCGATATTTTGAAAGACAAGCTAGGGATTGAAAAGAGTGATGCTTTGGCTCAATTGCGTACCAAGGGTGCCTATCAAGTATCCTTTGGACTAAAAGGAAAAGGAATCACCTACTCTGTCAAAGAGGACCTGGAAAAGACTTTTAAGGATGCAGGTATTAAGGGGATGGCATTTGAAGCGACAACCTCCCGTATGTATCCTAATGGAACCTTTGCTTCAGAGTTTCTTGGCCGTGCCGAAGCTGTTGAAAATAAAAAAGACGGTTCGTATTCATTGGTCGGTCAAACAGGTTTAGAGCGTTCGCTGAATAGCCTTTTGACAGGTAAAGATGGCGAAGCTATCTACGAGAAGGACAAGGACGGTAATACCCTTCTTGGTACGGAAACGATTACCAAAGAAGCTATCGATGGTAAGAATATCTATACGACCTTGTCGGCACCCCTTCAGACCTTCCTAGAGACGCAGATGGATACGTTTATGGAGCAGACCAAAGGTGTAAATGCTTCAGCAACAGTTGTCAATGCGAAAACAGGTGAAATCCTTGCAACGACACAACGTCCAACCTATAACTCGGATACGCTAGAAGGACAGACTAAAAAAGGTTACGACTGGGTCAACCGCCTCTATGAAGCTCAGTATGAGCCAGGGTCAACCATGAAAGTGATGCTCTTGTCAGCAGCTATCAATAATGGAAGTTTCAACCCGAATGCAACCTACAGTAACGCTAATGGTATTAAGGTTGATGATGTTGAAATCAATGATTGGTCAATCAATGAAGGTATTTCAACAGGTCGAACGATGTCATTTGCACAAGGATTTTCATATTCAAGTAACGTTGGTATGACCATGCTGGAACAAGACATGGGAGACAAAGTCTGGTCTAACTACCTATCGCTATACAAATTTGGACTTCCAACCCGCTTTGGGATGGTTGGTGAGTCTTCAGGGATTGTCTCTCGAAACTCAGTTAATATTGCCCAATCATCTTTTGGACAAGGGATTTCAGTAACTCAAGTCCAAATGCTCCGAGCCTTTACCGCAATCTCTAACAATGGTATTATGTTAGAGCCTCAATTTATTAAACAAGTTGCCGATACTAATCAAGGTACTGTTCGTACAGCCAAGAAAGAAGTTATTGGTAAACCTGTTTCTAAGCAGTCTGCTTCTGAAACCCGTAATTATATGATTTCTGTTGGTACAGATCCAGAGTTTGGTACCCTGTACAATAAGTCTGAAGGTTCACCAATCATTCAGGTTGGTAACTATGATGTTGCGGTTAAGTCAGGAACAGCCCAAGTGGCCGATGAAAAGACAGGAACCTATAAAGTTGGGACCAACGAGACTCTCAACTCAGTTGTAGCCATGGTTCCTTCTGATGATCCAGAATACATCATATATGTGACCGTTCAAGAGCCTCAGACCTGGGATAATAATTTCTTTGCGACTGTGGTGAACCCTGTTTTAGAAGAAGCCATGTCCATGGGTGCTACTTTGGATGCTTCTGTTTCTGATGGGAGTGGAAAGACTGAAGAGACTAGCTATCAAACTGGTGATATCATTGGTAAGACACCAGGAGAGACAGCTAATACTCTTCGCCAAAACCTAATTCATCCGATTGTTCTGGGTGTTGGCAATAAGATTGAAAAGGTTTCTGTAGATGCAAAAGCTGATATTAAAGCTAATGAGCAGATCCTAATCATGACTAATGACTTCACAGAACTTCCAGACATGTATGGTTGGACTAAGAAGAATGTTGAAACATTTGCCAAATGGAAAGGCATTAAAATTACTTACAAAGGTGGCAAGTCAGGGACTGTGACCAAACAAAGTGTTACGGCAGGGAAAGCCCTGTCTAAAACCAAAAAGATTACCATTACTTTAGGAGACTAAGATGACTATGAGTCTGATAGCAGGCGTGGCCGCCTTTGTGTTGACGGTGCTCTCCATGCCTCACTTTATTACTTACTACAAAATCAAAAAAATCGGTGGCCAACAGATGCATGAAGATGTGAAGCAACATCTGGCTAAGGCTGGTACACCAACTATGGGAGGGACAGTCTTCCTAGTGGTTGCCATCTTGGTTAGTTTGATTTTCAACTTCCGCGTCTTTACTGAGGGGCACCAAGTTTATGGTGCTACAGCAGGGATTCTCTTTGTAATTTTGATTTATGGTATTATCGGCTTCCTTGATGATTTCCTTAAGATTTTCCATCAAATCAATGAGGGTCTTAAACCTTGGCAAAAGATGGCTTTGCAGATTATTGCAGGTTTGCTTTTCTATTTCATCCATGTACTTCCTAGTGGGACAAATAGCCTATCTATTGGAGGATTGACGATTCATCTTGGTGTCTTCTATGTTCTCTTTGTCCTTTTCTGGATCGTTGGTTTCTCAAATGCGGTCAACTTGACAGATGGTATTGATGGTTTAGCTTCTATCTCTGTGGTTATCAGCTTGATTGCCTATGGTATTATCGCTTTTGTCAAGGGTGAGTTCGCTATCTTGACTATCATTATCACTATGATTGGGGCTCTTCTTGGCTTTTTCGTCTTTAACCATAAGCCAGCCAAGGTCTTTATGGGAGATGTTGGTTCCTTGTCACTTGGAGCTATGCTTGCGGTTATCTCTATTGCCCTACGTGTAGAGTGGACCCTACTCTTGATTGGTGTGGTTTATGTCTTTGAGACAGCTTCTGTCATGCTACAGGTCAGCTATTTCAAATATACTAAGCGTAAGTATGGTGAAGGTCGTCGTATTTTCCGTATGACACCATTCCACCATCACCTTGAGTTGGGTGGTCTTTCAGGTAAGGGTGACAAATGGTCAGAGTGGAAGGTTGATGCTTTCCTTTGGACAGTTGGAGCACTTGCAAGTGCCATTACCCTTTGGATGGTTCTTGGAAACGTTATGAAATAAATGAAAAGAGCAGAAATGCTCTTTTTCTGTTATAATGATAGGGATAGACTAGATAGAAAAGAAGAAGTAAACATGTCATTTAAAGATTTTAATTTTAAAGCCTATATTCAAAAGGCTCTCGACGAGATTAAATTTAAGGAGCCAACACCTGTTCAACAGAAATTGATTCCTGTAGTCCGTTCTGGTCGTGATTTAGTGGGTGAATCAAAGACGGGTTCAGGGAAGACACATACCTTCCTCTTGCCAATTTTTGAGAAGCTTAACCCAGAGAGCAGGGATGTTCAGGTTGTTATTACAGCACCATCACGTGAATTGGCGACACAAATTTACCAAGCGACAAAACAAATTGCCAAACACTCTGCTACAGAAATCCGTGTTGTTAATTACGTAGGTGGTACAGACAAGCAACGTCAGATTGAGAAACTCAAGGTGGCACAACCTCATATTGTTATCGGGACACCAGGTCGTATTTATGACCTAGTTAAGTCTAGGGACTTGGCTATTCACAAGGCCCATACCTTTGTTGTTGACGAGGCTGACATGACCATGGATATGGGATTCTTGGATACTGTGGATAAGATTGCGGCAAGTCTTCCTAAGGAAGTTCAAATTTTGGTCTTCTCAGCAACCATTCCTCAAAAATTGCAACCATTCTTGAAGAAGTATTTGACCAATCCAGTCATGGAACAAATCAAAACTTCAACAGTTATTGCGGATACTATTGATAACTGGTTGGTATCTACCAAGGGTCGCAACAAGAATGAACAAATTCTTGAGATGCTTAAGGGGATGCAACCATACTTGGCAATGATTTTCGTCAATACTAAGGAACGTGCGGATGATTTACATAGTTATTTGGTATCAAATGGTCTTAAAGTTGCGAAAATTCATGGCGGTATTCCACCACGTGAACGTAAACGTATCATGAATCAAGTTAAGAAACTTGAGTTTGAGTATATTGTAGCGACTGACCTTGCAGCGCGTGGAATTGATATTGAAGGGGTTAGCCATGTTATCAATGACGCTATTCCTCAAGATTTGTCATTCTTTGTTCATCGTGTAGGACGTACTGGACGTAATGGCTTGTCAGGAACAGCCATCACCCTCTACCAACCAAGTGATGACTCAGATATTCGTGAGCTTGAAAAGATGGGGATTACCTTTGAGCCGAAAGTCTATAAGGACGGCGAGTTTCAAGATACCTATGACCGTGACCGTCGTGCCAACCGTGAAAAAGCCTATCAAAAACTTGATACGGAAATGATTGGTTTGGTTAAGAAGAAAAAGAAAAAAATCAAGCCTGGCTACAAGAAGAAAATTCAGTGGAAAGTTGACGAAAAACGCAAACGTGAGCGTCGTGCAGCTAATCGTGCGAAGGGACGTGCTGAACGTAAAGCTAAGAAGCAAAGTTTCTAAGCCGTGGCTTTTAGCTGAAAGCAAATTTTAATTTAAAAATTCAAGAGGTTGAAACCAAAGTGTTTCAGCTTTTTTGATTATTATCAAACTTTTTGGAAAGTCAAAAGACCTTATTTAGTTTGAAGATAAATTCTTCTTTTGAGCCTAAGGTCTCAAAACTTCCCAATGCTTATGATTACAAAGTTTTAGACGTTTTTATCACAGCGGCAAGTCTCAGTATATGCTCGCAATATAATTAAGGATGACTTACGGACTGGAAAAGATACTGTCAATAATAATGTGTAGACACTCAAGTAGAGTTACGGAGTGTTAATCAAATAAGCTTTCAAGTGTGTCAGAACATTGGCCAAACCCTTTATGGATCCGTTGACTTTGCTTGAAATTATTCTATGTACTGAAAATGGGAATATAAGATCTTATTATAGACAATGATTTAGGACAAGTTCAGAAATTTTAGAAATAGAACTGAAATTTCATTGACAAACAAAAAAAAGTGGTAAAATGAAAGCGTAAACAAAAAGTGGAACGTTCCAACGGAGGAAAATTTATGGCTATTGTACTTACAAGAATCGACCAACGATTAATTCATGGTATTACGGTAAATGACTGGAATACTCGTTTGAAACCCAAAAGATTCATGGTAATTGATGATGAAATTTCTAATGATGATGTTGTTAAAGGTAGTATGCGTATGAGTAAACCTGCTGGAACAGGAATGTCGATTATATCAACGGAAACAGCTATCAATAACTTTAAAGTGGGGAAATATGACAACCACGATGTATTTGTCATCGTTAAAGAACCTGAGACGTTATTAAAGTTAGAAGAGGCTGGAGTAGCATTTTCTGATGTTAATGTCGGTTTCCTCTTCGCCGAAGGTGATAGGAAACCAATTACTAATCGTATCTCATTGAACGACAAAGAAATTGGCGATCTGAAAGAACTCTCAAACAGAGGTAAAAATGTATCGTTCCAATATCGTCCAAGTGATGAACAAATTAGTCTAAAAACAATACTTTCAAAATTAGATTAGGAGACAGTTATGCCAGAAATTTTGCAAAATATATTGATTATTCTATTAGCAGGTTATATGACTTGGGATAATGGTTCAGGAGTTCAATTAATTGGCTCTTGGCCAGTATGTACTGCTTTTGTTATGGGATTAATCACTGGAGATTGGAATACAGCTCTAGTCATCGGTGGTACTCTACAATTGATGTCTCTTGGTGTTACCGCCCTTGGTGGAGCCTCAATTCCAGAATATGGTGTTGCAACAATTGTTTCAATTTTTATTGCAACAAGAACTGGGGTAAGTACTGGTGAAGCTGTCGCAGTCGGATTACCTGTCGGCATGTTAACACTACAATTGGATGTTGTTGTCAAGTATGTAAATACATTCTGTGCTCACTGGGAACAAAGATTATTGCACCAGAAGAAATTTTCTCAGATGCAAGGCGTCTACATTCTATCAATCCTTATTTGGAGCTTGAAATACATAATCCCTGTTTTTGCAGTGATTATTTTCGGGGCACCCCTTGTAAATCTTGTTACAAAATTAATTCCAACTTGGTTTACAACAGGACTCGAAGTAGCTGGTAATATGTTGCCTGTGCTTGGTGTAGGTTTACTATTACACTATATGCCAGTGAAAAAATATTTATCATTTTTACTAATTGGTTTTGTACTATCTGCATACCTTAAACTTCCTATATTGGGTGTTGCTTTACTGGGGGCTGCATTTGCTTATATCATTTTCCAAAATGAAACCAAGAAAAGTGAGAATGTTTCATATGGTTTCGTAGACAGTATAGAAGGAGACGATTTCGATGAGTGATAAATTTGAAAGAGGTACAGTTAACAAATTAACCGAAAAAGAACGTAAAGCAGCGTTTAGACGTTGGACCTTTGTTGCTGGTTTAGGTTGGAATTATGAAACTCAACAAGCTCCTTCAGTTGCATTCGCAATGGCAAAGGCTTTGAGGAAAATTTATCCAAATGATGATGACTATATTGAAGCAATGGATAATCATTTTAAGTACTTTAACATTACTCCTCAAATGGGTAATATGGTTCTAGGTGCTACACTTGCAATGGAGGAACAAGACGGTCTTAAAGCTAAAGATGCCATTCAAAACTTGAAAATCTCTTTAATGGGACCATTGTCAGGGGTTGGTGATTCGTTATTTTGGGTGCTCTGGCCTACAATTATTGGTGGTATTTCAGGATATATGGCTTTACAAGGGAATCCTATCGGTGCAATTATTTGGATTCTTGTTTCAGTAGCTTTATATTTCGTTAAGATGGCACTATCAAATTTAGGTTATACATCTGGAACTAAACTTGTAACAACTTTTGGTGATAAAATTAATATTTTAACTGATGCTGCCTCAGTTATGGGGTTGATGGTGGTAGGAACATTGATTGCTACTGTAATCAAGATTTATATTCCTTTTACCTTTAAGGTAGGAAAAGTTAGCTTGCCTTTCCAAACCGAAGTAATTGATAAAATCATGCCGGCCTTACTTCCAATGTTACTAACAGGCCTCGTTTATTGGCTACTAAGTAAGAAATGGTGGTCACCAGTTAAAGTGATTCTTCTACTAGTCATTATTTCACTAGTTGGTGCTTATTTTGGTATTTTAGGTATTCAACCTGCTTAATCACAAAGAGAATTACCAGATTCTCTTTTTTATAGAAATGAGTTAAAAATGAAAAGACGATTTTTAATTGCGACACACAGTACTTTGGCAGAAGGCTTTACTAATGCCTTACAGTTTTTTGCAGGAGATGAAATTGATGTAACTTATATTAACGCTTATATTGATGGTAAGCCTATCGATGAAAAAATCAATTCGTTTTTTTCTACTCTAAATGATCAAGATGAACTGATAGTACTAACAGACCTACTTGCAGGATCTGTTAATCAGAACTTATATAAGTATATCTCACGAGAACATACTCATATTTTAACCGGAATCAACTTGGCTCTAGCATTATCTTTAGTTCTTGAATCAGCAAATGATTATCTTACAAAAGAACGGATTAATCAATTAGTAAATTCTTCAAGGGAGAATATTGTCTATATGAATGAATTTCAAGCAGAGGTAGATGACGATGACGAATAAAAATGAATGGTGGAAAAACGCTGTAGTTTATCAAATATATCCTCAATCATTTAAGGATTCCAATAATGACGGAATTGGGGATATTAATGGTATTCGTGAGAAAATCCCTTATCTTAAAGATTTAGGAATTAATGTCATTTGGTTAAATCCAATTTATGAATCACCAATGGTAGATAATGGCTATGACATTTCTGATTATTACAAAATTCATGAAAGTTACGGATCTATGGAAGATTTTGATAACTTATTAAAAGAGGCTCATGATTCAGGAATTAAAATTATTATGGACTTAGCAGTTTGTGCTTCTTCAGTCGAACATAAATGGTTTAAAGAATCAAAAAAATCTCGTAATAATAAATACAGCGATTATTACATTTGGAAAGACCCAAAACCAGATGGTTCAGCTCCCAATAACTGGGGATCAATATTCGGTAGTGGATCTGCGTGGGAATACTGTGGCGAAAGAGAACAGTATTACTTACATTTATTTGCTGTGGAACAACCTGACTTGAATTGGGAAAATCCCGACCTACGAAAAGAAGTATATGATAATATGGAATTCTGGTTGAATAAAGGGGTTGATGGTTTCCGTTTAGATTCAATTAGTCTAATTTCGAAAAATCAAGATTTTCCTGATGATCCTAATGCGAATAAGAATGATTACGGAAGCCCCTACTTCGGTTCATCAAATGGTCCAAGAGTACATGAATTCCTGCAAGAAATGTATGACAATGTGTTAAGTAAATATGATGTCATGACAGTAGGTGAAGCAACTCGAACTCCTGTTGATAAAGCATTGCTTTATTGTCAACCAGAGCGAAAGGAATTAAATATGGTTTTCCAATTTGACCATATGCATGTAGATTATGGGAAATTTGGTAGATATTCAGATTTGAAATTTAAATTGAGTGATTTGAAAGAAACAATGTTTCTATGGCAAAAAAAATTAAATGGTGTTGGATGGAATTCATTGTATTGGGATAACCACGATCAACCAAGGTTTGTGTCACGTTTTGGAAATGATAATCCAAAATATATAAAACAATCCGCTACAATGCTTGCTACTGTTTTATATTTCCAACAAGGAACTCCCTTTATCTATCAAGGTGATGAAATAGGAATGACAAATGTTTCATTTGATACAATAGATTCCTACAAGGACATTGAGGCACATAATATGTATCGTAAGTTCTCTGATATGGGCTTACCAAATGAAGAAATTATGTGTTATATCCATAATAAATCTAGGGATAATGCCAGAACCCCAATGCAGTGGGATACCAACCTATTTTCAGGTTTCAGCCATGCCAAACCTTGGATAGAGTTGAACCCTAATTACCCTGAAATCAATGTAGAAAACGATATAAAAAGTGAATTCTCTATACATGATTACTACAAAGATATAATCAAGTATAGAAAAGAAAGTAAAATTGTAAGAGAAGGAGACTTTAAAGAAATCAGTCCTGAAGACTCTGATATATTTAGTTATACGAGGACCTATGAAGGCCATACCCTCTTAGTATTAGGTTCGTTTTCTGACAAGAAAGTATGCTATAATATTCCTAATCACCTGAAAGATTTCAATAGGGAATTAGTGATTTCAAATTACGATAGTAATATTGAACAAAATGAGAACGGAAGTACATTGTATCTAAGACCTTATGAAGCAATAGTATTCTATGTTCAATAAAAAATAATTAACAAGCGGTAATATGGTATGAATATAAATGATGTGGCTAAAGCAGCAGGGGTTTCTAGAGGGTCTGTTTCAAATTATTTAAATAATAAGAATGTATCAGACCAAATGAAATCAAAAATTGAAACAGCGATAAAAGAATTAAATTATGTTCCAAATTCTTCTGCAAGAGACCTTCGCTCAAAAGAATCAAAGTTTGTTGTATTCATTATTCCTACTGTTTGGTCACCTTTCTTCTCTGAACTCACGTATTATATACAGAACGAACTTAACAGTTTTGGATATAAAATGATTCTATGTATATCTGATTCTGATTTTGATAAAGAAAAAGAATATATAGATCTCGCAGAAAGTCAGAAAGCAGCTGGTATTATTTCCATATCCTACTCTCAAATGAATGACTTTGTTAAACCTGGTATGCCTCTAGTTTCAATCGAAAAAGAGCCTACAGGAAGGTTTTCTATGGTTTCTGCCGATAATTACGAAGGAGGTAAGTTAGCAGCACAGAAACTTATAGAAAAAGGAGCAGAAAACTTGATTTATATCGGTGAGAGATATATATACTCAGATGCTATGTTATCAAGAAAAAGTGGTTTTATTGATTATTGTAGTCGTAATCATGTTCCTTACGAAATTGTAGAAGTTGCAAGTATCAAGGATTATGAGAATGTCAAAAAAGACATTTCTTCCTTTTTAAAGACAAATTATAACAGACTAATAGAAGGTAAAATAGGATGCTTCACTAGTACTGATGACTATGGTTATCTTTTATTACAAGCATCAAATTTACTAAAAATCAGCATTCCCGAAAATATTCAAATAGTTGGGTTTGATGGCGGAAAAAGAACGATAAATGAAAAGCCAGTGATTTCATCTATCAGACAACCGGTAGACTTGATGGCAAAAGAATCTGTGCAGTTATTGATAAAGTTAATAAATAAAGAAGTAAGTGAAATATCTAGAATATATTTACCGATTTCGTTCTATGAGGGAGAAACTACGCTTTAATTCTCGGTAAAGCTTAAAAGCAAATAGAAAATTACAAAAAAGGGGTATAAAAATACCTCTTTTTGTTGACTTACGACCTATAATAAAATAATAGCTTTGGAGAAAAGGTTAAAACAAAATATTATAAAGGAGGTTGTTACTATCCCAACACAAATCATTAACAATTTTAATTCACTTAATTCCGAAGATCTTTCTATTATAGAAGGTGGGGGTGTGATTGGTTGTGTAGCTGGGACTGCTGGATCTGCTGGCCTTGGATTTTTGACCGGAACATCAGTTGGAACCGTTACATTTCCGATTGTTGGGACCGTTTCAGGTGGAGCATTTGGGGCATGGTCAGGAGCCGGCCTTGGAATGGCTACATTTTGCGGAGTTTAGTTAGAAATTTGAAGAAACAAAATGATCCGAGCGTTCTTATTTGTGTGTGTTTCATTCTAGCAGGTTGCTATCAGTTGTGTGTCCCTCATCATTGGTTCATTACAATGATAGATGTTTTAGGAGTTGCAGGTTTCGTAGTCCTTATCTATACTAAAAATCATCATTAATCATTAACCTTTCAGTTATTAAAAAATTGGATAGCAAGAAGTATCGTCTCACATGCAAAAACTTGGCAAAATGATTGTCAAGTTTTTTATAGCAAAAGTGCTAAAATAGAAATCATGAAAGACACGATTCGAATTCTTCATATTAATGATTTACACTCTCATTTTGAACAGTATCCACAACTCAAGCGAGCTGTGGATGATTTGAGTCAGACGGATAGGGAGTTGATTAAGGTAGATCTTGGGGATAATGTGGATAAGTCCCATCCCCTATCTGATGCGACAGCTGGGCGTTTTAATGTAGCCCTGATGAATGAGTTGGGGATAGACTATGCGACTATTGGAAATAACGAGGGAATTGGTCTGGCTAAGGATGAGCTAGACTGTCTTTATGAGCAAGCTGATTTTCAACCTATCATAGGAAATCTCAAGGATGAAGGGGGTCAGCCTGAATGGGCCGAGCCCTATCTTATCCATAAAACTAAATCAGGTACAAACATTGCTTTCTTGGCCTATACCTTCCCATATTACATCACCTATGCTCCCAACGGTTGGCAGGTGTTAGAACCAATGGCTAGGTTGGAAGAGGATTTGGCTCGCCCTGAGGTAAAGGCTGCAGACTTAGTCATAGTCCTTAGCCATCTGGGTGTACGTTATGATGAGCAGATTGCAGAAACTTATCCACAGGTAAACCTTGTTATCGGGAGCCATACTCATCACCTTTTTGAAGAGGGCAAATTGATTAATGAGACTTATTTGGCAGCTGCTGATAGATATGGCTATTATCTTGGCTGTATTGACCTTACTGTGGAAAATGGACAATTGATAGAGTGTCAGATTGAGGCTATCCCCACCAAGTCCTATATCTTTGATTTAGACAAGGAGGACGAAACCTTTATCAAAGCCATGCGTGAGGAAGGGCATCGTCGTTTAGCTCAGAAAAAAGTAGCTAATCTAGGTCGAGAACTAGATTTTGATGAGACCTGTCAATTGGTTTTACAAGCTGTTTGTCAGGAGACAGATAGCCAGTTAACGCTTTTAAATACAGGTCTTATCATGAAAACGATGGGTCCACAAGTGACCATGGCAGACCTTCAAGAAGCCCTTCCCCATCAGATGCGGATGGTGCGTTTAGTCGTGACAGGGAAAGAACTCAAGGAAATCTGTCGTGAAGTTTTTACCAAGGCTGAACTCCTTAAAAACCAGGCTATTAAAGGTATGGGATTCAGAGGGAAGACATTTGGTGAAGTAATCACGGGGAATTTTGCTTACAAAAACGGTAATTTGTTGTATAATAGTAGGGTTGTAGATTCCAATGAGAAGTTTAGTTTGGTCCTTGTGGATCAATACTACTTTGCTTCTTATTTCCCTAAAATCAAAGAAAAGGAAGTCACTCTTCTTTTTCCGGATTTGTTAAGGGGACTTGTGGCTAAGTATTTAAGAAAAAATGGTGCCAATTGGGATAAGAGATAAGAGCATTATCACAGCATCAGAATAGAAAATAAGAGAGAGCAGAAAGGATGGCACATGCGTAAAGAAATCTTGCCAGAAATGTTTAATTATAATAAATATCCAGGGCCAGACTTTGTGTACGTGGCCGACCTTCTGAAATCAGATGCCTATCAGTTTACGGTTCTTGAAAATCACAAGGATGCTTTAGACGCTACCCGCTTTGGGCAACGTTTTTCTGAAATCATGCTTAAGTATGACTATATTGTTGGGGACTGGTCTAATGACCAGCTTCGCCTTAAGGGCTTTTACGAGGACGAGCGTCCTAATACGCGTAAGACAGATCGTATTAGCCGATTGTCAGAGTATTTACGTGAATACTGTGCCTTTGGTTGTGCCTACTTTATTTTGAAAAATGAAGAACCGCAGTTAATCGTCTTTGAAGAGGAGACAGAGCCTCGTCGCAAGCGTCGTCGTTCTAACAATCATCGTCATTCTTCTCAGGAATCTAGAGAGAAGGAGCGTAATGCTTCTCAAAAGAATAAGGGCCAAAAAGCTTCTGCTAAGCAAAAGCGGGATAAGTCCAAACGAAGAGATAGGGACCAAGAGGGGCCGAGCTTTGAGAAAATCAAGCGTCGACCTAAGTTCAAATCTAGGCCCGAGGATGGTAGTCGTGAGCGAAAGTCTAACTTCAAGAAGAGTCAGAAGAAAGCTTCAAAGAATCAACACACCTCACTGAAAAAACAAAGTAATGCCAAATCAGATGGTCAGCATTTTACAATCAGAAAAAAAGGAAATTAAACTATGTCAGAAGTAACAACACAAGCAAAACCAGAACGTCGTAAACGTCAGAAGTTAGAGGATATGGAGGGCTACAAACCTTCTATTTACGGTCTTACTCGTGATGAGTTGATTGACTGGGCTATGGAACACGGTGAAAAGAAATTCCGTGCTACTCAAATTTGGGATTGGCTTTACAAGAAGCGTGTGCAATCTTTCGAAGAAATGACCAACATTTCTAAGGATTTCATTGCTAAATTGAACGAGAATTTCTGCGTAAACCCATTGAAACAACGTATCGTTCAAGAATCTAAAGATGGTACTGTTAAATATCTTTTTGAATTGCCAGATGGTATGTTGATTGAGACTGTTTTGATGCGTCAACACTATGGTTTGTCTGTCTGTGTGACAACTCAGGTTGGCTGTAACATTGGTTGTACTTTCTGTGCGAGTGGTTTGATTAAGAAACAACGTGACTTGACTGCTGGTGAGATTGTGGCGCAAATCATGTTGGTACAAAAATACTTTGATGACCGTGGCGACGGTGAACGTGTCAGCCACGTGGTTGTTATGGGTATAGGTGAGCCATTTGATAACTATGACAATGTGCTTCGCTTCTTGCGTACCATTAACAATGACAATGGTCTTGCCATTGGAGCACGTCACATTACCGTGTCAACATCTGGTTTGGCACCAAAAATCAAGGAATTTGCTAACGAAGGTGTTCAAGTTAACCTTGCCGTATCACTTCACGCACCTAACAATGATCTTCGTTCAAGCATCATGCGTATCAACCGCTCGTTCCCACTTGAAAAACTCTTTGAAGCTATCGAGTATTACATCCAAACAACCAACCGTCGTGTAACTTTTGAGTACATCATGCTTAATGAGGTCAATGACCATCCTGAAAATGCTCAAGAGTTGGCTGATTTGACTAAGAAAATCCGTAAGTTGTCATATATCAACTTGATTCCATATAACCCAGTATCAGAGCACGACCAATATAGTCGTTCAACCAAGGAACGTGTGGCGGCCTTCTACGATGTGCTCAAGAAAAACGGGGTTAACTGTGTCGTTCGTCAAGAGCACGGTACAGATATCGATGCAGCTTGTGGACAATTGCGTTCAAACACTATGAAACGCGATCGTCAAAAGGCAGTGGCAGAAGCTTCTGGTAAATCAGAAGGTAAGTAAGATGTTTCAGCTTAAGACTTGGGTAGATAAGGATGGAGAACTAACACCAAAAGGAAGAAAGCTAAGCCGAGTTTTGGTCTGTGCTTATCTCCTTTGTTTAGTACTCCTATGCTGGACACCCCAGTACGGGCTAGTTAAAGGTGTTGAAACCCCTGGTATTCAACATTTTGGTCGTGTTGTGGTCCTATTAACCCCATTCAATAGTTTAACCAACTTTTATCAGCTGGATAGTCTTAAAGAGATTGTCTTTGTGCTTGGGCAAAATGTGACCAACATTTTCTTGCTAAGTCCGCTGATTTTAGGGCTTTTAGCCTTGTCCCCCAGATTTAGGTCTTGGAAAAAGGTCCTTTTAGCCACGTTTGTTATGTCTTTGACGATTGAGGTTGGACAAGTCATTCTAGATCTTCTCATTGATGCTAATCGTGTCTTTGAGCTAGATGATTTATGGACCAATACCTTGGGTGGTTTGGTGGCATTAGCTGCCTACCGCCTTCTTGTAAAACTGATTCAAACGCATTCTAAAGAGTAAAAAACCTGGGACCCTACGCGTCTCAGGTTTCACTTATTTTCTATCATACAAATACAACACATTCAAAAGATGGAAAATGAATAAACACGTTTGGAATTATTCTGAGCTTAAGAGAGAGCTTCAATTAGCCAACTACAACACCGATGGTCGCTATCTCAGTGAGGCAACTAACTTTGAATTGTACAATTTTGTCAGAGAGTATAAGATATCTGATGAAATCAGACGCATTTGGAACCCTAAGAAAGATGAATTAGTTATCCATGATAAGGATAGCTACTCTATGGATGGTGGGAACAAGGTATATAATTTTGATTCCTTTGCTTATCAATTACTAGAGTCTACTGATTTTGGGGAATTGACTTATATTGGTCACTTTTAGTTAGAAGATGGTACAACTTATCGCTATTGGAAGTAACCTTATCATACGAGACTTTTACGAGGTCTATTATTAATCATTTGTAAGGATAGGAGGAGTAACTTGTCTTTTAAAGAATCAATCATTGCGAAACTTTGGTGGTTTTTCAAGTTAGAAAAACGCCGGTATATTGTCGGGATTTTGGCACTGAGTCTGGTTTCGGTTCTCAATCTGATTCCTCCTATGGTTATGGGGCGGGTCATTGATGCTATTACATCGGGAAAATTGACCAATCAGATCTTGCTTCTGAATCTCGTATATTTGCTATTGGCAGCTTTGGGGATGTACTATTTACGCTATGTTTGGCGCATGTATATCTTGGCGACTTCTTATCGCTTAGGCCAGATTATGCGTTCACGCCTTTTTGAGCATTTTACCAAGATGTCGCCTTCTTTTTATCAAAAGTACCGAACTGGGGACCTCATGGCCCATGCAACCAATGATATCAACTCTTTAACCCGCTTAGCTGGTGGGGGTGTCATGTCAGCCGTAGATGCCTCTATCACAGCTTTGGTAACCCTAATCACCATGTTTTTCAGCATTTCCTGGCAGATGACACTGGTGGCTGTCTTACCCCTACCCTTCATGGCTTTTGCGACCAGTCGTTTGGGCCGTAAGACCCATAAAGCTTTTGGAGAATCCCAGGCAGCCTTTTCCGAACTTAATAATAAGGTTCAAGAGTCGGTATCAGGAATCAAGGTAACCAAGTCTTTTGGCTATCAGGAGGCTGAGCTTCAGTCCTTCCAAGAGACCAATAAGATGACCTTTAAAAAGAATATGCATACCATGAAGTATGACAGCCTTTTTGATCCTTTAGTCTTACTCTTTGTTGGCTCATCTTATGTTTTGACACTTCTTGTCGGTGCCTTTATGATTCAGGCCGGTCAGATAACGGTCGGAAATTTGGTAACCTTCATTACCTATTTGGATATGCTGGTTTGGCCTCTGATGGCCATTGGTTTCCTATTTAATATCACACAGAGGGGAAATGTGTCCTACCAACGTATTGAAAATCTTCTGGAGCAGGAATCAGATGTTCAAGATCCTGCGCATCCTCTCCCAAGTATCGAAAATGGTCGCTTAGAGTATGCGATTGACCGCTTTGCTTTTGAGGATGAGGATACTTTGCGAGATATTCATTTCACCTTGGACAAGGGGCAAACTCTTGGTTTGGTTGGGCAGACTGGCTCAGGAAAGACGGCCCTTGTCAAGTTGCTCTTGCGGGAGCACGATGTCAATCAAGGAGCCATCTATTTGAATGGTCATGATATCCGAGACTACCGCTTATCAGACTTGCGTAGCTTGATGGGCTATGTCCCTCAAGACCAGTTTCTCTTTGCCAGTTCTATTTTAGAAAATGTTCGCTTTGGTAATCCTGATCTCTCCATTGACAAGGTGGAAGTAGCGACTAAGTTGGCTCAAGTTTATGAGGATATCAAGGCTATGCCTGAAGGCTTTGAAACGATCATTGGTGAAAAGGGTGTCAGCCTATCAGGTGGTCAAAAGCAACGTCTGGCCATGAGTCGTGCCATGATTTTGGATCCAGATATTTTGATTTTGGACGACTCCTTATCTGCGGTTGATGCTAAGACAGAACATGCCATTATTGATAATCTCAAGCATACTCGCAAGGACAAGACAACTATCATTACTGCCCACCGTCTTAGTGCGGTGGTGCACGCTGACCTCATCCTAGTCATGCAAGATGGTCGTATCATTGAACGTGGCCGTCATGATGACTTACTAGCTCAAGATGGTTGGTATGCCAAGACCTATGAGTCTCAACAGTTAGAAATGGAAGGAGGAGAAGCTCGTGCCTAATCAAAACCAATGGTCTGTGTTTAAGCGTCTTTTGACTTATCTCAGGCCTTACAAATTCTTGACCTTTCTAGCTTTGGCCTTCCTCTTGTCCACAACGGTTATCAAGAGTATCATTCCCCTGGCGGCCTCCTATTTTATTGATCACTACCTCCAGGATTTGAATCAGGCGGCAAGTATGATTCTGATTGGATACTATGGTCTCTACCTCTTGCAGACACTGGCCCAGTATCTGGGAAATCTCTTCTTTGCGCGTGTGTCCTACAGTATTGTCAGAGATATTCGTCGAGATGCCTTTGCCAATATGGAAAAACTGGGCATGTCTTACTTTGACAAAACTCCAGCAGGCTCTATCGTTTCCCGCTTGACCAATGATACTGAAACCATTAGCGAGATGTTCTCAGGAATTCTCTCTAGCTTTATTTCGGCTATCTTTATCTTTGTCACGACCCTTTATACCATGATGATTTTGGACATTCGTCTGACTGGGCTTATTGTGCTCTTTCTTCCTTTGATTGTCCTTTTGGTTAACCTCTACCGCAAAAAATCAGTGGTCATCATTGAAAAGACCAGAGCCTTGCTTTCAGATATAAATGCCAAATTGTCAGAGAGTATCGAGGGGATTCGCATCATTCAGGCCTTTAACCAAGAGAAACGTCTCAAAAAAGAGTTTGATGCCATCAATGAGGAGCACCTGATTTACGCTAGTCGTTCCATGTCACTGGATTCTCTCTTTCTACGCCCAGCCATGAGTTTACTGAAGCTGCTGGGTTATGCTGTTCTTATGGCCTATTTTGGCTACCGAGGTATCTATCTGGGAATCACAGCAGGGACCATGTATGCCTTTATCCAGTATATTAATCGCCTCTTTGATCCCTTGATTGAAGTGACACAAAACTTCTCAACCCTGCAAACCTCTATGGTCTCAGCAGATCGGGTCTTTGCCTTGATTGACGAGCGTACCTATGAGCCTGAACAGAGAGACACAGACGCCAAGGTTACAGAGGGAAATATTCGCTTTGAAAATGTCTCCCTCTCTTATGACGGTAAGCACCAGATTTTGGATAATATTTCCTTCTCTGTCAATAAAGGTGAAACCATCGCTTTTGTCGGTTCCACAGGTTCTGGAAAATCCTCTATTATCAACGTATTCATGCGTTTTTATGAGTTCCAATCAGGACGAGTTCTTCTTGACGGTGTAGATATTCGCGATTATAGTCAGGCAGAGCTGCGTAAGAACATTGGTCTTGTCCTTCAGGAACCCTTTCTCTATCATGGTACAATCAAATCCAATATTGCCATGTATCAGGATTTAACCGATGAAGAGATTAAAGCCGCTGCTGAGTTTGTGGATGCCAATCACTTTATTGATAAACTTCCAGAAGGCTATGATGCTCCAGTTTCTGAACGAGGTTCAAGTTTTTCAACCGGTCAACGCCAGCTTCTAGCCTTTGCTAGAACCGTTGTTAGCCAGCCTAAAATCTTGATTCTGGATGAAGCGACAGCCAATATTGATTCGGAGACAGAGGCTATTGTCCAAAACTCTCTAGCAAAAATGCGTCAAGGACGCACAACCATTGCTATTGCCCACCGCCTATCAACGATTCAAGATGCCAACTGCATCTATGTCTTAGACAAGGGCTGCATCATCGAACACGGTAGCCATGAGGAGCTCCTAGACCTCGGCGGCACCTATCACAAGATGTACAGCCTACAAGCAGGCGTAATGGAAGGAGCCTAAGATAATCTAGACCATAGCTTCTATATTCGAAAAGATTTCTTAAAAATCAAAATCGAGTAGTGACATTTATGTCACTACTTTTTTTGTTGTCTTGCAACCTATAATAAAACCATAGCTTGAGAGAAAAAGCTAAAAAATAATATTTTAGGAGGTTGTTAGAATGACAACACAAACAATGAACACTTTTGAAACACTCGATCTCGAGACGCTTGCAAATGTTGAAGGTGGAGGATGGGTTAAGTGTTATGCCGGCACAATTGGATCTGCTCTAGTAGGATCAGCAGGAGGCCCAGTAGGTTACCGGGGAGGAGCTTTAGTTGGTTACGCCACATTCTGCTAATATTTAGGTGACCCTATGTTTAAAGATAAAAAAATGTATTTACTAGCCATTTTCCTTTTAGGATTTGGAATTGCTAACCTTTTTAGAAATTTAGATTTTGTTCATCATATCATTAATTTGGTAGGGTTAACATTAATCACTTTTAGTTTGATTTTTAGTAAATGGGAGCGACTCAAAAAATAGAAGTATTCGAAATGTAGAGTTCCTAAAAATCAAAATCGAGTAGTGACATTTATGTCACTACTTTTTTGTTGTCTTGCAACCTATAATAAAACCATAGCTTGAGAGCAAACGCTAAAAAATAGTTTAGGAGGTTGTTGCTATGACAAGGCAAACAAATAACAATTTTGAACTCCTTGACCTTGAGTCACTTGCAAACGTTGAAGGTGGTGAAGGATTATGTTTGATTTGAAAAGTTATATTTTAGGGATGGTTTGTATGGCCTTGATGACTTTTTTGGATAAGCCTATTATGTCATTTCTTGAAAAACACAAAGCTACCAATTCCGTTAAAAAGAAATCCTAATTGAGATACCTTGTCAATTGCTAGTCTGTGAATAGCATGTGAATAATGGTCGACAATTTCGACATAAAAGAAGAGGTATTTGTACTCATGACTAAAAAACGCCTACTGTCTCTAATGATGTCTATGGGCTTCGTCCTTGTTGCCTTACATAACTTGGGAGAAAAACTGAGTTTTGGACTTCAATGCCTAAATCTTATCGGGTTATGTTTATTTCTCTTTCTTATGTGTACGGTTATCAAGGATATAAGGTCAGACAAGTAGTGACATTTATGTCACTACTTTTTTATCGGCTTCCAATCTATAATAAAATTCATAGATTATGCACAGACTAGCTAAAAACACTTTAAGGAGAAAAGTATGTTTAAAAACTCAAAACCGTATTTACTGGCTACCATTCTCATCGGAATGGGCCTCGCTAATCTATTTAGAAGTTTGGATGCAGTTCACCATACCATTAACTTGCTAGGGCTAACGGTGCTTCTTTATAGCTTACTTTTTAAAAAGTGGGTACAGTTTCAAAAGTAACCTTTGGTCACTTTGAACGTAAGATGCTTGCAAATGCTTATTTTTGATGTTCCCGAAGTAAAATTATTCTTGCTAATGATAGCGGAGATTGTATTATATTTGATTGCATATCTTTGTAATAGAGAAAACAAAGATATGTATATTCGCCTATTTAAAGTATCAGTACTAATGACACTACTGTATTACATCCCCAGTAGAATTTAATCGCTAAGGGCTTACTTGAAATCTTACAGCTGTATAATAAAATACAGAGAGGAATAGAGTTAAATGTAATAGCTTATTAGGTTTGCAAGACTGACTGAGGTTATTCATAGTTTAGGTGTTTTATCATGAAGTTAAAGAATGTTAGTTCGAGAGTATTGCAATTTTCTAGGGTCGTCACTGCTGTACTGGCAGTTTTCTTTATAAGTACCAGTATGTCTCTCTACAAAAGCAAGACCTCTCCAGAGATTTGGTTAGCAGTCGGAGCACTAGCTTTAGTAGTCATTTTTGTTAATGGACTGCTCTACCGTATGCTTAAGAAGCGTCCAGATTCAGTAAATCTGTTAACAATACGGCAGTCCTTCATTGTCTTTCTTGTCATCACATTTCTAGTGCTTAGTGTAGAGTTTTACACATTACTAACATTCAGTGATACCACAGACCGTATAGTACTAGCCGTATTAATGCTTTTGTTAATCCTCTGTGATTTTCTATCTTACCTTCAAGTCAAAAAATATTTTAAACAATAAACGCATTTGCTTGATTATTCTGTAAGCAATCTAGAAGATATTTGCATAAAAGTGTTATAATAAGAAAGTGATTAAGTAAATATGTGAAAATTAGAGGAAGATTTCCAATGATTGAAGGATGTTCTTCAGGAATTACCATTCGGGACATATAGCCACTTTTTGGGACGCTAGCTCTGATAGAGACACTTGAATGCTATACTAAAGATGTGATTGAGAGATCACACGATAAAAATTTTAGGAGGTAGTTGCCATGGCAACTCAAACAATTGAAAACTTTAACACCCTCGACCTTGAAACACTTGCTAGTGTTGAAGGAGGTGGATGTAGTTGGAGAGGCGCAGGTGGTACTGTTGCCTATGGAGCAACCTGCTGGTGGAGCTAATCTATGGTATATTTTATTATAGGTTTTGTTGTTGCTTTGTTAGGTAATATCTTTTTCAACAAGGTCAATAAAAATAAACATAAAAAATCATCTTGAACATATACGGGTATTTTCATAACAATTTTTAATAATTTGTTTATAAGATAGTGTTATTTTCTTTGAACAAATAGTTTATTTTTATGTAGATGAGGAGTTAACTAATGATTACAGAACTAACATATAACGACCTTGAAACACTTGCTAGTGTTGAAGGAGGACGAGTCAATTGGGAACGATGGGGAATGTGTGGGGCCTCTGTCGCCGTAGGTGCTTCAGAAGGATTCTCTGCAGCTGCAGGTGGAACGGCTTTCTTCATTGGACCGTATACAATTGGAACTGGTGCAGTAGGTGCAGCTATTGGAGGTGGAGTAGCCTTACCTGGCTGTTAAGGAGAACAACAATGACACATAGAGTTTCAAAAAGGGATATAGTGCTATTTGTCATTGCCCAAGTAGTTAGCATATCCTTACTGGTACTTTTTTTTAGTCAATTACTTCATAACTTATCATCCGTATTCCAATTGGTCTACATCGTAGCAGCCCTCTTAGTGGTTGTGGTTGATATATTGCTCATTCGAAAAATAATGACAAGAAGAGAAGAACCAACTGTGTTAAATCAATTAAAAGCTTCCCTAGCTTGTTTCTTGTTACTGACACTTAGTTGCCTTCGTTTTTTGACAACAGATTTCTATTATCAAAAAGTTATCGCTATATTTGTAGGTTTTTTTTCATTATTGGGTTTCGTACTATTTTTATGGGGCATCAAGTATATCAACCATAATATAGAGAAGTAAGTAATTGACAAAATAAGGAGTATAAGCAATGTTTACAAAATTAACTCATAACGACGGTGCAGGAGCTGGATTTGCAGGCGGTAGCACAGCATTTTGTTATGGTACAGCTGAATAATCTTCATTTGAGATAGGTGATACAAATGAAGAAATACCTAATCATTTTTTCGACTATTGCGATGATATATTTATATAGCAAAGTACTATTGTCATCAGGAAATATCTATCAACTTTTGTTAGCATCAATAGGATTCTTTTTCTTTTTATTTGGAGTCTATAGGCAGTATAGAAAGAATTAGTTAAAGCTTTTTCAATAAGACATGGAATGAATCAAAAATGATATTCAGTCTTTTTTTACTACTCGGGACATATAGCCACTTATTGGGACGCTAGCTCTGATAGAGACACTTGAATGCTATACTAAAGATGTGATTGAGAGATCACACGATAAAAATTTTAGGAGGTAGTTGCCATGGCAACTCAAACAATTGAAAACTTTAACACCCTCGACCTTGAAACACTTGCTAGTGTTGAAGGAGGAGGGAAAAGAACAGCAGATGTCTTTTTAAGTTCTGTTGGGGGTGCTGCTGAAGGAGTTTACTATTGTGCTGGCGTTGGAGCTCTCACACCGTATACTGTTGTTGGTTGTGCTGGCATTGGAGCGGTGGTCGGATCCTTCTTTCCACAATAGAGCAAGCTAAATTTATTTAAGGAGAAAAAATAATGAAAACTGAAGAACTTGAAAAATTCTTGAACTTGAACGATACAACTCTTTCTAATATTGAAGGAGGTAATCTTTCTGCAGGTGAGGTAGGGAATGCATTTGGAATATGTGCCACAGCAGGTGCTATTATTGGAGGTGCCTTTGGTGCTGTACCGGGAGCGCTTGGTGGAGCAGTATTAGGTGCACAATATTGTGGGGGCACATGGGTGATTATTAGAACTCACTAATAGTTACCGTGATTCTAGAAACGTATGATTGACTTTGAGGTATAATGAAATGTTGCATCTTAACCGACTTCGTTCAAGTACTTTACGTTATTTACGATTAATAATTGTCACTTTAGGATTACTAGGTGGGAATATTTGTCTTGAGTTATTTTCTAATGGTTATTCATTCCTTTTTTGGTTGCCGTTAGGTCTGGTTTCGTTACTTTTCCTGATTTATCTACCACTGCTTATTAAACGAGAACTGAGCATTCGTCCAGTAGAGGAACAAAACTTTACACCTAAACAGATTTATGCAGTGCTAGGACTGGTTAATTTAGGTGTTATTTTATACGCGATTTACAGTATTTGTATCAGTACTGATGAAGAATGGAATAACTATATGGTTATTTTACTTTTTCTTGACGTTTGTTACTTAGCTTATATAACTCCCAAAGTGTTAAAAATAATCAGAAAGGAAAAGTAATCTACAGGAATAATGGGGCCTAGAGTTAACTTAGTATCTCTAGTGACACCTTGAGGAATAAATTCTGCCCTTATATCAATACACTTCTGTCGTACCATAAGGAGGTAAACTAATGCTTATAGAACTAACATATAAAGAACTTGAAGCTATTCAAGGTGGCGCTGTCTGTCGTATGCCAAATGTGAATAACAAGGAGGGTGACCCTTTTAAAGGAACCCTAGTGCCACTGCCTCGGCATCCACGAGACGAAGCCTATCCGATGGTATACTTACCTGTCTGTGCTATTATGTAAGAACTTGAAATGACAACTCTCATTTTATATTCTTACCATTCGGGACGTATAGTCACTTTTTGGGACGTTAGCTTCTATGAGAGTTGTAAATTGTTAAACTAGACTAAGTAATCGAAAGGAGTTTATGATGAAAAAACGGACATTAACGCTATGGCTGATGAGTTCAGCCTTGTTACTGAATCTATCGGTAGGAACTGCTTTAGCGGATGAGGTGGTAGAAACGGGAGCTGATAATTCTCCAAAGGTTGAAGCAACCGAATCTACTCCAGTAGAACAACCATCAGATAGTCAGGAGCAGTCGCTTCCTGAAGATAAAGAGGCACCAGCAGCGACTGAATCAGTAACCTTGGCTGAGTCTGAGGAGGAGACTGCAAATGATATCCCAGCAGTATCTCGTGAGGAATACGACGCTAATGTTGCTGATTTACCTAAAATAAGTTTAGATGATGTGCGTAATGCCTTTACCGAGGATGGTCAGGCACATACGATTTATTTTGGACGTGGAACCTGTTACTATTGTCGTCAATTTTCACCAGAGTTGAAGGTCTTGAACCAACTGATGGATGGTCGTTTAGAGTATTACGATACAGATCGTGAGGATTTTGACCGAAACTATGTGTTTGGTGAGATTGGTATTCCAGGTACACCTACACTACTTTATCTGGAAAATGGTCAGCTATTATCAGGATGGGTTGGTGGTGGACCTGCTCAAACAGTTTATGACCATTTAGCCAGCTCTAGTCCACGTTTTATGACTTTGAATCAGGAACAAACAACCATCTCTGAACCTCAAACTAAAACTGTTCGTCCTACACGAGTAACCGAAGAGAGTACGAAAGAGAAATCTTTGCCAACTGTTCAACCACAGCCGATGTCAACGGTTCAGAAGGAACTGAACGCTCAAACAGGGCAAATGGCACCAATGACTGATAAAGTAGCAGACACAAAAGAATTCCCTAAAACAAATGACGGTGAGCAATCACTTGTCTCTTTTGTGGGGGCATTAGCAATCTTAGCTTCACTCATGTTAGCACTGAGATATTATATTAAATAGGTAAAAAGATTGAGTATCTCCCTCAATTTTTTTCATTTTGTATATGAATGACCATTCAGGACGTATAGCCACTTTTTGGGACGCTGGCTTTTAAATGACTATCAGTGTGCTATACTAAAGATGTGATTGAAAAATTAGTTGAAAGAAATAAGGAGGTTTTCTTAATGACAGGACTTAAATGGTTTGCAGGAGGCAAAGAGAGACGAGAACAAGCAGTAGCTATTATCGATGAAGTAATTGAAACTATTGGAGATAAGCCAGATTATGCTGATTTGAAGCAGGTCCTGCACTCCTACAGAACGGAACTTGCAGACTCTCGTTCAGCCACTCCCTATATCTTAAGCAGGATGTCACTGGAAATATCCGAAGTGGTCAGAAAAGACCAGCTAACCTTTTCTCCCTTTATCGAGGAGCGAATGGCAGAGTTGCGAAAATTGCTAGCGATTCGTTATGGCTATTGATGCCATTAGGGAGGATTTCTTGGTTTTAAGGTTGAGTTGTCCATTGAGAATTTGTGTTATTCCACTGTCTTGGCTACATCATTTGTTTAAATAATAATAAAATCAATCGTAAAAATTGAAGATTAAATCTTGTTTATTTCCACACAATCAAAAAATCCCATGGGAGTTCTCATCCTATGGGATTTTTTGCGATAAATACTAATAAGGCAATGTCATCTGACTTTGGCTTAGGTCCACAGTCACTTCATAGTCACTATTGTCACGAATAGTGTGCTCAAAGTCTGTGGTATAGAGCACAAGTCGGAGTTTGTCGCCCTTGTTGAGTTTGTAGATGGTTGGTTGCAAATCCAAACCGATAGTCATCCATTCATTTGGGGTGACATTCTCAATGTTAAGGAGGTTCTTGCGATTTTGCAGGTTAAGGTGTCCTTTGGTAATGACACGATATTTGGCCTGCTTGAATGGCAGTTCACGTAAGGCTTCTTCCTTGAAGAGACGACCGTTATCTAAACTCATGCGTTTGAGTGAAGGGATAGGTGCGAGATACTTCTTGTCACCCATTTCTAGAACTTGGGCCGAAATGAGACCACGGTTTGTGCTAGACTTAACCTTGAGCTCTAGGTGGACACGGCCATTAATCTGGATGTCTTGGTCCAGTTCAACGTCCAAGGTAATAGCATTGGCTTTGTCTGCAAAGAGGTCATCCTTGAAGCTTTGGTAAGCTTTACCGTATTTGGCAAAGGTTTCCTCTTCATAATGGTTAGCGATGCTAGCTTCAGCCTCACCAAGCTGAATGTTTTTACTATTGTCGTGTCCAAAATTATCGAGGACTTCCCAGGTCTGTTCAGACTGGTTGTTTTGCCAGATAACAGTAGGCAGTGTGTAGCCATTCTCCAAACCAAGGAGTTTCTGACAAATCAAGGCGTTCATACTTTCTCGGAAGTCAATAGACTGCCAAGCATTCATGTAAACGTGGGCACCATTGTGGAAGAAGAGGTGTTTTTCAAGAGAGTCAGGGAGGGCTCTGAACATTTGATAGACATTAATCGGTTTGACGTTCCAATCCTGGCTACCGTGTGTAAAGACTACAGTAGCTTTGACACGGTCTGCGAACTGTACATAGTTACGGTCGTGCCAAAACTGGTTATAGTCTCCGTGCTTACGATCAATAGCTGTGCTTAGCGCCTTAAGGTAGGCCTCGTAGTATTTTTGATGGCGTAGGTATTCTCCAGCTAATAGGGCACGAGAATAAGTGAATTCAGTCAAGGTATCGAGATCCTCACCAGGGTAGCCTCCAGGACTAACGAGGAGTCCATTTTCACGATAGTAGTCGTACCAAGAAGAAATACCTGCTTCAGCGATTACCATCTCCAAACCGTCAACACCAGTTGTAGCAAGGGCGTTGGACATGGTACCCAAGTATGACAGCCCAGTAGTAGTCACCTTACCAGAAGCCCAATCAGCAGTAATGGTATGCTGTCTACTATGGCTAGTAAAGGCGCGTGCACGATCATTGAGCCAGTCAATGACAGCTTTATAGGCCAGAACTTGTTGATAGTCTCCAGAGGTCATGAAACCTTCCGAGTTGAAAGTACCGACACCAGATACATAGATAGAAGCCACACCACGAGCCAACATGTAATCGTTAAGTGTATAGGTATCAGTGTGAGCAAAACGCTCCTGAGCCTTCGTGACAGGATTGATAGGCGTAAGGTCTGCCTCTGGTGTTTTGATTTTTGGTTGGCTAAGGGAGATTTCACCTGCTGGTTTGACGAGCAAGTCTCCCTCCATCTTGTGGGTGAGTTTATCAGAGGCAGGTTCATTAGTCCCTTGTTGATAAGGACTTGCGGTCATCATGGCTGGAACCGGGAAGTCCACATTAGGACGTAAGATGGTTACCTTGACCAAGTCTAACTGTCCATCCTTATCGGTATCTACAGGAGTCTCGACATAAACCACTTCACGGTGAAGTTGATTGGTGTCAAATGTGGCCAAGCTCTTACCATTAAAGAAGACGTAGTCATTACTTATTGGGATTAAATCTTGGGCTACTAACTGATCAATTAAGGTATTGCCAGATTGTGTGCGTGTCGCTAACAACTGGTGGAGGTTATTAAGGCTACCATCAAAAGTGATTGGGAAGGCCATTTTCTCAAGGAAAGCAACACTGTCGGTAAAGTCCACGTTAGGGACAAATCCTAGCAGTTGAAGGGCTACCAAGCCAAAGACTTCAGCAGTTAAAGGACGATCTGATTGGAAAAAGGCCAGGAGGTCTGTCTCTGGATCGGAAATCCAATTTTTCAAAGCCAAATCAGTATCTTCAAATAAAAGGAAGTGCTTGCGAACAAATGATTCAAAATTGGCTTTGGCACTAGCATCTAGAGAAACTCCAAACCCCAAAGAACGGAGCTCTTGACAAGCAATTTCAGGACTAACAGGGATGTAACTAAACTGGTTAAATTTCATATTCAAAAACCTCAAAAATAATACGTAAACATTCCAGAAATATCTTTACATCAGACATTATACTTGATAAAATGATAAAAGTCTAAATGACTGAGACAAATGTTAACGTCCTCCCAAAAAGTTAGACAGAAAAAATCTAACATGGGGTGTTTTTATTATTAAATAGCATGCCCTTTTATGGATCAAAAAGTGTTAAAAATAAAACAGTAACCTTAGAGTAGCTACTGTCTTATCTCTTTTTTTACTGAAAGCCTTGATAGACTTAACAAATGGTAGAAAAGAGCCAAAATATTCTCAGTCACATCGTAATAGTCATTACTAGAATGGTAGCACCTAAGGTGTAAAGATTCCATAAAACATGAAGTGTGATACTTGCAGATAAGTTTTCTCTTTTTTGGTAGACCATAGAGAGAGCCAAGCCCATTCCAATATAGAGGAAGAGGTGGGCAAGGTTGATAGGCATATGAAAGAGACAAAAGAGACCAGTGCTGACTAGCACAGCCGTTTTCGAATAGGGAGCTAACCAGGTGAAAATCCATTTACGAAAGAGTAGTTCTTGCAAGAAGGTAGTAATCATCATGCTAATGCCTACTGGGAGGATAGACGTTGTCGTAAGAGTTCTTTGAAGTTCCGCATGGTAGTTGGTGTGGGTCAGTAGCATGCGGAACTTCAAAGAACTCTCATCAAAAAATAAGAACAAACCCCCAAGTAGTAAAAAGAATCCCTGATAGGTATGTCTAAACGCCAAATGATTGACGAAAGTTTTCAGAGTCTTTATTATATTCTAAAATGAGGAAATAGCTAGTCCTAAGGTAAAGATAATATAATGATTTTCATAATTTATGCGAAAGAAAGTGAAAAAATTACAATCCTGTTTTTTCTTAGGAAAATTCTTGTCACACAGACTCTTTTTGGATAAAATAGAAAAGAATGGAGGGTGTCATGACGCAATCAGGGAATTTTAAGTTTCACACACCAATTTTTCGTGTGAATAATAGACAAGAAAATATCGATTTTTACCAAAATACGTTAGGATTTAAGCTTTTGACTGAGGAAAATGCTCTTGCTGTCTTCACTGACTGGGCAGAACATAACTCACTTTTTGTAATTGAGGAGTCTCCAGCTTACCGTTGTCGTGCAGTTGAAGGTCCTAAGAAAATTAATAAAGTGGTCATTAAGGTTTCAAATCCACTTGAGATTGAGTACCTTTTGGCGCGTGATGTTCATCAAGCTAAGGCTATTTTCCAAGGGGAAAATGGTTACGCTTTTGAGACTATCTCACCAGAAAATGGTCTTATTTTGGTGCATGCTGAAGATGATTTATCAACTTTAAAGACAGTCGAGTACGCAGATGTTGAAGAAAAAGAAGATTTCAAAGGAGTTTCAGACTTTACTGTTCAGTCTTTGACTTTGAATGTTGTTGATACGGTTCAAGCGGCTTTTTTCTACGATAATCTGTTTGGCGAAGAATTGCCTTTATCTATCCACTTTGAAAAGGCAGAAGGTCCTGACCTTCAAGTAAGTCCAGACCAAACTTGGGATTTGGAAATTCTAGAATTTAAGGTAGCTGAAGACTATGATTTGGCTGCCTTGCATGAGAAACTTGACAAGGAACAGTTCTCAAGTTATTTAGATCCTAAAGGAAGTCTACTTGCACTGACTGATATGAGTAATATTGAGGTTTGGTTAACAAAATAATGACTAATTTCAAACAAACATTGCTAACAATTACAGACTATATCAAGGCTGACATCTTCCCGGGTGCCAGCCTTGCACTTTATGATGGAAAGAATTGGCAAGAGTACTATTGTGGTACTCAGGATGGCAAGAATTCAGTAACTCCAGATTTAACCTATGATCTAGCTAGTGTCTCTAAGGTGGTGGGAGTTGGGACTCTTTGTATCTTCTACTTACAGTCAGGAAAACTGGATTTGGATGAGAAGTTGTCCACCTATTATCCTGAAGTAGCAGACAAGACGCTAACTCTTCGTCAGCTTCTTTCTCATAGTAGCGGAATTGATCCTTTTATTCCAAATCGTGATGAATTAGACCAAAAGGGCTTGATTGCTGCAATAAATGCCATCAAAGTTAAGTCTGATAAACCATTCTTGTATACAGATATTAACTTTATTCTCCTGGGGTTGATGCTTGAGAAATTATCTGGACAAACTCTGGATAAGCTCTTTGACATAGAGATTTTTCCACCGTTTGGTATGTTTGAAACACGGTTTGGGCCAGTTGAGCTTGCTGTTCCAACTGTTGAGGGAGTTCCGGGAGGAACTGTTCACGATCCCAAGGCTCGAGTGCTCAAAGAGCATACAGGTTCAGCAGGCCTCTTTTCAACCCTAAAGGACTTGGAAATCTTTGTTAACCATTATTTGAAGGATGATTTTGCTAAAAATCTGACGCAAAATATCAGTCAATCCAGGCTCTTTGTCAACTGTAGTGGGTGACGAAAAGCTAACATCTAGAGAGGACCTGA